>Ga0066709_100000381_pt1 | contig 22893 bp, 22 predicted proteins | sample GraSoiAngelo_158_FD_79665 | JGI IMG/M metagenome (GOLD analysis project Ga0066709, IMG submission 79665) | Grasslands soil microbial communities from the Angelo Coastal Reserve, California, USA - 14_1009_16_30cm | ecosystem: Environmental > Terrestrial > Soil > Grasslands | place: USA...
CGCCCCGGCGGCGGAGCTGCGCGATCAGCTTCGCCACCGCGTTGAGCGATCGAAGCCCTAAATGGCGGCGGATCTCCTCGTAGGATGGGGCGAACCCCCAACGCTCGAGGAATCCGGCGATGAATTCATAGGCCGCATACTGGCGCGGCGTGAGCATGAGGTTTCCCCCGTGGCCCCGCGCGCCCCCAGCGATGGCGATGGCGCGGCGGCGCCGTAGCGTGACCCGCAAGGTGGGCGCCCCGGGGCGGCCGCATGGCGCCCTGTTAGCAGCCGTCCGGGACCCCCTGTTCGCCAGGCGGTACGCGATGCGCGCCCTGCGAACCGAAACAACAGCATAGGTGAATAAAAGGTGAAAGTCAAGAGGGTCCCGTGATTATTTGCTTGATGCGATCACGGGTCATGTTCGAGCCACCGTCCCATGGGCTACGATGCCCCCCATGGAACCCACCGCGTTCACCCACTTCCGCTCGTTCCAGTCGCCGGTATCCGCGATATGGCCCTGCCTCACGGTTCCCGATGGACTCGCGGGTTGGATCGGCGCGGCGGAGCTCAACCTTGCCCGCGAGGGCCCCCTCACACTCAAGACGTGGAACGGCGACGTCTTTCGCGGGCGCGTGATCTCGGCCGTTCCCCCCGTGAGGCTCGAGTTCGCGTGGCGGCTATTCGACTTCGACCCGGAGAGCCACGTGACGTGGCGGCTGACGGGGGACGGTCCCGGCTCGAGACTGACGGTCACGCACGACAGCCTCCGCAGCCGCGAGGAGCGCGACCACGCCAGGCTCTTCTGGCGGGAGTCTCTCGACGCGCTCAAGAGACTCGCCGACGAGAAGCTCCCCTCCCCTGAATGGGGAGGAACTCATCCGGTCACGATGCGCGCTGTCTTGCCTCGCACGGCAGCGGACCTCTGGCCGGTTCTGTCGACTCCTTCGGGGCTCTCCAAGTGGGTCGCCAATGTGGAGCAGTTCGAGGCGCAGGCGGGGGGCGCCTTCCGATTCCGGTCGCGCTATCGCGGGCAGGATGTCATCGAGCAGGGGTTTGTTCAGGAGATCGTGGCGGAATCGAAGCTCAGGCTCTCCTGGGAATGGATCGGCGAGGGCTGGGGGGCGCCGACCGAGGTGCTCTTCGCGCTCGAGCCGGAGCAGGACGGCACGTCGCTCATGATCTCGCACTCGGGATTCGAGCGCATCGATGCGGGACGCGGGCCGGACGCGCGGAGGAATTATGCCCTGGGCTGGCCGGAGGTCCTCTCGGACTTGAAGCGGCTCGTCACGCCCGTGGCGAGCCGGTAGCTATCTAGACACGCAGCACGATCTTCCCGACGTTGCGCCGCCTCTCGAGGAGATGATGCGCCGTGGCGACCTCCTCGAGCTGCAGGACGCGTCCCGGTTCCGGGTGGATTTCCTTCGCCTCCGCAAGGCGGATCAGCTCGCCGAGCACTTCACGCACGAGCGCCGGATCGCCCATCAGCCGCGCGAGATTGAGGCCGTAGAACCCACGGCTTCTGCGCAGCATTTGGAGCGGATCGATCTTGGGCGTCGAGAACAGGAGCCCGAGCGCGCCCAGAATGCCCCGCTTGGAAATGCTCGCAACCCCGCAGCTCACGAGCCTTCCGCCGGGCCGAAGCGCGCGAACGCCTTGCCCGATCGAACGCCCGCCCACCGAGTCGACGATGATGTCGAACCCGCCATTCCTGCCGTAGAGGGTGCGCGCGACCCGGTCCACGTGAACCCGCCTCGAATCCACGACGTGCTTCACGCCCTCGCTCTGGAGGCGCTCGCGCTTGAAGTGGGAGCTCGCGGCTCCGACGATCTCGAGCCCCACGCGGCGCGCGAGGTCGATCGCGGCGAGCCCGACGCCGCCCGCGGCCGCATGGAGGAAGAGCCGCATCCCGGGCTCCACCGGGCCGGTCCGGTAGAGCGCCACGTAGGCGGTCCCGTAGTTGAGTGGGAGCACGACGGCCGATTGCGTGCCGAGGGAATCCGGAATCGCGTGCACGTTGGCGGCGGGGACGGCCACCCGTTCCGCGTAACCGCCCGACCGGTGATACGCGAGCACGCGCTGGCCCACCCGGAACCCGTTCACGCCCTCACCGAGCGCCAGCACTTCGCCGCCCGTCTCGAACCCGGGGACGAACGGGCGCTCCGGCGCGTCCGGGTAGAGACCTTGGCGCGCGAGGACGTCGGCGAAATTCACGCCGGCGGCCCTGACCTGGATCAGGATCTCACCGGGACGCGCGACCGGGTCGGGGATCTCTTCGACGCGAAGGTTCGACGGCGGGCCCGGACGGCGGAGCACGATGGCGCGCACGGGACTACCTCGCCGGGCGCCCGGCCGGCGGCGCGCCCTCGCCTGCCCGAAGCCTCGCGACGAGCGCTTCCACGCGCGCTCGGACCTGATCGCGGATTCGCCGCACGTCCTCGATCGGTTTCTTCGCCGGATCTTCTATGGCCCAATCCTCGACCTTTCGACCCGGATCGTCGCAGACCGCCGGATCGTCGCAGCCCATCGAGATGACGAGGTCGGCGCGCTCGAGCATCGCCCGGTCCACGCGGCGAGGGATCCGGCCCGAGAGATCGATCGCGACCTCCCGCATGGCCGAAACGACCGATGGATGCACCGAGGCGGCAGGCTCGGATCCCCCCGAGAGTGCGGCGTGATCCGGCGCCAGGCTCTCGAAGAAGGCGTGGGCCATCTGGCTGCGGCCGGCGTTCTGCCGGCAGAGAAAGAGAACCGTCACGCGCCGACTATACGCGAACCGATCCGGTGCCCGCCAGCGCCCGCGCCTTCTCGAAAACGGCGCGCCACATCGCGGCCGTGAGCTTGCCCGTGCTCGTGTTCTGCTGGCTCGGGTGGTAGGAGGAGAGAAGGAAGCCGCCCTCCGGCAGGGACCTAGAGGCCGCGTGCGCGAACTCGGGCCGGGGTTTGAGCTCGGTCCGTCCCAGCTCGCGCCGCGCTTTCAAGATCGCGTCGAACGCGATCCGCCCGAGCGCGAGCCGGATCCGCACGTTTCGAAGGGCCATCATCTCGCGGACCAAGTATTCACGGCAGTTGTCGAGCTCTTCCGAAGTGGGCTTGTTCCCGGGCGGCGCGCAGCGGGCGGCCGCCGTGATGTAAACGCCGCGCAGGGCGAGGCCGTCGTCCGCGTGACGGGAGTGCGGCGAGCCGGCGAGCCCTTGGCGATACAGCTCACCGTAGAGCCATTCTCCCGAGCGATCCCCGGTGAACATCCTGCCGGTGCGATTCGACCCGTGGGCCCCCGGTGCGAGCCCGACGATGAGGAGCCACGCTTCGGGATCGCCGAACCCCGGCACCGGCTTGCCCCAGTACTCCTCCTCCCGGTGTGCCTTGCGCTTCTCCCGTGCGATTCCGGCGCAGTAGGCGCGGAGCCGCGGGCATCGCTCGCACGCAATCACGTCGCGTGAGATGAGCGCGGGGCCCTCGCTCCGTGCCGAGGCCGCCGCTTGAATGGCCTGGGGAGGGGGTCGCCGCCGTGCGGGTTTCGTCACAAGGGCTCCTCGCCCGCGTATACTCCCAACCAAGTTCGCTGCCGCAATGCACATCCCCCCGGAGGTCCCGTGACGAAACGAAGCATCCTATTCGCGGCGCTTGGCGCTGTGGTCATTTCATTCGCGGCGTCTCCGCGCACCGGGGCCGAGCTGACCCCGGGCACTCCCGCGCCCGACTTCGCCGGAAACCACGTCTGGATCAACACGCGCCCGCTCTCGCTCAAGCAGGAACTGAAGGGCAAGGTCGTGCTGGTCGATTTTTGGGAGTACACCTGCATCAACTGCATCCGAACCCTTCCCGCGCTCAAACGCATGTACTCGCGGTACAAACCCTACGGCTTCGAGATCATAGGTGTTCACGCGCCCGAATTCGATTTCGCCTACAAGGCTGAAAACGTCTCGATCGGAACCAGTCGGCAGCGCATCCCCTGGCCCGTTGTGGTGGACAGCAATTTCTCCATCTGGCGCGCCTACGACAGCAACTCGTGGCCGAACAAGTTCCTGATCGATTCGAGGGGCATCATCTCACGCCACCACGCGGGCGAGGGTGCCTACGGGGAGCTGGAGCGGCAGATCCGCGAAGAATTGAGGAAGACGAATCCCAAAGTTACCTTCCCCGCCGCATGGGTGATCCCCCCGGATTCCAACGATTTCGACCCGACGCGATGCGGGAGCATGTCGGAGGAGACGTATGTCGGCACCTCCCGTGGATCGCGCTGGGGAGGGGAAATCGCCAACGGGGAGGGCTTCCAGCCCGGGAAGTCGGTTCGGTACGCGAGCGGGCCGCGCCCCGTGAAACGGGGCTTTTTCGCGCACGGCCTCTGGAAGAACAACCCCGACGACTTCGAGCATGCTCGGAGCACCACGGATCTCAAAGACTACGTAGGCATGTCCTATCTCGCCCGCGAGGTGTACGTGGTCATGAACCCGAAACGTGGAGGAGCCGCATCGCGCGTATACTTAACCCGCGACGGGCAGCCGGTGCCGGGCGCCCGCCGGGGCGTCGACGTCAAGGCGGACGCGCGCGGACGAACCTACATCGACGTCCGCGAGGGGCGAATGTACTACGCGATTCAGGGGGAGGACACGGGGCAACACGAGCTTCGCCTGTTCGCGACCGATCCGGGCGTCGCGATCAACTCGTTCACCTTCGGAAACCGCTGCCTCACCAGCTTCGACCGCCTTTAGGAGCGCGAATGGATCTGAGTAACTACTTCGAGGAGACGTGGAAGGCGCGGCGCACGCTCCTGGGTGCCGCCGAGAAGGTTACCCCCGAGGAGTGGAAGCGGGAGTTCGACTTCTCCTGGCGATCCATGCAAAAGATTTTCGCCCACATCATCGAGGTCGAAAGATCGTGGATGCTCGAGGACATCTTGGGCAAGAAGTACGCCTCGGTTGGCGACGCCGAGATCCAGCGACTCTACGCCACGCCCTCCTTGACCCGCGCCCGGGGTAACGAGGTGGCTGGCGAGACGCGCGCGGTGCTCGCGGAATACATGCCGGGGAAGCTGGACGAGACCCGCGAGGTCAAAGGCGCCGACGGGAGCAGCATCCGTCTGACCGTCGAGGAGATCTTGACCCACGTTTTCACGCACGAGCTGCGCCATCAGGGCCAATTACAGGTGGTCCTGAGGCTCCTCGGGAAGAAGCCGCCCAACGCGGACTGGTTCTAGACCGCCCCTCGACGTCCCGCCCCCTTGAAACCCGGGCGCGTCCGGGCGACAATGAAGGACCGGTCGAGGAGGCCGGGCATCCACACATGCAATCCCTGCTCCCTCTCTTAACAACCATGCTGCCAGTGCTTTACGCGCTCTCGGTCGCGGCCTACGCGCGCGCCTACGCGCACGAGGGCGGCGCGGGAGGCCGCTTGGGTCCGTTCGCGCTCCGCGCGGCAGTTCTCGTGCATATTCTCTACCTCTCGGTCCGAGGCGTGCTCGAGGGGCACTTGCCGCTCGCGTCGGTCTATGACTTCCTCTCCGCCACGGGGCTTTCGATGGCGGTCGTCTATCTCTACGTCGAGGCGCGGGAGGGAATCAGGACGACCGGCGTCTTCGTCCTGCCCTTCGTCTTTCTGATCCAGATCGTCTCCTCGGCGTACGGGACCCAGACCACCCCGGACCCGGTCCCGCTCCGGCCGTTTTGGTTCGAGCTTCACACGCTGACCGCGGTCCTGGGATACAGCGCCTTCGCGGTTTCCGCGATTTACGGCGTCCTCTTCTTGATCCTCTATCGGGACATCAAGGCGAACCGCTTCTCCTTTTTCTTCCGCCGTATGCCGCCGCTCGAAGCGCTCGGGCAGATGAACATCCGCGCGGCGGGAGGGGGGCTTGTGCTTCTCACGCTGGCGATCGCACTGGGCGTGGGCTGGCTCCAGCGCTCGGGGACCGGATCCCTCTTCGATCCGAAGATCTGGCTCACGCTTTTCGTGTGGTGCATTTTCGCGTTCTCGGTCCTGGCCTATCACCGCTTCGGCTGGCGAGGACCACGCGCGATCTACATGTCGCTCATCGGATTCACCACGCTGCTCCTGTCGCGGGTCGCGGTGGATCTCTTCTTCCACTCCTTCCACTCCTTCCGCTAGGGGAGCGCCTTTGGCAAAGGCAACCGAAGCTTCGCTCGATTTCCTGTGCGTCGGTCTCAACCACGAGACCTCGCCGCTCGAGATCCGCGACGCGCTCGTCATGAACGAGGAGGAAGTCGGGCGCGCGATCCATGTATTGCGCGATCGCGCGGGCGCGGAAGAGGCGATGATCCTTTCCACGTGCAACCGCACGGAGGTCTACGCGCGGGGCGCCGCGGTGGCGGATCTTTCCCTCTTCGTGAACGACCTCCTGCGCGAGATCAAGGGCATGGATCTGGGCGCGAGGGGGCACAGGCTCTATGCCTACCGCGAGCCCGACTCGGTGCGGCATCTCTTCCGGGTCGCGTGCGGGCTCAATTCCCAGGTTCTTGGGGAGCCCCAGATCGTGGGTCAGGTCAAAGACGCGCTCACCCTGGCCGCGCGTTCCGGCGGCTCGGGGCCGGTCACCGAGCGGCTCCTCGACGCCGCGCTTCGCTGCGCGAAACGCGCCCGGACCGAAACGGGGATCGGGCGTGGTCCCATCTCGTCCGTGTACGCCGCCGTGAATCTGGCCGCGAAGGTGCTCGGGCACCTCGGCACAAAGCGGGCGCTCGTCATCGGATCGGGTGAGATGGCCGGGCTCGCGATGTGCCACCTGGTGGACGCGGGCGTGGGACAGTTCACCATCGCGGCGCGCAACCGCGGGCGCGCCGAATCGATGGCGGCTCACGCGGCCGCGCGCGTCGTGAGCCTCGAAGCGATCCCGGTGGTTCTCCCGGGGGCGGATATCGTCGTCTGCGCGACCGCGGCCCCGGGCTTCATCGTCATGGAGGCCGCGGTTCGGGCCGCCATGAAGATTCGAAAAAACCGCCCCCTCCTCCTGCTGGATCTGGCCGTGCCACGCGATGTCGACCCGCTGGCGGCCAGGCTCCCCAACGTCTTCCTGCACGACCTGGACGCCTTGGCCGCGATCGTCGCCCAGAGCTTGGAACAGCGCCGCGCCGAGGTCCCCAAGGTGGAGACGATCATCGACGACGAAGTACGCCGGTTCATGCGCTGGTACGGCTCGCTCGAGCTGAAGCCGACGGTCACCGCGTTCCGGGGCCACTTCGAGCGGATCGCGCAGGAGGAGCTGGAGCGCCATCGCGGGCGCTTCCGCCCCGAGGATCACCCCGCGCTCGAGTCGCTGACCCGCGCGATCGTGCAGAAGCTGCTCCACCGCCCCACCACTCGGCTGAACCGAGCCGGCGAGGACGGCGGCCAGGGGCTCCGGCGGATCGACGCCGTGCGCGAGCTTTTCGGAATCGGCCGCGAGGAGGAACCGAATGAGGATCGGGACCCGCGGTAGCGCGCTCGCGCTCGCGCAGAGCGAGCAGGTGCGCGCGTCCCTCCCGGGCGACCCCAGGGAACACCGGCTCGTCATCATCAAGACGTTGGGCGATCTCCAGCCGAATGCCGCCCTGGCTCGGATCGGTGGCAAGGGTGTTTTCACCAAGGAAATCGAGGAGGCGTTGCTCCGGAACGAGATCGATATCGCGGTGCACTCCCTCAAGGATCTTCCCACCGGCGAGCGGCCCGGTTTGAAACTGGGGGCCATGCTCGCCCGGGACGATCCGAGAGACGCGCTCGTGAGCCGTGAGGATCTTCCCCTGGAGCGGCTGCGCTCGGGAGCGTCCATAGGAACCTCGTCCCTGAGGCGGCGCTCGCAGATCCTCGCCCATCGACCCGACCTCCGCGTTCAGGACCTGCGGGGCAACGTGCCGACGCGCCTGGCGCGGCTCGAGGGGGGCCACCTGGACGGGATCATCGTCGCGGCCGCAGGGCTTCACCGCTTGAAGCTCGTCGACCGAGCCACCCAGATGCTCGAGGATTCGGTGATGCTCCCCGCGCCGGGGCAAGGCATCCTCGCGATCCAAATCCGCGCGGGGGACGGGACGACCGCGGCGGCCATCGAGCGGCTGAACGACGACGACGCGGCGGCCGAGGCCACGGCCGAGCGCGCGTTGCTGGAGGGGCTCGGCGGCGGCTGCCTGATCCCGGTGGGGGCTCGGGCGCGCGCCAAGAACGGCACCCTTGAATTGACGGCCTATGTCGGGCATCCGGACGGCAGGCCGTCGGTGCGGATGAGCGCCTCGGGACCGCTCGGTGCCCCCGCGGATCTGGGGCGTGCGCTCGCGATCGCCATGCTGGGGCAGGGAGCGCGTCCGATTCTCGATGAGGTGCGCAGCATGGAGAGGTTTCCGTGAGCCCGATGTTCTTCCTCAGCCGCATGGACCCGACGGACGACCGGCTTGCCTTGGAGGCATCCGCCATGGGATTCGAAGTGGTCCGGGTAGCGCTCCTCGCGACCGAACCGGGAGCGGATTCCAGGTCGCTCGCCGATTTGATCGCGGCGATGCCCGATGCGACCGCGCTCGCTTGGACCAGCCGGCGCGCGGCGGACTCGCTCGCGCGCGCGGCGTTCCCGCGCCATCGCGAGAAGCTCGCGCGCGTCCCCATGTACGCGGTCGGAGAAGAGAGCGCTGCACCGATCCAGCAGCTGGGCGGCCTGAGGCCCCTCACCCCAAGTGAGAGTGCGGGTGCCTCGGGGCTGGCGCGGTTCATCGCGCGGCGGGCCGCAGGGGACGGTGTGAAACGCGTCGTCTTTCTTCACGGCGACCGCTCCCTTCCCGATCTTTCGGACGGCCTCCGGGGCGGGGGCATCGACGTGGAGCTCCTCGAGGTGTACCGCACGCGATTCCTCGATGCCGACGTCGACGGGCTCGAGGCGGCGCTCAAGGAGGCCGGGGCGGTCGCGGCGGCCTTCTTCAGCCCCTCGGGGGTGGATGCGCTCGAGCGGCTCCTCTCGGCCGGGGCGCGGAAAAGGCTGCGCGAGAGCGCCACGGCAATCGCGCGGGGGGCGACGACGGCGCAGGCGCTCGAGGAGCGCGGCTACCGACGGGTACTCCATCCTGAGGGCGTGGTCCCCTTCGACCGCTATGCGCTCGAGGCGCTCCAGAGCCTCTCCGGAGGACCGAGGTGAGCTTCCCCGCGACGCGCATGCGCCGTCTTCGCGGCACCGAGGCGCTCCGCCAGCTCGTGCGCGAGACCTCGCTCACCCCGCGAAACCTCGTGGCGCCGCTCTTCGTCTGTCATGGAGAGCGGGTGAAGCGGCCGATCGCCTCCATGCCGGGACATGCCCAGATCTCCATAGACCACGCGGTGGACAAGGCGAAAAAGCTCGCCTCTCTCGGCGTGGGCGGCCTCATCCTCTTCGGGATACCCGCGGCGAAGGATGCCGAAGGACGCGAGGCCTACGATCCCGACGGGATCGTCCCGCGCGCATTCCGCGCGATCAAGTCGGAGGCGCCCGAGATCTTGCTCTGGGCCGACGTCTGCCTGTGCGAGTACACCGATCACGGCCACTGCGGCGTCGTGAGGGACGGTCAAGTCGACAACGACCGCACGCTTCCCCTCCTGGCGCGCGCTGCGGTCACCTACGCCGCGGCGGGCGCGGACATCGTGGCGCCCAGCGACATGATGGACGGCCGGGTCGGCGCGATCCGAAAGGCGCTCGACGGCGCCGGTCATGCGGATACGCCCATCGTCGCCTACTCCGCGAAGTACGCCAGCGGATTCTACGGACCCTTCCGGGAAGCGGCGGAATCAGCGCCGCGGTTCGGAGATCGTCGCGGCTACCAGATGGATCCGGCGAATTCGGACGAGGCGCTCCGAGAGGTCGCCCTCGACCTCGAGGAGGGCGCGGACGCGGTGATGGTGAAGCCCGCGCTTCCCTACCTCGACGTGATCCGCCGCGTGAAGGACCGCTTCCAGGTTCCGGTCGTGGCGTACAACGTTTCGGGCGAATTCGCGATGGTCAAGGCGGCCGCCCAGCTGGGCTGGCTCGACGGCGAGCGCGTCGCGCTCGAGTCGCTCACCGCGATCCGCCGAGCGGGCGCCGACATCATCATCACGTACTTTGCGGAAGAGATCGCGCCGGTTCTGGGTGGGAGCAAGAGATGAACGGAGCCCCGCGATGAAGGAGACCCGCGCCCTGCCGGCGACGAGGAAGAGCGACACGCTCCACGAGCGCGCGCTGGGATTGTTTCCCGGCGGGGTGAACTCCCCCGTTCGCGCGTTTCTCGCCGTCGGAGGCAGGCCGCGGATCATCGCTTCGGCCCAGGGCGCCTATCTCAAAGACGCGGACGGGAACGAGCTTCTGGACTACGTCCTCGGCTGGGGACCCCTCCTCCTGGGACACGCGCACCCGGCCGTGGTCCCGGTCGTCGAGCGGCAGGTTCGGAACGGCGTGCTCTACGGCCTATCGACCCAGCTCGAAATCGAGCTTGCCGAGCGGGTGCGGCGTTTCTATCCGGCCGCCGAGCGCCTGCGCTTCGTCTCGACCGGAACCGAAGCGACGATGGCGGCGATTCGCGTGGCGCGCGCGGCGACCCGGCGGGAGGGGTTCATCAAATTCGATGGCGCCTATCATGGACACGCGGACGCGTTTCTCATACGGGGCGGCTCGGGACTCACGACGTTCGGCGTGCCCGACTCGGCCGGTGTCCCCGCGTCGGTGGCCGCGGAAACGCGGGTCGCCATTTTCAACGACCTGGACTCGGTGGAAAGGGCGTTCGCGCGCGAGCCGGAGCGGATCGCGGCGGTCCTCGTGGAGCCGGTCGTGGGAAACATGGGCGTGATCCCGCCGAAACCCGGCTTTCTCGGGGGGCTCAGGGGCCTCTGTGACCACCACGGCGCCCTGCTCGTGTTCGACGAGGTCATGTCGGGCTTCCGCGTCGCCCGAGGCGGCGCGGCCGAGCGCTACGGGGTCACCCCCGATCTCGTCGCGCTGGGGAAAGTGATCGGCGGGGGGCTTCCCGTCGCCGCCTTCGGCGGGCGCGCCGATCTCATGAAGCTCGTCGCCCCGGAGGGCCCCGTCTACCAGGCGGGAACCTATTCCGGGAACCCGCTCGCGATGTCCGCGGGGAACGCGACGCTCGCCCACCTGGAGAGCGATCCGGCGATCTTCCGCCGTGTCGAAGCGCGCACAACGCTTCTCGCCGCGGGGCTCCAGGAGATCCTGACCCGTCGGAAGGTCCGCGGCGTCGTCAACGCGATCGGATCGATGTGGACCATCTTTTTCGGCGTGGACCCGGTCTCCTCCGTGGAAGATGCGCGCCGCGCTTCCAAGGAGGAGTACGCACAATTTTTCCGATCGATGCTCGAGCGCGGGATTTTTCTTCCGCCGTCGGCCTGGGAGAGCGCGTTTCTCTCGGACGCGCACCGGGAGACGGAGCTCGATCGCACGCTCGAGGCGGCCGATGAGGCCATCGAGGGACTCTCATGCCCCAAGGACCATCCTTAGCCCCGGCGTACTCGTTTCTGCGCGCCTGCAGGAACGAGCCCGTCTCGGAGACGCCGATCTGGATCATGCGGCAGGCCGGCCGCTACCTGCCCGAGTACCGCGCGATCCGTGAGAAGCACGCCTTCCTCGAGATCTGCCGCACGCCAGAATTGTGCGCGGAGGTGACCGCGCAGCCGATCGAACGCTTCGCCTTCGACGCCGCGATTCTCTTCTCGGACATCCTGATCCCTCTCATGGCCATGGGCGTTCCGATCGAGTTCGACCCCGGGCCGAAGATGGGCACCCGCATCAGCCAGCGTCGCGACATCGCGACGCTCGAGTGGCGCGGCCCTTCCTCGATGCCGCACCTCCGTCCCGTCATCAAGGCGGTGAAGGAGCGCCTCCAGGGGCGGGTCCCGCTGATCGGTTTCGCCGGCGCGCCCTTCACGCTCGCGTCCTACCTCATCGACGCGAACGGGTCGAAGGACCTCGTGCTCACGCGCAGCTTCGTCTCCCGGGATCCGGCGGGATTCGCCGAGCTGCTGGACCTGCTCGCCGACGCGACCATCGACTACTTGAAGGAACAGATCGCCGCGGGTGTGGACGCGGTGATGCTTTTCGACACCCAGGCCGGTTGGCTTCCGCCCGCGGAATTCACCCGCTCGGCCGCGGCGCCCGCGGACCGCGTCCTCCGCGCGATGCCGAAAAACGCCCCGACGATCTATTTCGCGCTGGCTTCCTCGAACGGGCAGCTCGACGCGATGCGCGCCATTCACGCCGACGTGATCGGCCTGGATTACCGCGTTTCCTTGAGCCAGGCGCGAGCGATCTTGGGAGGCTCCCGGAGCGTCCAGGGAAATCTCGACCCCGCCGTCCTCGTGGGCTCTCCCGAGCAGGTCGTGACGCGCGCCGAGGCGGTCCTGCGAGAGAACGGCGGACGCCCCGGCTTCATCTTCAACCTCGGGCACGGCATCTACCCCGAAACCCCCGTCGAGAACGTCGCCCTCCTCGTGAGCACGGTGAGGCGTCATCGGGATGCGGCGCGGAGAGTCCTGTGAACCCGTCGATCGCCTCCGTCACCGCGGACCTCCTCGCCAAGTACGACCGCGCCGGCCCTCGCTACACCTCGTATCCCACGGCGGTCGAGTTCCACGAGGGCTTCACGCCGGAGCGATACTTCGAGAAGCTCGACCAGGCGGCCTCCAACCCGGAGCAGCCGCTCTCGGTCTACGTCCACCTTCCTTTTTGCCGTGAGCGGTGCAGCTTCTGCGGCTGTAACGTGATCATCACGCAGAGGCCGGGGGTCGCCGCCGGCTACATTGCGGACTTGGAGCGCGAAGTGGCGCTGGTCTCAACGCGGCTCGGGAGGCGCACCCGCCTCGTCCAGTACCACTGGGGCGGCGGCACGCCCACCTATCTCTCGCTCGAGGAGATGGAGCGCGTTTGGAAATCCTTCGCGGACCGATTCACGTTCGAGCCGGGCGCCGAGATCGCGGTCGAGGTCGATCCACGCGTGACGACCCACCGGCAGGCGGAGCTCCTCAAGCGCCTGGGCTTCAACCGGATCTCCATGGGAGTCCAGGACTTCGATTCGGACGTCCAGGCGGCGGTGAATCGGTATCAGACGTTCAACCAGACGAAGGACCTTCACGAACACCTGCGCGGTCTCGGGATCGAATCGATCAACTTCGACTTCATCTACGGGCTGCCGCAGCAGACCCCGGCATCATTCCGCAAGACGATCCAGCTCGCGTTGGAGCTGCGGCCGGACCGTGTGGCGGTTTATTCCTACGCCTTCGTGCCCTGGATCAAGGCCCATCAGAAGGCGATCCACCTGGAGGATCTTCCCCAGCGCGAGGTGAAGCTCGAGCTCTTCGGCATCGCGCACGAGCTTTTCACCGGCGCTGGATACCAGCAGATCGGGATGGATCACTTCGCGCTCGAAACCGATTCCCTGGCCCGGGCGGCTCGCGAGCGCACCCTCTATCGGAATTTCATGGGATACACGACCCATCCCGCCAAGGACTTTGTGGGGTTCGGCGTCTCGGCCATCGGCGACCTGGGCGGCGCCTTCGCGCAGAACACCAAGAAGCTCAATCGTTACAAGGAGGCCCTCGACCGGGGCCGGCCGCCGATCGAGCGGGGGTTCGAGCGGAGCAAAGACGACGAGATCCGTCGCGACGTGATCCAGAGCCTCATGTGCAACTTCTACCTGGATGTCCGGGCGGTCGAGCGCGCGCACGGGATCGACTTCGCGTCCTACTTCAGAGAATCGCTCCTCGAGCTGGACGAGGGGCCGGGCTCGAACGGGTTCGTGACCCGCACGCCGGACGCGATCGAGGTCGCCGGCCCGGGCCGGCTTTTCGTGCGGAACATCTGTATGGCTTTCGACGCCTATCTGAAACGCCACGAGGGCGAGAAGCCGATTTTCTCGCGCACGGTCTGAAGACGGGGATTCTTCTGCTCAACCTGGGCGGCCCCGACACGCTCGACGCGGTGCGCCCGTTCCTCACGCGGCTCTTCACCGATCGTGAGATCATCTGCCTTCCGGGAGGCGCGATCGGCCAGGCCTTCATCGGCCGCATGATCGCGCGGAAGCGCACACAAGAGGTGCGGGAGAACTACGCCAGGATCGGAGGGGGTTCTCCGATCGTCCGGTGGACCACGCTCCAGGGACGCGGCATCGTCGAGAGGCTTCGCGAGCGAGGGCACGACGTCGCCTTTGCCATGGCGATGCGATACTGGAATCCCTCGACCGAGGAAGCTCTGGTGGAGCTGGAGCGCGCCGGAGTGGGGCGGCTCGTGGCGCTAACGCTCTATCCGCACTACTCGATGGCGACGACCGGTTCGAGCGTTGGAGAGCTTCTGCGGGTGATGAAGCGGCGGGGTACGAAGCAGCCGCTCGACCGCATCGACACGTGGTACGACCACCCGGGCTACCTGAACGCCTGGGCGCTCCGGGTCCAAGAGGCGCTCGCGCGATTCGCGCCGGCCGCCCGCCCCACGCTCCTTGTGAGCGCGCACGGATTGCCGAAGCATTTCATCGAGGCAGGCGATCTCTACTGCGAGCACGTCCGGATCACGATGGAAGGCGTCCTCGCTCGCTTGCCGGAGCTTCCGCACGTGCTCGGATACCAGAGCCGCGTGGGCCCGGTGGAATGGATCGGCCCGAGCACCGATGAGGTGATTCGCGCGCTGGCGCGCACCGGCGTGAAGGACGTTCTCGTGCTGCCGATCAGCTTCGTCTCGGACCACATCGAAACCCTGTACGAGATCGACATGCTCTATGCCGATCAGGCCCGAGCGCTCGGCATTTCAAACTTCCGGCGGGTGGAATCGCTGAACGACTTCCCCCCGTTCCTCGACGCGCTCGCCGATCTGGTCGAGCCCAAGCTAGGCTGATGCGGGTCGCGATCCTCGGAGCCGGGATCGCCGGGCTTACGGTGGCGCATGCCCTGAGGCGCGAGACTTCGCGCGGCGGCGCTCCCCTCGAGCTCGAGGTCTTCGAAGCGGGGCCGCGCGCCGGCGGACGCATCCAGAGCACGGAGGCGGGCGGGTTCTTGATCGAGTGGGCGGCCGACGCCTTTCAAACCGGCCCGGGTCCGGCCCGCTCGCTCATCACGGAGCTGGGCCTGGATGGGGAACGCCTCGAGGCGTCGGCGGACGCGGCGCGGCGTTACATCTTCTCGAGGGGGCGCCTCCACCTCGTTCCAAGCGCGCCTGCCTCCGTGGTCGGATTCTCCGCGCTCACGCCGGGAGGGCGCCTGCGCGTTCTCGCCGAGCCGCTCCTGGCCGAGCGCGTGCCCCGCGAGGAATCGGTTCACGCGTTCGCCTCACGTCACATCGGCGAGGAGGCCGCGCGCGTCATGCTCGGCGCCTTCGTCCGCGGGGTCTACGCGGGGGATTCGAAGAAGCTCTCGGTGGATGCAGCGTTTCCACGGATGCGCGAGATGGAGCGGAAGCACCGCTCGCTCGCTGTCGCGATGGCGAAGGGGCGACGCCGGGGCGGGCGAGAGCGGAGAACGCTCTGGACCCTCGCGCGCGGCATGGGCTCTCTCATGGAGAGGCTCGCGGAATCGCTCGGTCCCTCGCTCAGGCTCGGGATGCCGGCGCTCCATCTGAGCCGCGTGCCCGAGTATGCCGCTCCGACCCCGTTCACCGTTCGATTCGCGAGCGGTGAGTCGCGGAGCTTCGACGCGGTCGTGGTCGCGACCCCGGCTCCCGACGCCGCGGCCCTCCTGCGCGATCTCGATATCGAAGCCGCGAAGGCTGTGCGCGAGATCCCGTGCACCGGGGTCACGGTGGTCGCGCTCGCGTTTCGCGACGAGGCGTTCCGGTCGAAGCCCGACGGCTACGGATTCCTGGTCGCGCCCGGCGAGGACCTTTCGATCTTGGGCGCGGTCTTCGAATCCAACCTCTTTCCCGGACGCGCGCCGAAGGGATTCTTCCTGGTGCGGGCGATTCTGGGAGGCGTCGAGCGCCCCGACCTGGTCACGCTTCCGGACGCGCAGCTCATCGGGCTCGCCTGTCAGGCCCTGGACCGCGCGATCGGGCTCAAGGGAGGACCTGACAAGACGTGGGTCAAGCGTCAGGAGAACGCCATACCGCAGTACACGCTCGGGCACCGCGAGCGGGTCGCGGCGGCGATGAAGCGCCTGGGGTCGTTCCCCGGGCTCTACCTCGCCGGAAGCGCGTATCGCGGCGTGTCGGTGGGATCGATCGTGGAGGACGCGGACCGCGTGGCGGGGTGGCTGCTCCACGCGGCACGGTGAAGGGCGCGCCCCGCGCAGCCTAGCCCTTCCCCCGGCGCCACGCCAAGGCGTCCGCCGCGCGTACCCTCACCGCCCCTCATACTGGCACCGCGCTTCGCAGGTCTCGTGGATCGTGACCGCGGTGAGCGAAGGGAGCGCGGGTTTGAGCTTCTCCCAGATCCACCTCGCGAGATTCTCGGAGGTCGCGTTCGAGAGCCCGGGCACCTCGTTCAAGTAGTAGTGATCGAGCTGCGCCCGGACCGGCTCCACGCGGTCGCGAATCAGCCCGTAGTCGAGAAGCCAGCCGGTCTCAGGGTCCACCTCCCCCTCGACCGTGACCTCGACCCGGAAGGAGTGCCCGTGGAGCCTCCGGCACTTGTGACCCTCCGGTGCCTTGGGGAGAAGGTGCGCGGCCTCGAACGTGAAATCCTTCGTCAGGCGGACACGCATCAGCGCAGCCCCACGATCTTGTGGGTCTGCGGAATGAGGCGCGCCTCCGGATAGCGATCCCAGGGCCACCATTCGAAGACCCGGCGTCCGTCGCCGCGATCGTGCTCCGGCTGCAGCACGATCGCCCCGCGATACTCGAGCTCGTCCAGGATGCGCACGGCATCCGCCACGTCCTCCCGGGTCTGGATCACGAATTTGAATTGCCGCCGCGAGTCGGGAAGCGCCTGGTATCGCCTGAGCGTGGGCACCTGCGCCTCCACGACATCCCCCTCGAACGTCTCGGCGCTTGTTCCTTTGGGGGCCACCGTCCAGAAGTCGATCCAGTCGAAGAGCTCCTCGAACACGCGCGCGCCGCTCGTCTCGATCGAGACCCAATAGCCCGAATTCTTGAGCTCGCGAACGAGCCACAGGAGCCCCGGGGTCGGCGCGATGACGGGTTCCCCGCCGGTGAGGCAAACCCGCCGCGTAAAAGGATATGCGAGCACCCGATCCCTAACCTCTTCTGGGCTCAGGTGGACGTACTCGCCCACGCCCGTGTGGGCGAGCGCCTCGGGCTGATCGCACCAAACGCAGCGGAGCACACAGCCGTAGAACCGCACGAAAACGGTGCGTTCCCCCACGTGCAAACCCTCTCCCTGGACCGAGAGGAAGATCTCGTTAATTCTAAAGCTAGGCAAGCCTTGCACGCGCCGATGATACAGGTTTTCGGCGTCGTTGACTCGAAGGACGCCACTCCGTAGAATTGCGCCCCTTCGGCCCGAACACACGGCGCAAGGCGCCATTGTAGGAGCAAGGAGGCCATGGCAAAGACCACGTACGCGAACCTGCCCATCAATCACGCCGAAACACCAATCCGTCTCTTCAAGTCCGATTTCCTGGAGTTCTTCACGCACATCCACCCCGCGGTGGTCTTGCTGCTCTTCGCGCCGGTCGTTCTCTTCTTCTTGATCCGGGCGATCCTAGAGGGCGGGTCGAAGGCGGCGTTGTTTCTGGTATTCGCGGCGTACGCGGCCGGGATTCTTGTCTGGTCCTTGAGCGAGTATTTCCTTCATCGGTTCGTGTTCCATTACGAGCCGAGCCAACCGTGGCTCCAGCGCGTCTGGTATCTGATCCATGGCGTGCACCACGAGCAGCCACAGTGCAAGACCAGGCTGGTGATGCCGCCCATCCTGAGCATCCCGCTCTCGTTTCTCTTCTATGGTCTGTTCCGCCTGACCGTGGGGACGATCCTCGGTCTGCCCCGCTTGAGCGGGCCCGCGTTCTCGGGCTTTCTCACGGGCTATCTTGCGTACGACATGTTGCATTATGCGGAGCATCACCTCTCCATGCGGTGGGGGTTTCTCAAGTACCTCAAGCGTTATCACCTGAGGCACCACTACAAGAACCCGAACCACGGCTTCGGCGTCAGCTCGCCGGTTTGGGATGTGGTCTTCCGCACGAAGCCGAAGGAATCCTGAGCGCCCGAGGCAGCCGGGTCCGCACGGGTCCGTCGAATCGCGGGCCCTTTTTCATTCCAGCAGATCGCGATCCGAAGTCCTATACTGTCGCCGTGGAAGCTCTGGCTGCGGTAGGCAACCGAGTCCGCCGCATCCTGGAAACCGTCCAGGATGTGACCCTGTTCTGCGTCTCGGTGATCCGCTCCGCCTTTTTCCCTCCCTATTACAAACACGAGATCCTGGAACAGGTCCACTTCGCGATGATCGGATCCATGTTCATCGTGATGTTCTCGGCGCTTGTGGCCGGGCAGGCGCTCGCGATCCAGCTCGCGCGGGAGCTGGCGAAGACCGGCGCGAAATCGGAGCTGGGCCATTTCATGGTCATCTCGTCCGTGCGCGCCCTCGGTCCGGTGCTCACCGGAATCGTGGTGGCTTCGCGGATGTCCGCGGGAATCACGGCGGAGCTGGGAGCGATGAAATCGAGCGATCAGATCGACGCGCTGGTCGCGTTCGGGACCGATCCGCTGAAGCGGCTCGTCGCTCCACGCATGATCGGGCTTTGGATCGCGCTCCCCGTGCTCACGGTCGTGGGAGACGCGCTGAGCGTGATCGGCGGGGGCTTCGTCGGCCTGGGCTACCACGTGACGTTCCAGTCCTACTACAACGGCGTGGCGAAGTATCTCACGCCGACCAACCTCCTGGTGGGGATGATCAAGCCGGTTTTCTTCGCGGTCCTCATCACCACGGTCGCCTGCTGGAAGGGTCTCACCTCGGCGGGGGGCGCCAAGGGGGTCGGCGTGGCCACGACCCAATCGGTCGTGATTTCCTCGGTGGGAATCTTGGTCACCGACTTCATCTCCACGAAGCTGATCTTCCGGGTACTGGGCTGGTGAGCCCGATGATCGAGTTCCGGGACGTCAGCTTCTCGATCGACGACCGCCCCATCCTGACCCGTGTCTCTTTCAACGTGGAACGGGGCCAGACCAGGGTCATCCTGGGGCCTTCGGGCTCCGGGAAGAGCACCATCTTGCGCCTTCTGATCGGACTTTGGCGGCCGGACTCGGGGAGCATCGTCGTGGACGGCGAGGATATTACGCAGGTCACCCCGGAGCGGATGCGCGAAGTCCGAAAGCGGATGGGGATGGTCTTCCAACAGGGGGCGCTCTTTGATTCGATGACGGTCGGGGAGAACATCGGGTATACCCTGCTCGAGGACGGGCACGACGAGGTGGAGATCGAGGAGGCGGTGCGAACCTACCTGCTGCAGGTGGGACTGGACCCGGCCCTGGCGGACCGGATGCCGGACGAGCTTTCAGGCGGGATGCAACGCCGTGTCGCGATCGCCCGCGCCCTCGCCGCCCGCAATCCCGACGTCCTGCTCTACGATGAGCCGACCACCGGGCTCGACCCCCAGAGCGCCGAGCGCATCACCGACCTGATCGTCCAGCTGAGGGATACCATGGGCAAGACCTCGATCATGGTCACCCACGACATTGCCGATGCATTCAAGGTGGGAAATCGCGTCACCGTCCTCGATCGCGGGATGGTCGTCTTCGAAGGAACCCCGGCGGAGCTGACGGAGGCGAGCAACGCGTTCATCGGGGAGTTTCTCGCGCCGTTTCGAAAGGCCGTCGCCGCGGCATCCCGGCGGATGGACACGCGCGGCCTCGGCGTAGGCGGCCCGGGGCCGCAGCATCAGCCAGGGGGAAATCCTTGAAGCGAACCGGCCGCGTTCCATTCATGAGGCTTCAGATCGGCTTCTGGGTGCTCGTCGCGTTCGGGCTTCTCTTGTGGGCCACCTTCCAGTCCGGGAGCCTCAAGTTCTTCGGGCGTGAAGAGAAAATCGATCTCACGTTCTCGAGTGTCGGCGGCCTCGAGGAAGGAGCGTCCGTCCGGCTGAACGGGGTCCCGGTGGGGCACGTCCGGGACATCTCCCTCGAGAGAGGCGGAAACAACGTGGTCGTGGAGCTGGGCGTGAAACCTGGAACCCGCGAGCGGCTCCACATCGGCGCGACCGCCCGCATCACGTCCGTGGGGTTCCTGGCGGAGCTCTACGTGGAGCTGAACGGAGGCGATCCGAACCAACCCATCATCCGGGACGATCGGGAGATCGCGGTCACCGCGGCGACGGATCCCCAGGTCGCGTTCAAGAAGGTCCAGTCGATCACGGACAGCCTCGAAGTGTTGCTTGGAAACCTGAACGTCGCGGGCCGGGCGCTGGGAAGCGGACGCGGGACCCTCGGACGGCTCGCGAGCGATGAGCGGCTCTATCAGCAGCTCGTCGAGCTGAGCCGGAACGCGAACATGCTCGCGACGAAGATCGACGTGAACCAATCGCGGGTCTCGGACCAGCTCGTCTCGCTGGCGGCCTCCCTCGACAGCCTCGCGCAGAAAATGCAGCACGGTCCCGGGACGATCGCACAGCTCATGAACGACGCCACGCTCCATCAGAAGCTCGCGTCGAGCACCGCGCGGGCCGATTCGATTCTAGGTGCGATCGCTTCGGGGCATGGAACGTTCGGGAGGCTCTACTCCGACTCGACGCTCTACGACGACACCAAGGCCCTGATGGCCTCGATGAAGCGGCTCATGGCGGAGATCGAGAAGAATCCGAAGAAGTATTTCAAATTCAGCATCTTCTAGCCTGCGCCCGGCCGGGCGCGGGCGTACCGCCTCGAAGTCACCGCACCCACACGAGCTTTCGCTCGAGGACGTGCCCGCCCGCCTGGGCGCGGATCCAGTACACGCCGCTGGAGGCTTCCCGACCTTGGGCGTCCTTCCCGTCCCACACGAGCGTTGTCGGCCCCGCGACGGCATCTCCCTCGAGCAACATGCGGACCTTCTTCCCCGCAAGATCGTAGACCGTGACGCGCGCGCGCGCCGGCGCCGGTAGCGTGAGCGTCAGGCTCGCGCTCCTCGTGGCTGGGTTCGGCCGCGGCGCGCTCATCGCCAACCGCGGCGCCGTCGGACCCGGCGGTTTGGACGCGCCGGAGGGCGCGAGCGCCGCGTCGTAGAACTCGAAGTCATCGACCGCCGCTTCCACGATTCCTTCCGGAGCCTCGTCCTGCGCGGTGAATCGGACGCGCACCGTGGAGGTGGGCGTGATGTAGTCGCCCACGCGGAAGGTGTCGTGGCGCCAGGCGGGCTCGCTCGTGAGAATCGATCGGACTTTCACCCACGTGACGCCGTCGGCGGAGATGTCGATGAGGAACGAATCGGGCTCCCCCGGCGAGTTCATGAAAAACCATCGGGCGAAGTGGACGCGCGCGTCGGTCATTCCGGTCATATCGAGCGGCGGCGTTGTCAGCGTGGTCTTCCCGCCATCGACGTCGTTCGTCGTCGGCGGATTTCCGGGCGCGCTGTTCCCGGTGACGAAGCAGAACCCGCCCGAACCGGGCGTGTGGTCGTCCTCGGGCTGGACGGGCCCCGCCCCCAGGGTACCCTCCGGCGGCTCCTCGTGCTGCGGCGCCGGATGTAACGGCCCCGCCTCGTACAAGGAGGCCGCGAGACGTCCGGCCGGGGCCGCGGTCGGCTGCGAGGTGCCCACCGGGTCGGCGCGCTCCCAGAGCCCCGTGACCGCGTTGTCCCCGGCGGCGCCCAGCGACCATCCCTTGTCGGTGTCGCAGGAGTCGTACCAGGCGGCTCTCAGCAGCGTGAAATCCGCGGTGCGGTTCACCCCCGGCTGCACGGCCGTGATCCGGGTAACGGGAACGTATCCCGTGCGGTCACAGGTCATGGAATAGGTGCCCCCGGGCACGCCGGCCATGGTGTAGGCGCCACCCGACGTCGAGCCCGTCTCGAGCGGTGTGTCCTCCATCTCCAGATCCGCGCCCTCGAGCCCCGCCGAGTCCGAGTTGCGCCGGATCACGCCGGTTACCGTCGCGAGCGGCTCCGGTTGCAGCGCGACCAGGACCGAATCGTGCGCCCCTTTCGTCATGCTCACGGGGACGATCGCGCTCTTCCACCCGAACCGCTTCACCCGGAGCGTGTGGCTTCCCGGGCTGAGTGCGAGCCTCACGGCGCCCGAGCCCTGGGTTCGCGTGGAGTCCATCTCGCCCAACGCGGTGACGTCGGCATCCGGGATAGGAGTCATGGATGGATCGACAACCCTCACTTTCAGAATTCCATAGTTGGGATTCGTGCGGAACACATAGAGACCCGACCCGATGTCGCTCGCGACGAACGTGCCCGACGGGAATCGGGGCGCGATCTCCCAGACGCCGTGAAAGCCTCCGGAGTAGCCCGCGTACGTGTCGTAGTACCCGAACTCCGCAGGCAGCGCCGGATCGGAGAGATCGAACAGACGAATCCCCTCCGTGTAATAGGCGACGAATCCGGTATCGGCTTTCACGTGGATGTTGTGGACGATCGCGAGCGGATTCACGGCGATCTCCATGATCTGCGGATGCGCGAGGAGATCGTGGATGTCGAAGACTTTCATCGTCCCGTAGTTCAATTCATCGCAGACGTAGAGATACTTCCCATCCTTCGAAGTTTCGGCGCTGTGGGTGAAGGCCTTGGGATACGTCCAGGATGCGATCTCGGTGATCGAGGCCGGGTTCGCAATGTTCAGCACGCGCATGATCCCGCCATAGATGCAGCTCACGAACAGCGTGTCTCCCCGCGGGAAGCAGTCGTGGACGTAGTCGGCGGTGTAGCCGCCGAGATCCACCGGGTTGACAGGGTCCGCGAGCGAGAGGATGCGCATACCGGTCTGGGTCGAGTTGAGTCGGGTGCCGTTACAGAACAGGAGCGCCCGGGTCGAGTCCACCTCGAGCGTGTGCTCGTGGTTGATGCCGGTGGCGTAGACCCCCCTCAATACCGGGCTCTCGGGATTCGCCATGTCGATGATCTGGATCCCGCCCCC
>Ga0066709_100000384_pt1 | contig 22812 bp, 22 predicted proteins | sample GraSoiAngelo_158_FD_79665 | JGI IMG/M metagenome (GOLD analysis project Ga0066709, IMG submission 79665) | Grasslands soil microbial communities from the Angelo Coastal Reserve, California, USA - 14_1009_16_30cm | ecosystem: Environmental > Terrestrial > Soil > Grasslands | place: USA...
CGGTGACCTGCGTAGCCGTGGACGTCGTCGAGCCCCCGCTCGACGAAGAGGAAGACGATGTGGACGACGACTTCTTGGACGACGACTTCTTGGACGACGACGTCGCGCTCGAGGCCGCAGGCGTGCTCGTCGACGAGCTCGTCGAGTCGGTGGCGCCCGCAGTGGCCTTCGAGGACGACGTCGTGTTCTTGGCGCCTAGAGCGATGAGTGCGGCGAGCACTGCCGTCAAGCCGGCGGCCGCAGCGGCGACGGCGCGTGTCAGGCGCTTGACGCGCCGGTTGCCCGCATCACGGGCTTCGATCGCTCGTTCTCGCTGGTTCATCGGATCTCCTGTCGTTCGCGTGTGGATGATCCGATGACACCAGGCGGCTCTGAGACCCGTCTTCGACGTTGCTGTGAATTCCCTGAGACTCCCGCTGCTCGAGAGGCAGGAGGATGCGGAAGGTCGCGCCGCCCCCGGGCACCGAGTGCGCTTCGACGGTACCGCCGTGCGCCGCCGCAACCGCGGAGACGATGGAGAGCCCGAGCCCGACGCCTCCGCTCGACCGCGATCGCATGAGGTCGGCACGATAGAAGCGCTCGAAGACGCGTCCGATCTCCTCGGCACTCATTCCGGGCCCCTGGTCCGTCACCTCGATCACGGCGCTCCCGTTCTGCCGGCCGACGAGCACCCGCACCGCAGTGTCGGCCGGCGTGTGTGCGCGGACGTTGGCGAGCAGGTTGTCGACGATCTGGCGCAGCCTATCGTGGTCCCCGAGCACGACGACGTCCTCGGCCTCCAGGCCGATCTCGCGTTTCGGGTCGACGGCGTGCGCCGTCTCGACGGCCTCGCTCACGACAAGGTCGAGCCGGACCGGCTCTTTACGCAGCGCGCGGCCCTCGTCGAGCCGGGCGAGCAAGAGGAGATCCTCGACGAGCGTGCTCATCCGCTCCGACTCGCGGCTGATCCCACTCATCGCGCGATCCAGATCTCCGGGTCGCTGTCTCGCCCCGCGCGTGAACAGCTCGGCGTAGGCCCGCACCGCCGCGAGTGGAGTGCGCAGCTCGTGCGAGGCGTCCGCGACGAAGCGGCGCATCTTCTGCTCGGAGGCCTCCTGCGCCCGGAACGCCGTCTCGATCTGCGAGAGCATCGCGTTCAGCGCGAGACCGAGGCGTCCGACCTCGGTTCGCTCCTCCGCACGTTCGACGCGCCTCGTCAGATCCCCGGCTGCGATCGCGTCGGCCGTCTTCTCGATCTCGCGCAGCGGACGCAGGCCGAGGCGGACGACCCAGAGCCCGAGCGCCGCGAGCGCGATCAGGACCGCCCCGGTCACGAGCAGCTCGATCAGGAGGAGGCGGTCGAGCGTGTCTTGCACGTCGTGCAGTGACGTCGCGACCACGAGCATCTCGCTCGCGCCCGGCTCGATCGACGCTCGGACGCGGTAGCGGTCGTCGCCCGACTGCGTCGGCACCGTGAAGTAGCGGGCGTGGTCGGGACCGGCTCCTCCCGTCTGGGAGACCGAGATCTTCGCGGGGAGCCGCGGCGGAGAGGGTGCGGTCTCACCCCGGAAGGGCTGGATCGGCCGCGTCCCGAGCACGCGGGTCCCGTCGACCGAGCGGAGCTGCACGAAGATGTTGGGAGGACCGCCTTCGAGGTCCGCGCCGGGTTGGTCGAACGCGTGCTCGTCCTGGTCGAGCGCCGTATCGGTCCTGTTGATGAGGAACGAGCGCAGGGACGTATAGGTGGCGATGTCGGCGACCGCGAGCCCCAAGGCTGCCAGGCAGATGACGCCGAGCACGAGGCGCGACCGAAGCGACAGCTCCCTGAGCATCTACGGTGGCTCGGTCTCGAGCATGTAGCCGGCCTGCCGCACCGTCTTGATCAGCGGCGGGCCGAACGGGTCGAGCTTCCGGCGCAGGTAGCTGACGTACGTCTCCACGACGTTCGTGCTACCGCCGAAGTCGTAGTGCCAGACGTTCTGCAGGATCTGGCCCTTCGAGAGCACGCGACGCGGGTTGAGGAGAAAGAAGCGGAGGAGGTTGAACTCGGTTGCGGAGAGCTCGACCGGCGTGCCCGCGCGAGACACGGAGTGCCGCTGCTCGTCGAGCACGACGTCCGCGAAGCGGAGAACGTCGCCCGGAAGCTCGGCTCCGGTTCGACGCAAGATTGCCTGCACGCGAGCGACGAGCTCGGCCAGGCTGAACGGCTTCGTCACGTAGTCGTCGCCTCCCGCGCGCAGCGCCTCGACCTTGTTCTCGGTCGCGTCCTTCGCGGTGAGGAACAACACGGCGCACTTGAAGCCCTGGGCGCGGAGGCGCCTGCCGACCTCGATGCCCTCGAGATCGGGGAGCATCCAGTCGAGCACGATCAGATCGGGCTCCTGGCGGAGGACGGCCGCTAGCGCTGCGCGCCCGGTCGAGGCCTCCTCGACCTCGTAGTCCTCGTAGCGGAGCGCCGTCGCGACAGCGTCGACGAGCGACGGCTCGTCGTCGACCACGAGGATTCGCCGTTTGGGCTCGCCGTTCGAGCTGGCGTTCATGTGAGCATCGTGACAGCGCTTCCTGTGAGTTGGCTGAGAATGGAGGCGCTTCGCCTGAGAGTTTCCTGAGAGCGCGAAAAGCCTGCTCGTGAGCCTTTCGTTCAGTCGCGGCGGCAGATTCGCCGCGTGGACGCGGACGATTTTCGAGACGATTGGTCGCGCATGAGCGCATCGGACGACCTCCGGAGCACGTTCGACTCGGCTGCCGACCTCTATGACGAGGCGCGGCCCTCGTATCCGGAGGAGCTCTTCGACGATCTCGTCGAGCTGGGCGAGCTCGAGCCCGACGACCGGCTGCTCGAGATCGGTTGCGCGACGGGCAAGGCCACGCGTCCGCTCCTCGAGCGCGGCTTCTCGGTCGTCTGCGTCGAGCTCGGCGCGCAACTCGCCGAGCGCGCGCGGCGCAACCTCACGGGCTTGCCGGTGGAGATCCGCGTCGCGCCCTTCGAACAGTGGGAGGACGAAGCGGGAGCATTCGACCTCGTCTACGCGGCCACCGCCTGGCACTGGCTCGACCCGGCGATCCGCTACCTGAAGGCGCACCGGCTCCTACGCGCCGGCGGTCATCTCGCCTTCTGGAGCGCGCTGCATGCCTTCCCTCCCGGATTCGACCCATTCTTCACCGAGATTCAGGAGGCGTACGACAGGATCGGCAAACACCGGCAGGGCGAGTGGCCGCCGCCTCGGCCGGAGGACATCCCGGACGACGCGGCCGAGATCGAGGCGAGTGGTCTCTTCGAGGACGTCCGCGTTCGGCGCTATGGGTGGGAGAGGCTCTACACGGCCGACGAGTACATCGCCCTGTTGAGCACCTTCTCCGATCACATCGCCCTAGAGTCGAAAATGAGGGAGCAGCTCTTCCGCGAGATCAGGCGGCGGATTGTGGAACGTCCCGACCGGCGGGTGCGGCGCCACTGGTACGCGATCCTCCACGTCGCGCGCCGCTCGCCGAGCTGACTCGGCGAGCGGTTGTCGTCGCTGCGAACTGAGGCAGGAGTCCCGGCTCTAGGCCGGGACTCCTGCAGCCTGCGACTTCACGTACGCGACGTACTCCCGCACGTCCGTCGCGGGCTCCGTGTAGGCGTCGCCGAGAGCTTCTTCCATCCGGCTGAGATATTCCTCGGCCCAGGCGGGGAACTGGTAGTCGATCGAGCGCAGGAACTCGAGCGTCGCGGCCCAGCGGATGTCCGCGATCGACGGCCTGTCGCCGCCGACGAAAGGCCTGCCAGAGAGGAAGAAGCTGTGGAACGCCTCGAGCGGCGGCGCGAGCGCGGCCTCGGCATCCTTGGCCGCCTTCGTCTTCGTCGCGTCGTCGACGTCCGCCGTCGCCGCTTCGCCGGCGTACTGGGCGAAGCCCAGCGTCGGGTACGTCGCACGCGCGAGGAGCGGGTAGAAGGTGCCGATCAAGTAGAACATCGCGCTGTCGACCATCGCCCGCTCGGCCGGCTCGGTCGGATAGAAGCGGTCGAGGCCGTGCTTGTTGCACAGGTACTGCATGATCGCGCAGCTCTCCCAGAGCGAGCCGCGCGGTAGCCCCGCCTCCTCGAGCAGCGGCGTGAGATCGGCAGGGTCCTTCGCGAGGAACTCCGGAGTGCTCTTCTTGCCCCAGACGTCCAGCTCCTCGAACTCGAGCCCCGCGGCGCGGATGAAGATGCGAGCGCTCAGGTTGTTGACGCTCGGCTTGAGGATGCTCAGGGTGTTCGTGGCCATCGTGACCCTCCCGCGGTCGCTAGCTGTACGGGTTCTTCGGCGATCGGTCATACGAGAGCGACGCTCGCGATCGCATTACGAGCGTCTCGATTGCGTCGGCCAGGTGCTCCTTCGCGATGTGTAGGCGCCGCGCTGCGCGCGGATCTTGTGCGCTTCGAGGAGCACGTCGGCGTGTGACGAGCCGAGCGGGGGCTCGAAGCGGTAGGACGAGAGCTCGATCAGCAGGCCGAGCGGGTCCTCGAAGTAGATCGAGTCCATGAAGCCTCGATCCTTGACGCCGCTGTGACTGATTCCGCGCTCGTCGAGCCTCTCGACCGCCTGTCGGAAGCTGGCCTGCGAGAGCGAGAACGCGATGTGGTGGACGCAACCCTGCTCGGTGGAGGTGCGGGTCGGATCGGGCTCGCGTTCCTCGTTGGTGAAGACGGTGATGAGACGGCCGTCACCTGGGTCGAAGTAGAGGTGGCTCTCCGACTCGTTGTCGAGGTTCGGCTGCTCGAAGACGAAGGGCATCCCGAGAACGCCTTCCCAGAAGTCGATCGCAATCCGGCGGTTCGCGCCGACGATCGTGATGTGGTGAACGCCCTGGCTCTGCAGCTTTCGCATTCGAGACCTGACCTGGGTGGAAAACATAAACGCCGCGGCCGCGAAGCGGCCGCGCTTCAAGGGTCTTTCGCGCGACCAGAATCTGCGTGAGCGGATTCTGGTCGCGCGCCAAACTCCACCAGTTTCGACTTGTAGTCGCTTCGACGCAAGGTCCCGAAGGGCACGAGCTCGACCTGCGCCTGGACGACGAGCACGTCTCGGAGCTTCTGTCGGATCGCGGCCGCGAGCGAGTCATCCGCTCTCGTGCCGTTCGCAAGCTCGACGAGGACCGGAAGCGGCGGCTCCTGCTTCACGCCTGGCGAGCCGGGCTCGAGCAGGACGTTGCCGCTGACGTCGGGGGAGAACCCGCCCACTACCTCGCGGACGGCCGAGGGAAAGACGTTCACCCCTCGGACGATGAGCATGTCGTCGGTCCGGCCGAGGCAGCGCACGCGGGGGCCCGTACGGCCACACGGGCACGGGCTCGTCCGGACCCGCACGTGGTCGCGCGTGCGGAAGCGGAGTAGAGGTGCCGCACGGTGCTGGAGGTGCGTGAGCACGAGCTCGCCGGTGGCGCCCTCGTCCAGCTCGACCGCGTGTCCTGTCTCGGGCTCGATCAGCTCCACATGCACGAAGCCGCGTGCGCCCAGGTGCATCCCGTCCTGCTCTTCGCACTCGCCCCAGAGCGAAGGGCCGATGTCACCGATTCCCATCGCCTCGGTGACCCTCGCTCCCCAGCCGTCTTCGAGCTTCGAGCGGAAAGCCGGCTCGCCACCGCCGGGCTCGCCAGCGACGAGAAGGCGCTCGACGCTCGATCCCGCGAGGTCGAAGCCTCGGTCGGCAGCGGTCTCGACGAGAGTGGCGGCATAGGAGGGGGTGAGGACGACGGCTTCCGGCTGCAGGAGCTCGAGCGCGAGCAGCAGACGCTCGCTCGATCCGGTTCCGACCGGGATGTGGCAGACCCCGATTCGCTCCAGCCCGTCGAGGGCGGCGCCCGCCACGAACGGGCCTGCGTTGTACGTGCTGAGGAGACGCTGGCCGGCCGCGACTCCGGAAGCCGCGTAGCTCCGCGCCGACCCGGTGATCCAGTTCTCGAGATCGTCCGCGGTCAGCGGGATGTAGCTCGGCGTTCCCGTCGTGCCGCTCGTCGAGTAGATCCGGACGATCTCGGACGGAGCCGCGCACTGGTGCGACCCGATCGGGTTCTCGTCCGTTGCGGTCGCCTTGAGCTCCTGCTTCTCGGTCAGCGGCAGCTCGGCGATCTCCACGAGCCCGCCTGCGTCGTCGGCGGAATCGACTCCCGTCGCTGCGAGCTTCTCGCGATAGAAGGCGGAGCGCTCGAAGAGGTACGCGAGCTGGAGGCGGTACGACGCGTCGTCGACGGCGAGCTGCGCTTCCCAGGAACGGATCTCGACCTTCGGATCGAGCATCAGACGCGCTCGTCTCCGCGCTCGTACTGGACTGCGTCTTCGGCCTCGCCCGCCAGGAGGAAGCCGATGGGCTCGCGCTGCTCCTCGAGGAGATGTGCCAGCAGGCCGGCCGAGCGCGCGAGAATCGGAACGGTCTTCACCTCCGCCGAGGAATAGCCGAGGTCGAGCATCACGGCTGCGATCGGCAGCGCGACGTTCATAGGCAGCGGCTTCTGCCAGGTCCTGGTCACGGCTCCAGCGAGCGACCGGCCGAGCAAGACGTGCGGGCCGCTTACCCCGTGGGCGTCGGCGAGCTCGAGGATCCGCTCCGCGCGCGGGTCGAGCGGCCGATGCACCGGGTGCCCGAACCCCGGCACCTTCCTGCCCGCAGCGTGGTACGTGCGCGCGATGTCCTCGGCCACGGCTGCGGGATCGTCGGCGGCAGCGACCCTCGCTTGGCCTTCCTCGAGGAGCCGCGCGCACTCCTCGGAGGTGCCGAGGACGACCGGGCCGCAACCGAGGATTCCGGCGGCGACGGCTCCGTGCAGCGATCCGGGGTCGGCGGCGAGCGTCATGCGCGCAGCGACGTTGGACGGCATCAGCCCGTGCTCGGCGATCGCGACGAGCAGGAGGTCGAGGAAGAAGCGCTGCTCGTCGCTCGGCTCGCGGCCCGTGAGCAGAACGTGGAAGTACTCGGTGAAGCTCACCTCTCCCATCAGCTCGCTCGCGAGGTCCCGCCCGCGAACCTCGACCCGGTCCGGAAAGGCCTGGCCGATGTGCGTGACGGGTTTCCCCTGCTTACCTAACGGCATACCCGAGCTCCTCTCGCACGAGCCGAGCACCGGCAACCATCGCCTCGAGCTTGCGGAACGCGAGCTCGCGCGGGAGGTACTTCATTCCACAGTCCGGCGCCACCGCGAGCCTCTCGGGTGGCAACACGGTCAGAGCCTTCCGGATCCGCTCCACCACCACCTCCGGAGTCTCCGCCTCGCTCGAGCCGAGGTCGAGGACGCCGAGCATGATCGTCTTGCTAGGGAGGTCGCCGAGGTCGGCCGGGTCGAGGTTCGGCTGCGCGGCCTCGAGCGAGATGTGCGTCGCAGCGCAGTCGTCGAGCTCGGCGAGAAACGGATAGCCCGTGAGCCGGTCCTTGACGACGTGGGCGTAGCCGAAGCACGTGTGAAGAATCGTGTCGCCTTCGATGCCCCTGAGCGCACGGTCGATCGCCTCGACGGCGTACTCCCGCGCCTGCTCGGGTCGCGCCTGCAGATAGGGCTCGTCGATCTGGACGACGTCCGCGCCCGCTGCCTTCAGGTCGAGCAGCTCCTCGTTGACGGCCTCTGCGTAGGCCAGCGCGAGGCTGCCGGCGTCGGGGTAGTGGTCATTCTGCGCTTGCTGGGTCATCGTGAACGGCCCGGGAACCGTGATCTTGATCGGGCGCTCGGTGAGCGTGCGGAGGAACTCGACGTCGCGCACCTCGACGGGCTGCCGTCGCCGGACCGGTCCGACGACCCGCGGAACGGGGTTCTCGTGCCCCGTGCGATCGAGCGCGACGCCGGGATGGTCGAGGTCGATGCCGTCGAGCGCAGTCGCGAAGCGGTTCGAGTAGCTCTCCCGCCGCATCTCGCCGTCGCCGATGACGTCGACTCCGGCTCGCTCCAGATCCAGGACGGCGAGCCGGGTCGCATCGTCCTGCGCTTCCTGGAGGAACGGCTCCGGGACGCGCCAGAGCTCGCGCGCGCGGACGCGAGGCGGCAGCCGCTCTCCGAGCCGCTCGCGGTCGATCAACCAGCCGGGCTGTGGATAGCTTCCGACTACTGTCGTAACGAGGGCGCCCCGAGCCACCACGCGATCCGCCCTCTTCCTACCCTGCCGCTCGCACGCGCAGGGCCCTCGCGGTGGCGGGTGTCGCACCGGCGGCGTTGGCCGCCCACACGCGGCAGGCGACGAGGTGCTTCCCGTCGGCTGCGCGCAGACGCCGCGAGGAGCCGAAGGCACCGGCGATGACCGTTCCGCTCCGCAGCCAGCGGTAGGAGAAGACGATCGGGCGGGTTCCCGTCCAGCTGCCCCGCAGACAGGTGAGCAGCCGCCCCACGAGAGGGGTGCCGTGCAGCAGCGGCGAGCGAACGTTCTTCGGCAGCTGCGCCGCCGGTGGGCTCGCGGCCTGACAGTCCGAACCGCACGCGGCGAGGATGTACGGCCGGAGCAGCTTTGCGAGACCGATCGCACCGTTGGCGTTCAGGTGCAGGCCGTCCGGGTTGAACCAGTCCTGCCCTCGGCTCGCCGCCTCCCAGTCGACGATCTGGAGCTGCGGCCAGCGGCGTGCCCGGGCTCGAATGATGTCGTTGATCTCGCGGTAGTTCTCGGTCTGCTCGCGCATCGTCACCCAGAGCACGTGCTCGACGCCGAGCGTGACGAGAGCCGTGGCAACCTGCGCCATCGCCGTTTCGTAGTTGTTGGCCGGCTCGTTGTAGCCGACGTCGACGACCACGATATTGCCGAGCGCAGCGAGCGGCGAAGCCTGCACGATGTCGAGCACCGACTCGGGATGAGTGCCTTGATATGCGCAGCCGGGGGACACGAGCCGGCGACAGGGAGTGAGCTCGAGCCGCAGGTCGAGCCCGTTCCCCAGGAGCTGGCGGGCCTCGGGGACGTACTCGAGCGAGTCCGCGATCGAGTCGCCGAACATCGTCACTCGCGGGCCCGAGGACGCTCCGCCGTCCGCCGCGAGAGCCACGGGCGACACGGCCGCGAGACCACACAGCGCGACGGCGACGGCGAGCTCCCGTCTCATCGCGCGTAACGCTAGCGGGGTGGGGTCGAAGCAGCGTTCAGCGAGGCAGGTGAAGCCCGAGACGGTGCGGCAGTGCGGCGACGAAGGCGGTCACCGCGTCCGGCGTCCTCCCTTCGTCCTCGGTCGCGTCCTTCCGCAGGAGAGCTTGGCGGATCAGCGACCCGCCGACGTACTTGAACGGCTCCGGAGGGAACAGCTTGCGGGCGGGCTCCACGATCGCGAGCGACGTGCGCTCGTCCCGGCGGTCGAGGGCGAGACGCGCGAGGATCTGGCCGCCGAGGTAGGTGGGCCCGACCCCGTTGCCGGTGAAGCCGAATCCGTGATGCACGCGACCGCGGCTCCCGAAGATGGGGAGATGCGTGGGGGAGACGTCGATCGGCCCGCCCCAAGCGTGGGTCACGCGACGTCCTCGCAGCTGGGGGAAGAAGCGGACGAGACTCTCGCGCGAGCGCCGAATGACGCCCGCATCGAGCTCGAGCCGTGAGCCGCCCCGCGAGCCGAAGCCCATCGTGCCGCCGCCCCAGCCGAAGGCGATGCGGTCGTCGGCGGTCGTGCGCATGTAGTGGACGAGCGTCCGGCTGTCCACGATCGCCTCTCCGCCGGTCCAACCGAGGTCCTCGAGGACGTCCGGGACGGGCTCCGTGAGCACGATGTGGCTCGACGCGACGGCGAGCGAGAGCCGATAGCCGGGGAAGCCGACGGCTGCCGAGTTGACCGCGAGAACCGCGGACCCCGCCCGGACACGTCCGAGCCTCGTCTCGACACTGCCGTCCCGGTGCAGCCGGGTGACCTCGGTCCGTTCGTACAGGCGAAGCCCTCGCTCGAGCAATCGCCGCCTGAGCCCGAGGCCGAGCCGCGCGGGCTGAACCGTCGCGTTCAGCCGCTGTGCCGAGCCGCCGAGAAAGAGCGGCGAGTCGCAGCGGGCACGCACCTCCTCGCGCGAGAGCGGCACGATCTCGTCATCCGCTCCGAGGGCGGTGCATGCCTTCACGGAGCCGTCCCACGAGCCGAGCTGCGACTCCGTCGTCGCGACCCGCAGCATCGGCGCCGGCCGATACCAGGCGTCGGCCTCGTTGTCACGACACCAGTCGCCGATCCCGCGCACGGCATCCTCCGACGCGCGACAGACGGCCAATGCCGCCGCGTCGCCTGCGCGCTCGCGGAGCGTCTCGACGTCCCCCCAGAGCGTCTCGCAGAAGCCTCCGTTCCGCCCGCTCGGGCCGTGTCCACACACAGCCGCCTCGAGCAGCGCGATCTCGATGCCGGGCTCGAGAACGAGCAGGTGCCACGCCGTCCAGAGGCCGAGGTACCCGCCGCCGACGATGACGACATCCGCGCTCGTGTCGCTCTCGAGCGGGCGCGTCGGCGTGACCGCGCCGGCCTCCTCGAGCCACCACCCGTGACGGGTGTGCCTGATCCCCTCCACGGCGTGGCGACGCTAGCAGCAGCCTTCGGCGAAAGAGGAGTGGCGGATGGGACTCGAAGCCACGACCACCGGGACCACAACCCTGCTCGTTATGGGTCGGGAAGAGTCTGGATGCGTCGATTTGGCGGAAACAGTGGGCCTCGCGCCGAGGCCGACTCGGACGACCAGTCAGCGTTCGTCGCCAGTCGTTGCCAAGACGTTGCCACAGTTCCAGGCCACCTGCCGCGTAAATCGAGTCAACCCGCGTCTACTGGGGGACACGCTCGGAGAGACTCGCGACGACCTTCGCGACGTCGGACAGTTCCGGCGAGCTCTCATTGAGATACCGCCGTAGCCACTTCGTCGCCGCAGCCTCGAACTTCGGCGACTCGCGTTCCGCGTACAGGTGCACGAGCTTGAGCGCGTCCTCCAGCGGGACCTTCGGCAGATCGCGAGCTGCAGCCTCAGCGACCCACAGGTTGCCGCGTTCGAGCGCCCGCTTGAACTCGGCACGGGGATACTCGCGCGAGGTCACGAACGTATGTTCCCATAGCCGATTCTGGTTTCTGAAGCACAGGGGTGGGTATTTCGACGCGACAGCAGAAATGAGGAAGGAGCGACATGTCAGGACAAGAAGCTGATTCGGCCTCGTCCGACCCAGATCCGACCGAAGTGATTCCGCCCGGAGAGCTACCGCAGCCGCCTGAGGAACCAGATGACCCCGGTCAGCCTGGTGAGGGCGACCCGTGGAGTGACCCGGATGCCCCTCCCTGGGAGAGGCCGGGAGTACCGCCTAAAGCTCCGGAGCCTCAGCTCCCTCCCGAGCCGCAATTGCCAGACACTCGGCGGTCGTGAGGAGGAGCGGCGGCCGCTTCGCTGACGAGCCGCTACCCAGCCCGGCGAGGGCGAATGAGGTGCCTTGGGCGGTGCAGCGGTCGCGGGAGCGACGGCGACGCCGAGTGAACGGGCGCGCGCTCGCTATTGTCGCCCGTGTCGAGGGCGAGTGCTTTCGTAACCATCGACCTCGGTGCCCGAGGCAGATGAGTTTCGACCGCTTCTGGAATGCCCTCTCAACCAAGGGCGCCGAGAAGCGAAAGCAGCATGGGTCCAAGGGCGCGCACGTCTTTCGGGATCCCGACGAGGACGACCGGGTCTGGGTGGTCTTCGACTGGGATGAGGAGGGCTGGCAGAGCTTCGTCTCCGACCCTGAGGTCCCGGCGATCTTTCAAGAAGGCGGGCTCCAAGGTAGGCCGAAGGCGGCGGAGCCCGGCGGCGAGCACGACGCCTAGCCTTAGACGCCGAATCGGAACCCTCGACGTCGCCGGGCTGCGGGAGAGGTAGGCGCGGCAAGTTTCGCCACACGCTCTCGACGCCAGTTCCGCCCGCCCGCCTCAAGCTCGCGCTCCTCGATCCGAAAAGGCTTCGCAAGCTCCGGCTCGTCGCCTCGGATCTCCTCGATGAAGCGCTGGGCGTCCTCGCGGCGCACGAACACGTCGATTGAATCGCCGAGCGGACTCGTCGGCGAGAGCGAGTCGTCGACTTGCAGGCGGCTGCGTGGACCATCGCTGGCCAGCTCGACGCCGACGGGAGCGTCCGGGACGCGAAGACCTCCGGCAGCATGGCGACCATCCCTCTCTCGCAGGCCGCAGTCGCCATCGTCAAGGAACGCCGCCGCACGCTCATGCGCCGGAGCTTCACGGCCGCGTCCTCGGACGCGTTCGTGTTTACCGGGCGCAATGGGCGGCCGCTCACCCGCCGCAACGCGCTCCGCGCGTGGCAGGTGGCGACGAAGGACGTCCTGGGCAATCCGCTCCGTCTCCACGACCTGCGGACGACGTTCGCCTCTCGCCTCCTGCTAACCGTGTGGATGTCGCCACGGCGCAGGCACTGCTTCGGCACGCGCGGCCTTCGACCACGCTCGAGGTGTACACGCGTGTCCAGGGAGACGCCGTCGCACGGCTCGAGCGGATGCGAGAACGCGCTCGATGCGTGAGTCGTTGCCAAACCGTTGCCATCTCTATCGGTTCGGCTTACGCGAGTACCCGGAAATGGCCTGGATACAGGGGTGGCGGACGGGATTCGAACCCGCGACCACCGGGACCACAACCCGGGGCTCTACCAACTGAGCTACCGCCACCGCGCCCGCGACAGGATAGCGCCGCCGGGCTACCGGTTCAGCTGGCGGCTGTGCCGCCCGTTCTCAGTGCGCGTTGGTATGAGGTCGGAGGCCGATTCATTCGGCCGCAGGCTCGCACACGTTTTCGCTGCGCCGCGCCGGAAGGAGGGGTTACGCGGGGGAACCATCGGTTCACCCGCGTCAAACCCGGGGCTCTACCAACTGAGCTACCACCCCCGCGCCCGCAACAGGATGCCGCGCGCTCCGAGGAACGATCGCGTGTTATTGAGGCGGGCCGGACACGAGGCGAACGGTGGCGCTGTTCGAGCCCGTGTACTGGTCGATCCAGGTGAGCTTCACAATGCGTCCGGGGGAGAGCCGGAGGACGAGGTTCCTCAGGTTCCTCGGAGAGGTGACCCGATGTCCGGCGAAGGAGGTGATCAGATCCTGGGCGGCGAGACCGGCCTTGTCGGCCGGCGAGCCCGAGGCGACGTATTCGACGATCGCGCCGGTCGTCGCCTGGCCGTTGTAGCCCGTTTGCCCGAGTCCCACACCGAGGAAGGCAGTCGGCCCGATATGCACGACTGACGACGCATGTCGAGCGTCGATCTGCTTCGCGATGTCGATCGCGGTGTCGATCGGAATCGCGAACCCCTCGCCGCTTCCTCGGAACGAGAAGCTGCTCGATGCTGCAGCGTCGATTCCCACCACCTGTCCGTGGCTCAGGAGCGGGCCACCGGAGTCGCCAGGCTGGAGCGGCGCGCTCGTCTCGATCAGCCCGGTCAGCCGGCTCGAGCCACCCTCGTCGTCGCTGACCGTGATCGCACGCTGTAGCCCGACGAGCTTGCCGGTCTTCGTGCTCAAGACTCCGGCTCCACCCGCGTTACCGACCGCCGTGACCTGGTCACCGACCTTGATGGAGTTTGAGTTCCCGACGCTCGCAGTCGTCAACCCGTGCGCATTCCGCAGCATCAGCAGCGCGATGTCCTCCGACATGCTGTAGCCCGCGACGGTCGCCGCGTAGGTGCGGCCCGTGGATGGAACGGTCACTCGAATCGACGTGGCGCCGCGGATGACGTGGTTGTTCGTCACTACCTCGCCAGAGGAGGAGAGCGCGATTCCGGTTCCGGCGGCAGCCCCTCCACCCGCGAGGCTCGTGTTCACGACGACGACACCCGCTCGCACGCCTCCGGTGGAGGAAGTCGCGCCCCCGAACGCGCCGGCCACCGACGAGCCCGCGACCACCGCCCCGACGACGGCAGCCGTCAGCGCGATCTTGAGCAGTGGCTTGCGCTGCCTCTCGGTCATCTCGGGACTCGGCACCATCCTCCAAGGAGAGCATGCATCCATAAGAGACAACTGTGGATCGCGAGAACCGTCCGTTAAGACCGGCGTATTCGGGAGGCGGACCGCGTTTGACGCAGCCCCTCCAGACCCGTACCCTCCCCAAGTTCCCGTCGAGCGAAAGGAGGAGTCTGCGATGAAAGCCGATTGCCGCACACCTCTCCGGCTCGACGGCATCCGCTCCTAGATCTCTCTCGCGCGGGACCGCTGAGCCGTGGGCCCCGTTGTCGAACGAGAAGGAGCACTTCCTTGTCCGAACGAACGCTGGCCGCTCTCGGCTGGACGAACGAGCTCGAGGCGGCCCATACGACCTATGCCGAGCGCGGCTTCGAGCCGGCGCGGGTCGTCGCGGAGCATCGCGGCGGCTACCTCGTCCGCGGCGAGCGGGACGAGCGGCTCGCCCACGCGCGCGGAAAGCTCCGCGACCACGAGCTCGAGGGCGGGATGCCTGCAGTCGGCGACTGGGTCGCCGTCTGCGATGCGCCCGGCGGTCGCGCCGCGATCGAGGCCATCCTTCCGCGGCGGACAAAGGTCTCGCGCAAGACTCCGTGGCTCAAGGCAGAGGAGCACGTGCTCGTTGCGAACGTCGACACCGTCCTGCTCCTCTCCGGACTCGACGACGACTTCAACCCGAGACGGCTCGAGCGCTACCTCACCGCCGCGTGGGACAGCGGAGCCGACCCGGTGATCGTGCTCACCAAGCTCGACCTCTGCGAGGACGAGACGAAGATCCTGGAGGCGGAAGCCATCGGACTGGGCGTCGCCGTACTGCCGGCGAGCAACGTAAGCGGCGAGGGAATCGACGCGGTGCGGGCGTTGCTCGCTCCCCGGCGGACGTTCGTTCTCCTCGGCTCGTCGGGTGTCGGCAAGTCCTCGCTCGTCAACCGCCTCGCCGGACGACGGCTGATGCCCACCGGGGACCTGCGTCGTGCCGGCCGCGGCCGGCACACGACGCGGCACCGGCAGCTGCTCGTGCTCCCGGGAGGCGCGCTCTTCGTCGACACGCCGGGCCTGCGGGAGCTGCAGGTCTGGGAGGGCGATCTGGACAGCGCCTTTTCCGACATCGCCGAGCTCGCCGCGAGCTGCCGCTTCAACGACTGCGCACACAGCACCGAGCCCGACTGCTCCGTTCGGGAGGCTCTCGAGACCGGAGTGCTCGAGCCCGAGCGCTGGAGCAACTACCTCAAGCTGCAGCGCGAGCTACGTGCGCTCGAAGCCCGCCGAAGCTCGCGCGTGCATCGCGAGCTCAAGCGTCGCTGGCGCCAGCGCGCACGGGAGACGAAGCAGGCACGTCGCCATGGAGGGAAGCGCTACTGATCGGGTCGCGTGTGGAAGGAGTCTGTCCACATCCACCGAGCTCGGCGCCGGCGAGGACGGCGAGTGCGACGAACGGGAAGAACCACGAGATGTAGAGCGCCGACCAGTGCGTCAAGAGGAGCTCGAACGCGACGAGGAGCGCGCCCGTCAGCGCTGCGAGCTGGAGCGGCGTCTTTCGCCGCGGAAGGAACGCGACGGCGATCGCGGCTGCCACGAGTAGTGGTTGCAGCACGTGCTGCAACCACTTCAGGTCGGGCAGGCCGACGTGGTACTGCGCCCAGTCCCAGAGGGAGAAGGGCGAGCTGCGGTCGAACTGGATCCGGAACGTCCTCTCGTAGAAGACCTGTGCCTCGTGAAGTGGATTCCCGAGGAGGAGTATCCAGAACGCGAGCGCGCTGGTGATTGCGAATGCAAGAGCGAAGACGAGGGCGCCTCGACGCTCGCGGACGCTCGGGTACGTGAGCCAGAGCGGGACGACGATCAGGCTAGCGAGCTTCGTCCAGGAGGCAAGCGCTGCGAAGCCTCCGCGTCCCGCGTCCCAGGTCGCAGCCCAGAAGCCCCAGATGAGGAACGCAGGCATGATCGCGTCGTTCGTGTTCGAGCTCGAGACGTACTGGGTGAACGGGTAGGCCGCCCAGGCGAGGGCGAGTACTGCTGCCAGTCGCGCGCCTCCGTAGCGAAGCCCGACGGCCGCGAGCCCGAGCAGCGCCAGGACGTCGAAGAGCAGCGTGGTGAAGTGGACGGCCGGCAGCGTGTCCCACTTTCCGCTCCAGCCGAAGAGCCAGAGGCCCGGCAGGTAGCTCATGTAGCTGACCGGGCCGTAGGTATCCCCCAGCGGGTTGGCCGACTCGCAGCGCCCATTCGCCTGCACCCAGTCGTTGATCGTCCCGTCGGCGTTCGCGGGCCCGCACGGCTTCCCGGTGTCCCTGACCGGGAAGCGACCGTACGGATCCTGGCCGTGGCCGATCAGGTCGCCGCCGATGACTCCCGCATAGCCGACATCGATGACTCCCGAGCGGCCGTGGTTCAGCTCGACTCTGAACCCGACGAGGAAGAACGTCGCAAGGACGAGCGCCCACACCGGGAGAACGCTGCCTCCACCCGGGCCTCGGTTGGTCACACCGATCCAGGCGCAGCGAGCGAGGAGGTAGAGAAGCGGCAGGGTCATGAGCACGACGCCTGCGAAGACCCGACCGTGGTTGAAGTACCAGAGCGGCACCGAGAACGCGAGCAGCGCGACGAGGTCGAGGTTGCGCAGGCTGAGGGGCCGCCTGAGATCGCCGAGGCCGAGGAGAAAGACGGCGCAGAAGACGAGCCAGATGTCCGCGTGGTTGATCACACCTCCGAGCCCGGGGCCGCGGGCGAGCGGCCACGCGACCTGCGGGCCCGTCCAGGCCTCGAGCACGGCGCCGGAGGTGTCGTCGACGAGACCGGTGGCCACCTCGCCCGCGGCGCCCGAGAAGACGTGGACTTGCCAGCGCCGATCGGAGGAGCGGAGCGCGGCGGTGGTGACCCAGGTCGACCTGGGGTAGTGACGAAGCCAGCTCGCGACCTTCGCGTCCGCGAGGAAGATCCGCTTGGCCTGCCCCTCGCTCAGACGCGGGGGAAGCGCCGCTCCCGCAGTCGTCGCTCCGAACGCGAGGACAGGTGCGACGAGGATCACCGCAACCGCGCACGCACGCACGGAGAGACCTTAGAGCTCGCTTCGCCGAAGCTACTAGGAGGGTTGGCGAAACGGGCTCCATGCCGCCAGGGGGAGCGCTGGATCGCTGCGATGCGGCGTCCTCGGTCGCCTCGGTACTCCAGTGAGTATCGGGGCTCCCTACATCCTCGCCTCGCGACGACCAGCGGCACCCCGGCGACGAGGCCTGTTCCGCCAAGCCCTCCTACTGCCCGAGGCCGACGAGGAGCTCGTGCTCGCCGGGCGTGGTCGGAAGCTCGATCGTTCCCGTCCTCGGATCGAAACGTCGCGACGTGCTGCTGTCGTAGAGCACGCTCGATATCCGTTTCCCCTCCGGGAGCCGGACGCGCAACCTGAGCGATCCGAGCCGTCTCCGGGCAGGGACCGTGAGCGAAACGGAGACCGTGTCGCCTCCCGCTTCGATCGTGTAGGAGAGGCGGCCGAAGCTCGTCGGCATCGAGCGCACCTCGATGCTCTGCCCTGGGCGAAGCCAGGCGCGCGGGGTGGCGAATGCCAGCTCGAGCCCTCGGGGAGCGCCGCGCCGGCTCGTCGTCTCGTGGATGAGCATCAGGCGCAACGTCTCGAGGAACGCCGCGTTGCTCGCGCCGTTCGGAGGCAGGTACATGGCACGGAAGTGCCCGCCCGCGAGCGGCGCGATCGAAACCCCCTCGCCCGAGACGAACGTGCCGGGGGACATCGCCGCGGCGAGCTCGCCGTACAGGCTGAGCACGAGCTGGCCCGCCTCGTCGTTGTCGGCCAGGAAGCGGGCGACGTTCAGCCCGTAGACCGGGTTCGAGCCCGACACGGGACGTGCACTCCGCGACGTCGAACCGCCGGCGGCGCCGTAGAGCGGGTACGCCCCGGAACGGGGGAGCCCGAGGATCCGGGAGCCGTGCCGCTGCATGTAGTCGAAGACCCCGAGCGCCTGCGAGCTTCGTGGCTTGACGATCCCGGAGGCGAGCGCGTACGGCATGACCAGGTTCCAGTAGCTCCCGTCGCGCGAGGCTGTGAGCGATCGATACGGCCGTTCGTCGTCGTAGAGCCGGACCGGGATGAAGAGCGAACCGTCCGGGAGCCTGCGCTCGGACGCCCGGATCGCACGGCGCAGGCCGTTGCCCAGCCGGACGGCTAGTTTCGAGCACTTCCTCGCGAGCGTCGCCTGCCCGTTCTCCGCCCAGACCGCCCCCATCGAGCGGAGGCCCTGCCAGACCACGGCCTGCGAGTGGAGGCCGTAGACCGATGCGGCGATGTCGGACGAGAAACGCTCGCGCTGGAGAAGCCCGGTCCGGCTCGAGTCGATCTGTCGCCCGAGTGCTCGAACGTATCTGCGAAGCACCGGCGTCGCCTGCGCGACGAGCGAGCGGTCGCCCGTGAGCCGCGCCTGCTCGGCCGTCCCGACGAGTCGCGCGCCCATCTTCCAGTTCGGGCTTCGTACCGGTGTCCCCCTTACGCGCGCAGGGCGCTTCCGGAGCGACGTGTGCAGGATGGCGCGGCTGACCTCCGCCTGCCCGTACTCAGCCATGACCCTCGAGACGTCGATTCCTTCCGGCGAGGAGAACTGCTCGTAGGGGTTGCCGATGCTGTAACGCCAGGTCAGCGCGAGGTTCTGGATCAACAAGCTGCGCTCCGCATCGTCCACCCGGTTCTCGGGCACGACGATCGTCCCGCCGTGGAGGAGGCGCCGCTCCCAGTAGTCGCGCATCGAGTCGCGGGCGGCCTCGTAGCCCTCCTCGTCGAGCAAAAGCGGCTGGCTCGACATCGGGTCGTTGAGCCACGCGGCGTACACGGTGCGCGTGGAGCCGGGCGGGACCGCGTACTTCACGGACGCGCCGTTGTAGCTCCCGCCCGGGCTGAAGAAGAGATAGGTATGGCCCTTGCGGCTCAGCCTTCCCGCGCTCGAGGACAGCCGCGTGGTCGACGGCGTGAGCCGGATCCGCGTGAGCCGAGCGTGCGAGTGCGTCGCGTCCGCGCTCAGCCGCACGAAGCTCACGAGCGAGTGCGTCTGCGGAACGTCCGCCGCGAACGACTCCTGCCGGTAGCGAACGCCGTTCGCATCCACGTACCGCGTCTCCAGAACGGGTAGGTACCCGTCGAGGAGTGCGGGACCGGAGAGCCGTGCCAGGCACGAGCCGTAGTGCTCGCCGCCGCGGCTCCCGACCGCGATCGTCAGCCGTCTTCCGTGTGCGCGCTCGGAGACGATCTGACTTCCGTCCGCGACGTGCAAGGCCACCGAGACGGCGCCCCAGGCCCCTTCTGGCTCGGCAAAGGGGGCGTAGTGGACACCGGAATCCGTCAGCGGCTTCCCGTTCGCCGCGCGAGCGAGGAGCAGCGGAGTCAGGTAGCGGCGCGCCGCCTCGTACGAGGGTCCGCTACGCGAGCCAAGGAGCCTGTCGCCCCACACGTCCCGGCGTGCACGCAGGGCGAGCGTTACCCGGTGCACGTAGCCGCCGCTCAGCGTGGGCTGGCGGCATCCTCCCGACGCGTGCGTCTGTCGGGCTGCTCGGTAGGTCATCGCGCCGGCGGAACCCACCACGACGGCGAGAGCGGCCGCCGCTACGGCAAAGCCAAGGAGCTTGATTCGACGACCCTCCCTCGTCGTTCGAGCAGTCCGACATCCTGCACCGACGCGCGTCCCCACGCAACGACGTAACGCGCGTCACGAGCGGTCGGTCAGGTCATGTCGGACAGCCCGGCTCCGAGCCCGAGCAAGAGTCCGTCTGCCGCGACCGCGGGGCTCGAGGTCACGAAGAGGAGGACGCCGTTCTCCGGCACCGCGATCTCCTCGACGACGTCCCCGTAGAGGTTCCGTAAGACCCCGACGACCTGCGACGCGACGACCTTGTCCCCGGCTCGCGCAGTCGGCTCCCACCAGCCTTCGTGCTCGCAGCGAAGCCAGACGAAGCGGTCGACGCTGCGCATGCCGGACGGTGGTGGAGCGGGCTCGCCCTCGAGCATCCCCAAGTGTCGGAGCGCATTCTCGAGCCCGGCCAGGTGCAGCTGCACGGCGCCCTCCTCGAGGAGCCCGCAGCCTCCCGCCTCGGCGATGACCGCAGGAACTCCCGCGGCGGCGGCAGCGCTCGAGGTGGTCCCGGAGACCGCGCCGCCCGAAGTCGGGCTGCGGACGACGAACGGAAGCCCGAACGAGGTCGCGAGCGTGCGGGCGCCCTCCTCGACCGGCGACTCGTCGTAGAGGGCGAACGGCTCGAGCGCCTCGACGAGGTCGCCGCCGTGCAGGTCGATCAGGACGTCGCTCGGCGCGATCAGCTCGTCGAAGACCGCCCGGGCCAGGGCGTCGCTGAAGGTCCCCTCGTATGAGCCCGGAAAGCAGCGGTTGAGGTTCTTCCCATCCTGCGGGGAGACGAAAGGCGTGCGGGCCCGGAACGACGGCAGGTTGACGACGGGAACGGCCGTGACCGTTCCGTGGAGAGCGTGCGTGTCGAGCGTCCCCAGGAAGCGGATGACCGCGGAGATCGAGCTGTACTCGCAGCCATGGATCCCGGCGATGAGCGCGAGGCGCGGCCCCTCCTCGGCACCGCTCGCGACGACGCACGGGAGCTCGAGACCCGAGAGGGCCTCCGCTTCGAACCGCAGGAGTCGACGCTCGATCACCGGGACGCTCAGGCCTGTTCTATAGCTTTCGGCGATGGTGCCGGAGGCCCAGCTCGAAGAGACGGAGCGCGGTCTCGTGGCGGCGGGGGACGGATGGTTCGTCCTGAACGCGCGCGACACGCGTTGGTGGGAACGCAAAGGGCAGGGATTCGCTCCACCCTCTAGCGAACGGGTCACTTCGACCAGGTCGGGATCAGTCTCTGCGTGCTCTCGCCCGGCGAGCTGATTGCCGTCCACTGACCCGCCGGGATACAGCACGTGATCGCCGGAGACGGACCGTGGATCGTCTTCGGAGTCGGCGCGCGCGAGCATCACACCGTCCGCCTTCCCGACGGCACCCTCGAAGGTGTGGCGGATTGGGGCGCCTACACGGCCGACGAGACCGCACTCCGGCACGGCGCGGCCGTCGAGGAGGAGACGACCGACGCGGAGGTCGCCTACGCCCGGTTTCCGGAGCCCGAGCCGACGCGCTATCGCGACCGCTGGCTTCCCCGTTAGCCAGGCCCGGTCTCCTACGGCTTCGGACGGCGTCCGAAGCCGTAGGAGACGAGAAGCTTTTGTCCCGGAGGCCGAATGAGCGCGGTGACGAACCGGTACGCCGCTTGCACGTGCCTCGCGTTCTTGAGCACCGCGATCTCGTAGACGACGTGCGGCTGAGCCGACTCGCGGATCGCGATAGCGAGCACCTTGCCGCGCACGGGTCGAGCGTCGGTGACGTAGACGAACCCGGCGTCCGCTTCCCCTGTGACGACCTTGCCGACCACGCCCTTCACGTCCTGCTCGCGGCTGACGACGTTCTTGAGCACGGCGTCGCTGATGCCGAGGTTCTTGAGCACCGTCAGCGTGTAGGAGCCGACCGGAACCGAGGCGTCGCCGATCACGACCCGTACTCCCGGCTTGGTCAGGTCCAGCACCGAGTGGATTCGGGCCGGGTTCGACTTGGGGACGATGAGGACGAGCGTGTTGGTCGCGAAGGGAATCGGCCTCTGGGTCATCCCCTTCTGGTAGAGGAGCTCGGGATACTTGGGGCTGGCCGCGGCGAACGCGTCCACCTGCGCTCCGAGCTGGATCTGCGCGGCGAGCTGGTCCGACCCGGCGAATGAGTAGTTCGGCCGCGCATTGATCTTCGGGAACACGTGGGTCAGCGACGCGGCGGCGAAGACCGTGAGCTTTCCGCTGTCCTCCGGGCGCGCGGAGGAGGGTGTCGAGGCGACGAGGCCGAGGAGGGTGGCGGCGAGGAGAATCGCTGCGGCAAGCCGGCGGGGGCGCACAGGCGCTTCCTAGCACACGACCCATTACCCATGCGTTGCCTATGCAAAGATCTGGTTAGTGGCCCCGGGAGGAGTCGAACCTCCGCCCGCAGATTCGAAGTCTGCCGCTCTATCCACTGAGCTACGGGGCCGGGCTCCCTGCACGGTAGCGCTCCTCAGAACGGAACGGCCACATGGCCGAAGGGCGATTCATTCGCCCGCAGGCCAGAAGCGAGAACTGGATGCCACGGCGAAGGAGGGGGCTCGCGGGGGAACCATGGGTTCACCCGCGCTCTCTGCCGCTCTATCCACTGAGCTACGGGGCCGGTGGTGAGACGGTAGCGAGATCGGCTACGCGACGTGCTCGGCCTCGCGCCAGTCGCGGAGGTGCGTTGCCAGCACCTGCACGACGGTCGGGTCGAAGATTTTCCCCGCACCGCGTGCGAGCTCTGCCAGCGCTTGGTCCCGGGTGAGCGCGGCACGGTACGGACGATCCGAGATCATCGCGTCGTACGCGTCGCAGACGCAGACGATCCTCGAGGCGAGCGGAATCTCGTCGGCTGTGAGGCCGTCCGGGTAGCCCGATCCGTCCCAGCGCTCGTGCGAGGAGCGGACGATCGCCGCGACGTTCTGATACGCGGGAGAAGCCCGGAGGATCCGCTCGCCGACGACGGTGTGTTGCCGGATGAACTCCCATTCGCGCTCGTCGAGCGGGCCGGGCTTGTGCAGGATCTCGTCGGGTACGGCGAGCTTCCCCAGGTCGTGGAGCTGGGAGGCCTTCCAGAGCTCGTCGAGCTCGTCCCGGCGAAGGCCGAGTCGCCGTCCGGTCTCGACCGCGAGAGCGCCGACGCCCTCGAGGTGGACCTGCAGCTCCGGCTCCCGCTCGGTCAGAGCTTCGAGGAGAGCGGACATCGTGCGATCTCCCTCTTCGCGCCGCGATCGCTTCTGCGCGTAGAGGCGTTCGTCGGCGAGCCGGAGTGCCTCGCTCGGCTCCTTCGCCTCCTCCGGAATCAGGACGGCGCCGAACGAGCTCGAGACGTCGAATCCCTCGCCGTGCTCGGAGAGCGCGATGCAGGCGC
>Ga0066709_100000385_pt1 | contig 22801 bp, 25 predicted proteins | sample GraSoiAngelo_158_FD_79665 | JGI IMG/M metagenome (GOLD analysis project Ga0066709, IMG submission 79665) | Grasslands soil microbial communities from the Angelo Coastal Reserve, California, USA - 14_1009_16_30cm | ecosystem: Environmental > Terrestrial > Soil > Grasslands | place: USA...
GCCGAAGGAGTTGTTCTGCTTCGCGTACTCCTCGTTGCCGACCCGCGCGAATGTCGTCTCGAGCAGCCGGACGATCGTCGCCACGACCTTCTCCTTGGGCAGCCCGTCGCGACGGAGGTCGCGCGTGACGCGACGCCTGATGCGCGGCAGCACTTTCCCGAACCCGGCCATGCGGTCGAACTTGTTCGCGTCTCGCGTCTCGCGCCAGCGGGCGTGGTAGCGGTGCTGCTTGCGCCCCCGCGCGTCCCGCCCGGTCGCCTGAAGATGGCCGCGCGGCCGGGTCGAGATCCATACCTGCTCCCAGGCGGGCGGGATCGCCAGGGAGCGGATGCGATCGAGCGTGGCCTGGTCGCGAATGCGCGTGCCCTCACGAGAGATGTATTGGAACTGCTTGCCCTTGCGCACGCGACGGATTCCGGGCTCCTCGTCGGAGGTGTAGACGAGGCCGGCTTCTGCCGCCGGGTCTACACCGCCGGCCTCTATGCCGCTGGCCCCTATGCCGCTGTTGGGGGCGTTACCCCTGGACCGCCCCATTCCGGCTGTATCGCCGTCTGCAGGGTGCGCTTGCGGGCCCAGAGCCTGGCGATCAGCTCCTCTCGCGAGGTGAGCTCATTGCACGGAAAGCCGAGCTGGCACAGGCCCGTGCGGACCTCTGAGGGCAAGTCGTCATCCTCTGGCCTGTAGGGACGGGCGATCTTGGACAGCATCTCTCCCAGCTGGACCAGCATCCGCTCGTGCTCGCTCATGTATCCGAAAAACGCTTTTCGGGGGCGCGCTACCGGCTCACCTCTTGGCGAGTCTCGACGAAGGCCCTGACCGCACGTTCCAGCTCTTCGGGGGAGTGGGCGGCCGAGACCTGGGCCCGGATCCGCGCCTTGCCCTGGGGCACGACGGGATACGAAAAGCCGACGACGTAGACCCCCTTCTCGAGCATCGTCGCGGCCATCTTTCCCGCGAGCACGGCATCGCCGATCATCACCGGCACGATCGGGTGATCGCCTGGAATGATCTCGAACTCTTCCTCGCTCATCCGTGCGCGGAAAAGACTTGTGTTCTCCGCCAGGCGCCGGCGGAGGTCTTTGGCGCTTCGCAAAAGCTCGAGGACCTTGAGGCTCGCGGCCACGATCGCCGGCGCCACAGAGTTGGAAAAGAGGTAGGGCCGCGAGCGCTGCCGCAGCATGGCCACGAGCTCCTTCCGGCCGGACACATAGCCGCCGCTCGCCCCGCCGAGCGCTTTGCCCAGCGTGCCCGTGATGGCGTCAATCCGGCCCATCACGCCATGGTGTTCGTGGGTGCCGCGGCCGTTCTCGCCGATGAAACCGACCGCGTGCGAGTCGTCCACCATAACCATCGCGTCGTAGCGCTCAGCGAGATCGCAGATCTCAGGCAGCGGCGCCATGTATCCGTCCATGGAGAAAACGCCGTCGGTCACCACCATCCGGAAGCGCGCAGCGGCGGCCTCCTTGAGCTGGCGCTCGAGGTCGGCCATGTCGCGGTTGGCGTAGCGAAGGCGCTGCGCCTTGGAGAGCCGGATGCCGTCGATGATGCTCGCGTGGTTGAGCGCGTCGGAGATCACGGCATCGCGCTCGTCGAGCAGGGCCTCGAAGATCCCGCCGTTGGCGTCGAAGCACGAGGAGTAGAGGATCGTGTCTTCGGTGCCCAGGAACTCCGTCAGCGCGTCCTCAAGCTCCTTGTGCACCTCCTGGGTGCCGCAGATGAAGCGCACTGACGCCATGCCGTAGCCCCAGCGGTCCAGCGCTTCTTTTGCCGCCTTGATGACCTCGGGATGATCGGCGAGGCCGAGATAGTTGTTGGCGCAGAGATTCAAGACATCGCGCTCCATAACCGCGACGGTCGAGCCCTGCGGCGAGCCGATCACGCGTTCGGGTTTTTCCAGACCGGCGTCGCGGATCTCCTGCAGCTGCTGGGTGAGGTGGGATCGCATTCTTTCGAACATCACACGCTCCAATCGAGTACGACCTTGCCGCAAAGGCCGGAGTGGGCGACGGCGAAAGCCTCCTTGTACTCCTGGTACGGGAAGCGATGCGTGATCACGGGGGAGATGTCGAGTCCGCTCTGCACGAACACGGACATCTGGTACCAGGTCTCGAAGATCTGGCGGCCGTAGACACCCTTCACGCTGAGCATCTTGAAGACGACCTGCGACCAGTCGATCGCGAACTCATGGTCGGGCAGTCCCAGCACCGCGATGCGCCCGCCATGCGCCATGTTGTCGATCATTTCGCGCAAAGCGCTCGGAACGCCCGACATCTCGAACGCGACATCAAAGCCTTCTTTCATCCCGAGCTCCTCCTGAACTTTGCGCAGCGTCGTCTTCCGCACATCCACCGCGTGGGTGACGCCGACCTTGCGCGCGAGCTCGAGCCGGTAATCGCTGACGTCGGTGATGACGACAAATCGCGCGCCGTTGTGGCGTGCCACCATCGCCGCCATCAGGCCGATAGGCCCGGCCCCGGTGATCAGGACGTCCTCGGCGACCAATCGGTACTGGGTGGCTGTGTGGACTGCGTTGCCAAATGGATCGAAGATCGACGCAACGTCGAGGTCGATCTTCGTCAGGTGCGGCCACAGGTTGCCGGCGGGCATGACGATGAACTCCGCGAATGCGCCATCGCGCTGGACGCCAATGCCAACAGTGTTGGCGCACAACGCCCGCCGTCCGGCCATGCAGTTGCGGCAGCGCCCGCAGACGATGTGACCTTCGGCCCCGACGATCTCGCCGGGGTAGACCGCCTCGACGCCGTCGCCGAGCTCGACCACCTCGCCCACGAACTCATGGCCGACCACAAGCGGCGGATGAATGGTGTGCTGCGCCCACTCGTTCCAGCTCTCGATATGGAGGTCTGTGCCGCAAATACCGGTACGCAGGACCCGGATCAATACCTCGCCGGGCCCAGGCTTCGGTTCTGGGACGTCTTGAAGCCACAGGCCTGGTTCCCCCTTCGCCTTGACCAGCGCCTTCACTAGCTCGTGAGAATAAGCGCTCCGGGAAAGTAGAATCCCGGCGCGGCGGTGGGCTCGACCGCCGACTTTATGGTGTGCCGGGAAGGCTGGTCGGCAGGAGGTCGGCGGCCGCCCCGATGAGCACTGCGCAGAGCTTTCTCTTCTTCCTGATCCTGCTCGGCGTCGCCGCCACGGGCTTGCGCCTCGTGTCCCGAACCGCGCCCATCGTCCCCTACCCGGTGCTGCTCGCCGTCGGCGGCATCCTGATCGGGATCGTCAGCCCGGAGATTGGGGGACTCCGGCTGCCGCCGGTCGGCCCCGATCTGATCCTGCTTGCCTTCGTTCCCGGGCTTGTGTTCGAGGCCTCGCTGTCACTCGATCTCGGTGAGATGTGGCGGCGTGTGATCCCGATCAGCCTGCTGGCCACGGTAGGAGTTTTCCTGACGGTCGTCCTGATCGGCTCGCTGGCCCACTACGGGCTCGGCCTGGACTGGGCAAGCGGTTTTCTGCTCGGCGCGATCGTGGCCGCGACCGACCCGATCGCCGTGGTCAGCCTCCTCCGTCAGCTTGGCGCGCCGCGTGGTCTCGAGGCGATCCTCGACGGAGAGAGCCTGTTCAACGATGGCACCGGTGTCGCCGTGTTCTCGGCCGTGCTGGGCACGATCCTCACAGGCCATCCCTCGCTCGGGGATGCGAGCCTGAGGTTTGTCTTCGTGACGGTTGCGGGGCTCGCGATCGGTTTGGCCGCCGGAACCGCCGGCGTCCTTCTCCTCCGACTCGTCCGGGAGGCCGAGCTCGAGATCCTGATCACGCTCGTCCTCGCGTACGGCTCGTACCTCGCGGCCGACGTCATCCACGCGTCAGGCGTCGTGTCGGTGGTGACCGCCGGCATCGTGGTCGCTCGCTACGGGAGCCGGACGGGGCGCCTTCAGGGCACGCAGCTGCATGGTTTCTGGAACCTTCTCGCCTTCGTCCTCAACGCGATCCTCTTCCTCATGGTGGGCATCGCGCTGCCCGCCCAAAGGCTGGTGGCGGTGGCGGGCCTGGTCCTGGGCGCCTACGTGATCATGTTCGTGGCGCGGGTCATCCCCGTCTACACCTTGCTTGGCCTCGCGGATCTGCGGGGTTCTTCGATCCCGTGGCGCTGGCGGCACATGACGCTGTGGGGCGGGTTGAGGGGCGCGCTGTCCATCGCCCTCGCGCTTTCGGTGGCGGCGGAAGCGGGCGTCGACCCGAGGGTCTCCGTGCTGGCGTATGGCATGGTCGTGCTGTCGCTACTGGTGCAGGGCGGCCTGCTGCTGCCTGTGGCCGACCTGCTCGGACTCCGCAAAGCCGCCGTTCCTGTCTGAGCGCCCTGCGCGCGGACGTCGGATTAACGTTTTCCGCCATGCGGGTGCGGGTGGGGATCGCTCTGCTCTTGATCGTTGCCGGCCTGGCGGCCTTCAACTATCTACGACCCATCCCCGCGGTCGCGGCCAGACCTCTCCTGCCCAACTCTGACGTGGTCGCGGGTACGGCGCCGGCTCTGCCGTGGCCGGCCCGCGGCGCCGCGGCCGTGGGTGTCTCGGGCCTCGGCTTCATCGCCAGCTCCGGCAACGAACAGGCGATTCCCACCGCGAGCGTGACCAAGGTGATGACCGCGTTGGTCGTGCTCACGGACAAGCCGCTGAAGAAGGGCGAGACCGGACCGACGATCACGATGACGGATGCCGACGTGCAGGCCTACCAGACGGACCTGAAGAGCGAGCAGTCGGTGGTCAAGGTCGAGACAGGCGAGCAGCTGACCGAGTTCCAGGTCCTGCAGGGCATGTTGATTCCGTCGGCCAACAACCTGGCCGACACCCTCGCGCGCTGGGACGCGGGCTCGATCGATGCCTTCGTCTCGCGCATGAATGCCCGTGCGGCGGCGATGCATCTGACGCACACGAAGTTCGCGGACACCAGCGGCGCGTCGGCCGCCAGCGTCAGCACACCGTCCGACCTCCTGGCCTTGGGCATGGTGGCGATGCAGGATCCGGTCTTCGCGCAGGTCGTCGGCCAGGCACAGGCGGACCTGCCCGTGGCCGGAACCGTCTTCAACGTGAACGGCGTCCTCGGGCAGAACGGCATCGTCGGCATCAAGACCGGTTCCGGGCTCAACACGGGCGCGAACTTTCTCTTCGCGGCGAGCGTCACAGTCGACAATCGCGAGATCTTCATCTACGGGTGTGTGATGGGCCAGCCGTCGCTGGCGATTGCATTCGCCGGCGCGAAGGCGCTGATCGGCGCCATGTCGCCGGCGCTGCACGTGCGGCGCGTCATCGCTCGCAACCAGTCGGTGGCCAACTACTCCGTGCCATGGGGCGCGGCGACAGACCTTGTGTCGGCCGTGGACGTCGATCTGGCCGTGTGGCCGGGCATGGTCCTGCGCCAGCATCTGAACGCAAGCCCACTCGTCGTCGACAAGCCGTTGCCCTCGAGCACGAAAGAGGGCACTGAGCACCTGGTGCTTGGCGACTATAAGCTGGACGTCCCCCTCGTCACGGCCGACCCGCTCTACCCCCCGGGCCGGCTTTGGAGGCTGACCCGCCTGAGCTTCTGAGGCGGAATCGGATCTCTTGTCGGGCGGTTGCATCGTGACGTGATCAACCCGAAGCACGACGTGCGGATCGAGTTCTGTGTCCCTTGAGACTACCTTGACCGGGCCGTGAGCCTGGCCGGCGACCTCCTCGCCAGGTGGGCCCCGATCATCCGCACCGTCGAGCTGCAGAGCGCCGCGCACGGGCGCTTCGAGGTGTCGCTCGACGGCGACCTGCTGTTCAGCAAGGCGTCGTCGGGACGTCACGCGAAACCCAGAGAGATAATCGACCTCGCCGAAAAGAAATTGGGTCCGGCTCTGCTGTGGCGTAAGAACTCGTGACGACACCGGAGGGGAGGATGGGAAAGGCGACGATCAAGGGGTCTGGCACCAGGCAGTCACCGTGGGAGCTGACGACGCCGAGCGGCTCGTCGCAATACCTGATGTACAGGGATGAGGCGGCAGATCCGCCCGCGATCGTGTGCATCGTTGGCAAAACGGAGCTGCGCTACCAGCTCCGGGCCATCGACGATCTGCACGCGATGCTGAAGAAGCACCGCGATTGGATGCCTCTCGGGAGCGCGGACGAGCAGAAGCCGGCCGCCGAAGGCACGGTCGAAGCGTGGGGCCGCTCGCCGAAGAACCCCGCCGGCGGCTGGTACGGACTCAAGAAGGGACTCCGCGGCCGCTTCGGGATGTACATGCCGCCGCTGCTCGAGGCGCTCGGGCTCGCCGAGGTCGAGCACAACCCCAAGAACAACCGGATGCGAGCGATCTGACGACCGACTTGTAACGAAACGGCGCGCCCCGACACCAAAGAGTGATGTCGAGTTGCGCAGCCGTTGCCCGCTAGCCTGCGTCCTTATCCTGGATCCGCGGTGGGCGAGGGCTCAGAGCTGGATGCGCTCCGCCGCGGCGACGAGGCGGCCTTTGTGGACCTCATCCAGCGACTTCACGGCCCGATGTTGAGGCTCGCGATGGCCTACGTCGCGGACCACCACGTAGCGGAGGACGTGGTCCAGGAGGCCTGGTTGACTGCGATCCGCTCGCTTGACCGCTTCGAAGGCCGCTCGTCATTCAAGACCTGGATCTCAGGCATTGTCATCAACCACGCGCGCTCGCGACGGCGGAAAGAGTCGCGGTTCTTGACGTTCACGTCGCTCCTGCGCGGGGACGAGGCTGACCGCCGCGGTCCGACGGTCGATCCGTCTCGCTTCGGGCGCGACGGGGCCTGGCGTGAGCTGCCGACCACGTGGCAGAACATTCCGGAGGACAGGCTGATCGGCGCCGAGACGCTGGACAGGATTCGGTCGGCCATCCAGGACCTGCCTCCCAAGCATCGAGAGGTGATCGTCCTGCGCGACGTCGCCCAGCTCGACGCTGCGGCCGTCGGCGACCTGTTGGGAATCTCGGCGGAGAATCAGCGCGTGCGGCTGCACCGCGCTCGCGCGGCGGTGCGCAAATCGCTCGAGGAGTACCTCGCATGAGGTGCCGCGACGTCGTCGAGCTGATGACCGACTACCTCGAAGGCGCGCTGTCGGCGCGCGACCGGGAGCGCTTCGAGGAGCACATCGCCGGATGCGACGGCTGCCGCGCGTACCTCGAGCAGCTTCGCCTCACCCTGAAGGCGGTGAGCAGGCTGGCGGATGAGGCCATACCCGAGCCAGTGCAGGCGCAGCTGACCGAGGCGTTTCGCACCTGGACCTCAACCGCTCGCTGATCGGCCCGTAACGCCCGGCGCAGCTCGCGGCACTGAACTGGGGGCGGCCGCGTGGGTGGCCGCGAGCTGAGGGAGTGATCCCAGGAGGAAAGTTCTTTGCGATTTGTGTTTCGGGCCTTAAGCGCGTCCGGCCTGGCCGTGCTCATGGTGGCGGCCGGGTTCAGCGTCTCTGCCGCCTCGGATGTCACCGGGCACGTCTATGTCAACGACAACACCGCCGTCCAGAACACCATCGCCGGCTTCGACCGTCACAGCGACGGCTCGCTCACGCCGATGGCGGGTTCGCCTTTCGCGGCAGGCGGCCAGGGGACGGGGACCTTGGTCGGCTCCCAAGGTTCGCTGCAGGTGAGCAGTGACGGAAGATACCTGCTCGCCGCGGACGCGGGCAGCAACCAGATCTCGGTGCTTCGCATTCGCCCCGACGGATCGCTTGTGCCGGCTCAGGGCAGCCCCGTCAGCTCAGGAGGCATCGAGCCGATCAGCGTCGCCGTTCACGACGAGCTCGTCTTCGTCGCCAACGAGGGCAGCGCTGCCAGTGGCACGGGCAGCAACTACACGGGCTTCAGCCTGAACGCCGGCGGGCACCTGGCACCGCTGGCGGGCTCGAACGTCCCGCTTCCGATCACGGCGAGCCCCGGCGACATCCTCTTCAACTCGACTGGCACGAAGCTGATCGGCGTCGAGGTCGGCACCACCGACCCAAGCACGTTCCGAATCGACAGTTTTACGGTGGCCAAGAATGGGACCCTGACCGCGGCGCCGGGCTCGCCCTTCGCGGCTGAGGCCGCGGGACCGTTCGGGAGCGAGTTCTCTCCCACCAAGCCGTCGCACCTGTACGTCTCCAACGCTCACGCCGGCCCGGGCAACGGATCGGTTTCGGTCTTCGACGTCGCCGGCAACGGAGCGCTGACTTCGATCGGGGCATCGCCTTACGCGGACACGCAGACCGCTCCGTGCTGGGTCGAGATCTCGCACGACGGCGCCTACCTGTTCGCGGTTAACACCGCCAGCACGACGATCTCCAGCTACCGGATCCAGGCGGACGGTTCGCTGACCTACCTCAGCTCGACTCCGTTCAAGAGCGGCGCAGGCATCCGCCCCTTCGACGCGCGCCTCGACCCGTCCGGCGCGACCCTTTACGTTGTCGACGCCGCGGTGGACGCGGTTAGCGGCTTCGCCGTCGATGGGGGTTCCCTGACCGAGCTGCCGGGATCGCCCTTCTTGCTTCCCGTGGGAGCCAAACCGTTTGGCATCGTCGCGATCTAGTTTCACAGCGTGTGCGGCGGCCACCAGGCCGCCGCATCATGCGCGATACTCATCCGCTGATGGGTTTCGTCTCGCGCGGATTTCGCGGCAAACGGCGCGACACCGCATCGAGCGCGCGCGTCCCCCCCGGGCAGTACGTGGTCACAGACTTCCCGGTGCTGTCGGCCGGGCCGACGCCGCGAGTGAACCTCGATCAATGGACCTTTTCCATCGAGGGAGAGATCGACGAGCCGAAGCGATGGACCTGGAAAGAGTTCCGGGCGCTGGCCGCGGAAACCGTGACGAAAGACATCCACTGCGTGACCAAGTGGTCCAAGCTCGACACCACCTGGAAAGGTGTCTCCGTGGATACCTTGATGGAAGGGGTCGAGACAGCCGCCGAGTTCACGACCGTCTTCTCCGACGCTGGCTACACGACGAACATCCCGCTCGATGACATCACCGGAAACAAGGCCTGGGTCGTATACGAGTTCGACGGCCAGCCGCTGCATCCCGAGCACGGCGGCCCGGTCCGATTTCTCGTCCCACACCTTTACTTCTGGAAGAGCGCGAAGTGGGTTCGCGGCATCAGGCTGCAGAACGAAGAGCATCCGGGATTCTGGGAGTCGAATGGATACAACATGTACGGAGATCCGTGGCGAGAGCAGCGTTACTGGGGAGACTAGATCACGAAATCTGAGGCTTCGCCTGTGATTTCGCGGGGGCCCCGTTTAATAACCTGGCAGCTCGGCGTCCTCGCCGAGATCGTCCAGGAAACTCCCAGAGTCTCGAGCCTCTACTTCGACGCTCCCGATTGGCCGGGACATCTTGCCGGCCAGCACATCGACGTCCGGCTGACCGCCGACGACGGCTACCAGGCCGAGCGCAGCTACTCGATCGCGTCGGCGCCAGAAGACCGGCGGCTCGCGCTTACTGTCGAGCGACTGGATGACGGCGAGGTATCGCCGTACCTCGTGGGGGAGCTTCGGGTGGGGGACAAGCTCGAGCTGCGCGGTCCCATCGGCGGCTACTTCGTCTGGCGCGGCGAAGAGGAGCGGCCGCTCCTTCTCATCGGTGGTGGCTCGGGTGTCGTGCCACTGATGTCGATGCTCCGTCACCGCTCGCACGTCGCGCGCAAGGCGCCGGCCAGGCTTCTCTTTTCGTCGCGGACGCTGGCCGATGTCATCTATCACGAAGAGCTCGAACGTCTCTCATCCGCGGACGGCGGCCTTCGCGTCTTCCACACGCTGACACGCGAGAAACCCGCCGGCTGGACCGGCTACACCAGGCGGATCGACGAGGCGATGGTGAAGGAGGTGGTGTGGCCCACGCAAGACATGGTGGACGTCTTCGTCTGCGGCCCGACGTCGTTCGTCGAGGCGGCGGCGTCGCTGCTGGTCGCTATGGGCTACGACCCGCGTGCGGTCAAGACGGAAAGGTTCGGGGCCACAGGAGGATAAATCGCGTGCAAGAGATGAAACTCGACGGCAACGCCATCGGCGGGCTCCTGCGCGAGATCTTCACTGTGGAGATGACGGCGGCGCGGGGAACATGCGCCTCGTGCGGTGCGGTCAATGAGCTGGGTCGGGTGCAGGTGTACCTCCATGCCCCTGGGACCGTGGTCCGCTGCCCCGACTGCGAGCAGGTCCTCATGAAGATCGTCAGAAGCGGCGGACGCTACTGGGTCGACCTGACCGGGACGCGCTGCCTGGAGTTCGGCGAAGGCTGAGTGTGGGCTCGAAGAGGTCTTCCCATCGGACGCCAAGCTATTTAAGATAGCCGGCGACTCCGAGGGAACTTCCGACCGTTGAGCTACTAGACGTTAGTAAGCAAGCATGCCTTCCTGGGAGGAAGACTCTTTGTCTGTACATCCGCCGGTACAGCAGCTGCGAGGTTGGTTCGACGCGGTCGTGGCCCTGGGCCTCAAGGTCAAGGACCGCGAGTCTCGAGCGCACAACCTCCGCGTCGCACGCCTGTGCGTGCACATCGGCCGCCAGCTTTCGATGAGCGCCTACGAGCTCCGGGTGCTCGCGCGTGCCGGTTTGATGCACGACATCGGCAAGCTCGGCATCCCGCAAACCGTGCTCGGCAAGCACTCGCCTCTCGACGAGTCCGAGTGGAGCCTCATGAGAACTCATCCGGAGATGGGCCTCGCATTGCTCGACCACGCCGGCCAGTCGAGGCGCGAGGTGCTGGCGGTTCTCTATCACCACGAGAGGCTGGACGGAAGCGGCTATCCCTATGGCCTCAAGGCCGAGTCGATCCCAATCGAAGCCCGCATCGTGGCCGTGGCCGACACCTATGACGCGCTGACGTCCGACCGCCCGTACCGCAAAGCATGCAGCCCGGCCGAGGCTCGCCGCGTGCTCGTCGAGGAGGCCGGATCGCGGCTCGACGCGAAGGCCGTTTCGGCTCTGTTCCTCGCCCTGGATGACGACGTCGCCCGTTTCGACGTCTCGCCAAGGAGAGCCCTCGCCTTCTAGCTCCGCCGCCCTCCGTACGATGAGTAGGTGAAGTTCGGCGTCGCGATCTTCCCGACCGAGTACGCGATCTCGATGGCCGAGCTAGCGCCCGCCGCGGAACAGCTGGGGTTCGAGTCGCTGTGGGTCGCCGAGCACTCCCACATCCCCACCAGCCGCAAGACTCCATGGCCCGCCGGAGGCGAGCTTCCCAAGCATTACTGGCACACGATGGATCCTTTCGTCGCTCTGACGGCGGCGGCGTTGGCGAGCAAGACGATCCGCGTCGCGACCGGCATCTGCTTGCTCATCCAGCGCGACCCGATCCATACCGCCAAGGAGGTGGCCAGCGTCGACAACATCTCGGGCGGCCGGTTCATCTTCGGCATCGGCGGCGGTTGGAACCGCGAGGAGGTGGCCGATCACGGCACGGAGTTCAGCACGCGGTGGAAGCTGCTGCGGGAGAGGGTCGAGGCGATCAAGACGATCTGGACCAATGACGTGGCGGAGTACCACGGCGACATGGTCGACTTCGGCCCGATGTGGGCGTACCCGAAACCGGTGCAGAAACCGCATCCGCCGATCATCCTCGGCGGCAGCGGGCCGAAGATCCTGCAGCGCGTCGTCCGCTACGCCGACGGATGGATGCCCAACCGTGGCGATGTCGTCGAGCGGATCCCGGAGCTGCAGCGCTTGGCCAAGGACGCCGGCCGCGAGCCGATCCCGGTGACCTACTACCCGAAGGCGAGCGCCGACGAGATCGAGCGCCTCGCCAAGGTCGGGCTCGACCGGTTGATCTGGTACGTCCCGCCCGACGGCCGTGACTTGGCGCTGAAAAAGCTGGCCGAGCTGGGCAACCTGATCCGTCCTTATCTAAAGGATTAGGAGCGGCCTTCGAGCAGAGTTCGGGGGATCGCCTTCCACGTGCCCCCCTTGCGTCTGTAGGCGATGCCCGAAAGAATCTCCAGCACGACCCGGTTGGCCAGAAACGACGTGATCTCCGCTGAGTCGTAGGCGGGCGCGACCTCGACCACATCGATCCCCACGACCGGAAGCTCGATCGCGATGCGGCGCACCGCGTCGAGCAGTTGGCGGCCCGTGATGCCCCCGGGCTCGGGCGTTCCGGTGCCGGGCGCCATGCCAGGATCCACCACATCCAGGTCGACCGACACGAACACGCCATCACAGTCATCGACCGCGATGGCGAAGGAATCCTCCAGCACGGCGTCGAGGCCTCGCTTGACGACCTCGTGCATCTCGAACGAGCGCAACCCCTGCTCCGCCATCCACTGCAGAGTCGGCGGCTCCGGCCAGTAGCCGCGAAGGCCGATCTGCAGGAAACGGTCACCGCGACACGCGCCCGACTCGATGAGCCGGCGCATGGGGAGACCGTGACCGATGAGGCTGCCGTACTGCACGTCACCCGTGTCGGCGTGTGCGTCGAAATGTATGACCGCGACGCGCCCCCAGCCCTTGGCGTGTGCGACGCCTGTCACGTCCGGCCACGTGATGGTGTGGTCGCCGCCCAGGATCAAAGGGATCGCGCCCGCGTCGGCAGCCGTTCGCACGGCGCGCTCCAGGGCGTCGAGAGCCGCCTTGCCCTCCACGCCCGGCATCAGGATGTCGCCGGCATCGACCACGCGAAGGTCGCGCAGCGGGTCCACGCGCAGAGTGAGGTGCGGGCGCGATGAATCGTGCTGCAGGTAGTCGGTGGTGCGGATCATCTTCGGCCCGAACCTCGCGCCGGCCCTGTACGAGGTGCCGGCGTCGTAGGGGGCGCCGATGATCACGACGTCCGCCCCCTGGAAGGTCGAGGGCTGGTCGAGGTCGCACCGCGGCACGCCGAGGAAGGTGAGGTCCGGTCCGAACATCCCGCCGAGGCGTGTCACGGGTCCGGGCCGCTACTGGCGGAGGTCTCTGGCCATCTCGGTGAAGTTGTCGATGTAGCGCTGCACGTCGTCCACCGAATGCTGGACCGACAGCGTCCAGTTCTCCTCCGCCCCCGGCGCCATCAACACGCCGCGGTTCGATTGGTAGAGCCAGCTCAAGTACGAGAGGGTCTTGTCAATCTCCAGGTAATCGCGATAGTTGCGGACACGCTGCGCCCGATACGTGACGCCACCGCGGGCGGCGAGCGTGATCACGTGGAACGGCAGCTCATGGTGGCCGATCGCCTCGTCCAGCCCGCCTTGCAGCGTCTCCGCGAGCGCGTCGAAATGCGCGTAGGCCTTGGCGTCGAGGATCTCGAGCAGAGTCGTCTTCGAGGCGGCCATGGTGAGCGGGTTGCCGTTGAAGGTGCCCATCTGCGCCACCCGCTTTTCCTCGATCACGCCCATCACATCGTCCCGGCCACCGACGGCTCCGCACGGCAGGCCTCCACCGATCGCTTTGGCCAGCGCGACCAGGTCCGGCGCGACGTGGAAGCGTTCGGTAGCTCCGCCGGGCGCGATGGTCACACCGGTCTTGACCTCGTCGAAGATCAGCAGCGCGTCGTGCTTGTGCACGAGGTCCTTGATCTTGTCGAGGTAGCCCGTGTCCGGCAGCACGATGCCGACGTTCATCATTGCCGGCTCGACGATCACGGCGGCCACCTCGCCTGGGTGCGCGGCGAAGGCTCTCTCGAGCGCCGGCACGTCGTTGAAGGGCACCACCGTGGTCAGCTCGACGACCGCCCTCGGGATGCCTTCGCTCTGCGGAAAGGAAGCCGGCTGATCGGGGGGTCCCATACGGTCGGGCGGTGGCTCGACCGAGACCATCAGCGCGTCGTGGTGCCCGTGGTACGAGGCTTCGATCTTGATGAGCCGGTCGCGTCCGGTGAATCCGCGCGCGATGCGCACGGCGTCGAGGGTCGACTCGGTGCCCGAGTTCGTGAATCGCCACCTCGGCTGTCCAAAGCGCCGCGCCAGCTCCCGGGCGACGACGATGTCGTCCTCGACCGGCTGGGCGAAGTGGGAGCCCAGCTCGATCCGGCGCCGGACAGCCTCGACGATTTTGGGGTGGGCGTGGCCCACGACCATGACCCCAAAGCCGTTGTGGAAGTCGACGTACTCGTTACCGTCGACGTCCCAGACCCGGCTTCCCTTGCCGCGGTCCATGAAGATGGGTTGGGGCGCGGCATCTTGAAAGGACGAGGGGACGCCGCGAGGAAGGGCTTCGCGAGCCTCGGTCCACAGCTGGTGGGAGCGCGGCCGGGCCTGGCGGAAACGGTCTTCCTCGGCCGCGATCAGGTCGGAAACCCGGCCGGTGGGGACCTCGCGGGTCTTCGTCGTCGCCATCCCAATACCTCCCTAAAGACCCGCCTTGACAGGTCCCTGCCCTGGGACTGTAATTGTCCCGATTTTGAGGCGTCAGTCAGTTGGTAACCAGGGGAGGGTAGCCAATGGGGGAATCCGCAGCCGTAGCCGAGCTGGTGGCGGAGAAGCGCAAGCTCAAGAAATCGCTTTTCCGCTTCGACATGATCTTCTTCACGGTCTGCGCCATCGTGGCGCTCGACACCATCGGGCAGTCGTCCTCGTACGGAGCCCAGGCGATCTTCTGGCTGATCGTCTCCGCTGTCACATTCCTCATCCCGTACGGCCTCATCACCGCCGAGCTGGGGGCGGCCTTCCCGACCGAAGGCGCCACCTATGACTGGGTCCGGCTGGCGTACGGCCACTTCGCCGGCGCGGTGGTCAGCGTCCTCTACTGGCTCTCCAACCCAATCTGGCTCGGCGGCACGCTGACTGCGACCACGATCGCGGCGCTCGACGCCCTCTGGGGCAGCCAGCTCAATGGCAACCAGGGATGGGAGACGGTCATCGGCTTTCTGTTCATCTGGGGCGCGGTGACGATGAACATCCTGTCCCTGCGCTACATGAAGTGGGTGCCCAACCTTGGCGCCATCATCCGACTTGCGCTGCTTGCGTTCTTCGCCCTCCTTGTCGTCATCGCCGGGCTCAAGGGCGGGTTCCACGGCGGACTCGGCGGTTTCTTTCCGACCGACTTTGTCGTGATCATCGGCGTGATCGGGGTCATCGTCTTCCAGTGGATCGGCTTCGAGCTGCAGACCAACGCCAGCGAGGAGATGGAGAACCCGCAGCGCGACATCCCCCGCGCGGTCTATGCGTCGGGATTGATCTCGTTCATCGCTTACGCAGTCCCGATCGTCGGCGTCGTGCTGATCCTTTCGTCTAACCAGCTGAGCAATGTCTCCGGCTTCGTCAACGCGTACCAGTTCGGATCACAAACCGTGTTCGGCGGCGCGGCTCCGTTCTTCAACCACGTAGCCGCGCTTGCGTTTGTCTTCGTCCTGCTTTCGAGCGGCACGACCTGGCTGATGGGCTCAGACCGGCTCATGGCCATCGGGGCGCTGGCAGGCTCGGGTCCGAAGCAGCTCGGTTACTTCTCGGGGACGTTCGGCACGCCGATCGTGGTGAACGTGCTGTCCGGCGTGATCAGCACCATCTTTATGGTCATCACCTTCTACGTCACCGGTGGAGGGCTCCACAGCTTCTTTGCCGCGGTTCTGGGGCTGGTCATCTCGACCACCACCTTCTCGTACATCCTCATCTTCCCGGCGCTGATCACGTTGCGCCGGAAGTATCCGAATGTCCGGCGGCCGTTCGTGGTACCTGGAGGGAACGCCGGTGCCTGGATCTGCGTGATCCTCGCTACCCTGTGGGTGCTCTTCGCGACCGTTTTCTCGATCTGGCCGGGTCTATTCACCTCGGCCTGGCTCGACGACTACGCTGACGTCAGCCGGACCACCTTCGAGCTCTACAACGTCATCGCCATCGTCTTTCTGCTTGGGCTGGCGATAGTCTTCTGGGCGGTCGGGCGCGGACACGCGGTGCACACCCAACCCGGGGAAGCGGTGGTCGGGGTGACGCCGATGCCGGCCGGAGCCACCGGGCAGCAGTAATTCAACTGAGGGGCTGGGCCGTGCCCGGCCCCTCATGCTTCGCCGGATTCACGCTCCGCCCGCGTCGACGATTCGAGAGGCGCGTGGGATCTCCAGATCGGAACCCACGGCGGCGATGCGCTCGCCTTTGATGGCGATCGCCGTCGCATCCGCCCGCCCCCAGACCTTGCCATTGTTGACCAGCAGCATGGCGGCATTTGTAGCGCACACCGCGCGACAATGGCGGCGATGGCGAAGTTGGAAAGTGAGGTCGCACGCGCGTCGACCCTGCCCTCGGAGGTCTACCTCGACCCGGCCGTGCTCGAGCTCGAGAAAGACCGCATCTTTGCGCGCACCTGGCAGCTCGTCGCGCACCGGACCGAGCTTGCGCGACCCGGGGACTTCAAGCCCGCAACGATTCTCGACGAGCCAATCCTGCTGACCCACGGGCTGGACGGAAGGCTGCGCGGCTTCTACAACGTGTGCCGGCACCGGGCGGCGCAGGTCGTGACCACGCGCGGCAACCGCAAATCGCTGCAGTGCGGCTACCACGGTTGGGTCTACGGCCTCGACGGAACGCTGCAGACGGCGCGCGAGATGGAGGGGACCGAAGACTTCGACAAGGCCGACTTCGGCCTGGTGCCGATCCGCGTCGACACCCTGGGACCGTTCGTCTTCGCCAACCTCGACTCCCGCGCCGCCCCTCTCGCGGACTGGATCGGCGCCATTCCTTCAGAAATTGCCAGGGCCGGCTACGACATCGACACGATGCGCCTGATCGAAAGGCGCGACTACGACATCGCGTGCAACTGGAAGGTCTACGTCGACAACTACCTCGAGGGCTATCACCTGCCGATCGCGCATCCAGGTCTTTTCAAAGAGCTCGAGTACGACAACTATCGCGTCGAGACCTTTCGTTACTACTCCAAGCAGCACGCGCCGATTCGGGAGTTGAAGCCTGGCGAGGTGCCTGGCCGCGATCGGCGATACATCCGCATGCCGGGCGCCGAGGAAGACGCGCTCTACTACTGGATCTTCCCGAACACGATGCTGAACATCTACCAGGACAACCTCAGCACCAACGTCATCCTGCCCCTTGGCGTCGATCGCACGTTGACGATCTTCGAGTGGTATTTCGCGGAGCCTGGCACCGGAGCCGGCTGGGAGTCGATGCAGCAGACGATCGCGTTCTCCGACCAGATCCAGCAGGAGGACATCGGGGTCTGCGAGCAGGTGCAGCGTGGCTTGCGCTCGCGCTCCTACAGCCGCGGACGTTTCTCGGCGCTGCGTGAGAACGGAGTGCACCATTTCCAGTCGCTGGTGACCGAGTTCCTCGACCGGGCCTAGACTTTCGCGACCTCCGCGGTCGGCGCCGCTGTCAGCGGAACCGTGAAGTGGAAGTCGGAGCCGCTGCCCGGCTCGCTGTCCACCCAGATCTTGCCCCCGTGCATCTCGATGATCTGCCGCGTGATGGCGAGGCCGAGACCCGTGCCGAGGATCTTGTTCGCCGTCTTCTCGTATCGCTCGTAGCGACTGAACAGGCGCTGGATGAACTCGGGCGCGATCCCGATGCCATGGTCCCGGATGCTCACGTCCACGTGCCCATCGCGGACGACGGTGCTCACCGCGATCTCGCCGCCGTCGGGCGAGTACTTGATCGCGTTGCTCAGGAGGTTGGCCGCGACCTGGGCGATTCGGTCGGGGTCGCACTGGACCGATGGTGTCCCGTCGAAGTTGCACACGATGAAGTGGCGAGCGCTGGAGGCGCGCGCCCGGTCAACCGCGTCTTCGAGCAGCGTGGTGAGGTCGACCTGCTGCAGGTGGAGGGTCAGGCGGCCGGCCTCGATGCGGTCAAGGTCCAGCATATCGTTGATCATCCGATTCAGACGCTCGGCATCCTTGTTGATGTCGCCGGCGTAGGTCTTGGCCTCGTCGAGCGATACGTCCTCGTCGCGGATCATCTCGCTGAAGCCCGAGATGCCGACCAGCGCGGTTCGGAACTCGTGACTCACGAGCGAGACGAACTCGCTCTTCAGCCGGTTCAGGCGCTCGAGTCCAGCGAGGTGGGCGGCCGCCGCTTCGTTGGCCGCGTGCTCGGCGTCGGCGTCTTCGTACATCGCCAGGAAGTAGTCGATGCGGCCGGACGCATTGCGAACCGCGGTGGCGCTCCAGTGCAGCCACACCTCGGTGTTGTCGGCCCTGACGGCATGGCTCTCGGACTCGATCGTGTCGACGGCTCCCTTCCAGAGTGGCTGAAATTCCTGAAAGACGCGCGCGAACTCCTCCGGCTGAAGGTACTTGGCGACCGGTGTGCCGATCATCCTTTGGGGGTCGGTCCGGAGCAGCGCTGCCATCCGCGGATTGACGTCGATGACGTTCATGTCGATCCCGACGCGCGCGATACCCAGCGGCGCATGCGTGACGATCTCGTCCAGCAGGCTGTTGCGGCGGCCAAGCTGAGTTTCGGCGCGCTGGCTCTTCCGCAACAGGTCCAGCGAGTCGCGATGGGTGAGCACCTGGTTGGCGACGAGGAGGATCCCGATCCCTCCCGCCAACACGGTGGAGAAGCTGTCCAGGTTCTGACCGATCACGGCCTGCCTGATCGCCGTCACCGCCGCCGCGAAGACGGCGACCCACGGCAGCCCCAGCTGCCACAGCTCGATCGGACCCTCCGCGCGCCTCTCGTCGGAAGAGCGCGTTGGCCACAACGGGGCGAGCGCGATCATCAGGTAACCCGCGACCCAGCCGGCGTCGAGGACGCTGCCCATCGCGCCGTAGGTGCCGTTCGCTGTGAGGTACGCGAACGCACTGTCCGCCAGCGCGTTGCACGCTAGGCCGCCGAGCAGCAAGAGCATGCGGCCCACCTCGGCCCGTCTCGCCCGCCGGAGGGCGACGACCACCACGGTCGCAGTGACGATGTCGCCGATCGGATAGGCGAGACCGATCAGCTGTGCCTCAGGGCTCGTGCTGGAGGTGTCATAGACCTTGCCCAGACCGAACGACCAGGCGATGAAGAGCAGGGAAAGGGCGACGATCGACCCGGCGAGCACTGTTTCGCCTCGGGTCGCCAGCCGGGTGGGCGCCGACGTGAACGCGAAAACGCCAGCAATCGCAAGCGGGATCGCGAGCAGGTAAGCTCCGTCCGCCGAAGAGGGGAACGGGACGGCCTCACCCTGGATGACCTCGTTCCAGGACCAGATGACCTCGCCCACCGCCCAGCTCAGGGCGGACAGGCCAAGCAGGGCCCACGCCATTCGCACCCGGCCGCTGTTTCGCCACGCCGCGAACCCGCAGCTTCCGGCCGCGATGAATGCCGCGACTGCCTCGCCGATGTCGTCGATGCCGATCGTCACGTCGTCGCTGACCCAGCGATTGGCGGTCCAGGCGATGAAGAGGATCGAGACGATGACAGCGGAGGCCGCGGACGCAGCAAATGGCCCCCAGCCCTCGATGCCCAGGCCCGTCACGACGATTGGCCGCCGCTGGACGAGGGTCAGGCTGGGAGCTTGCTGCACCCCCCGAGCGTAAGCCTGGCTACACATGCTCAGGCCGTGAATACGAAAAATCGCGCGCGGTCGTTAAGTGGCGGGAGATTTGATTTAACATGGCGGGGCAGTTACTTGTAGCACAGCCGCAAGGGTGTAGAGCACGGCTTACGGGAGGACTGCGATTCCAGCGGAAATCTTGAGGCAGGGGTTGGCGCGCAAGGTCATCGACCGGGAGGAGGAGGTGGCCGAGGCAAGCGCCAGCCGCACGATCGCATTGATCGTGGTCGTGGCTCTCGTGGTCGTCGTGGCTGTGCTGCCAGCGGCCGTTGCGCTCGCGCTGACGAGCGGAGTGTCCGGGCCTTTGGCCGCGGGATTGGGCGGCCTGGTTGCGGTCATAGGTGGGGGGAAGTTGGCGGCGGCGCTTTGGGGCCTGGGGTCTCGCGTTCTGGCCCATCCAAGGCTTCGGATGGGCGCGGCCTCCATCGAGTAGCGGTCCGTCTGACACCGTCTGTCCCAACCCTTGGCCGGCAGGCAAAGGAGGTGAGTTGAATGCGCAAATTGCTGTTTGCCGCCATTCTGGCGGTCTCGGCGATGATGACCCTGGCGGTGACCGTCGCCGCTGATGGTATCGGCCCCTGTTGCTGATTCTCTAAACCCTTCTAAACAATCGTCAAGTCAAAGGGACCTGCGTTAAGCTGGCCACGTGCCAGACGTGCGCGCGTACCCGATGAGCCAGGCGGACGGCTCGAGTGAGCAAGGGAGAGCTCCCTCGGGCCGCCGTCGCGGGCGCCGCCGCGGCCTAGAAGTGCGGCCAGGCTCTGTCAAGCAAGCCCGCATGGAGGCAGGACTGAGTCTCGGCCAGGTCGCCCAGAGCGACATCAGCCGGACCGCCATCTACTTCGTCGAGACGGGCAAGGCCAAACCCTCCCTCGAAACGCTCCAGCTCATCGCCCAGCGGACGAGCAAACCGCTGGAGTACTTCCTCGGTGACGCCGTCGGACTCAGCGATGAGGCCGCGCTGGGACAGCTCGAGCGGTTGGTCGCAATCGGCGACAACGCCGGCGCAGTTGCCGCCGGCGACGCCATGCTGACCCGGACCTCGGACGGCAGCAACGCAGCACACGCCAGGATGCTCCTGGCGATCGCGCATGTCCGGCTGGCTCAGCCTGTGCGGGCACGCAGCCACGCTTCCGCCGCACGAGCTTATTTCGAGCGGACCCAGGACGTCCTAATGACGGCCGAGTCCATGAGCTGGGAGGCTGCAAGCGCGATGTTGATGCAGGACCCAGTCGCGCTGGACCTGGCCGAGGACGCGCTCGCAAGATGCCGTTCCCTCAACCCCGTGCCGAACACGACCGAAGCCAAGCTGCTCGCGATCGTCGGCCATGTCCGCAATGCGCGACACGAGTACGCGAAGGCGATCCAGGCCTACGAGGAAGCGGTTGCAGTCGGCTCATCCCTGCAGGATTTGCGCCGGCTCTCCTATGTGTACGGCAACCTGAGCCTCGCCTATTCAGAAACCGGTCAGTACGGCCAAGCTGCGCATTACGCCCACCGCGCCATGGCGCTCTACGAAACTCTTCATGACCGGCTTTCGCTGGCCTGGGCGAAAAACAACCTTGCGCTTCTTGTCTTCAAGCAGGGCGATCTCGCCGCTGCGCTCCGGCACGCCGAGAGCTCGATCACGCTGATCGAAGAGCTCGGAGTCGAGGCCGGAAAGGCTCACGTCCTGATGACGCTCTGTGAGCTCGAGCTCGCGAGATCGAACCACGACGAGGCGACCCGGCACGCGTCGGCCGCGCTCGAAGTGGCCGAACGGCTGGGTGAGACGACGAACGTCGGCGAAGCCCACGTCTGGCTCGGCAGCATCGCGGCGGCTCAAAACGACGCGGCCGCGGCGGACGAGGAGTTTGCGATCGCATTCGAGAGGTTCGATCTCGCCGAGGCTGTCGACTGGCAGGCTCGTGGGCACGCCGTCTACGCGGAGATTCTCGAGGCGCGCGGGAACCTCGTCGGGGCCAACCGCGAGCTAAGGTTGGCGCTGGCCGCCGTCGGCACCCGTACAGGCTCCGTGGAGGGCGCCCGCTTCGCCATCGCCTGACGAGGTTCGGTTGGCGCTCTAGCGGCCAGCGTTCTTACTTGCGAGCAGCCGCCAGGCTGGGTTCACAATAGGAGCGGATTTCTTGGCTCCTGGGGGAATTTGGAACTGATGCCGATCGTGTTGGTGGTCGACGACGGTGCGGCGAACCGCGAATTGATCCGCATGTACCTGTCGACTATCGATTGCGAGGTGTTGCTCGCGGCCGACGGTCCCTCAGCCCTCGCGTTGATCGAAACCACCCCGCCGGACCTGGTCCTGCTCGACGTGCGCATGCCGCGCATGGACGGTTACGAGGTGTGCCGCCGCATCAAGGCGATGCCGCGCGGGCGATTGCTGCCAGTGGTCATGATCACCGGGCTGAGCCAGACCACGCACCGGGTCATGGCACTCGAGGCCGGCGCGGACGATTTCATGGCCAAGCCGGTCGAAGGCGCCGAGCTGATCGCTCGCGTGCGGTCCGCGCTCCGGCTCAAAGAGCTCTACAACACGCTCGACGGCGCCGAGCACGTCATCTTCTCGCTGGCTACCGCGGTCGAGGCGAAGGACTCCTTCACCGAGCGGCACACGCAGCGGGTGGGCGAGGCGGCCCGCCTGCTCGGCCAGAAGCTGGGGCTGCCGGAGCACACGCTCGACACGCTGTACCGCGGCGGGATCATCCACGACATCGGCAAGATCGGCGTCTCGGATTCGATCCTGCACAAGCCGGGTCCGCTGGATGCGATCGAACTTCCGCAGATGCAGGCGCACGTGGCGATCGGCGAGAGCATCGTGCGTCCGCTCCACTCGACGTCCGGACTGCTGCCCATCATCCGCCACCATCACGAGCGCTTCGACGGGTCTGGTTATCCGGACGGCCTGCGCTCGCGGGAGATCCCGCGAGCCGCGAGGATCGTTTCCGTCTGCGACGCCTTCGACGCCCTGGTCAACGACCGGCCGTACCGCACGCGGCGCTCGACCGAGGAAGCGCTGGCGGTGCTGCGGGCGGGCGCAGGGACGCAGTGGGACCCCGAGACGGTCGACCTCCTGGCGAGCGAGCTGCCGACCATCCGGCATCTCGGCGCTGCCTAACAACTTAAGGCCCTCTCCCCGATGGCGAGAGGGCCTCAGCCTGTGTTCTGCAGGCCGGCCGCCACTCCGTTCACGCTCAGCTGAAAGACCCGCTCCGCCCTCGCGCGGTCGGAGCGCGGCGTCCTGCGCTCGCGCATCGCGCGCAGCGCCCGCAGCTGCAGGTGCGACAACGCGTCGACGTATGGATTGCGCAGCTCGATCGCCCAGGAAAGGACACGGCGATCCTCAAGCAGCCGGCGATGCCCGGTCACGGCGAGGACGCGGTCCAAGGTGAGTTCGTACTCGCGCAGCAGCATCTCCTCGAGGTCTGGCCGCTCGCC
>Ga0066709_100000386_pt1 | contig 22798 bp, 22 predicted proteins | sample GraSoiAngelo_158_FD_79665 | JGI IMG/M metagenome (GOLD analysis project Ga0066709, IMG submission 79665) | Grasslands soil microbial communities from the Angelo Coastal Reserve, California, USA - 14_1009_16_30cm | ecosystem: Environmental > Terrestrial > Soil > Grasslands | place: USA...
GGTCGTCGTCGTGTCGCCGGTCGGCACCGACAGTTGCCGCGTCACGTTCAATTGAGACTTCAGCTTCCTTCCAGGTTGGCGGGGACGGTTCATCCGCCGCGTCGTGCGGCGTGAGCTGGTCAACGACCCGGCCCGGGCGTTGGCGCGGCTCAAGAAGGCGGCCGAGTCCAGCGGGCTGCGGTAATCGCGTTGCCGGCCGGGCTGGGTCGGAAGCATCATGGCAGCCATGCGGTGACCGCGACATTCCCGGTGATCTATTCGGTCGATGTCGCGGAGGTTCGTGCCTTGTTGAAGGCTGTCAATCTTTCTATGTCCTACGACGGCGGCGCCCTCTTCCGGGGCGTGTCGTTCACGCTGTCCGGGCGTGACCAGGTCGGCCTGGTCGGGCCGCACGGGGTCGGCATGTCGACGCTGCTGCGGGTCCTCGCTGGCGAGCTCAAGCCGCAACGCGGCGCGGTCACCGTCCGCGGCACGCTGGGCTACTACCCCCAGCAGGTACCGGACCCGAGCGCCACCATCGACGCATTCCTCGCCGACTTCCCGGGGGCGCTGCTCGTCGTCGCGCACGACCGGGCGTTCCTCAACCGCGTCGTCGGCGCCGTCATCGAGTTGGACGGCATCCACGGCGAGCCGCGGTTCCATGCCGGCAACTACACCGCGTACCGCATCGAGAAGGAGCACCGCTGGCAGCGGCTGCTGCTCGGCTTCGAGGCACCGGAGAAGGCGCGCATCCGGCTGGTCGCCGACATCGAGTGGACCCGGGCGCAGGCCGGGCCGGTCGAGCGCACGGTCCGCCGTGGGCTGGGCGCCTGCGGTACGCCAGGAAGGTGGCCCGCACGGCCAGGGCGCGCGAGGGACGGCTACGCCGGAAGATGCTGTCCGCCGGGTGGGTGGCCGCATCGCAGACCCAGCCGGTACTGGCACTGGCGTTCCCGCCGACGGTGACCGACGCAGAGGTGGTCGCCGAGCAGTCCTGCTGCTCCTCGACGAGCCGACCGACCACCTCGACTTCGACTCGCTCGACGTGGTGGAGGCGGTACCTGGCCCGGGCCGTCGAGCGTACCCGCCGGCTCGTCCTACGTGACGGCCATGTCGACGAACCGGGACAGGTGCAGCTGGGCGGCCACGGTGACGGTGTCGGTGGGCCCGTTGCGGTGCTTGGCGACGATGAAGTCCGCCTCCCCGGCGCGGGGTGACTCCTTGTCGTAGTAGTCGTCCCGGTGCAGCAGGATGACAACGTCTGCATCCTGTTCAATAGAGCCAGATTCCCGCAGGTCGGACAGTTGCGGTCGCTTGTCGGTGCGCTGCTCGGGACCGCGGTTGAGCTGGCTGACCGCGACCACCGGGCAGTCGACCTCCTTGGCCAGCAGCTTCAGCCCACGCGACAGCTCGGCGACCTCCTGCTGGCGGCTCTCCACCCGCTTCGGCGAGGTCATCAGCTGCAGGTAGTCGACGACGACGAGCTTGAGGTCGTGCCGCTGCTTGAGCCGTCGGGACTTGGCCCGGATCTCCATCAGGCTCATGTTGGGCGTGTCGTCGACGAACAGCGGCGCCTCGCTGATCTCGCCCATCCGCCGGGCGAGCTTGGTCCAGTCGTCGTCGGAGAGCTGTCCGGACCGCAGGACGTGCAGCGGTACCCGCGCCTCGGCGGCGAGCAGTCGCATGACGATTTCGACCTTGCTCATTTCCAGCGAGAAGATCGCGCTGGCGAAGTTGTGCCGGACCGACGTCGCCCGCGCGAAATCCATCGCCGCCGTGGACTTCCCCAAGCCGGGCCGGCCGGCCACGATGATCAACTGACCGGGGTGCAGCCCGTTGAGCAACCGGTCGAGGTCGGTGAACCCGGTCGGTACCCCGGTCATCAAGCCGCCCTGCGACCCGACCGCCTCGATCTCGTCAAGGGTCGGCTGAAGCAGCTCGGACAGCACCGCGAAGTCTTCGCTGACCCGCCGCTCGGTCACGTCGTAGACGGCCTGCTGCGCCAGGTCGACCAGGTCGTCGACGTCGCGGCCGGTGCCGGTCGCCGACCCGTAGCCGAGCTGCACGATCCGGGTGCCCGCCTCGATGAGCCGGCGCAGCACCGCCCGCTCGGACACGATCCGGGCGTAGAAGGCCGCGTTGGCGGCGGTCGGCACGCTGGAGATCAGCGTGTGCAGGTATGGCGCCCCGCCGACCCGGCCGAGGTGCCCCGCGTCGGCGAGCGCCGCGGCCACGGTGATCGCGTCGGCCGGCTCGCCACGCCCGTACAGGTCGAGGACCGCGTCGAAGATCGTCGCATGGGTCGGCCGGTAGAAGTCACCGGTCTTGAGGATCTCCACGACGTCGGCGATGGCGTCCTTGGACAGCAGCATCCCGCCGAGTACGCACTGCTCGGCGGCGACGTCCTGGGGCGGCGAACGGTCGTAGGACACGTCGTCCGACCGCGCCTCGGTGGGCCGCGGCTCCGCGAACCGCGACTCGACCGACCGCGCGTCGTCGGTGACCGACACCGCTGACCCACCCCCAATGTCCTCCGCGGAAGCCATGATCCGCGCTGGGTACGACAGAATCCTCAGCGCGGCGGCGCCCACCGCAGGACAACGCAGGAACGATACGGAGGCTGCGGGGCCGGGCACAAACATCGCTGTTGACGGTGTTCTGGACAACCTGTGGACCACGCGGCCGCACGATGTGGGTCATGCTGTGCACAGCTTGTGGATCGTGCTGGGGATGATTCGCCGATAGCACGCTGACCAGCGCAGACGTTTCCCACAGCCTGTGCCTGACAGAAACTTGCGTCGGCGTGTCGCGCCAGCCCAGGTACCCTCGTTGGCGTGACCACGTGGCGGACCGAGCGGCGCTTCGACGACGCCGCGCCCGACCCGTGGAACGAGGAACCACCGCCCCGCAGGCCGATGTCGCCACGCGAGCGGTTCAGCCCGCCGGTGCCGATCTCACCGCCGGTCTCCCCGGTGGTGCCGCCGGTACAGCGGCGGGTGCCGCAACCACCCGCACCCGGCCGGCCGGTGCCGCAACCACCCGCGATGCGCCCGGTACCCGCGCGGTCCGCGCCGCCTGCGCAGCCGCCCGCGCTGCGCGCCCTACCCGCACCGCCCGCGCTGCGCCCGGCGCCGGTGCCCCCGCCGACGGCGCCGCCGGGCCGGCACGGCCGCCGCCGCGCCCCGCGCAACCGGTACGACTGGCGGGTCACCCGGCACGCCGCCCGCCCGGTCGAGGTCGAGGACGACGAGAAGCACTACCTGGCCACGTTCGGCTGGGTGGCGGCCTGGTTCGCGGTGCCGTACGCGCTGTTCGCCGCGTGGACGCTGACCTTTCCGTCCAGCCCCGGCACGGCCTGCGCGCGGCCGACCGGCAACGCCTGCCCGTCGCCGCGCAGCCTGGCCCTGACCACGCTGATCCACAGCCTGCCCCGGGTCGGCTTCGCCCTCGGCCTCGCCCTGATCATCGCCGGGCTGATCCGGCTCGGAAGCGCCGCATGGCGCCCGGCCACCGCCGCCTTCTCGGCGGCGATCATCGGCGCGGGCGCCGCGACGGTGCTCTACTCAGTGATCAATTCCTCCGGCTGATCCGGGCCGCGCCGCGCCTCCCGATCGCTGCGTGGGGCGCCTTGGTCCGCTCACCGGGCCCCGCTTCGCTCGGTGCGCGGCGGGACTCCCGCGGCGAGATCTTGGACGCCGGTACCCCCTGCAGGGGGTGGAGGTGTCCAAGATCTCGGAGGCTCGGCGCAACCAGTACCCGGTGAGACCAGCCAGCGCCAGCGGTGCGACACGGCCGCGGACAGCACGAGGCGCCCCGCGTCCTGCGGGGCGCCTCGCTGAGGTACCGACCTACTTGGCGGCGACCACGTCCAGCGCGAACTTGGCGGTGACCTCCGGATGCAGGCGCACCTGCACCTGGTAGGCCCCGACCGCCTTGATGTGCCCGGGCAGCTCGACCCGGCGCCGGTCCAGCTCGGGACCGCCGGCCGACCTGACCGCGCTGACGACCTCGCCGGTGGTGATCGAACCGAACAGCCGGCCGCCGCTGCCTGCACGGGCGGACAGCCGCACGGTGAGCTTCTCCAGCCGCTCCCTGACCTCGTTGGCGTGGCCGAGGTCGCGGATCTCCCGGGCCGAACGGGCCCGCTTGATCAGCGCGATCTGCTTCTCCCCGCCCTTGGTCCACCGGATCGCGAACCCCTGGGGGAGCAGGTAGTTGCGCCCGTAGCCGTCCTTGACCTCGACGACGTCGCCGGGCGCGCCGAGGCCGGTGACCTCCTGGGTAAGGATGATCTTCATCTGCCGGCCTCCTCTCAGCGCGTCGTGGCCGTGTACGGCAGGAGCGCCATCTCGCGGGCGTTCTTGACCGCACGGGCGATCTGGCGCTGCTGCTGGGCACTGACGCCGGTCACCCGCCGAGCGCGGATCTTGCCGCGGTCGGAGATGAACTTGCGCAGCAGCGCGGTGTCCTTGTAATCGATGTAGGTGATCCCCTCCTTGTCGAGCGGATTCACCTTCTTCTTCGGCTTGCGCAGGGCAGCGGCCTTAGGCATTGCTATCTACTCCGGTTGCGTTAGAAAGGTGGCTCATCGTCGAAGTTGCCCCCACCGCCGCCGCCACTGGGTGCCGGGGTGGCGGTCGCCCAGGGATCGTCGCTGGCGTACCCGCCACCGCCGCCGCCCTGGCCACCGCCCGAGGAGCCGAACCCGCCACTGCCACCGCCCGAGCTGCGCGACATCTTCTGCACCTTCGCCGTGGCGTACCGCAGCGACGGGCCGATCTCGTCGACTTCCAGCTCGATGACGGTGCGCTTCTCGCCTTCCCGGGTCTCGTACGACCGCTGGCGCAGCCGACCCGAGACGATCACGCGAGAGCCGCGCTGCAGCGACTCGGCGACGTTCTCCGCCGCCTGCCGCCACACCGAACAGGCCAGGAACAGCGGCTCGCCGTCCTTCCACTCGCCGGACGCGCGGTCCAGGGTCCGCGGCGTCGAGGCGATCCGGAACTTGGCGACCGCGGCACCCGACGGGGTGAAGCGCAGTTCGGGGTCGTCGGTCAGGTTGCCGATGACCGTGATGGTGGTCTCTCCTGCCATCGCCTACTCCTCGTTTCGATCCACGCGTCGCCAGACTCGCACATCCGTATGACAGATCGCGTGGGGGCGCCGTTCGTCAGCGGACGTCCGGCCGGATCACCTTGGTGCGCAGTACCGACTCGTTGAGTCGCAACTGCCGGTCCAGCTCGGCCACCGCTTCCGGGGTCGCCTGCAGGTCGATCACCGCGTAGATGCCTTCGGCCTTCTTCTCGATCTCGTAGGCCAGGCGCCGGCGGCCCCACACGTCGAGCTTCTCCACCGAGCCGCCCGCCGTCCGGATGACGTTCAGGTACGTGTCGAGGGACGGAGCGACGGTGCGCTCCTCCAGGCTGGCGTCGAGGATCACCATGATTTCGTAATGACGCAAGACTTACTCACCTCCTCTGGGCTAGCGGCCACGGTCGGTCCGTGGCAGGAGGTCTGGCGTCTGTCCGTACCACGCCTGCCGCGCGAAAGCCCGGCTGGGCGGAAGACGAACCCGACCAGGATACCTGGCCGGTACAGAAGAGAGCCGCGGGGCGTCTATCCGTCTGCCTGGGTGGGACCTGGGGAGGAACGACCACACCGACGAGCTGGATGAACGACGCCCCGCGGAGCTTGGATACTTCTTATGTGGCAACCGACCGGATTGCCCGTTGAGCGATGATAGCCCGAGTTGCCGCTACTGACACGCCAACCACGCAGATCGCAGCGACAAAAATCAGCAGCCCGGCCGGGCGGCGACGACCGGGTGGGCCGGGGACCGCGGTACCGACCGAAACAGCGTCGATCCCGGGTACCCCCGCACCGGCTCCGGCCAGCGCGTCGGCTGACGGCGCGGTACCACCGGCGGGTGCTGGCGCCGCAGGATCGCCGGAGGCCGCCAGCGCACCCGGCACCGCAGAGGCGCTGGGCGTGGCCTTGGCCTCGGGGGACCTCCCGGCCCGCGGGGACGGCGACCCGGCCCCGGCGGGCGAGCCGGCGTCAGCCGTGACAGCGACCGTCACGTAACCCACGTCGCCCCCACCGCCGACCAGGCAGCCGGGCAGCATCGTGACGCTCACCCGGCCCTGCCGGAACAGGACGGCGACCTGGTTGTCCCGCGGGACGACACCGCGGTCGGCGCCATTGATGATCAGGTGGGCCGGCTGGCCGAGGTGGTTCACGAAGGTCACCGTGCCGCCGGAGCGCACCGCCACCGAACCGGCGTCCGGATGCGACGAGGCGCCAACCCCGAGCAGGCCGCAGCCGCCCTGGAAGGCGACGGTCGGCGACGCCGCGACGGCGGTACCCGGAGCGAACAGCGCGGCACCGGCGCAGGCGGCGGCCAGTACCGGCGCGAGCCGCTTACCTAGCATCCGCTGACTCCCAGGTCGGTGGGTGGCGTCCAGTCAACTAACGACGCGCGGGAGAAAGCGGTGACGCGGCTTGTACCGGGGCCGCCACGCGCCCCGCCTCGCCGGGTGCCGGCCGCGCCGCCTGCGCGGCCGCCCGCCCCGCCTGCGCGGGCGGCCGCCCACGCCCGCCGGGTGAGAGTGTCGGTGGGGAGTCGTAGGCTCGTCGGCATGCGAATCGGAGCGCATGTCGATCGGGACGACCCACTGGCCGAGGCCGCCGCGCGCAACGCCGAGGTGGTGCAGTTCTTCCTGACCGATCCGCAGGGCTACAAGAACCCGCAGCCCAGGGCCGACGCCGACGCGCTGCGGGCGGCAAAGATTGACGTCTATGTCCACGCGCCTTACCTCGTCAACGTCGCGACGCCCAACAACCGCATCCGGATCCCGAGCCGCAAGCTGCTGCTCGCACACGCCGAGGCGGCCAAGGCGATCGGCGCGAAAGGGCTGATCGTCCACGGTGGACACGTCGGCCGCACCGACGACCTCGCGGTCGGGATCGAAAACTGGCGAAAGACGTTCGTCTATGCGGAGAAGTCCGGTGGGCTGCCCACGCCGGTACTCATCGAAAACACCGCGGGCGGCGACAACGCGTGCGCCCGCAGGCTCGACGCGCTGGCCCGGCTGTGGGACGCGATCGGCGAGTTCGGCGTCGGCTTCTGCCTGGACACCTGCCACGCCTACTCGGGCGGCGAGGACCTCGTCGACATCGTCGACCGGGTCAGAGCCATCACCGGCCGGATCGACCTGGTGCACGCGAACAGCTCGAAAGACGAGTTCGACTCCGGACGGGACAGGCACGAGAACTTCACAACGGGCACCATCGACGCCAAACTGATCGTCGCGGTTGTCCGTGCCGCCGGTGCGCCGGTGGTCGTGGAGACTCCCGGAGGCGCCGAGGGCCAGGGAGCGGACATCGCCTACCTGCGGGAGCAGCTGGGCCAATGACAGAACAGGGCGTGGAGCAGGCCGCCGCGCAGACGCCGGCCGCCGAGCAGACCGGGACGGGTACGCCGGCGGCTGGCGACGAGAATCCGGCCGGCGCCGGTGCGGCCGGAAGTGACCCGGCCGCCGGTGCCGCCAGGGTTGACGCGGCGGCCGGAACGGCCGGAAGCGATTCGACGGCCGGTGCGGCCGGAAGCGACGCGGGGGCCGGTGCCGCCGGGGTTGACGCCGCGGACGCCGGTGCCGCCGAGGTCGCGGAGACCGGGGCGGCGACCGGGAACACCGACCCGGGTGACCAGGCCGGTGCGGACCCGAGCGATGCCGCGGCCGCAGCGACCTCACCGGCCACCGCCCCGGCGGCCGCGGCCGCACCGGTCGCAGCACCGACCTCGCCGGCCACCGTGCGGGTCGCCGCACCCGCCGCCGAGGACAGCTGGGCGAATTTCGGCCCGGCGCCGGAGCGGGTCGTCGGCCGGCCCGGACGGATCCTGCGCCGCATCGGCCGGGTCCTGACGCACGAGTGGTTCCTCGCCTGCCTGGGCGGGCTCGCGCTGGCGATGCTGATGCACTGGCGCTCGGTACTGCACCCGGCCACCACGATCCCGGCCGACATCTGGGACCCGACGCTGCAGGCCTGGCAGCTGGCGTGGTCCGGGCACGCGCTGCTCAGCGACCCGGCGAACCTGTGGAACGGCAATGCCTTCTACCCGGACAAGTACAGCTACGTCTTCTCCGACACGCTGTTCGGGTACTTCCCGGCGGGGCTGTTCGGCAACGGTCCGTCGGCCGCGCTGGTGCGGTACAACGTCGTGTTCATCCTGCTGCACGCGCTGGCGTTCATCGGGCCGTACGCGCTGGTACGGCAGCTCGGTGCCGGGCGTACCGCGGCGGCGCTGGCCGGGGCCGCGTTCGCCTACGCGCCCTGGCGCTGGGGCCAGGCCGGGCACATGCACGTGCTGTCCAACGGCGGGATCGTGCTGGCGCTGGCGATGCTCGCGCGGGGGCACGGGTACTCGTTCACGCGGGGCTTCGAACGCGGCCGCACCCGGGTCGGCTGGGTGATCGCCGGCTGGTGCGTGGCCGCCTGGCAGGTCAGCCTCGGCTTCGGCATCGGCCTGCCGTTCGCCTACGTGCTCGCCGCGATCGCCTTCGTGGTCGGCGTGCGTTGGCTGGTCCGGTGGCTGCGCGGCCGGCCGGTACCGGGCCGCTGGGTACTGGCCGCCAACGCGATCGGCGTCGCGGTGTTCGTCGGCGTCGGTGTGTTCATGGCGCTCCCGTACTTCGCGGTCGCCAAGCTGCACCCGGAGGCCAAGCGCAGCGTCGGTGAGCTGGCGGTGTACTCGCCGACGCTGACCGCGTTCATCACCGCGCCGGCACAGTCGTGGATGTGGGGACCGGCGCACGACGCGGCCCGCGCGGCGATGCCGGCACCGGCGGAGACCACGCTGCTGCCCGGGTTCATGCTGATCGGGCTCGCCGTGGCCGGGCTGTTCTTCTCCGTCTGGCGGTTACGGATCCGGCTCTGGCTGCTCGCCGCGACGGTGGTCAGCGTGGCGCTCGCGTTGGGTACCCACTTCTTCGGCGGTACCTACGGCTACCTGCTGCTGTACGACTTCGCCCCGGGGTGGCAGGGCATCCGCACCCCCGGCCGGCTCATCATCTGGACCACGCTGCTGCTGGCGGTGCTCGCCGCCGGGGCGGTCGGCTCGCTGGTGAGCCGCTCGTACGAGCTGGCCGCCGAGCGGCCGCCCTACCGGCCCAGCCTGCTCATGCGCCTGGGCACGCTGATACCGCTGCTGCTGGTACTCGTCGAGGGCGCGAACAAGGTCGACCATCCCGTCGTACCGTCGCAGCCGGTCGCGGTACGCGACGCGATCGGGCCGATGGTCGTGCTGCCCACCGACCAGCTCACCGACGAGAACATCATGTTGTGGTCGACCACCCGTTTCCAGCCGATGATCAATGGTGGCAGCGGCTTCTACCCCGACGACCAGACCGCCGCCCGCGACGCGCTCAAGTCGTTTCCGGACGCGTCGAGCGTGGAACTGCTGCACCAGCTCGGCGTCAAGACGGTGGTCGTGCTGAAGGACCGGGTCGCCGGTACCGACTACGCGCACGCCGCCACGCCGGACCCGTCAGCCCGCGGCCTGGGTCTGGACTGGCGCGACGAGGGCCAGGCCATCATCTTCACGCTCGGGTGAGGACCGCCTCGTCGGGAAACGGTTCGGGCCCGCCGAGCGAGCCGAACGGGTCGTTGAGCACGCCGCCGTCGGGATCCCCGCCGCCGTAGGAGGTGCGGACCGCGTCCCGCTCGGGGCGCAGGATGTCGCGCACCACGTACCCGGCGAAGACCACGACGGTGACCAGCCGCGCCAGGGCGGCCAGGTCGAAGACGGTCTCCGGGAAGATCTGCCGGCCCGATGCCGCCATCAGCTCGCCGTAGAACGCGCAGAAGTACAGCACCTCGGCGGCCTGCCAGGCGAGGAACACTCCCCAGCGGGGCCGGGCCAGTACCGCCAGCGGCAGCAGCCACAGCACGTACTGCTGCGACCAGACCTTCGAGAAGACCAGGAACCCGGCCAGTACCAGGAAGCCCAGCTGGGCGAGCCTCGGCGGCTGGGGTGCGACGAAGACCAGTACCCCGACGCCGACGCAGCACAGCCCGAACAGCGCGTAGGTGACCAGGTTCAGCACGCCGATGTGCCCGTCGAACCAGTTCACCCCGGGCAGTGACCCGATGAAGGGGAAGTGCTCGCCGAGGTACCAGAGGGTGCCCCAGTCGATCGCCCGGCTGTTGTTGAACTTGAAGAACGTCCACCAGGACTCGGAGTACCCGAACAGGACCGGCAGGTTGACCGCGGTCCACGCCACGATGCCGGCGGTACCGGCGACCAGCGTGTCCGGGAACCGCCGGGCACGAAGGCCGAGCAGCAGCAGCGGGATGAACAGGAAACCCGGCCACAGCTTGGCCGCGGTGCCGAGACCGAGCAGCACCCCGGCCAGTACCGGATGTCGTTTCGCCCACGCGTACAGGCCGAACACCGCGAACGCGACGGCGAGCAGGTCCCAGTTGACGGTCGCGGTCAGGAACAGCGCGGGGGAGAGGGCGAACAGCGCGACGTCCCAGGGCCGGCGCCGGCGCAGCGCGAGCATGCAGGCGACGCTGGCGATCGTGAGCCCGCCGAGGACCAGCGCGTTGGTGTTGTAGAACCACTGGCCCTGGTTGATCTCCGGGTGGTCCTTGCCGAGCTGGTGTACCGGCAGCCCGAGCAGCCCCATGAACGCCCCGGTGAGCACCGGGTACTCGACGGGGTGCTGGGCGTACGGGACCTTCCCGTCGGACAGGCCCTCGTTGTAGTACAGCGCGAGCACGTCGGTGTAGCACATCTCGCGGTACTGCTTGAGGTCGCTCCACGCGCCGTCCTGGCACGGCGACTTCTGCACCCAGTGCGCGGCGAGGGTCAGACAGACCAGGGCGAGGACGATGCGGGCCACGGTGTAGTACCGCGCGCCGCCCGACGAGCGGGTCGCGTGGGTACCGAGCGGGCCGCCGATCGCCTCGGACAGCCCGCGCACGAACTCGTCGGAGCGGGCGGGCTGGTCAACCGGCGGCGGTGCGGCCGGGCGCATACCGTCGTGAGCCAGCACCTGGGCTGGATCAGCAAGGCGGCGCTCAAGAGTCACCGGTACATCCTGCACTGCGGGAAACCCGACGTGTGTCCGGGGCGGCCCCGGTCAGCCATGCTTGGACTGCGACGGCAGCGGTACCGGGTTGGACGGTGTCGGTATGCAGGCCGGCGGCACGTTCGGCGGGGTACACGGCGGCAGGTTGCCGTTACCGTTGCCGTCCTGGTTGCCGTTGCCGTCCGGCGGGTTGGACGGCGGCGGGGGACTGGGCGCCAGCGGGTCGCCCTTGTCCGTGTCGCCTACCCGCGGCGCGTCCGGGAAGCCCTTCTTCGGCTGGCCGTTCAGGACGCTGTCCATGAACTTCTTCCAGATGTCGCCCGGCAGGTTGATGCCGAACATGTTCGACTCTTTCTTGCTCCCGCCCTGGTAGTACCCGATCGTGACGTTCTTGGGGTCGGTGCTGCCGATGTGCACGACCGTCGCCAGCTGCGGGGTGAACCCGGCGTACCAGGCGTCGCGGTTCTTGCCGACCCAGTCCGGGTGGTCGGGGCACTGGTTGCGCTGCGCGCAGGCCTCCCAGGTACCGGTCTTGCTGGCTCCGGGCCGCCCGCCGGCCAGCTTGTTCTTGCCGCCGGAGTTTTCAATGACCGTCGACATCGCCCACGTCTCGTCGGCGATCTCGGGCTGGGTCAGGCCGACCGTCGAAGCGAGCTTGGTGGTCGGGAAGGCCTCTGCGTAGACGGTCTGGCCGCCGCGGGTCACCTTCTCCACGAAGTGCGTGTCGACGTGCACGCCACCGTTGGCGATGGTGGCGACGCCGGTCGCGTTGTCCTGCACGGTGATGCCGTACTGGCCGATCGCGACCTCGGGACTGATGTGCGACGGGAACAGCTGCGGGCCGGTCCAGGTGGTCGTGCCGTCGCCCTGGTCGCTCAGGTCGTACCGCTTGCCCTCGACGTCGTTCCACAGGTGCTGGATCCCCATGGCGTGCGCCATGTCGATCACCTTGTCGGGATGCGCCGCCAGGCCGACCGCGTAGTACACGGTGTTGGTGGACAGCTTCAGCGCCTGCTGCAGCGTGCAGTAGCTGCCGTTGGACTTCGGGCAGGCGTCGCCCTCGTCGTTGGTGACCGGCGGGGTCGCCTTGGTCGGCTTGCCGTTCTGGTCGGCGCCACGGCCGGGGAACGTCCGGGACGCCGGCCCGTACCACTGCGAGTCGATCGAGTACTTCTGGCTCAGCGCGGTCGCCAGCGTGTACATCTTGAACGTCGAACCGGGCGAGAAGTGCTCGCCGTACCAGCACGGCGGCGCCGGCTGGTTGGGGCCGCAGTCGGTGTCGTTCTGCAGCACCGGGTCGCGCCACACCCCGGCCGCGTCGAGGCCGGCGCCGTTGTGGCCGCCGAAGTATGCCATCACCCGGCCGGTGCGCGGCTCGATCGACACCAGGGCGGCCTGCAGCCGGGCCGGCTGGCCGGCGAGCGGCGAACCCTGCTGGGTCGCGTCGGCGAACTTGATCGCCGCGTCCTCGTACCGCTTGTCGATCGTCGTCGTGATGGTGTAGCCACCGCTCTTCAGGTCCTGCGCGGTGAACCGGCCGTTGGTGTGGTACAGCAGCTCGTCCATGACGTGATGCACGACGAACGCCGTCGGCGTGTCCTTGCCGTACTGGCCGGCGCTGGTCGTGTCGGGCTTGCGGATGTTCGTCGGGTACACCAGCTTGTCCGCGTCGGGCTGGCTGAGGTAGCCGAGCTTGACCATGCTCGGCTTGACGTAGTTGGTCCACCGGTCCTTGGCGTTGACCAGGTTCTTGTTGGGGTTGAACCCGTTGGCGCCCTCGGGATCCTTGATCACCGCGGCGAGCACCATGGCCTCGGCCGGGGTCAGGTCCTTGGCGTCCTTGCCGAAGTAGGACTCCGCGGCCGCCTCGATGCCGTACGCCCCCTGCCCGAAGTAGACGGTGTTCAGGTAGAAGCCGAGGATCTGGTCCTTGGAGTAGCTCTGGTCGATCTTCATCGCCATGACGGCTTCGCGCAGCTTGCGGGCGTACGAGACGCCCTCCAGGTCGAACGCCTTGCGCACGTACTGCTGGGTGATCGTCGAAGCGCCCTGCGTGTCGCCGCCGGTCACGTTGTTCCACCCGGCGCGGATGATGCCGCGCAGGTCGACGCCGTGGTTGGTGTAGAAGGTCTGGTCCTCGGTGGCGACGACGGCCTTCTTGAGGATGTCGGGGATCTGGTTGTCCGGCAGGATCGTGCGGTTGGTGTCGCCGAGCTTGGCCATCGGCGTCTTGCCGTCGGCGTACGTGATCACCGAGGACTGTGGCAGTGGGATGTCGTTGGGCAGCTTGACGCTGTCGAAGTAGTAGCCGCCGCCGACCACGGCGCCGCCGGCGAGCATGATGAACACCGCGAGGCTGGCCAGGATGATGTTGCGCCGGCGGGCCTTCTTGCTGCGCGGGCCCTTGCGGCCCGGACCGCCGCCGGCGGGACCGCCAGGTCCGTCGCCGCCGGGGCCGCTGGGTCCGCCCGCGCCGGGAACCAGGTCCGGCGGCGCGCCGAAGGTTCCTGGCGCCGCGGCCGACGCGCGGCCGACGCTGGCCCGCCCGGTGGCCGAGGCCCGGCCGGGCGGTGCGCCGCCGACCGGGGCGCTGCCGACCCCACCGGTACCGGCGCCGACCGACGCCCGTCCGGGCGGCGGGCCGGGCACCGCGTCCGGGTCGTAGCCACCACCGGTTCCCGGTACCCGCGCCCTGCCCTGCGCAGAGTTGGACGGGTCACCGAAAGACGGTCTCATTCCTCACACCTCGCCGGTCAGGGCGGGGCGGGCACTCATTCCGCGGCCCCGCGCCGTCGTCGGATCCCGGTCGCGCCATCGGCGGACCGGCCGGTGCCGGTGGCACCGACCAGGCCATCGCGGCCCAGCAGGTACTGCTCCACCAGATGGTTCCAGCCGCATCCGCGGCACACCTCCACCACGTAGACCTGGAACTCGCTGAACGTCATCGCCAGTACCGGCAACTCCGTCCGGGACCGGGCCTGCCCGGCCGACTGCTTGAGTTCATCGCCAAATACGTAGTGGACGTGGGTGAGGTTCTCCCGGCGGCAGACGGGGCACCGGGAGTCGGTGGGTTCACCGTGGAAACGCGCGGCGCTGATCAGGTACGGCGAGGCGTCACAGACCTCGTACGTGCCGACCCGACCCGAGTGGACCTCACGCAGCAGCGCCCGCTTCTGGAGCGAGTAGTCCACCACCTGCCGCTGCGTGCGCATGCGGAAGAGGGTACGCGTCTCGGCGCGGGGCGGCGACTCCGGTCACCGAAGGTGAGCGCGGCACACGGTACGCGCCAGGTTGCCTTCCCGGAGGGTACCGGGATACCGTGGCGATGTATCGGCCCGATACATCGGAGGGAGGCGTGGCCGGCATGCTCGATCTCGCCATCCTCGGCCTCCTCCACGAATCCGCCATGCACGGGTACGAGCTGCGCAAGCAGTTGACCGCGAAGCTGGGCGCGTTCCGCGCGGCCATCTCCTACGGCTCGCTGTACCCGACGCTGCGCCGCCTGCAGTCCGGTGGCCTGATCACGGAAGAGTCGTCGACGACGGCGGTACCCCCGCTGACCAGTCGCCGCGGCCGGGTCGTTTACAAGATCACCGCCGAGGGCAAGGAGCGGTTCCAGGAGCTTCTCGCCCACGCCGGTCCGGAGACGTTCGACGACCCCGGTTTCGGGGTGCACTTCGCGTTCTTCTCGCGGACCGACCAGGCCACCCGGCTGCGCATTCTCGAAGGCCGGCGACGCCGGATCGAGGAGCGCCGGGAAGGTCTGCGCAACACTCTGGCCCGGGCCGCCGAACGGCTCGACGCCTACACCCTGGAACTGCAGCGGCACGGGCTCGACGCCTGTGATCGTGAGGTCCGCTGGCTGGACGAGCTGATCGCGACCGAGCGCTCCGGCGGCCAGCCCGGCCGAGGTACCACCACCAGTACCCCGCTCGACCCCCCCGAGCGGCCGTGATGAAGAAGGAGGCACACGCGATGGGCTCCGTCCGCGTGGCCGTCGTCGGCGTGGGCAACTGCGCCTCGTCCCTGATCCAGGGCGTGGAGTACTACCGCGACGCCGATCCGAGCGAACGCGTCCCGGGTCTCATGCACGTTACCTTCGGCGAGTACCACGTCTCCGACGTGCAGTTCGTCGCCGCGTTCGACGTGGACGCCAAGAAGGTCGGCCGGGACCTGGCTGAGGCGATCGTGGCCAGTGAGAACAACACCATCAAGATCTGCGACGTACCCCCGACCGGGGTCACCGTCCAGCGCGGCCCGACCCTCGACGGGCTGGGCCGGTACTACAAGGAGACGATCGAGGAGTCCGACGAGGAACCGGTCGACGTGGCCCAGGCGCTGCGCGACGCCCGCGTGGACGTCGTCGTCTCGTACCTGCCGGTCGGCTCCGAGGCGGCGGACAAGTTCTACGCGCAGGCCGCCATCGACGCCGGTTGCGGGTTCGTCAACGCGCTGCCGGTGTTCATCGCCTCCGACCCGACCTGGGCGCGCAGGTTCGAGGACGCCGGGCTGCCGATCGTCGGCGACGACATCAAGAGCCAGGTCGGCGCGACCATCGTGCACCGGATGCTGGCCAAGCTGTTCGAGGACCGCGGTGTCGAGCTGCAGCGCACGTACCAGCTCAACTTCGGCGGCAACATGGACTTCATGAACATGCTGGAGCGCGAGCGGCTGATCTCCAAGAAGATCTCCAAGACCCAGTCGGTCACCTCGCAGATCCCGCACGAGATGGAGAAGGCGAACGTCCACATCGGACCGTCCGACCACGTGCCGTGGCTGCTGGACCGCAAGTGGGCGCACATCCGGCTGGAGGGCAAGGCGTTCGGCGACGTACCGCTCAACGTCGACCTCAAGCTGGAGGTCTGGGACTCGCCCAACTCCGCCGGCATCATCATCGACGCGATCCGCGCCTGCAAGATCGGGCTGGACCGGAAGATCGGCGGGCCGCTGCTGTCGCCGTCGAGCTACTTCATGAAGTCGCCGCCGGTGCAGTACTCCGACAGCGAGGCGCGCGACGCGGTCGAGCGGTACATCGCCGGCGACCTGCCGCGCTGACCGGTCACCGGGCCGGGGGCACCACCGGTGTCCCCGGCCGCGGTTTCCGGCACGTCAAATCGCCCCTAGGTGCTGGACCTGCCAACACGCGCTGGTCATAGTGATGGGCATGGCTAAATCCGCCGTGCTCGACCGGGTCGCCGCCGACCTCGCCCGGGGGTACACCACACCGGCGATACGGCGGTTGTCCAGCCTCGTCGCCGTCCATCCGACCGACCTCGACCTGCGGCGGCGGCTGGCGGCGGTACACCGGATGGTGGGCAACCGGGTCGAGGCCGGGCGGTGGGGGTACCTCCTGCAGGAGACCGAGGCGACGGAGACCGCGGCGTTCGAGCGGGCCTACCCGCAGCCGGCCGTCCGCCTGCGCAAGCTGCGGTGGCCCGCGCACGGCCAGGCGGCGACCGAGTTCGCCCGCGGCCGTCTCGCCGCACTCGCCGGCGGCGCCGCACCACCGACCGGGTCGCGCCCGGCGGACCGGCGCCCGCGCTGGCGGCTGGTCGCCCTCGCGCTGGCGGCACCGTTCGTCGTTGTCGGCGCGTTCACCGTCGTGCAGTGGCTCGTTGGCTGATCGTTATCTGCCTTGCTGGCGCCGTCCAGCGTGCTGACCGACCATCGGATCGTGGCTAAGCCGGACGTGCTCGCGCGAGCGAAACGGGATCTCGCGCAGGGGCACACCGACCTGGCGATCCGGCGGCTGCGGGGGTACCTCGCCACCGAGCCGAACAGCCTGGAGGTCCGCCGGGTCCTCGCGGCGATCTACCGGCAGACCGGCAACTACGCCGAGGCGGGCCGCTGGGGATACCTCACCGCGGACGTGCGGCCGGTGGAGCTGACCGCGTTCGAGCGGGCCAACCCGTCGCCGTTCGTGCGGTTGCGGATGCTGAACTTCACCGCCGACCCGCGCCACCTGCCACCCGCCGCGCAGGACCGGTTGCGGGTGCTGACCGTGCAGGCCGACCGGGTCGGTCCGCCGCCCGGCTGGCAGCAGCGGCCGCCGTCGCCCGCGCAGGAGCCGGAGCCGGACGTGCCGAAGCGGCGCAGCAACACCGTTCCGTGCCTGTACGTGGCGATCGCGCTGACGGTACTCGCGGCACTGGCGGCGATCGGCGTCTATCGCATGATCATGTGGATCATCGCGCTGTGAAGGTGTGCTCGATGAGCACGCGGGCCTCCAGTTCCAGCAGGTACCGCTTGCGGTGCAGCCCGCCGCCGAAGCCGACCAGCTTGCCGTCGGCGCCGATGACGCGGTGGCAGGGTACGACGATCGGCAGCGGGTTGCGGTTGCAGGCGACGCCGACCGCGCGCGCCGCGTCCGGCTCGCCGACCAGCGTGGCGATCCGGCCGTAGGTCTGCGTTTCGCCGTATGGGATGGCCGTGATCGCCGCCCAGACCGCGCGCTCGAAGTCGGTACCCCCGGCGGCCGCCAGCGGCAGCGTGAACTCGGTCCGGTCGCCGGCGAAGTACCCGGTGAGCTGCCCCGCGGCCAGATCGAGCAGCGGGTGGTCGAGCGGCGGGTGAGGGGCGCCGGCCGGATGGGCCGGTGGACCGGCGAACCGGACCTCCCGGATGGCGTCGCCGTCGGCCGCCACGCCGAGCGGGCCGATCGGGGACGGTACCGCGGTCCAGTCCATCCGTCGATTATCCCGCGGGTGGCCGAAAGGGGACCGTGGCGCGTGCACCGGGGTTCTACTCTCGATCTCGGGTCGGTCGCGGTCCTCGCCGCCGGCCCGGGCGCGAGGAGGCGCCCACCGGATGAGCGCGCCTTGGCAAGCGAATCATGGGCTCAGCGCTTCGCGAATGCGCGCCGCCCTACGGAGTGGGGCGGCGGAATGAGCGGGATTGTCCTCACCTTTCTCGCGCTCGGCGGTTTCGCCCTGCTCATGCTGATCCTGTCGATGGTCGGCGGCCACCTGCACCTGGGCCACCTGCACATCGGGCACGTCCATCTGCACATCGGGCACGGACACTTCCACCTCGGCCACGGCGACGCCGGCACCGACCTGTCGCTGCCCGTGATCGCCGGGTTCCTCGGAGCGCTGGGATTCGGCGGTGCCATCGGCGCCACCCTGGCCGGCAGTACCGGCGCGATCGCACTTGTCGTCGGGCTGGTGGTCGGGCTGGTCGCTGCGGTACCGACCGCGTTCCTCGCCGGCAAGCTGGTCAACGCGGCGATGAACATGGCCACCGACGGCACGCTGACCAGCAGCGATCTCCTCGGTATGTCCGGCGTGGTCATCACGCCGGTACCGGTCGGCGGGTACGGCGAGGTCAGGCTCGCGGTCGCCGGCCAGCAGATCAAGTTCAACGCGCGGGCGAACGAGCCGCTCGCACTCGGTACCCGCGTCTTCGTGATCGAGGTACCCAGCCCGACCAGCGTTCTGGTCGAGCCCACTGCGTGAGAGAAGGAGCAAATGTCCTCCCTGATCATCGCGATCGTCGGCGCCGTCCTGCTGGTGCTGTTCATCGCCATGTTCGTCCTGTCCCGGATCAAGGTGGCCGGACCCAACGAGGCGTTCATCGTGACCGGGCGCAAGGGCCGCGCGATACGGGCGGCCGACGGCAGCATGATCACTGACCTGTCCGGCCAGAAGGTCGTGATGGGCGCGGCCGTCTTCGTGATGCCGGTCGTCCAGCGGATGCACAAGCTGGACCTGTCCAGCCGGGAGATCCCGGTGCAGATCACCGGCGCGGTCAGCGCCCAGGGCATCCGCTGCGACGCCGACGCGGTCGCGATCGTGAAGGTCGGCGGCACCGCGGAGATGATCCGCCCGGCTGCCCAGCGCTTCCTGCACCAGCAGGAACGCATCGAGCAGTTCACCGCGCAGGTACTCTCCGGTGCCCTGCGCGCCGTCGTGGGCCGGCTCACCGTCGAGCAGATCATCCGCGACCGGGCGGCGTTCGCCGCGCACGTCGCCGAGGAGGCCGAGCGCGCGCTGACCCACCAGGGCCTGATCCTCGACGCCTTCCAGCTTGAGGACATCCGCACCGCCGGCTCGTACCTGCACGACCTCGGCCGGCCGGAAGCCGCCCGGGTGCTCAAGGCGGCCGCCATCGCCGAGGCGCAGGCCCGGCAGACCGCCGAGACCGAGCGGATGAAGGCGGAGGAGGCCATCGCCGAATCCGCGCGCAACCTGTCGCTCAAGCAGGCCGAGGTACAGGCGGAGATCGACGCGGCCAAGGCGCGGTCGGCGGCGGCCGGCCCGCTCGCCGAGGCCGAACGGCAGCAGGCGATCCTGACCGAGCAGCAGAAGGTGGCCGAGCGCAACGCCGAACTCAAGGAACGGCAGCTGGACACCGAGGTACGCAAGCCGGCCGACGCGGCACGGTACAAGGTGGAGCAGGAGGCCGAGGCGGCGCGCAAGGCCGCGGTGCTCCGGGCCGACGCCGAGCGGCAGGCCACCATCGCGGCGGCCCAGGCCGCCGCCGAACAGGCCCGGCTGATCGGTGAGGGCGAGCGCTCGCGGCGGGCCGCGCTCGCCGAGGCCGCCGCCATCGAAGGCGCCAAGCAGGGTGAGGCCGAGCAGCGCCGGCGCACGGCCGTGGCCGACGCGGTCGAACGCGAGGGTACCGCCGAAGCGTCCGCGATCCTGGCCCGCGGCCAGGCCGAGGCGGAGGCGATGCAGGCCAAGGCGGAGGCGTTCAACCAGTACGGCGAGGCCGCGGTACTGGACCTGCTGGTGCGGGTACTGCCGCAGGTCGTCGAGAAGGCGGCCGCCCCGATGTCGGCGATCGACAAGCTGACCGTGATCAGCACCGACGGCGCGTCCGCGCTGACCAGGAACGTGGCGGCCAACGTCGCGCAGGGCATGCAACTGGGTACCGACCTGACCGGTATCGACCTCGCCGCGCTGCTTGCCAAGCTCGGCAAGGGCAACGGCGCCACCGAACCCAAGGCGGTCGAGGCCAAGTAACGGAAGGCGGCGTCCCGGCTGTGCGATCCGGGGCGCCGCCGAACCCGTAGGCTCAGAGCGTGTCGTCGAGCCGCAGCCTGCGTGCCGTCCTGGGCAGCCGGCCCTTCCGTCACCTGCTCGGCGTGCGGGTGATCAGCCAGTTCGGGGACGGCCTCTTCCAGTCCGCGCTCGCCGGCAGCCTGCTGTTCAGCCCGGAGAAGGCGCCGGACGGCATCCGGGTGGCGACCGCGTTCGCGGTGCTGCTGCTGCCGTACTCGATCGTCGGGCCGTTCGTCGGGGTCTTCCTCGACCGGTGGAGCCGGCGCAACGTGATCTACGCGGCCAACCTGGTCCGCACCGGCATCGTGGTACCCATGGCGCTGCTGACCTGGTACGCCGCCGAAGGGGTACCGGTCTACGCGCTCGGGGCGCTGCTCATCATCGGCATCAACCGGTTCGTGCTCGCCGGTCTGTCCGCGGCGCAGCCGCACGTGGTACCCGAGGAGCGGCTGGTCACCGCGAACGCGGTGGCGACCACGCTGGGCACGGTGCACTACACGCTCGGGCTCGGGGTCGCCGGGCTGTTGCTGAGCACGGTGCTGGGCAAGACGCACCACGGGTATGCGGTGCTGGCGGCGAGCGGCGCGCTCGGGTACATCGGGTCGGCGCTGCTGGCGTACTTCTCGTTCAGCCGCACCGACCTGGGCCCCGACGACATTCCGACCGACCCGTTGCGGGCCGCGCTCGCCCTGGTGGTGCGCGGCATGGTGGCCGGGCTCCGGCACCTGCGCAGCCGCCCGGTCGCCGCGTACCCGATGGTCGCACAGGGCGCCTTCCGCGTGCTCTACGGCATCCTCGCCCTGAGCACGCTGCTGCTGTACCGTCGCTACTTCTATCCCGGCGACCCGACGGCGGCGCTCGGCGGCCTGACCCAGGTGGTCGCGGCCGGCGGTGTCGGCTCGCTGCTCGCCGCGTTCGTGACCCCGCCGGCCACCCGCCGGTTCGGCGGCCGGCGCTGGATCGCCGGCTCGGTGGCCGGGGTCGGTGTCCTGGTGCTCGCGCTGGGCCTGCCGTTCATCCCGCTGCTACTGGTGGTCGCGACGTTCGGGATGAGCCTGGCCGCGCAAGGTATCAAGATCGTCGTCGACACCCGGATCCAGACCGAGTGCCACGACGACTTCCGCGGGCGGGTGTTCAGCGTCAACGACACCACGTACAACATGTGTTTCGTGACCGGGCTGTTCGTCGCCGCGCTCGCGCTGCCGGACAACGGCCGGTCCACGGCGGCGATCGTGCTGGTCGGCGCCGGGTACCTCGCCCTGGCCGGATGGTTCGCGGTGGCCGCCGGGCGGGTCGCCGACCGGGCACACACGCACCTCGCGGTTACGGCGAATCGCTGATCTTCGTCATCGTGACGTCGTAGTGGTCGGTGTGCTCGGTCGCCGTCTTGCCCTGGCAGCTGTACTGCACCGGGTCGTTGCTGACGTCCAGCGGCACCGCACTGCCGACCGGCTGCCCGTCGACCTTGTAGGACACCGAGCCGTTGGCCTTGACGTCGTGGAAGGTCAGCGTGCCGCCCGCGGTGGTGATGCGCGACGTCACGGTACCGGTGACCGTCATCGTGATCGAGTGTCCGTTGTACGACCCGGTGTACGGGCTGGTCTTCGAGTAGTCGTCGGTGACCGAACCGTCCGCGCTCACGTGGCTGATCTCGCCCTGCCCGATCAGCGTCACCGGCCCGACGTCGGGGTAGTCCTGCTGCTGGTGCTCGCTGGTGGCCTGCCAGGTGCCGACCAGGCACGGGTCGATCGCCGCGCTGGGGCCGGGCGGCACGGTGGTCGAGTCGGCGACCGGGGTACCGTCTGGCTTCTTGCCGCCCCGGGCGAGCGCGACCACGACGATCGCGCCGATCAGCACGACCACCAGCGCGCTCGCGGCGATCAGGATGAGCGTGACCGGTCGGCGCTGCTGCTGCGGCGGCTGGGTGTATCCGGGGGTGCCCGACACCGGCGGCCCGGAGAACGGGTACGGCGCGGCACTGCCCTGGCCGGGCCAGGGTGCGCCGCTCGCCGGTGCCTGCTGCGGGCCGGCGTACGGGTACCCGGACTGCGGCGCGCCGCTGACCGGTTGGGTGGGCTGACCGCGGAAGGTACCGCACTGGGTGCAGTAGCCGTTCTGGTCGACGGCCATGCCCCCACAAACCTGGCACGGCTGCATAACCTGACCTCCACCATCGCCGCGTCGTGGTGCGCCTTGCGACCGTAGCGAACCCTGTCCAGCCGGCGTACCGGCCAAAACGGCGAACCTCGCCCACGGTTCGGCCGGCGCCGCCTACGGCCGGTGTTCGATGCCGTGCTGCTCGGCCCACCGGTACAGCTCGGCGACGGCTTCGTCGTGGTCGAGCGGGCCGCGTTCCAGGCGCAGCTCCTTGAGGTACCGCCACGCCTGGCCGACCACCGGGCCCGGCGCGATACCGAGCAGTTCCATGATCGCGTTGCCGTCCAGGTCCGGCCGTACCCGGGCCAGGTCCTCCTCCTCCTGCAGGCGGGCGATCCGCACTTCGAGCGCGTCGTAGTCGGCCGCGAGCGCCGCCGCCTTGCGCCGGTTGCGGGTGGTGCAGTCCGACCGGGTCAGCTTGTGCAGCCGGTCCAGCAGGGGACCGGCGTCGGTGACGTAGCGGCGTACCGCGGAGTCGGTCCACTCGCCCCGCCCGTACCCGTAGAACCGCAGGTGCAGCGCGACCAGCTCGGACACCTCGCTGATCGTGTCCTTCGGGTA
>Ga0066709_100000388_pt1 | contig 22787 bp, 24 predicted proteins | sample GraSoiAngelo_158_FD_79665 | JGI IMG/M metagenome (GOLD analysis project Ga0066709, IMG submission 79665) | Grasslands soil microbial communities from the Angelo Coastal Reserve, California, USA - 14_1009_16_30cm | ecosystem: Environmental > Terrestrial > Soil > Grasslands | place: USA...
GTGCTCCCCGCCGAGAAAGGTCTCCGCCTCGGCCGCGACGGCATCGCGGAGCAGCCGCCCGTCCGCCAGCACGGCGAGGCCCTCGCGGTCCGAGCCGGAGACCGTCGTCGTCGAGCCGACCCAGTCCTCCGGCACGTGGTCGTCGGGCACGGGCAGGCCGCGGAAGCTTGCGATCCGCTCCCCGCCGCGATAGAAGCGCCGCGGCTGGTTCGGCTGCAGCCGGAACGGCTTCACCGCGCGAGGGGCGTCCTCGGCCGCGTCAAGACCCCTCCGCGCGGAGCGCCGCCTCGACCGCGCCGGTCATCATCCCGACGACCGCTTCGAGCGAGGTGTCCTTCGTCGCCATCGTCGTGATCGTCCGCCCGATGCGCAGGACGGTGATCCTGTCGGCAACCGCGAAGACCTCGGGCAGGTTGTGGCTGACCATGATGATCGCGAGGCCCTGGTTCCGGACCTCCTTGATCAGCTCGAGCACCATCGCCGACTCGCGGACGCCGAGCGCGGCGGTCGGCTCGTCCATGATCACGATCCGCCGGCCCCAGGCGATCGCCCGAGCGACGGCGACCGCCTGCCGCTGGCCGCCGGAGAGCTCGACCACGCGCTGGTCGACCGAGCTGATGCCGATCTTCAGGCGGCGCATCTCCTCCTCGGCGCGCTGCCGCATCGCCTTCCGGTCGAGGAAGCCGAGCGAGCCGAGCGGCGGCGGCAGGTACTCCTCGCGCCCGAGGAAGAGGTTGGCGGCGGCGTCCAGGTCGTCCGCGAGGGCGAGATCCTGGTAGACGGTCTCGATCCCGAGCTGCCGGGCCTCCCGCGGGTTGTGGAGGACGATCGGCTCGCCGTCGAGCCGCAGCTCGCCCGCGTCGGCCTGGTAGACGCCGGAGATGATCTTGATCAGCGTCGACTTGCCGGCGCCGTTGTCGCCGACGATCGCGTGCACCTCGCCGTTCCGGAGCTCGAAGTCCGCGTCCCGCAGGGCCTCGACCCGGCCGAACCGCTTCTGGACGTCCTCGACCTCGAGGATGACACCGTTGTCCGGCACCCGCGCCGAGCCTCTCGCATCGCGACGGCCCCGGTCAAGCCGCCGGCGCCGCAACGTCCGAAACGGCCAAGACCCGGGACCTCCCCCGGTCCAGGTCCCGGGACGTGGCTTGGGTCGGCCTGTCCGGCGACCTCAATCCCGCGCCGGAAAGCGGTAGGTCGCCTCGCGCCGTCTCGCCTCGCACCCGCCGAAATAGCCACGACCCGGGACCTCCCCCTGTCCAGGTCCTGGGACGTGGCCGCCTGGGCCCCGGCCGGCTGGACAGACGACGAGGAAGTCGCCGTCGCCGGCCGTACTCACTTGACAAAGTAAAGTGGCTCAGCAACAGTGTGACGCGATGAGGACGAGCACGACCTCTGGTTCGATCTGCGCGCGGGCGCTCCCCGCGTCGCTCGTGCTCGGCCTCTCGATCCTCATTCTCCCCCTCTAGGGGGAGTACGCGAACACGCGCCGCAGGCGCATACGCCCACCGTTCGCAGCCGAAGTGCGTCCCGAGAAGGACGCCGCAAGGAGGATCTCAGTGAGTTCGCGCAGGATCGCAATCTTCGACACCACGCTTCGCGACGGCGAGCAATCGCCGGGCATCGCGCTGCAGCCGGACGAGAAGGTCGAGATCGCGGAGCAGCTCGAGCTCCTCGGAGTCGACGTCATCGAGGCCGGCTTCGCGGTGTCCTCGCCCGGCGATTTCGAGGGAGTCCGGGCCGTCGCTCGCACCGCCCGCAGTGCCACGGTGGCGACGCTCTGCCGCACCCGTAGGGAGGACATCGAGGCCGGAGCGGAGGCGCTCGCCGACGCACAACGCTCCCGCATCCACATCTTCCTCGCCACGAGCCCCGTGCACATGGAGAAGAAGCTGCAGCTCGAGCCGGCCGAGGTCGTCGAGCATGCGGACTGGGCCGTGCGCTATGCGGGCGAGCGCGTGGACGAGGTCGAGTTCTCCTGCGAGGACGCGACGAGGTCGGATCCCGACTTCGTCGCGGAGGTCTGCCGGACGGCGATCCGGGCCGGCGCCACGATCGTCAACCTTCCCGACACCGTCGGCTTCGCGCTGCCGATGGAGTACGCCGGCTTCCTCAACGAGGTGCGGCGGCTCTGCCCGGAGCTCGCCGGCGTGACCCTCTCCGCGCACTGCCACGACGATCTCGGCCTCGCGGTCGCGAACTCGCTCGCCGCGATCGACGCGGGCGTCCGCCAGATCGAGTGCACCGTGAACGGGATCGGCGAGCGAGCCGGCAACGCCTCGCTCGAGGAGATCGTGATGGCGATCCGCGTCCGCGGGAACGCGCTCGGCGCGGAGACGGGGATCGACCCGTCGCAGATCGGCGCAGCCTCGCGGCTCGTCGAGCGGCTGACCGGCTACGACGTCCCGCGGAACAAGGCGATCGTGGGCGCGAACGCGTTCGCGCACGAGGCGGGCATCCACCAGGACGGCCTGCTCAAGGACCTATCGACGTACCAGATCATGGATCCCGAGGAGCTGGGCGTCTCGATGACGCTGCCGCTCGGCAAGCACTCGGGCCGGCACGCGTTCGCGCGCGCCTGCGCCGAGGCCGGGGTCGAGCTGGAGCGGGACGAGCTGACGGCCGCGTTCCGCCGCTTCAAGGAGCTGGCGGACACCGGCCGGCCGGTCGCGTTGCGCGAGCTCTTCGTCGCGAAGGTGGCGACGTGAGCTACACGGTCGCGTTCCTCGCCCGGCACGGGATCGGGCCCGAGATCACGGCGGAGGCGAGCCGAGCGATCGAGGCCGCGTCGCACCTGCACGGGTTCTACGTGGACGAGCATCACGTGCCGTTCGGGGCCGACGCTCTGATGCGGTTCGGCCATCCGTTCCCGATGCAGTCGCGGCGCTCGGTGCTGGCCGCGGACTCGGTGCTCGTCGCCTCGCGCGGCGGCGAGGAGCTCGCCGTGGTCGAGGAGGAGCTCGACCTCCGGGCGTCGGTCGTCCGCGTCCGCTACGAGCGGCAGGGCGAGGTCTCGTTGCTCGCGCCGCTCGGCGAGGAAGCGTGGGAGTGGACGCTCGAGCGCGGCTTCGAGCTCGCGCGCTCGCTGCGGGCGCGGATCGCGCTCGTCGGAGTCGACGGACGCTGGGCCGAGGCGGCCAACTCGGCCGAGGAGCGCCATGACGGGCTCGACGTCGAGCGGCTCGTCCCGCGCAACGCGATGCGCGACCTCGTCTTCGCGCCACAGCGGTTCGACGTCGTCGTCTGTCCGCCCGAGCTCGCCTCCGCGGCCGCGGACGTCACCGCCTGCCTCGCGGCCGAGCGCACGACCGCCTGGGGCCGGCTTGCGCCGACCGGTCCGGGCGTCTTCGGCCCCGCGCACGGCGCCGCCGACGACATCGCGGGCCAGGGCGTCGCCGACCCCAGCTCGATGCTGCTCGCCGCCGCGCTGATGCTCGGCGAGGGGCTCGGCGAGCGCAACGCTGCCGCTACCCTCTCCGCAGCGGTCGGCCGCGCCGAGACCCGCGGCTCGACCCGTTCCGTCACCGACGCCGTCCTCTCGCAGCTGCCGCTGACGCTCACGAACGCGGAGTTCTGGAGGCAAGCCGTATGAGGATGAACGGAGCCGATGCAGTCCTGCGCTCGCTCGAGGCGGAGGGGGTCGACGTCGTCTTCGGCCTGCCCGGCGGCGCGATCCTCCCCACCTACGACGCATTCGCCCGCGGCACGACGATCCGCCACGTGCTCGCGCGACACGAGCAGGGCGCCGGCCACATGGCGCAGGGCTACGCGCGCGCGACCGGTAAGGTCGGCGTCGCCATCGCGACCTCGGGGCCGGGCGCGACCAACCTCGTCACGCCGATCGCCGACGCGTGGATGGACTCGACGCCGCTCGTCTGCATCACCGGCCAGGTGCGCACGCACCTGATCGGCACCGACGCGTTCCAGGAGTGCGACATCACCGGCGTCACGCTCCCGATCGTCAAGCACTCGTGGCTCGTCAAGGATGTCGAGGAGATCCCGCACACGATCAAGGCGGCGTTCCACATCGCACGCACGGGCCGCTGCGGGCCGGTGCTCGTGGACATCCCGCGCGACGTGCAGGAGGCGGACTTCGACTTCACATATCCCACGCAGCTCGACCTGCCGGGATGGCGCCCCTCGCGGCGCGGCCACCCGCGCCAGATCAAGGAGGCCGCGAAGGTGCTCGCGGCGGCCGAGCGGCCCGTCCTCTACTGCGGCGGCGGCGTCCTCAACGCGGACGCGCCCGCCGAGCTGCTCGAGCTCGCCGAGACCGGGCGGCTGCCTGTGGTGACGACGCTGATGGGCAAGAGTGGCTTCCCTGAGACGCATGAGCTGCACTTCGGCTGGCCCGGCATGCACGGGCCGAAGTGGTCGAATTGGGCGATCAACAAGGCGGACGTGCTCGTCGCCGTCGGCTCGCGGTTCGACGACCGCGTCACCGGCAAGCTCTCGTCGTTCGCGCCCGGCGCGACGGTGATCCACCTCGACATCGACTCCGCGGAGATCGACAAGCTGCGCTACGCGGACGTTCCCGTCGTCGGGCCGCTGAAGCAGGTGCTCGCGGACCTGACGCGGGAGCTGCGCGAGCTGAAGCGGCCCAACGCGACCGAGCCGTGGGTCGCGCAGCTGGCGCGATGGCGCGAGGAGTTCCCTCTCCGCTACGACCGCGGCGGCGAGCTGATGAAGCCGCAGCCGGTCCTGGAGACGCTGCAGAAGCTGACGGCGGGCCGGGACGACGTGATCTGGACGACGGGCGTCGGCCAGCACCAGATGTGGGCGATGCAGTACATCCTCTGCGACCGGCCGCGGACGTTCATCACCTCCGGCGGCCTCGGCACGATGGGCTACGGGATCCCGGCGGCGGTCGGCGCGAAGGCTGCCCGGCCGGACGCGACCGTGATCTGCGTCGACGGCGACGGCTGCTTCCAGATGACGCAGCAGGAGCTTGCGACCTCGGTGCTCGAGAACCTCCCGATCGTCGTCGTGATCGTGAACAACGGTCACCTGGGCATGGTCCGCCAGTGGCAGGACATGTTCTTCGAGGAGCGGTTCTCCCAGATCGAGCTCACGCACTCGGTGCCGGACTACGCGGCGCTCGCCGAGGCCTACGGCGGCCGCGGCTTCGTCGTCGACGACGAGGCGGATCTCGAGGCGACGCTCGCCGAGGCGATCGCCTGCGGCCGGACTGCCGTCGTCGATTGCCGCGTCGACGCGCACGAGCACTGCTTCCCGATGATCCCCGCCGGCGCGGCTGCGATGGATCTCGTCGAGTATCCCGGGTCGGCGGCCGAGGAGATCGTCGGATGAAGCACACGGTGAGCGTCCACGTGGAGAACAAGCCGGGCGCGCTGACGCGGATCACGACGATGTTCGCGCGGCGCGGGTTCAACATCGAGTCGCTCGCCGTCGGGCCGACGGAGCAGCATCACATCTCGCGCGTGACGATCGTCGTCGATTGCGACGAGCAGGTGCTCGCGCAGATCGAGAAGCAGATGCACAAACTCGTCAACGTGCTCCGGATCACGACGCTCGCGCCCGGCGAGTCGGTGCAGCGCGAGCTCGCGCTGTTCAAGGTCTCCGCGCCGGCGTCGCGTCGGCAGGAGCTGATCGGCCTCGCGGACGTCTTCCACGCGCGCATCGCCGACCTCGGTCCCGACGCGATCGTCTTCGAGCTCGCCGGCACGCCGGAGGAGGTCGACTCCTTCGAGGAGCTCGTGCGCCCGCACGGCGTCAAGGAGCTCGTCCGCACCGGCCGCATCGGCCTCGGCCGCGCGTCCTCCAGCCAGACCTCCCCGCGCCGCCAGCTCGCGCTGCGGTAGCCGAAAAGCGAAAGGATCCCCCCATGGCGACGATTCACCGCGAGGGCAACCTCGGACTTCTCTCCGGCAAGCTGGCCGTGATCGGCTACGGCAGCCAGGGCCACGCGCACGCGCTGAACCTCCGAGACTCCGGTGTCGAAGTCGAGGTGGGGCTGCGCGAGGGAAGCCCGTCGCGCGAGCGCGCCGAGGATGCCGGCCTCTCGGTCGCGACGGTGGCCGATGCGGTCAAGGGCGCGCAGCTCGTCGCGATGCTCGTCCCCGACCACCTGCAGAAGGACGTCTACGAGCAGGAGGTCGAGCCGAACCTCGAGCCGGGCGCGGCGCTGCTGTTCGCGCACGGCTTGAACATCCACTTCGGACGGATCACGCCGGCGGAAGGTCACGACGTCGTGATGGTCGCGCCGAAGGCGCCGGGTCATCGCGTCCGCGAGCTGTTCGAGTCCGGTGCGGGGACGCCCGGCCTCGTCGCGATCCACCAGGACGCGAGCGGCAATGCGCTCCAGCTCGCGCTCGCGTATGGCACGGGAATCGGCTGCGGTCGCGTCGGCCTGCTCGAGACGACGTTTGGCGAGGAGACCGAAAGCGATCTCTTCGGCGAGCAGGCGGTGCTGTGCGGCGGCGCTACGGCGTTGATCAAGGCCGGCTTCGACACGCTCGTCGAGGCGGGCTACCAGCCGGAGATCGCGTACTACGAATGCCTGAACGAGCTGAAACTGATCGTCGACCTGATCTACGAGGGCGGCTTCGAGTACATGCGCTACTCGATCTCGGACGTGGCGGAGTACGGGGACCTGAGTCGCGGCCCACGCATCGTCGACGACCACGTGAAGGAGAGCATGCGGAAGATCCTCGACGAGATCCGCAGCGGCGCGTTCGCGAAGGAACTCTTCGCCGACGACGAGGCGGGGCGCCCGAAGTTCCAGGAGCTGCGCAAGGAGGCGGCGGCCGACGGCAAGCAGCTCGAGGAAGTGGGCAAGGGGCTGCGCGATCTCGCCGGCAAGGAGGGCTTGCTGGGCGCCGAAGCGACGCATGGCGTCGGTTGACGTCCCGGTTGCGCTCCTCGGCTACGGGACCGTCGGCGCGGCCGTCAACCGGCTGATCGCCGAAGGCGCAGACGAGATCGAGCGGGCGACCGGCCACCGGCTGCGCGTCGTCCGTGCGCTCGTCCGCGACGCGGACAAGGAACGCGGCTTCGCCGCGGACGGGGGTGTCCTCACGACCGACTTCCGCGAGATCGTCGCGGACGAGTCGATCGCGGTCGTCGCGGAGGTGATGGGCGGCGTCGAGCCGACCGGCGACTACGTCCTCGAGCTGCTTCGCGCCGGCAAGCCCGTCGTCTCGGCGAACAAGCAGCTGCTCGCGCGGCGCAGCGCGGATCTCTTCGCCGCGGCGTCGGCGGGCGGCGTCCAGCTGCGCTTCGAGGCGTCGGTGTGCGCCGCGATCCCGGTGATCAAGGTGCTGCGCGAGTCGCTCGTCGTGACGAACGTGCACCGCCTGCTCGGGATCGTCAACGGAACGACGAACTTCATCCTCACCCGGATGGAGGCGGGCGCGTCGTACGGCGAGGCGCTCGCCGAGGCGCAAAGGCTCGGGTATGCGGAGGCGGATCCGACGGAGGACGTCTCGGGTGCGGACGCCGCCGCGAAGATGGCGATCCTCGCCACGGTCGCGTTCGGCTCGCGCGTCGAGCTCGGCGACGTGAGCTACGAGGGCATCGAGGGGATCCGCCCGGAGCACGTGGCCGGCGCACGCGAGCAGGACGCCGTGATTCGACTCGTCGGCGCGGCGACGCTCGCGGGCGACGCCGTCGACGTGCGCGTCGGCCCGGTGCTCGTCGACCGGCACCATCCCCTCGCCGCGGTCGAGGGTGCGTTCAACGCCGTCACGATCGAAGGCGACGCGATCCGCGAGATCACGATGGCCGGCCCGGGCGCCGGCGGGATCGAGACTGCATCGGCCGTCGTCGCGGACATGGTCAGCGTGCTCGGCACGACCGGCACCGGCTTCCTGCAGAACGACGCGGTCTGGCGGCGGCTCGACCGCCTGCCGCCGGGCGACCTCCCGTGCTCGTACTACGTGCGCATCGAGGTCAGCGACAGGCCGGGCGCGCTCGCCCACGTGGCCGAGCGGTTCGCCGACGAGCAGGTCTCGATCGCGCAGCTGTCGCAGCATCTGACGAACGGAAGCGCCGAGCTCGACGTCGTCACGCACACGGCGCCGGCGGGGCGGGTCGAGGCGGCGCTCGCCGCGATCGGCCGGCTGGACGACGTCCGCTCGAAGCCCGAGGCTCTGCGCGTGATCTCGGAGCGAGGCATCTGATGACGCCGTTGCTCGAGCGCTACCGGGACGTGCTGCCGCTGTCGGCCTCGACGCCCATCGTCACGCTCGGCGAGGGCTCGACCCCGCTGATCCGGGCGGAACGGCTGTCGGCGAAGCTCGGCGTCGATCTCTGGCTCAAGTGGGAAGGCGCGAACCCGACGGGCTCGTTCAAGGACCGCGGGATGGCCGTCGCCGTCTCGAAGGCGCTGGAGGACGGAGCACGCGGAGTTGTCTGCGCCTCGACGGGCAACACCGCCGCGTCGGCGGCGGCCTACGCGGCCCGTGCGGGGTTGGACGCGGTCATCGTCCACGCGACCGGCGCGGTCGCTCTCGGCAAGCTCGGCCAGGTTCGTGCGGTCGGCGCGCGTCTGATGGAGGTGGACGGAACGTTCGAGGACGCGTTCGCAGCGTCGCTCGAGCTGGCGGAGCAAGAGGGCTACACCGTCGTCAACTCGACGAACCCGCACCGGCTCGAGGGCCAGAAGACCGCGGCGTTCGAGATCGTCGAGGAGCTCGGCGGGCCGCCCGATGTGCTGGTCCTCCCGTACGGGGGCGGCGGGAACACGACTGCGTATGCGCGCGGCTTCGACGAGGCAGGCGGCGGGCTGCCGCGAATCGTCCCCGTCGAGGCGAAGCAGCGGGGCGACACGGTCGCGTCGGCGATCCGGATCCGCGAGCCCGTGCACCGCGCGACGGTCGAGGACGCCGTTGCGCGCTCCGGCGGTCGGGTCGTCCCGGTCGGCGAGGACGAGCTGGCGGACGCGTGGCGCACGCTCGCGCACGAGGAAGGTGTCTTCTGCGAGCCCGCATCGGCCGCGGGGTTGGCCGGACTCGCGCACGGAGTCGCCGGTCTCGGCGAGCGCGTCGTCTGCGTCGTCACCGGACACGGGCTAAAGGATCCTGCGGCCGTCGAGCTGCTCGGAACGTGACCGCGATCCGCGTCCGCGCGCCGGCGACGACCGCCAACCTCGGCCCGGGCTTCGACTGCGCGGCGGCGGCGCTCGACTTCTGGAACGAGCTTGTCGTCGGCGACGGCGGCGAGCCGCAGCTCGCCCATCTCGGCGTCCGCGCATTCGCACTGCTGGCCGATCCGAGCGGCCGCTCGTTCGTGTTCGAGACGCCGATTCCGCAGGAGCGCGGCCTCGGCTCGAGCGCCTCGGTGATCGCGCTCGGGCTCGTCGCGGGCGCGGCCGCGGCCGGCGTCGACCCTCCGGTCGAGGAGTTGCTCGAGCTCGGACTGCCGCTGGAAGGGCATCCCGACAATCTGGCAGCGGCGCTCGCCGGCGGCGTGACAGCGGTCGTAGACGGCGGCGTCGTCCGGCTCGCGGACGGGGCCCCGGCCGTGGCGATCGCGGTCGTGCCCGCGGATGCCGTCCGTACGGATGCGGCGCGCGCGTCGCTCCCCGAGACCGTTCCCCACGCCGACGCCGCCTTCACCGTCGGTCACGCGGTGCTCCTCGGCGCAGCGCTCGCCACCGGCTCGGCGGAGCTGTTTGCGGCCGCCGCGGCCGACCGGCTCCATGAGCCCTACCGCGCGAAGACGGCACCGCTCCTCGAGGAGCTGCGTTCGGCGAAGATCGACGGCGCGCTCGCCGTGACGCTCTCCGGCTCGGGCCCGACGGTGATCGTCTGGGCGCGACCCGAGGACGCCAGCGCGTGCTACGACGACGTGAGCAAACGCCTTCCCGACGCACAAGTCCTCCGCCTCGAAACGACCCCCTCAGGAGCAGGCCCGCTATGAGCAATCCGTACGACATCCCTTCCGATCCGGCGAAGCGACACAGCTCGGCGCTGACCGACGGCGTCGAGCGCGCCGCGGCCCGTTCCTACTTCAAGGCGATCGGCTTCGACGACGACGACTTGCGCAAGCCGATGATCGGCGTCGCGACGACCTGGATCGAGACGATGCCGTGCAACATCAACCAGCGGAAGCTCGCGCAGGACGTCAAGCGCGGCATTCGCGCCGCCGGCGGCATGCCCGTCGAGTTCAACACCATCGCGATCTCCGATGGCGTCTCGATGGGCACCGAAGGGATGAAGGCCTCGCTCGTCTCGCGCGAAGTGATCGCCGATTCGATCGAGCTCGTGGCGCGCGGGCACCTGCTCGACGGGCTCGTGTGCCTCGTCGGCTGCGACAAGACGATCCCCGGCGCAGCGATCGCGCTGGCGCGACTCGACCTGCCGGGACTCGTGCTCTACAACGGCTCGATCATGCCCGGGCGGTTCCGCGGCCGCGACGTGACGGTGCAGGACGTCTTCGAGGCGATCGGCGCCCACGCGGCGGGACGGATGAGCGCCGAGGACGTGCACGAGCTCGAGGGTGTCGCGTGCCCGGGCGCGGGTGCGTGCGGCGGACAGTTCACGGCAAACACGATGGCCCTGGCGCTCGAGTTCCTCGGACTCTCGCCGGCGGGGCTGAACGACGTCCCTGCGGTCGACCCGCGCAAGGCCGAGGTCGCCGAGCGTTGCGGCGAGCTCGTGCTGCAACTCGTCCGCGACGACGTGCGGCCGTCGTCGATCCTGACCCGCAAGGCGATCGAGAACGCGATCACGGCGATCGCGGCCACCGGCGGCTCGACGAACGGCGTGCTGCACCTGCTGGCGCTGGCGCGCGAGCTGGGGATCCCGCTCGAGATCGACGACTTCGACGAGATCGCCTCGCGGACGCCTGTGATCGCCGACCTGAAGCCGGCCGGACGGTTCGCCGCTGCGGATCTCTACGAGGCCGGCGGGCTCGGCCTCGTCGCGCGCGAGCTCGTCAAGGGCGGACTCGTCCATGCTGATGCGCGCAACGTGGACGGGCGTACGCTCGGCGAGATCGCCGACGCAGCGGAGGAGAAGCCGGGCCAGGAAGTCGTCGTCCCGATCGAGCGGCCGCTGAAGGAGACCGGCGGCCTGCAGATCCTGCGCGGGAACCTCTCGCCCGAGGGTTGCGTCGTGAAGCTGGTCGGCCACGAGCGGAAGCTGCATCGCGGGCCGGCGCGCGTGTTCGACTGCGAGGAAGACTGTTTCGCAGCCGTCGCCGACGGCTCGATCCAGCCGGGCGACGTCGTCGTGATCCGCTACGAGGGCCCGGCCGGCGGGCCGGGGATGCGCGAGATGCTGCACGTGACCGCCGCGCTCGTGGGCGCGGGGCTCGGAGAGTCGATCGCACTCGTCACAGACGGGCGGTTCTCCGGCGCGACGCGCGGCCTGATGGTCGGCCACGTGTCGCCGGAGGCGGCCCGGGGCGGTCCGCTTGCTGCGCTCGAGGACGGCGACACGGTCGTCGTGGACGTCGAGGCGCGCGAGCTGCGCGTCGAGCTGCCCGACGGCGAGCTCGAACGCCGTCTCGAGGCCTGGACGACCCCGCCCCCGCGCTACGAGTCGGGCGTGCTCGCGAAGTACGCCGCCCTGGTCTCGTCAGCATCGGACGGCGCCATCACGCGCCCGCCCTCCCAGGAACCGGCACGCGTCTGATCAGTTGGCATAGCCGAGCGCCACAATCTGGCGTGGCGTGTCGCGACAGGCTGGCGTGGCGTGTCGCGACCGGTTGGCGTGTACAGGCGCGCTAGCTGTACAGGACAAGCCGGTCGCGGTGCACGACCTCGATGCCGCGCGGCCGGCCGGTGATCTCGGCGGAGCCCGCGCTGGCGATGCCCTTTGCGAAGACCGTCCCGTCGGGCTCGGCCAGTTCGACCGCGTCGCCTGCCGCAAACGCGCCCTCGCATCCGACGACGCCGACTGCGAGAAGGCTCCGGCCCTGAGCGACGAGCGCGTCCCGCGCCCCTTCGTCGACCACGAGACGCGCCACCGCGGGCTTCACATGCTGGAGCCAGAGCCGAAAAGCGCTCGCGCCGGCGGAATCGCGTCCAGGGAAGCGTGTGCCGAGGCGCTCGCCGGCGATGATCGGAGCGAGGACCTCTCGCCCGCGGCCCGACGCGATCACCGTCGGGATCCCCGCCCCCGCCGCGAGCCGCGCGGCCTGGATCTTGCTCGCCATCCCGCCGCGACCGAGTGGAGAGCCACGTCCCAGGGTCAGACCCTCGGCCATGTCCCCTTCAGACAGGAGCTCGGCGCCGGGGGCGGCGGGATGCGCGGTGTAGACGCCCTCGACCTCGGTCAGCAGGACGAGCAGCCGCGCACGGACCAGCACCGCGACCTGCGCGGCGAGGGCGTCGTTGTCCCCGAAGGTGATCTCGTCCGTAGCCGTGGCGTCGTTCTCATTCACGACCGGGACGACGCCGAGCTTGAGCAGGGTCTCGAGCGCGTTCCGCGCGTTCACGTAGCTCGCGCGCTCGGCCAGGTCCGGCGCCGAGAGCAAGACCTGCGCGGCCTCGAATCCCTCTCTGCGAAGGGCCGTGTCCCACGCGCGCTGCAGCCGTACCTGTCCGAGCGCCGAGGCGGCCTGCAACCGCGGAAGCGCCCGTGGCCGGTGCGTGAACCCCAGCCGCGGCAGCCCGAGCGCGATCGCGCCCGACGAAACCACGACGACGGACTCGCTTCCACGCACGAGCGAGCCGATCTCCGCGGCGCGCGCCCCGAGCAGGGACCGCCTGATCTGTCCGCGCCCGTCGGTGACGAGCGACGAGCCGAACTTGACGACGACGGTCACGGCTTCTGTGAGCCGTCGCCGACGACGCGATACTGGCGCAGGCACAGATCGCGGTAGGTGACCGGACCGCGCGGGCCCGGTGCCCAGTCGACGTTGATGCCCGTCTCGGGCGTCCCGAGCAGCCGGAATCCGTCGGTGAACCGCGTCGTCGCATTCCAGAGCGCCGTCGTCCCGCGGTAACCGTCGAGGAAACGAGCAGCTGCAGCGTCGTCCTCGGTCACGATCGTCGCCGCAAGTCCGGACGTCTCCTCGTTCGCGATCCGCACCGCTTCGTCGATCCCCTCGACGACATGAAGCGTGACGGTCGAGACGCGCTCGGAGTCGCTCGCCCATTCGTGGCCGAGTCGCTCGTCGAGGGGCAGGACACCGCGGAGGTCGAGCACCGCGTCCGTGCCGCGAATCTCCAGCTCGTGCTCGCGGAAGATCTCGATCAACGTCGAAACCATCGCCCGTGCACCCGCGTCCACGAGCGCGAGGTTGAGCCGGTTGCAGACGCCGAGCCGGTCGAGACTCGCGCGAGCGACATCGACGAGCCGCTCGAGCGATGCGGCTTCGTGCACGTAGAGGACGCCGCCTCCCTCCGCGTGGGCGAGCGTTCGCACGCCGTTCAGCGCGGCTCGTTGTGCGAGCGCCGCCGTCGATGGGCCGCTGCCGCGAAGGACGACGAGTGGAATCAGATCGGGCAGCGAGACGAGCGCTTCCGCGCCCGCGCGGTCCGGCGAGCGGACGAGCCCGACGGCCTCCGGGGGCAGTCCGGACTGCTCGAGCGCGGGCCGCAGCACGCCGTCGACGAGCTCCGTCACCGCGCCGAGCGCCGCGCCGCCCGTCCGGAGGACGACCGTGTTGCCGCTCTTCAGCACCTGCGATGCGACGTCGACCGCGACGTTCGGGCGCGCCTCGAAGTTCGCGCCGACGACGCCGATCGGCACCAGCCGTTCGGAGACGCGCAGGCCGTTCGGCAGCGTCCACGCCCGCACCTCCCGGTCGATCGGCGCGAGCTCGGCCGTCGCCTCGAGTCCGAGCGCGATGGCCTCGATCCGGTCGTCGTCGAGTCGGAGCCGGTCGAGCGCGCCCTCGTCGAGCCTCCCTGTCGCCGCGGAGACGTCCGCCTCGCTCGCTCGCAGCACGTCGCCGCGCCGCTCCCTGAGGAACTCGGCGGCGAGCTCGAGGGCGGCGGCGACCGCATCGTCGGAAAGCCGGTCGAGCGCGGCTCGCGCGGCCGCCGCCTCGCGGGCGACGAGGGCCGGTGGCGTGTGCTCCTCGACCATTCCTTTACTTTCTACACCGATGGTCGCTTTAGCCTATACTCCGGCCTGCAGAGGGCGGGCGCGTCCCGCTCCGCATCAAGAGAGGCTGAGGGAACCGGCCCGATGACGCCTCGGCAACCTGCTCGTCGAGCAAGGTGCCAAGCCGGCCGAGCCACGGCTCGGACGATGTAGAGCGAGACGACCACAAGGAGGTTCTTCGCAATGCCCGCCACGCACCTCTCCTGTCGCAAGTGCGGCGCCGACCAGCCGCTCGAGGGCATCGGCACGTGTCCCAGCTGCTTCGGCCCGCTCGACCCGATCTACGACTACGACGCGATCAGGACGACGCTCACGCGCGAGCGAATCGAAGCCGGGCCCGCCTCGATCTGGCGCTACGCCGAGCTTCTCCCGGTGACGCCGCCTGCGGAGCCGCGGCTTGCGCCCGGCGTCACGCCGCTCGTCGCCGCGCCGCGGCTGGCGAACGAGCTCGGCCTCGACGAGCTGTACCTGAAGCTCGACACGGCGAATCCGACGCACTCGTTCAAGGATCGCGTCGTCGCCGTCGCGACTGCGAAGGCTCAGGAGCTCGGCTACGAGACGATCGCGTGCTCGTCCACCGGCAACCTCGCGAACGCCGTCGCGGCGCGCGCGGCAGTCGAAGGACTCAACGCGGCGGTCTTCTGCCCCTATGACCTCGAACGCGAGAAGCTCGTCGCGACCGCGGCGTACGGCGCGACGATCTACGCGGTCCGCGGCAGCTACGACGACTGCAGCCGCCTGACCGTCGAGCTCTCGTTCGAGCTGCCCTGGGGCTTCGTGAACGTCGGCCTGCGGACGTACTACGCAGAGGGCTCGAAGACGGTCGCGTACGAGATCGCCGAGCAGCTCGGCTGGGAGCTCCCGGACGTCGTCGTCTGCCCGATCGCGTCCGGCTCGCTGTTCTCGAAGGTCGGACGCGGCTTCCGCGACTTCCGCGACCTCGGCCTCGTCGACGGGGTTGTACCGCGCCTGATCGGCGCCCAGGCGGCCGGATGCTCGCCCGTGGCCTCGGCCTGGGCGGAAGACCGCGCGGTCAAGCCGATCCGTCCGGCGACGATCGTGCGCTCGCTCGCGATCGGCAGCCCGGCCGACGGCGAGACCGCGCTCGCAACGGTCCGCGAGACCGGCGGTGCGATCTATCCCGTGCCCGAGGACGAGGTCGGCGAGAACATGGTGCTGCTCGCGTCGACGGCGGGCGTCTTCGGCGAGACCGCGGCCGGCGTGTCACTCGGCGCGCTCCGCGAGGCAATCGCGCGCGGCGAGGTCGCGCGCACCGACCGCGTCGTCCTGCTCGTCACCGGCGACGGGCTGAAGACTCCGGGCCCGGTCGCGGACCGCTTCGATCCCGTGGAGATCGAGCCCGACGCAGACGCGCTGCTGGACAGGCTGGGCGTGCCCGCGTAGTGTCGGCGCCCGGCGCATGACCCCCGAGACGACGACGAGCGACGCCGCGCTGCAGCATCTGCGCGATCAGGTCTCCGAGACGGACCGCGCGATCGTCGATCTCGTCAACCGTCGGCTCGACCTCGTTCGCCGGATCTGGCGCCGCAAGGAGGAGCTCGGCCTCGAGGTCGTCGATCCGCAGCGCGAGGCGCGGCTGCTGGAGGAGCTCGAGCAGGCGAGCAGCGGAGCGCTCAGCGGGAACGGACTGCGCGAGCTGCACGCGTATCTGCTCGCCCTGACCAAGCGCGAACTCGACCGGTAGATGGCCCTGAAGATCGTCTGCCTCCCCGGCGACGGGATCGGGCCGGAGGTGACTGCGGCGGCCGTGCGCGTCGTCGAGGCGCTGCCGCTCGAGTTTGAGCTCGAGGAGCACGTGTTCGGCGGTGCCGCGATCCACGCGACCGGCGAGCCGCTGCCGCAGACGACGCTCGAGGCGTGCGTCGCCGCCGACGCCGTGCTGCTCGGTGCGGTCGGACTGCCGGAGTTCGACGGCAAGCCGGTGCGGCCCGAGCAGGGGCTGATCCGCCTGCGCGGCGAGCTCGACGTCTACGCGAACCTCCGCCCGACGCAGGAGGCCGACGTCGACCTGTTGATCGTCCGCGAGCTCGTCGGCGGCCTCTACTTCGGCGCGAGCGGCCGGCGCTCCGACGGCTCGGCTTACGACACGTGCGAGTACTCGCCGGCGCAGATCGAGCGGATCGTCCGGCGCGGCTTCGAGCTCGCACGGGGCCGTCGGCGGCAGCTCGCGTCGGTCGACAAGGCGAACGTGATGGAGACGTCGCGGCTGTGGCGGGAGGTCGCAACCGGCCTCGCTCCCGAGTATCCGGATGTCGAGCTCCGGCACGTGCTCGCTGACACGGCCGGCCTCTTGCTTGCGCAGGATCCGTCGCAGTTCGACGTGATCGTCACCGAGAACACCTTTGGCGACCTGCTGTCGGACGTCGCCGCCGGCGCGACTGGCGGGCTCGGGCTCGCCGCGTCGGCGAGCCTCGGCGACGACGGACCGGGGATCTTCGAGCCGGTGCACGGCTCGGCGCCGGACATCGCCGGCCGCGGCATCGCGAATCCGGCAGCGATGCTGCGGTCGGTCGCACTGCTGCTCCGTCACGGCGCGGGCGAAGCAGAGCTCGCCGACGAGCTCGAGCGCGTCGTCGGCGAGGCGCTCGAGTCGACGCCGACGCCCGACCTCGGCGGCTCGGCGACGACCGCCGACTTCACGGACGCCGTCGTCCGCGCCCTTGCCCAGCCGGGCGCGCGGCGGTAGCCTGACTCCGATGCGTGCGCGCGCCGACCACTCCCCCGCCTCCGGCGCGTTCGCGTTCTTCTTCTTTAGCTCCTAGCCGGCGCGTCCCCGCACGCCGCCGGTTCGACACCCTCCACGAGGAGGCTCTTCCGTTGCATGCAGCCACCAAGACAGAAACGAGCGTCGCCTACGCAGGAGGCGCCGCCGCGCACAGCGCCGCAGGCGCCGAGAAGCTCTTTCCCGGCAGCGAGCTCGTCGCATTGGGGACGTTCGTCGACGTCGTGAGGGCGGTGCTGAACGGCGAGTCCGGACTCGGCGTGCTGCCGATCGAGAGCTCGCTCGCAGGGCCGGTCGCCGAGACACACGATCTGCTCTGGGAGCACGCGCTCTCGATCGTCGGGGAGACGTCGATTCCCGTCAAACACCTCCTCGTGGCGCGCGAGCCGCTCGCGCTCGCAGACGTACGGGTCGTGCGCTCGCATCCGATGGGCCTCGAGCAGTGCCGCGAGCTGCTGTCTCGCATGCCGGGCGCCGAGACGATCGCGACCTCGACGACCGCGGCCGCCGCCGCGCAGGTGGCCGAGTCGAGCGCTCCCGGGGAGGCGGCGATCTCGAGCGAGCGGGCCGCACAGATGTACGGATTGCACGTCGTCCTCGACGATGTCGGCGACCACCCGGAGGCGTTCACGCGCTTCGTCGCGGTCGCGCCCTACTCACGCGTCGACGGAACAGAGCACGAAGGCTGGCGGACGGCGTTCTCGTTCGTCACCGATCACCGGCCCGCAGCGCTCTTCCACGCGATCGAGCCGTTCGCGGCGCACGGCGTCGACCTGCTGCAGCTGGTCTCGCGGCCGATCCCGCAGTCGCCGTTCACGTACCGCTTCGACGCGGTGCTGGCCGGACATCCGAGCGACCCAGTGACGCGGCTCGCGCTCAGCGAGGTCCGCGGCCGTACGAGGGTCGTGCGGGTCTTCGGCTCGTATCCCGCCGGGACCTGAGAACCGATCCGGGGAACAACCCGTAGCTGAAGGTGACGCCGCGCGGAGTTGCGGCTCATCGACAGGGAGCCGGGGCGGCAGTCCGTCCGCGGGGGCAGGCGCACATCGCCGTCGCGGTCCCGGGGAAGGAGAATCCATGATCGGGAGACGAGTCCGCTACGCGGTCGTCTTCGTGGTCGTGCTCGGCCTGGCCGGCACGTCGTTCGCGCTGGCTGCGCGAAGCGACCACGGAAAGCAAGGATCGCACTTCAGCGCGCAGATGATCCCGTACGGCGAGGTGCCGGCGCTGAACTCGACAGGTCACGGAGACGTGGTGCTCGACGTGACGGATGACCAGATCGCATTCACGCTCACCTACGCCGACCTGACGGGCGCGCCTCTGTTCTCGCACATCCATGTCGGCCAGAAGGGCGTCAACGGCGGCGTCTCGGTCTTCTTCTGCGGCGGCGGAGGCAAGCCCGCATGTCCGGCTGCCGATCACGGCACCGTGTTGGGCACGATCGTGGCGGCGGACGTCATCGGGCCCACGGGCCAGGGCTTCACGGCCGGTGACTTCGCCGCGCTGACCACCGCCCTCAGGGCGGGCGTGACCTACGCGAACATGCACACGCAGAAGTTCCCGGGCGGCGAGATCCGCGGACAGATCCGTCCCGGCGGAGGCGAGGGGGAATCGAGCGGCGACTGAAGGCGCGGCCGCGCGCTCACACGACTGCGGCAGTGCGGGCGCGCGGCCTACGCCGTGCGCCAGGCTTCGCGCATCGGCCCGCGATAGAACACGAAGAGGATTCCCGCCGCGACGAGCAGCACCGCCTCGTCGAACGGTCCCGGCACCGGAAGGAGGCCGACGACGACGAGCCAGCGCAGCGGCCGCGGAATCCGTCCGTCGCGCGCGAGAATTCTGACGGCCCTGATCGCGCGCATCACGCTAGCGCGGTGGTGCGGACGCGCGGCGCGTGCGTCTCCTCGTACGCCGCGATCGCCTCCTCGCGGCGCAGCGTCAGCCCGACGTCGTCGAGTCCCTCGAGGATGCACTCGCGCGCGAACGAGTCGAACTCGAACGGGATCGTGCGCCCGTCCGCCGTGGCCAGCTGCTGCGCCTCGAGATCAACGGTCAGCTCTCCTCCTCCGGCGTACTGCTCGACGAGCGCGCGCACCTCCTCGGCGGGGAGTTGGATCGGCAGCAGCCCGGTCTTGAGCGAGTTGTTCCGGAAGATGTCGCCGAACGACGGCGCGATCACCGCGTCGTAGCCGGCCTGCTGGATCGCCCACGCGGCGTGCTCGCGCGACGAGCCGCAACCGAAGTTGCGGCCGGTGACGAGGAACTTCGCATCCGCGTACTCCGGCCGGTTCAGCTCGAAGTCGGGATCCTTCCGCCAGTCGAAGAAGAGGAAGTCGCCGTAGCCTGTGCGCTCGACCCGCTTCAGGAACTGCTTCGGGATGATCTGGTCGGTGTCGACGTCGAGGCGGTCGAGCACGGCGACGCACGCCGTCTCGCGGCGGAACGGCCTCATACCTCGTTCGGATCGACGAAGTGGCCCGCGACCGCAGTGGCCGCGGCCACCAGAGGGCTGACGAGATGCGTGCGACCGCCCGCGCCCTGGCGTCCCTCGAAGTTGCGGTTCGAAGTGGATGCGCAGCGCTCGCCGGGCGCGAGGACGTCCGGGTTCATCCCGAGGCACATCGAGCAGCCCGCGTTTCGCCACTCGAAGCCCGCGGCGGCAAAGATCCGGTCGAGCCCCTCGTCCTCGGCCTGACGCTTCACCGTCGCCGAGCCGGGGACGACCATCGCGCGCACGGACGGATGGACACGCTTACCGGCGACGACGGCCGCCGCGCTGCGCAGGTCCTCGATGCGGGCGTTCGTGCACGAGCCGATGAAGACGCGGTCGACCGCGATGTCCATGATCCGCGTCCCGGGTTCGAGGCCCATGTACGCGAGCGCGCGCTCCGCCGCGGCGCGGGCCTCCGGATCCTCGAAGCTCGCCGGATCGGGAACCTCGCCGTACACCGGGACGACCATCTCCGGGTTCGTCCCCCAGGTGACCTGCGGGACGAGCGTCGACACGTCGACGACGACCTCGCGGTCGAACGCGGCACCGTCGTCGGTGCGCAGCGCACGCCACTCCTCGATCGCGCGCTCGAACTCCTTCGGCGCGCCCGGCCGGCCCTCGACATACGCGAACGTCGTGTCGTCGGGCGCGATCATCCCCGCGCGTGCGCCCCACTCGATCGACATGTTGCAGACCGTCATCCGGTTCTCCATCGAGAAACCGGCGATCGCGTCACCGGTGTACTCGACGACGTGCCCGACGCCGCCGGCGACGCCGACCTGGCCGATCGCGGCGAGGATGACATCCTTGGCTGTGACGCCGTCCGGCAAATCGCCCTCGAACGCGATCCGCATCGTCTGCGGCTTCCGCTGCGGCAGCGTCTGCGTCGCGAGCACGTGCTCGACCTCGGACGTGCCGACCCCGAACGCGAGCGCGCCGAACGCGCCGTGCGTGGAGGTGTGGCTGTCGCCGCAGACGATCGTCATCCCCGGCTGCGTCAGGCCGAGCTCGGGACCGATCACATGGACGATGCCTTCGCGCCCGCTGCCGGTCGCGTACAGCGGAACGCCGAACTCGTCGCAGTTGCGCCGCAGCGCGTCGAGCTGCGCGCGGGCGAGCGGATCGGTCACGGGGCCGGTCGTGGTCGGCACGTTGTGGTCCATCGTCGCGACCGTCAGGTCGGGGCGCCGCACCGGGCGGCCGGCGAGGCGTAGCCCGTCGAACGCCTGCGGCGACGTGACCTCGTGGACGAGATGCAGGTCGACGTAGAGCAGCGCGGGCTCGCCCTCGGGCTCTGCCACGAGGTGCCGCTCCCAGATCTTCTCGAACAGCGTGCTAGGGCTCACGCGAACTCTTGTAGCACAGCACCGTGGATCCGGTCCCGAACGGCCACGACGTCGCCGACGACGACGAGCGCCGGGCCGGGCAGGCCGTGGGACGCCTCCGGAAGATCCGCGAGCTCCGCCACGACGACCTCCTGGTCCGGGCGAGTCCCCCGGGAGATCACCGCTGCCGGGGTCGACGGGTCGAGGCCCTCGCCGAGCAGCTCGTCCACGACACACGGCAGATTGCGCAGGCCCATGAAGAAGACGATCGTCTCGCCTTCGGCGCCCTCGGCGGCGGCGTGGCCGGTGTGGAAGCGGACGCGGTCCGCGACGCCGCGATGGGTAAGCGGGATGCCGACTGCCGCCGGGACCGAGGCCAGCGCGGAGACGCCGGGAACGACCTCGAACGGCACGCCCGCCTCGGCGAGCGCGATCGCCTCCTCCCCGCCGCGCCCGAAGACGTACGGATCGCCGCCCTTCAGCCGGACGACCTCGAGGTCGTCCCGCCCGAGACGGACGAGCAGCTCGTTGATCTCGTCCTGATCCAGTTCCTCGCGCGTGTAGATGAGCGCGCCCGCGGGCGCCTCGTCGACGAGCTCCGGCGCGACGAGCCGGTCGTAGACGAGCGCCTCGCAGCCGCGCACCAGGTCGAGCCCGCGCGCGGTGATCAGCCCGGGATCGCCGGGACCGGCGCCGACGAGCCAGACGGTCACGAGAGCGACCTCGACACGAGCTCCTCGAAATACTCCTTGCGGGCCGCGTAGGTCGGCAGGTTCTCCTTCGCCCACGGACGCAGCTCGCGCAACTCCCGCGCGAGGCGCGCGTGCGCAGGACCGACGAGCTCGGCGATCTCGGACCGAATCCGCTGCGCCAGTGCCGGCGACGCGCCGCCGGTCGAGACGGCGATCGCGATCGGGTCGACGCGATGGACCGCGGGCAGAATGAGGCTGCAGAGCTCGGGATCGTCGGCGACGTTGCAGAAGATCCCGCGCTGCTGCGCGTCCTCGAACACGCGCCGGTTCACCTCGCGGTCGGGCGTCGCTGCTACGGCGAGCCACGCGTCGTCGAGATCCCAGCCCTGGTACCGGCTTTCCAGCCACCGGACGGGGAGGTCGGCGAGCTTCCGTTCGATCTCCGGCGCGACGACGCGCACGCTTGCGCCGCACTCGAGCAAGCCGCGAACCTTCTCGAGGCCGACCTTCCCGCCGCCGACGACGACGCACTCGCGACCCGTCAGGTCGAGGCACGCCATGTAGTAGCGCTGCTCACGCATTCGCGGCAGCGAGCTCTGCGTTGATCTTGACGAACGGCAGCCACTTCTCCGGCAGCGCGTCCTCGGGGAAGATCGCCTCCACCGGGCACTCCGGCTCGCACGCGCCGCAGTCGATGCATTCGGTCGGATCGATCACGAGCTGTCTCTCGGTCTCGATGATGCAGTCGACCGGGCAGACGTCGATGCAGCTCTTGTCCTTCTCGTCGATGCACGGCTCGGCGATCACGTAGGTCACGGTGGTGGTCTCCTGATTGGTCTAGACGCCGACAGAGTGAAGGCGGGCGCCGGAGCGGTCGAGCCGCACCGAGAGCTCGAGGCCCTCGACGCCGATGCTGACGAGGTAGGCGCCTGGGCCCGCGGACTGGACGCTGACGCTCTCGAGCGTCTTGCCCTCGAGCGCGGCCAGCGCCTGCGAGACCTCGCGCGCGCTCGCCGACAGCTCCTTGCCGCGGGGGAGCCTCCGGTACGTCTTCAGCGCGGCCTGCTCGCCCTCGGGCCCGTAGAGCCCGCGGATGCGTCCCGTCGAGAGGCCGAGCTCGATGATCTCCTCGAGCGCCTGCGCGTCCGCTTCGTCGAGCTCGCCGTCGCCGATCGCGGCGACGAGATCCGCAAGGCGACCGCGGCGCTCCTCGTCTTGCACCATCGCGAGCACCGCCTGGGTCTCGCCGAGTGCGACCTCCGCCGCGTCGGGCGCGAGCTTAGTCATGCGCGTCGTCTCCGAGGATCGCGTGCAGCTCGTGCTCGAAGCCGCCGGTCTCGATCGAGCAATGGATTCAGCACTCCTTCGGCGCATTCGTCTCCCACCACCAGCGGCCGGCGCGATCGGCCTCGCCTGGCTCGATCGCGCGCGTGCACGGCGCGGAGCCGATCGACGTGTAGCCCTGGACGTACAGCGGGTGAGACGGAACGTCGGTCTGGCGCTCGTAGTGCTCCA
>Ga0066709_100000390_pt1 | contig 22751 bp, 15 predicted proteins | sample GraSoiAngelo_158_FD_79665 | JGI IMG/M metagenome (GOLD analysis project Ga0066709, IMG submission 79665) | Grasslands soil microbial communities from the Angelo Coastal Reserve, California, USA - 14_1009_16_30cm | ecosystem: Environmental > Terrestrial > Soil > Grasslands | place: USA...
TACTGGCTCGTTCCGAAGCGCGTCGACGTCCTGCCGTCGGGGTCGCGGTAGACCGGCAGCCGGTTCGGGTTCCGGGCGGTGAACGCGTCGATCGTCTTCCAGTCCTTGTCGACCGAGATCGAGTAGAGAACGAGGTCGTCCCGGCCGCCATATTTCGCCCAGAATCGCGAAAGAGCGGGGATCTCGTCGACGCAGGGCGGACACCACGTCGCCCAGAAGTGCACGATGATGAATCGCCCCTTCTCCCGCGCGAGGTCGATCTTCCCGCCCGAGCGGCTGTAGATTGGAAGCTCTCGCGCCGCCGAGAGGAACGCGAGCGATCCGGTCGGCGACTCGGGAGGCACGAGCGAACGGATCCAGAGCGTGCCGACGACCGCGAGCGCGACGGCGGTCGCCACCGTCAGGAGGCTTCGGGCTCTCATGCGACCGAGAGATCCCTCGCTGCGCTCGGGATGAGGAAAATCCGAAGCCGCCGCCGGCCGGCGGGGCAGCCCTCGGCGACCGGGCATTCGCCGCATTTCGAAGCCGCGAGCGACGTGCGACAGATCCCGAGCGTCCCGATCTCGCAGAGCGCGTAGTCGTAGCGCACCGGATCGTCCGGGTCGAAACGCGCCAGACGATCGGTAATTTCGCGTGCGGTCTTCCAGTCCGCCGCTTTGCGGCGAGTGAGATTGAGCCTCCTCGCGACCCGGTGCACGTGCGTGTCGGTCGGGATCACGAGCCGGCTCGCCGGAATCCCGGGCCAGAGTCCAAAGTCGAGCGCGTCTTTCCGGACCATCCAGCGGAGATAGAGGTTCCAACGCTTGCACGCCGACCCGGACGCCGGGTCCGGGAAGAAGAACCGGATCGCGGAGCGTTCCGGCAGCGTTCGCCGGCGGATCGCGGGCCGCCAGTCGAACGCGAGAATCCGGCGCGTCACCCGCGAGAGAAGCCCGCCGACGTCTCTCTCCTCCGCCCGATACTCCCGTTCGAAGAAGGCGCGCACCGATCCGGCCTCCGCGCGCGCCCGCGCGATCGCGTAGAGGAGCGCCGAGGCGTCGAGCGAGGAGTGGAAGCGGTGCCGGAATCCCGCGAGCTCTTCCCGAGCGAACCGGCGGAAGTCGGCGATCCGGTCGAGCCTTTCGGCCGGGCGCGGACCGAGCGCTTCCAAGATCCGGTCGACCGAGGAGAGGATCGTCTCGACCCGGCCGTAGGCGAACGCCGACGCGATCCAGGCCGCGACCTCGCGGTCTTCCGGACGCCGATAGCGCGCGGGTGAGCGGATCGGGTCGGTCTCGCCGGCCGCCGGAGCGTAGGAGCGGGAGAGCCGGTCGAGTCGGGCGGCGAGGAGGAGCTCGCGCGCGGCGAGGTTTGACACGGTCGAGCGCGGATCTTACCATCCGGCCGAGTGAGTTCTCGTCTCCACGCGCGGCCGATTCCTTTGAGTTGAAGCGACCCGGCAGCAACGCTCTCCCGCGCCAGCGGGTCGTGCTCGTCGGAGTCTCTTCGCGCGCGCTGCCGAGATCCGTCGCCGAAGAGCACTTGGACGAGCTCGAGCGGCTGGTCGATTCCGCCGGCGGGCAGGTCGTCGGGCGCTTCGTGCAGGAACGCTCTTCCCCCGATCCGGCGACTTACGTGGGCCGCGGAGCGGTCGAGGCAATCGGGGAGCAGGCCCGCAGAGACGATGCGGCTCTGGTGGTGTTCGACGACGAGCTGACGCCGGGCCAGGTGAGGAATCTGGAAAAACGCTGGGGAGAAGCAATCACGGCTCTCGACCGCCCGGGCTTGATCCTCGATGTTTTCGCGTCGCACGCCCGGACCCGCGAAGCGCGCACGCAGGTCGATCTCGCGCAGCTCCAGTACCTGCTGCCGCGTCTCGCCGGACGGTACGGTCATCTGTCCCGTCTGGCCGGTGGAATCGGGGGACGGGGCGCCGGAGAGCAGAAGCTCGAGCTCGACCGCCGCAAGATCCGGGACCGCATCGCGCGGCTGCGAAGAGACCTCGAAAAGATCGAGACGTCGCGCCAGGTCCGCCGCCGCGCGCGAGCGGGTCGGGTCCAGGTAGCGATCGCCGGCTACACGAACGCCGGAAAGACGACGCTCTTCAACCGCTTGACACGGGAGTCCGCGTACGCGGCGGACCGTCTCTTCGCGACGCTCGACTCGAAGAGCGCGCGCGGAGCGTCTCCCCGGCTCTCCGGGGTGGTGTTCGTGGACACCGTCGGTTTCGTCCGCAAGCTGCCTCCCTCGCTCGTCGCGTCGTTCCGCTCGACGCTCGCCGAGATCCGGGACGCAGACGTCGTGCTCCACGTCCTCGACGCCGCTTCTCTCCGCGTCGACGAGGAACGGCGCGTCGCGGCCGACGTGCTCGAAGACCTGGGGGTCGAGGCGCAACGGATCATCCCCGTCTGGAACAAGATGGATCTTCCGGGAGCGCGGGTCCCGCGCGGCGAGATCGGCATTTCGGCCTCGACCGGGGCAGGCTCAGAAGCGCTCGAGCGAGTCATCCGGGCGCGGGTCCGTCCCGAGCCCGATCGGTTCACGCTCGACATTCCCTATTCGAACGCCCGCGCGATCGCGGAGTCGCGCGCCGCGTTCCGAGTCCTCGACGAAGAAGATCAGGGCGAATCGCTCCGGCTGAGAATCGCCGGGGAGCGCCGGAACCTGGGGTCGCTTTCACGCTTCGTCGAGGACGAAGCCGCTTCGGAGCCGGCTCGCGTCCGGCGGAGAGCGCGTTGAACGTGTCGGCCGAACAACAAAGGGGGGAGCTCTTCAGCTCCCCCCCATGCCGGAACTCCCATGCCGGCACTCTTCTTGGGCACCGATAAGATCAAACGCCGTACCATGAGAAGTCGAGCGTTCTCTTCGTTGCAGTTCAACGAGTTGCAGTCGGGCCCCGCACGGCTCGCGTCAAAGTCGGTCAACGGGGCAACGCGCGAAGCGACAAAATCTGTCCGTCGGCGTTGCGCCGCGCGTTCCGAAAACGCGAAGAGATTCGCGTGGCTGCTGCTCGTCGCCGCGGTCTGCGGGTTGGGACCGGGTTGTTCGAAAGCAAAACACTCCGAGCACGCGACCCGCGCCCGGGCTGCCGACTCTCCTCCGCCGACTCCCGACACGACTCCGGTCGCGGCTCTTCGAACGCCCGCGGGCCTCGTCCTCGGGGTCGAGGGCACTCCGGCTCCGGCCGTCCCGATGCCCGCGACGACAGGCGCGGCCCCCCGGACCACGACGACGCCGGGCGGATGACGAGCCGGCGGGCGATCTCTGACAAGATCCGGGCGAGGTGAAGCGGATGGACTCGAAAGAGAAGGAACGCGAAGGAGGCCCGTTCCTGACCGACGTGAAGGAGCTCCGTCGGAGGGCGCGGCAGCACATCGAAAACGGGGCCGTGACGGAGGGCTACGGCGCGGATCCGGAAAAAGTCGTCGCGGTCTTAAACGAGGCCCTGGCGACGGAGATCGTGTGCGTGCTCCGATACAAGCGCCACTATTTCATGGCGCAGGGCATCCACGCCCAGGCGGTCGCTCAGGAGTTCCTGGAGCACGCCAACGAGGAGCAGGGCCACGCGGACCGGATCGCGGAGCGGATCACGCAGCTCGGCGGGGCGCCGGACTTCAATCCCGAGGGGCTCGCGACCCGCAGTCACTCCGAGTACGTGGAGGGGAACAGCCTGATCGACATGATTCGCGAGGATCTGGTCGCGGAGCGGGTCGCGATCGAGTCGTACGGCGAAATCGTGCGCTTCCTGGGGGACCGCGACATCACGACCCGCCGGTTGATGGAGGAGATCCTCGAGAACGAAGAGCAGCACGCCGACGACCTGAACAAGCTGCTCGCGACGCTCGACCCGACGCAGTCCGGCCGCTAGGGCCCGGACCGTTCGGAGAGGGGTCGCGCCGCGGCTATCCGTGCCGCGCGGTCAGACGGCACAGCTCGATCGCTTCGTGCGGGCCGTCTTCCAGCAGGTTCCAGCCCCGTCTGAGGATCCGGACGTGTATGCGGCCGTCCCGGGCCGCCTCGAAGGCGTCCGTCGCCGTGATACAGGCGAGGAACGACCGGTGCGGGCTCACCGCCGTCGAGCGGATCATGTCTTCGCGGCTCCGCCAGATCCCCGTTCCCCCCGTCCCGACGTAATAACCGAGGGCCGGCTCCGACAGCCGAACCGTGCCAACTTCTTCGGCGCGCAGCCTCTCGATCCGGGCGCGCCGACCCAGTTTCGCCCAGCACCGGGCATGGTCGAGGATCGGCGGCAGGAAGAGAGACAGCACCAGTGAGCCCGCCAGCGCGAGCCCGAGCATGCGGGCGGACGTTCCCGTCCGCTTCGGAAAAAGGGGCAGCGCGAGGAACGGCAGCGTCGCCGTCGCGAGAGGCCAGAGGATCGCCGGGGCATCCGAAAGGATCTCGAAGCGGGAAACGGCGGCCACCGAGGCCGCGAGAAGGCCGGCGCCGACGCCCGCCGTGAGCCACCGCGAGGTCCGGGAAACCGCCGGATCGGCGGAGTCGGAGGAGCGGGCGATCAGGAGAGCGACTGCGGGCAGGAGGGGCAGGAGGTAGGTCGGGAGCTTGGGCGCCGAGATCGAAAAGAAGACGAGAACTCCGCCGGCCCAGAACCAGAGTCCCCAGCCCACCGAGTCTCTCGCGAGCGACCGGCGGTTCCAGACGCCCGCGAGGAGACCGCTCCAGGGAAAGAAACCGAGCAGGAGGACCGGAAGGTAGTACACGACCGGCCCGCTGTGGCGCTCCAGAGGATGGAGAAAGCGCTCGACGTTTTCCCGCAGCCAGAAGGAGCGAAACGCCTCTCCGTGTGTCGCGAACGACTGGAGGAGAAACCAGGGAGCGGAGATCCCGACGGCGACGGCCGCCGACAGGAAGAGTCGTCTTCGCGCCGCGCGATCCACCCGGCGACTTCCGAGACAATGGCCGATCGCGAAGAGTCCCGGCGAAAGGGCCGCGACGGGTCCCTTCGTCAGCACGCCGAGGCCGAGCGCCGCTCCGGCGAGACACGCGGCCCGTAAGCTTCGACGACCGCCGAGGACGTCGAGCAGGAAGAAAACGGCGGCGAGCGCGAAGAACAGCAGCGCCGAATCGGTCAGGACGAGGCGGCCGCAGAGCAGCCCGAGCAGAGAAGTCGGCAACATCATGGCGGCGAAGAATGCGCGGCGGGGGTCGGAAATGCGCCGTCCGATGAGAAAGAGAAGGACCGAGGCGCCCGAGAACAGGAGAACGTGGGGGAGGCGTCCGGCGAGCTCGGTCTCTCCGAGCCACCGGAAGGAAACCGCCGTCAGCGCGATCGCGAGCGGAGGCTTCTCGGCATAAGGCCGGCCGAAGAGCTCCGGATTGAAGAAGTGACCGGCCTCCTCCATGTCTCTCGCGATTGCGGCGTACTGCGCCTCGTCCCGGTCCCAGAAGGAACGCGTGATACCGGGCAGCAGAAGAAGAAGGGTCAGAGCGCCCGGCAGCCAGGCAGGAACTTCGAAATCCGGACCGAAAAAAATCCTCTTCACTTCGGGCACTCGCAAAGCACGGGAGCGCGTCCGTCCGTCCGACCGGCTCGGAGTATAGGCGCGCGGGGCACTCTCCACCCTCCTCAGCCCTCAGGCCCCGGGTAAGCCGGTCGCGTGGTAAGCTGAAAGCCGTTCCGATCCCTCCGACGGCTCCGTCCGCCGATTCGGCAAGCGACCGTCGCCGGTCTTCGGCGTGAAAGCGAGTAGTCATGAAAGACGACGTCCGAAACTGGCACTGCCGGAATTGCGGCCGATCCAACAGCACCCCGATCGAGGCGGACGGCAAGGTCAAGTGCGATTTCTGCCACTGGGTGGTGCGCATCCAGCCGAGTCGCGAGCGCGGCGGTGAGGCCTCCGGTCAGATCGCTCGACGCCCGACCCGAATCGCCTGAATCCCTCGCTTCGGGCCGCCCGCGCGGCTCGAAGATCCCGTGTCGTCACAACTCGTTCAAATCAAAGGGCGGGCTCCTTCTGGCTCGCATCGTGCAATGCATCTCGCAGATTCGAGCCCATCCGAATAGCCTGCCCATCGCATCGCCGCCGGATTCATTCGGGGGCGCCTCGCCGTCCGGACCGTCGCCAGCGTGCGCGGACCTCGCCGGAAAAGGTTCGAGCGGCGTCGCCGGACTTTGCTTGACACTCTTCGGAGACCGCGTTAGAAGGACGCCGTAGGCTCGATGTAAACGATTACACAAGACAATTTTCTGCAGGCTCGCACGCGGAGCCTCTTTCGCCGGTCCCGGCGTTTCCGGAGTCCGGGACGGTGAGCGTGACCATCCGCGAGGTTGCCCGGGCGGCCTCGGTCTCGGTCGCAACCGTCTCCCGTGCCCTGAACGGGAAAGGGCCCGTCCGGGAAGAGACGCAGCGCCGGATCCGGGCGGTGGTGGACCGCCTCCGCTATTCCCCGCACGGCGCCGCTCTCAGTCTGATCACCCGGAAAACGAATACGCTCGGTGTCCTCCTACCCGACGTTCACGGCGAGTTCTTTTCGGAACTGATCCGGGGAATCGATTCCTGCGCGCGGGAGCGGGGGTATCACCTCCTGGTCTCCGGCTCCCACAGCGACCGCGCCGAGATCGAGGCGGTTCTACGCGCCACGCGGGGACGGGTGGACGGCATGATCGTGATGTCTCCGGAGGTGGATCCGCACGCCTTGAAGACGAATTCGACCGACGGGATCCCGATCGTTCTCGTCAACGGGATGAACGATCGGCGCCTGTTCGACTCGATCCACATCGACAACTTCGGGGGAGCGCGCGCGATGGTGGATCACCTGATCTCGTTCGGGCACCGGCGCATTGCGCACCTGGCCGGGCCGGCGGGGAACCGGGACGCCACGGAACGGCTTCGCGGATACCGCGACGCCATGCGGTCGTTCGGAGGCCGGTCGTCGCGAGAGCTGGAGTTGACCGGCGATTTCCGGGAAGACGCCGGATACCAGGCGGGCCGCCGCCTGCTAACGTGGAAAGACCTTCCCACTGCGGTCTTCGCGGCCAACGACGCGATGGCGATCGGCCTGCTCGCCTGTTTCCAGGAAAGCGGCGTGCGGGTTCCGCAGGACGTCGCGGTGGCGGGCTTCGACGACATTCCGATCGCGCGATTCTCCACTCCGCCGCTCTCGACCGTCCGCGTGCCGATCGCCGAACTCGGGGCGCGCGCGACGCGGCTGCTCTTCCGCGCCCTGGCCGGAGCCACGCGGCGACCCCGCCGGCAGGAAACGCTTTCGACGACGCTGGTCGTCCGGGAGTCGTGCGGAGCGGCTGTCGGAAGAGACGCTCGACCCGAAGGAACGGAATTTCCATCGAACCGGAAAACTACGCTCCCAACCGAAAGGAGGCATTCCCCATGAGGTCCATGGTTCCCAGACGAAGAGGGGTCGCGACCGCGGCGTCTGTGCTTCTCGCGGCGGCGCTCTTCGCACCGCTCGCGCACGCGCAGACGACCACCGGGACCCTGAGGGGCAACGTCAAGGACGAATCGGGCGGCGCGCTGCCGGGAGCGACGGTGGAGGCGATCAACGACGACAACGGCGCCCGCGCGGCGGCCACGACGGAGACCAACGGGTTCTTCAACATCGCAGTTTCGCCCGGGCCGTACAGCGTCACCACGACACTGCCCAGCTTCGGCACCGAGACGAAAAAGGTGCGCGTCCTGGTCGGCCAGATCGTGAGACTCGACTTCGAGCTCAAGGTCGCGACGCGGGTGAGCGAGACGGTCACGGTCTCCGCGGCCGCGGCAGTCGACTTCCGCACGCCGGAAGTGACGACGAACGTGACGCCCGAGCAGATCCAATACCTTCCCCAGAACAGCCGGAACTTCCTGAACTTCGCGGCGCTCGCGCCGGGAGTCGCCGTCACCGCCGACTTCGGCGAGGACACTCGTTACGGCGGCGCGATGTTCCGCAGCGGCGGCCAGGACGCCCGCCAGGTGAACGTGTTCATCGACGGGTTGTCGTACAAGAACGACATCCTGAAGGGCGGCGCGTTCATGCAGGACTCGAGCCGCGGGAACCCGTTCCCCCAGGACTCGGTCGGGGAATTCCAGGTGCTGACCCAGAACTACAAGGCCGAGTACGAGAACGCCGCCGCGGCCATCATCAACGTCTCGACCCGGTCGGGGGGCAACGACCTGCACGGCGACGCGTTCCTCTTCTACCAGAGCCGCGGGATGGTCGCGAAGACGATCTTCCAGGACCGCACGCCGGACTACAAGCGCTATCAGTGGGGTGCATCGGTCGGTGGGCCGCTCATCCGCGACCGGCTTTTCGGGTTCGGCTCTTACGAGCAGAACGATCAGGACCGCTTCAACAACGTTCTCTTCGGTCATCCCACGACGGAGCCTCCGGAGGTCACCGCCCGGTTCACCGGCTTCGACCAGGGCGACGTGAAGTCGCCGTTCCACTCCAAGCTCGCTTTCGGAAAGCTCACGTGGCAGCCGGCGACGGGTGAGACCGCCGAGTTCACGGGAAACTGGCGCGACGAATCGGATCGCCGGGACTTCGGCGGCATCCGCGCGTTCTCGACCGGCGTCGACCAGAAAGTCAAGACCGCCTCGGCCGGAGGGCGGCTCGACTCGATCTTCGGCAACTTCTTCAACGACGCGAGCCTCTCCTGCCAGCAGCTGAAGTGGATCCAGGGAGCGATCGACACATCGACGCCGCACCTGATCTTTTTCGATATCGCCGAGATCGGCGGCCGCGACCCGATCCAGAACGTCGTCCAGAAGCGCTGGACGCTGCGCGACGTCGGGACCTGGACCATGGGCAACCACATCATCAAGGGGGGAGCCACCTACGCCTGGGCCAACTACGACTACGACAACGCCCAGAGCTTCAATCCGAACTTCTTTTTCCGCAGCCAGGACCTCTGGCTCTTTCCGTACCACGCGAACTTCGGCTTCGGCCAGTCGGAGGTCAAGTTCGACAACCGCGAGTTCGGCGTTTTCCTCCAGGACGACTGGACGATCACGCCCCGTCTTCAGCTGAACGCGGGTATCCGGTGGGAGTACGAGACGAACCAGTTGAACAATAACTTCGTCACCCCGCCCGACGTGGTGGCCGCAGTCAACAGCGCTTCGGCGGTGGACTACAACGGCAGCACCGTGCACCTCTCCGACATCATCAACGTGAACGACTACATCAGCACCGGATCGAATCGGCCGTCCTACAAGGACGCCTTCCAGCCGCGCCTCGGAATGAGTTACGACCTTTTCGGGACCGGGAACACGGTTTTCACGGGAGCGTGGGGACGCTACGTCGACCACGTCAACCTGCAGGACATTTACGAAGAGCAGCACAAACAGACCTGGAAGTTCTACCAGTTCTGTTTCACGGATCCACGGTCGACGGCGCCGCCGGACTGCGGCAACCCGATTCCCTGGAACGACAGCTACTTGAGTCGCGCCGGGCTCGAGGGCCTGATCGCGTCGGGGGTGGCCGGCGGACCCGAGATCTGGCTCCTGCAGAACTCCACCAAGCCTCCTCGCACGGACCAGTGGAACGTGGGGATCCACCAGCGACTCGGCTCCTACCTCTTCGGCGTGAGCTACAACAACGTCCGCGGTTACAACGGCCTGATCTGGTTTCCGGCCGCGACGCCCGGCGCGACGCCCGACAAGCCGGACCGGTTCGGCCATCTCATCCACGCCAACGGGTTCGGGACGATCCTCTACTCGAGCTACAGCCGGAGGACCTGGTACGACGCGGTCTTCGTGACCGCCGAGCGCCCCTACACGCCCTCTTCGAACTGGGGCTTCTCGATCACGTACACGTACGCGAACTCGAAACAGCTGGGCAACGAGAACAAGATCGAGGGCACCGCGTTCGGGTTCGATTTCTTCCACCCCCAGAACCTCCGGAAAGTGCGCGGCGACAACGACGAGCGCCACCACGTCGTGGCTTCGGGGATCCTGGGCCTACCCTGGGACGTCCGGTTCTCGACGTTCCTGACGCTCGGCTCGGGCGTGCCCTTCACCATCTTCGACTTCTCGCACGAAGCGGCCTCCATTCGCTGGAACGAAGGCAATCCTCACCGCACCCGGAACATCTTCGGGCTCTGGGCCTACGAGAGTCTCGATCTGCGGCTCGCGAAGGATTTCCCCATCTCCAGCGGAGTGAGGCTGGGCGTCCAGGCCGACGTGTTCAACGTGACGAACTTCAAGAACTTCTGCGGTTTCGAGGGCTTCTACCTGAGCACCAACCTCGGCAAGCCCAACTGCCAGTACAACACCCGGCGTGCCCAGCTTGGAGTGAACGTCGGTTTCTAATGCGAGGCTGATCGGCTCCGGTGCCGCGCGAGGCTGAACTCGACATCCGAGGGGGCGGGGCGATTCCCGCCCCCTCGGTTTATCCGCGTCCTCGCCTGCGCCGCGCGGCCGTGCCGGTCCTCCTCCTCCTTCTCTCGTCCTGTCGCGCCGCGCCCGTCCCCGGGCCGCCGGCTCCGGAGGCGGCGCCCCGGATGGCCGCCCCTTTTCCCGAGAAGCTGCTCGATCTCGTCGAGCGGCGCACGTTCGATTACTTCTGGGACCTGGCGAACCCGGCCAACGGGCTCGTGCCCGACCGCGCGCCCACGAAGTCTTTCTCGAGCATCGCGGCCGTCGGATTCGGTCTGACCGCGTACCCGATCGGCGTCGAGCGGGGATACGTCACGCGCGAGGCGGCGCGCGACCGCGTGCTGGCGACGCTCCGATTCTTCACGGCGTCGCCCTCCGGCTCCGAGCCCGCCGGCCGGACCGGGCATCGGGGTTTCTTCTACCACTTCCTCGACATGGAAAGCGGGTTACGCTGGGAGAGGGTCGAGCTCTCCACGATCGACACGACCCTTCTCTTGGCCGGCGTTCTCTTCTGCGAGTCCTACTTCGATCGGAAGGACCCGGGTGAGGAGGAAATCCGGCGCCTGGCCGAAGACCTCTATCGCCGGGCCGACTGGGCGTGGGCGCGCGCTCGTCCCCCTCTCGTCTCGCACGGCTGGACCCCGGAAGAGGGATTCAACGCCTACGACTGGCACGGCTACGACGAGTCCATGATCCTCTACGTTCTCGCGCTCGGCTCCCCGACGCATCCGGTCGAGCCCGAAGCGTGGACCGAATTCACGCGCACGTACCGCTGGGAGGACTTCGAGGGACAGCAGTGCGTCGGCTTCGCACCGCTCTTCGGCCACCAGTACTCGCACGTCTGGATCGACTTCCGCGGCATCCGCGACGCGTACATGCGAGGAAAAGGGATCGACTACTTCGAGAACTCGCGCCGCGCGACGTACGTCCAGCGCTCCTACGCGATCCGGAACCCGGACGGCTGGAAGGGCTACGGCGAGAACGTCTGGGGTCTCACGGCGTGCGACGGCCCTCTGGACGGGACGCTGACGATCGACGGGCGGCCGCGCCGATTCTTCTCCTACGCCGCGCGCGGCGTCTCGAAAAGGGAGGTCCGCGATGACGGCACCCTCGCGCCGACCGCCGCGCTCTCCTCTCTTCCGTTCGCGCCCGAGATCGTGCTGCCCGCTCTGGCCGAGATCCACCGGCGTTACGGCGCCAGCCTCTTCTCCCGCTACGGGTTCCTCGACGCGTTTAACCCGACGCTCGACGAGGGCGCCCCCGTGGAGCACGGCCGGATCGTGAAAGGCTTCGGCTGGATCGACGTCGACTCTCTCGGAATCGACCAGGGCCCGATCGTCGCGATGATCGAAAACTACCGGTCGGAGCTCGTCTGGAAAACGATGCGCGAGAATCCCCACATCGTGCAGGGGCTCAAGCGGGCGGGCTTCACGGGCGGATGGCTCGACGCCGCCGCGAACTAGCCCTTCTCCTCTCGCTCGTGCCGGCGGTCGCCGGCTGCGCGGGCGGACACGACGGCCGCGCAACCGTGCGGTTCTGGGGCATGGGGCGCGAGGGAGAGGTCGTGCGCGACCTCGTCCCCGACTTCGAGCGGAAGAATCCCGGAGTCCATCTGGTGGTCCAGCAGATCCCGTGGACCTCGGCGCACGAAAAGCTCCTGACCGCGGTCGTCGGCCGCTCGACGCCCGATATCGCGCAGCTCGGCAACACGTGGATCCCGGAGTTCGCCGGCATCGGCGCGCTCGATCCCTTGGACGGCAGCGTCGCGAAGTCTGCGGTCGTTTCCGCGGAACGCTATTTTCCGGGCGTCTGGGCGACGAGCCGCTACGACGGAGCGGTCTACGGGATCCCCTGGTACGTCGACACGCGCGTTCTCTACTACCGGCGGGACCTCCTGGCCCGCGCGGGCTACCCGGCCGGGCCACGGACTTGGAGCGAGTGGCGCGACGCGATGTGGAAGGTGAAGCAGATCCAGCCCCCTTCCGCGCACCCGTTCCTGCTGCCGACCAATGAGTGGGAGCAGCTCGCGATTCTCGGCCTGCAGAAAGGCTCGCCGCTTCTCGCGGAGAACGGCACGCGCGGCGCCTTCTCGGGCCCCGAGTTCCGCGCGGCCGCCGAGTTCTACGTCGGGATCTTCCACCAGGATCTGGCGCCGATCGTCAGCTACTCCCAGCTCGGCAACGCGTACCAGGAGTTCGCGCGGGGAAACATCGCGATGTGGATGACGGGTCCGTGGAACCTGGGTGAGTTCCGGCGGCGACTCTCCCCGACGGAGCAGAATCTCTGGATGACCGCGCCGCTGCCGGCTCCGGACGCAACGCCGTGGCCGGGGGTGTCCTTTTCGGGCGGGTCGAGCCTCGCCATCTTCCGGGGCTCGCAGCGCAAGCCGGAGGCGTGGAAAGTGATTGAGTTCCTGTCCGACCCGGCGGTGCAGGCCCGCTTCTATGCACTGTCGGGAGACCTCCCCGCCGTCCGCGCCGCCTGGGACGATCCGGCGCTGGCGCGGGACGAGAAGGCCCGCGCATTCCGCGTCCAGGTCGAGCGCGTCGTGGCGATGCCGAGGGTGCCGGAATGGGAGCAGATCGCGCAGCACACTGCCGAGCGTCTCGAAGCCGCCATCCGCGGGAGGGAGAGTCTTTCAGCGGCTCTCGCGGCGATCGACCGGGACGTCGACCGCATCCTCGAGAAGCGGCGCTGGATGCTCGCACGCCGCACAGGTGGCCATGGCCGTTGACCGGCGGCGCGTTCCGGGCGAGGTCCGCGCGGCGCTCTTCTTCCTCGCGCCGGGCCTCCTCGTCATCGGACTCTTCTTCCTGCTGCCGATCGCCGCATCGGTCCTGCTCTCCCTCACCGACTTCGACATCTACGCGCTCGGCGACGTCCGAAACGTCCGCGTGGTCGGGCTTCGGAACTTCTCCCGGCTTCTCGCCGATCCGCTGTTCTGGACCTCGCTGCGCAACACGTTCTACTTCGTGCTCGTCGGCGGTCCGCTGACGCTCTCCGTGGCTCTCGCGGCCGCGCTCCTCCTGCACTCGAAGCTCGTGCGCTGGAAAGGGCTCTTCCGGACGATCTTCTTCGCGCCCTACATCACGACTCTCGTCGCGGTGGCGATCGTCTTCCGGTACCTCTACCACCCCCGCTTCGGCGGCCTGAACCGGGTTCTCGAGCTCTTCGGCATTCCCGCGATCGACTGGCTCGGCAATCCGAAGTGGGCGATGCCCGCGATCATCCTGCTCGCGGTCTGGAAGAACTTCGGTTACGCGATGATCCTCTTCATCGCCGGGCTCCAGGCGATCCCGGAGTCCCTGTACGAGGCCGCCCGACTGGACGGCGCGGGACGCCTGCAGCTCTTCCGGAGAATCACGGTGCCGATGCTCGCGCCGACGTTCCTCTTCCTCGGGGTTCTGACGACCATCGGGTACTTCCAGTTCTTCGCGGAGCCGTACGTCATGACGGGGGGAGGCGGTCCGCTGAACGCGACGCTCTCGACCGGCCTTCTCATGTACAAGCAGGGCTTCCGCTGGTGGAACATGGGTTATGCGGCGGCGATCGCCGTGGTGCTGGGCCTCGTGATTCTCGCCTTCAGCGCGCTCCAGTTCCGGATCGAGAGGAGGCGGAACGCGTGAAACGTCCGGTGGCGAGCGTGCTCCTCCACCTCGTGCTGCTCGTCGGCGGGGTGGCGGCGCTGGCCCCCCTCGCGTGGATGGTCGCGGCTTCTCTCATGCCGACGGGCGAGGCGAACTCGTTCCCTCCCCGCTTTCTCCCTTCCCGCCCGACTCTCGTCCACTACCGGGAGCTTTTCACGCGCCTGAACATCGGCCGCACGTTCGGAAGCAGCCTCCTCGTCGCGTCGGCGACCACGATCGTCTCGCTGCTCTTCAACTCGATGGCCGGCTACGCTTTCGCGAAGCTCCGATTTCCGGGGCGCGACCGGCTGTTCGGCGCGCTCCTCGTGGCGATGGTCATCCCCGCACCGATCGCCATGCTGCCGCTCTTCCTGCTCCTCCGGTCGCTCGGGCTCGTCAACAGTTACGCGGGCGTGGTCCTCCCCGCGGCCTCGACCATTCTGGGCGTCTTTCTCATCCGGCAGTTCGCGCGAGGAATCCCGGATGACCTGCTGGACGCGGCGCGCCTGGATGGAGCTGGAGAGCTCAAGCTCTACCGGAAGATCGTGCTGCCGCTGCTGCGGCCGGTGCTGACGACGCTCGCCATCGTGACGTTCCTCGCGACGTGGAACGACTTCATCTGGCCGTTGATCGTTCTGACGGACGAGCGCCGGTACACGCTGCCGGTGGCGCTCGCGAGCCTCGTCGGCGAGCACGTCCAGGACACCGAGCTGATGATGGCGGGATCGGTCCTGACCGTGCTGCCGGTGCTGCTCCTCTTCCTCCTCCTGCAAAAGCAGTACATCGAGGGGATCACGCTCGGGGGCTTGAAGGAGTGAGACGGGTCGCGCCGGTCCTCGCGGCCGCGCTCCTACTTTCCTCGTCGCCGGTCGAGCAGGGGCGGCGCGTCCTCGACGGCTTCGACAACGCGGCGGGCTGGACGGCCGCGCCTTCCGACGGCGTGCGGCTCGTCCTCTCGACGGATGTCGGCGCGGGAGGGAGCGGAAAGTCGCTTCGAATGGACTTCGACTTCAGCGGGCATGCGGGATGGGCCGCCGTGCGCAAGGCGTTCCCGGTCCGGCTGCCCGAGAACTGGGTGATGGACCTCCGTCTGAAGGGGGACACGCCCCCGCAGACGCTGGAGTTCAAGCTGCTCGACGCCTCCGGCGAAAACGTCTGGTGGTCGGTGCGCCGTCCATACGAGTTTCCGCGGGAGTGGACGACGGTGCGCATCCGGAAGCGGCAGGTCTCTTTCGCGTGGGGCCCGGCCGGAGGCGGGGAGCTGCGGGACCTCGGATTTCTCGAGGTGACGGTGACCGCGGCTGCCGGAGGCAAGGGGACCGTCTGGCTCGATAACCTGACGCTGGAGGAGCTGCCGCCGGCGACGGCGAAGCCGCCTCCGGCGACCGCGATCGCTTCGTCCGCCGCGCCGGGGTCCGCGTCCGGACTCGCGCTCGACGGGAATCCTGCGACGGCGTGGCGGAGCGCCGGCGGCCCGGGGGAGACCGCGGAGTTTTCGATCGACCTCGGCCGGCGTCGCGAGTTCGGCGGCCTGGTGCTCGACTGGGACGCCCGCGACTTCCCGCGGAAATACTCCGTCGAGGTCTCGGACGACGGGAAAGCGTGGACTCTCCGCAGGGAGGTTTCGGGAGCGCGGGGGGGACGCGCCTCTCTGTACCTTCCCGATTCGGATTCGCGCTTCGTTCGCCTCAAGCTGGCAGAGAGCTCGCGGGGTCAGGGGTACGGCCTTCACGAAGTGGGCATTCGCCCGCCCGAGTTTTCGGACACGCCGACCGCTTTCCTCCAGAACGTCGCGCGCGACGCCCCGCGCGGCGCGTGGCCGCGTTCGTTCGTGGGCCAGGGACTCTACTGGGCGCTCGTCGGGGTCGACGGCGGCCGCGACGAGGGACTCCTGTCCGAGGACGGAGCGCTGGAGACGGGGCGCGGCGGCTTTTCGCTCGAGCCCTTCCTCTGGAGTGGCGGAAAGCTCCGGGGGTGGAGCGACGCCGAGGAGTCGCACGCTCTCGCGAACGGGGATCTACCGATTCCCTCGGTCACGCGCCGTTATCCCGGAGGCCTCGAGCTCGAGGTGACCGCCTTCGCCGACGGCCCTCCGGCCGGGTCGACGCTCCGGGCGCGATACCGCATCCGCAACACGGGCGCGTCGCCTCTGACCGGAAAGCTCTTCCTAGCGGTCCGGCCGATCCAGGTCAACCCTCCGTCGCAGTTCCTGAGCCTGCCCGGCGGCTTTTCTCCCATTCGGACGGTCGAACGCGAGGGAGACGTGCTGCGGGTCGACGGGAACCATTCGGTCGTGGTGCTCGATCCGCCCGACGGATTCGGCGCTTCTGCGTTCGGCGGCGGCGAGATCTCGTCGTGGCTCGCGGAGGGAAAGCTTCCTCCGGCCACCTCGGCCGCGGACCCCGACGGCTTCGCGTCGGCCGCCTTCGCGTGGGGCTTCCAGCTTTCCGCGGGCGGCTCGCGCGACGTCGTCGTGGCGGTGCCGCTGGCGGAAGCGCCGGTCGAACCGCGGGAGTGGGGCGGCGGGTTCGACCGTCGGCTCGCCGAGGCGGTGCGGGGGTGGGAAGAGGAGCTCGGCGGCGTCGTCCTCGATCTGCCCGGCCCCGCCGCGGCGTTCGCGCGGACCGTGCAGTCAAACGTGGGCTGGATCCTCGTCAACCGCGACGGACCCGCCATCCAGCCGGGCTCGCGCTCCTACTCCCGCTCCTGGATCCGCGACGGCGCTCTCACGTCCGCGGCCCTGCTGCGGCTGGGGCACGGCTCCGTCGCGCGCGACTTCCTCCGGTGGTTCGCGCCGTTCCAGTTCGACGACGGCAAGGTGCCGTGCTGCGTGGATCGGCGCGGCGCGGACCCGGTCCCCGAGAACGACAGCCACGGCGAGCTCCTGTACCTCGCGGGCGAGTACTACCGGTTCACGGGGGACCGCGCGACGATCGAAGCGGTATGGCCGCATCTGGCGCGGGCGGCCGCCTACATCGACGCGCTGCGAGCGAAGCGGCGGACCCCGGAGTACGCGACTCCGGGTAAGCGCATCTTCTACGGCCTCCTCCCCGAGTCGATCAGCCACGAGGGCTACTCGGCTCATCCCGTGCACTCGTACTGGGACGACTTCTGGGGGATCCGCGGCCTCTCCGACGCGGCGGAGCTCGCGCGGGCCCTGGGACGCGACGCCGACGCCCGGCGGTTCACAACGTCCCGCGATGAAATGCGCGCCGAGGTCCATGCCTCGATCCGCCAGGTGATCGCGTCGCGCGGCATCGACTTCGTGCCGGGCTCCGCGGAGCTCGCGGACCTGGACGCCACATCGACGACGATCGCGCTCTCGCCCGGCGAAGAGGGGAAGAGGCTGCCCCCGCGCGAGCTCGCTCGAACCTTCGAGAGGTACTGGGAGAGCTTCCTCGCTCGACGGGCCGGCACGAACAGCCAGGAGGCTTACACGCCGTACGAGTGGCGGACCGTCGGGGCGTTCGTCCGGCTGGGGTGGAGGGAGCGGGCGAAGGAGCTGGCGGACTTTCTCTTCGCGGACCGCCGACCGGCGGCGTGGAACCAGTGGGCCGAGGTCGTCTGGCGCGATCCGCGCGCAGCGAAGTTCATCGGCGACATGCCGCACGGCTGGGTCGGCTCGGACTACATCCGGTCGCTGCTCGACTTCTTCGCTTACGACCGGGGGGAGGACGGCGCGCTCGTGCTCGGCGCGGGAGTGCCGGCCGACTGGGTCCGCGCGCCGGGCGGCGTCTCGGTGCGCGGGCTTCGGACGCGCTGGGGCCGGCTCGACCTCTCGATCCGGGAGGGCTCGGACGGCCTTCGGGTCTCGATCGCCGGCGGTCTCCGCATTCCTCCCGGGGGGTTCGCTCTCCGCCCTCCGCTCGCGGGCGTCCCGCGACGCGTCACCGTCGACGGGAAGCGCGTGCCTTTCGCCGGGTCCGAGCTCGTCGTCGAGAAGGTGCCGGCCGAGATCCTATTTTCGCGCTGACGTCGAGCGATGCCCCGTTCGTCCGGATCACCCCGGCATAGAACCACGCGCTCGCTTTCGGCGTGCGCTTCTGGGTCGAGTAATCGACGTGCACGATCCCGAACCTCTTCGAGTAGCCGTGACTCCACTCGAAGTTGTCGAGAAGAGACCAGACGAAGTAGCCGCGCAGGTCGACCCCCGCTTCGATCGCGCGGTACGCGGCGCGAAGGTGCTCGCGAAGGTAGCGGAGCCGCGGCGCGTCGGGGACGAGGTCTTCGGCGCGTGCCGGGTCGGGGAACGCCGCGCCGTTCTCGGTGACGTACAACGGGAGATCGCCGTAGCGGCGGCGCACCCAGAGGAGCGCTTCGGTCAGTCCGGCCGGATAGACCTCCCAGCCCGTCGCCGTGTGGACGCCGCGCGGACGGACGCGCGCCTCGGAGAACGGCCAACACGTCGGATCGTGGCGCATCACTCCTCGCTTGTAGTAGTTGACACCCAGGAAATCGATCCGTTCCGAGACTCCGGAGAGATCCGGCTCGGGAATCGGCCAGGTCTCGCCGAAAAGGGAGGGGAAATCTTCCGGATACCGCCCCCGGAAGACCGGGTCCAGGTACTGCCGGTTCATGTAGATCTCGGAGCGCCGCGCCGCGCCGCGGTCGCGCGCGGATGGCGAGGCCGGATGCTTCGGCTCCAGGTTCACGACGAGACCGATCTGGTGCCGGCCGCTCGCCCGGTAGGCGCGGACCCCGGCGGCGTGCGCGCGCAGGAGGTTGTGGGAAGCGATCGCCGCCTCGAACAGGCTCCGGTGGCCCGGAGCGAGCGTGCCGTGGAGATACCCGCCGTCGGTTACGACCCACGGCTCGTTCAACGTGCTCCAGTAGCTTACGCGGTCGTCGAGCCGTCGGAAGAGCGTCGACGCGTATTCCGCGAACCGGTCGGCGATATCCGGATTGAGCCACCCGCCGCGGTCCTCGAGGGCCGCGGGCAGGTCCCAGTGAAAGATCGTGACGAACGGCTGGATCTCTCTCTCCAGCAGCGCGTCCACGAGGCGGTCGTAGAACGCGAGGCCGCGAGGGTTCGCCTTTCCCGCGCCCCGGGGCAGGATCCGGCTCCAGGAGACGCTGAACCGGTAGGCGGTCAGGCCGAGCTGCGCCATCCACTTCACGTCTTCCCGGAAGCGCCGGTAGTGATCGCACGCGACGTCCCCGGTGTCGCCTCCGTCGACGAGCCCGGGCGTGTGCGAGAAGCGGTGCCAGTTGGAAGGCGCGGCTCCGTCGGCGAGCGGCGATCCTTCGACCTGGTAGGCGGACGTCGCCGCCCCCCAGAGGAAGCCTTTCGGAAAAAGGAACGGGGTTTTCGCGCGCGCCGGCTTCCGCGTCATTCGCGGAGTCGAGGCGAGTCGCCCTTGACGCGCTCTTCCGTCGCGGCGTCGAAGACGTGCATTCGCTCGAGCTCGACCCACAGGTCGAACCGCTCGCCGACCCGCGGATTCTGGTGCGGCTCGAGCTTCCCGACGACGGTCGCCTCCCCCGCGCGGCCGTGCACGAGCAAGGCGTCGCCGAGTGGCTCGACAACGTCGACCACGAGCGGCAGCGGCGCGCTCTGACCGCGAGCCTCCTCGCGCGAAGGCACGAGGTCCTCCGGCCGGATCCCCAGGATCACTTTCGTTCCCCCGGGCAGCCGCGGCGCGAGCGCCGACGGAATCGGGAGCGAGAATCCGCTCGCGGCGGCGTGCCCGTCGTCCAGCGTGGCGGGAAAGAAGTTCATCGGCGGCGTCCCGACGAAGCTCGCGACGAAGAGATTCTCGGGACGGTCGTAGATCTCCTGAGGCGTCCCGAGCTGCTGGATCTTCCCGCGGTGCATGACCGCGATCCGGGAGCCCATCGTCATCGCCTCGACCTGGTCGTGCGTGACGTACACGGTCGTCGTCTTCAAACGCTGCTGAAGCCTCTTGATCTCGGCGCGCATCTGGACCCTCAGCTTCGCGTCGAGGTTCGAGAGAGGCTCGTCGAAGAGGAAGACCGCGGGATGCCGCACGATCGCCCTTCCGAGAGCGACCCTCTGCCGCTGGCCTCCCGAGAGCTGCGCCGGTTTTCGATCCAGGAGCGACGCCAGGCCCAGCAGCTCCGCCGCTTCGGCGACGCGCGCTTCTCTCTCGGCGTCCGGCGTACGGCGCATCCGGAGACCGAACTCCAGGTTCTCCCGGACCGTCATGTGGGGATAGAGCGCGTAGTTCTGGAAGACCATCGCGATATCGCGGTCCTTCGGCGCCACGTCGTTGACGACGCGGTCGCCGATCGCGACCGTGCCGCGGGAGATCTCCTCGAGGCCCGCGATCATCCGGAGCGCGGTCGTTTTCCCGCACCCCGAAGGCCCGACCAAGACCAGGAACTCTTCGTCGAGGACGTTCAAGTTCAGGTCCTCGATGACGAAGACATCGCCGTATTTCTTGTCGACCCCGCGGAACGTCACTCCTGCCACGGAAGCCTAGTTATGGCAACCGCGCCCGGGATGCAAGGACGGCCGGCCCTTTCGACGGAGCCCGGGCCGGTTCTCGATATCCTTCGGCCGGCCGTGATTCCGAAACCTCCGTTTCCAGGCGACTTTTCGGTCGAAGCCGAGCGGGAGCTCTTCGGCAGGATCCAACCGCGGCTCTCCGACCTCTGGAACGCTCTCTCCGCGCGGGAAGAGCAGGCCTACACCTCGGTCGTCGTGCCGTCGCTGACCCTCGATCCGGGCGAGCTCGAGAAGCTCGAAGGGTCGAGCTACTACGAGGAGCGGCTTCTCTTCCTGCTGATCCGGCTCCGGAACCCGCAGGCGCGCATGGTGTACGTCACTTCGCGGCCGGTGCACCCTCTCATCCTCGAGTACTACTTCCAGCTCCTCGCGGGGATTCCCGCGAGCCACGCCCGCTCGCGGCTCACACTCCTCTGCGCCTATGACGCCTCGTCGCGTTCCCTGACCGAGAAGATCCTGGAACGCCCCCGCCTGATCCAGCGGATTCGTTACGGCATCGGCGACCCGAACCGCGCGTTCCTGACCGTGTTCAACTCGACGCCGCTGGAGCGCCGGCTCGCCGTCCTGCTCGGAATTCCGCTGAACGGAGTGGATCCGGAGCTGGAGCACCTGGGGAGCAAGTCCGGCGGCCGCAAGGTCTTTCGCGAAGCGGGCGTCGCGCTGCCCGCGGGATTCGAGGACCTTCGCTCGGAAGACGACGTCCTGGGCGCGCTCGAAACCCTGCGCGGCCGGCGTCCCGGAATTCGCCGCGCCGTGATCAAGCTCGAGAAGAGCTTTTCGGGGGAGGGGAACGCTCTTTTTCGCTACCCCGAGGAGGCCGGACGCTCCGCGCTTTCCGATGCTCTCCGGCGCGCGGAGTTTTCGGTTCCGACGGAGACGCCGGCCGCGTACCGGAAGAAGCTCGAAGCGATGGGCGGAATCGTCGAAGAGTTCGTAGAAGGCGGGGAGACCCGCTCCCCGAGCTGCCAGCTCCGCATCGATCCGCACGGGAGGGTGATCCTCATTTCCACCCACGATCAGCTGCTGGGCGGACCCACGAGCCAGGTCTATCTGGGCTGCCACTTTCCGGCCGACGACGGTTACCGCCGGCAGATCCAGGAGGCCGGGCGGCGCATCGGCGAGGTCCTGGCGGCGCGCGGCGTCGTGAGCCGGTTCGGGGTGGATTTCCTCGTCCGCCGTGCGACCGGTTCGGAGAGGTGGGAAGTCTTCGCTCTCGAGATCAACCTCCGGATCGGTGGCACGACCCATCCCTTCCTGGCGCTGGAGTTCCTGACCGGGGGAGAGCTCGATCCCGAGTCCGGCCTCTTCCACTCGCCGAGCGGCCTCGCCAAGTTCTACCGCTCGACCGACAACCTGAGGTCGGCTGCGTATCGAGGTTTGACGCCCGAAGACCTGCTCGAGATCACGACGATCAACCACCTCCACTACAGCCAGGGCACCGAGACCGGAGTTCTCTTTCACATGATGGGGGCGATCTCCGAGTTCGGAAAAATCGGCCTGACCGTGATCGGCAACGGCCCCGATTCCGTGGATGCGATCTACGACAACGCGATCGCGGTCCTCGACGCGGAGACGGCGTACGGGTGCGGCAGCGCGCGGCCGCCCGGAAGGACCGCGCCGGACCCGGATGCGCGCCCGACGAGGCGCGAACGTCGCGACACGATCGCCGTCCCGCGGATCTGGCCGGATCCGAGCTGAACCGCTTCAGCGGAAAACGTAGGCGGCGTTGACGAAGGCGCGCCACTCCGCCTGCGTGCGGCGGTCCTCGAAGGGTCCGGGATAGGTCGTCTTGCGGCTGTACCAGGCGTAGGCCGCTCCCACCCCGATCGGGCCGAAGAGCGGGATGCGCCCGGATGCCCGGACGAACTGCAACGTGTTGTTGTCCGAGACCCCGTTGACCGTGCGCGCCCAGGCGACGCCGTAGCCCAGAGCCAGGACCTCCCGTGCTCCGACGTAGAGGCGTGCCCCGACGCGCGCTCCGCCTCCCGGAGCGTAGTCGTAGTTGCGCCCCGTCTCGGGGTGGACGAAGTCGGTCGTCTGGATCCCGGCCAGCGGAATCGCGATGAGCGAGACCTCGGTCAGGCCGAAGACGCCCTTGCGGATGTCGTACTTGGACAGCAGGCCGGCCGAGAAGATCTGCGCGCCGAACACCTGGGAGGCGTTGTTCAGGTACTCGTACTCCTGGGCGAAACCGAAAATGCTCCGCACCGACGCGGTGTTGTCGCCGAGCTCCCAGCCCTTCAGGATTCCGCGCTCCTCGATCCGCGTGAAAAGAACGCCGCCCGGCGAGCTCGCGTCGAGCCCGACGTAGAAGGAATCGAAGGGACGCGAGATGTCGCCCGA
>Ga0066709_100000391_pt1 | contig 22744 bp, 23 predicted proteins | sample GraSoiAngelo_158_FD_79665 | JGI IMG/M metagenome (GOLD analysis project Ga0066709, IMG submission 79665) | Grasslands soil microbial communities from the Angelo Coastal Reserve, California, USA - 14_1009_16_30cm | ecosystem: Environmental > Terrestrial > Soil > Grasslands | place: USA...
ATCTTCGACAAGACACAAGTGCCTCCGGCAGACCGCAAGACCTGGCGCAGCCTGTGGAACCCCAAGTACAAGGGCAAGGTCATGATTCCCGACGACGCCTACATCACGCTGCCGATGATCGCGCTCGCCTGGGGCATCAATCCGTTCAACTGGACGAAGAAGGACTTCGCCACCATCAAAGGCAAGCTGAAGACGCTCAGATCACAGATCCAGACGCTCACGACGAGCTTCAACGACCAGGAAAGCATGATGAGCAACGGTCAGGCTGTGATCGGTTACGCACAGACCAATCTCTTCGTTGACAAGTACCCCAAGCTCGATATCTCCTTCCCGAAGGAAGGCACACCGTTCTGGCTCGACAACTATTTCTTCTCCAAGCACGCCGTCAACAACCCCGACGTCTACAAGTTCGTCAACTACACCTTGAAATCGCCATGGCAGTGCAGGTTCGCAAACCAGACGAACCAGAACGGCATTCTGCCGCCAGCAGTCGCGAAGAAATGCTTCACGCCGAAACTCTGGAACGGCGGCGGCGGCAAACTCGTCTCACGGATGAGCCCGGCGATCATGCGCAAGATGGTCTTGTTCCAGCCCGTGGAGAACTTCGACAACCGGTTGAAGCTCTGGAACGAGTTCAAGGCAGGCACCTTCTAGAAGCAACGGTCAGTGTCAGCCCCACAGTCCCTCCCTCCTGTGGCTCGTGACACACCTGAGGGGGCCATGCCGGCGGCCCCCTCATCGCTTGCAGAAGCGGACACGCAGCACCTGGTCGAGCTAGTCGAAGTGCGGAAACACTTTGGCTCGGTCCGGGCCGTCGACGGAGTCTCGATCAGCATCCAGCAGGGAGAGTTCTTCTCCCTGCTAGGTCCCAGCGGCTCCGGCAAGACAACGCTGCTCAACATCATCGGCGGCTTCGAGGACGTGACCAGTGGTCAGGTGTTGATCGAGGGGAGGCTCGTCAACCACCTGCCTCCATTCCGGCGACCTGTCAATACGGTCTTTCAAAGCTACGCCCTGTTCCCCCACATGTCGGTCGAAAAGAACGTTGCCTATCCACTGCGGATGAGCGGCGTCCCGCGCGCAACGCGGCATACCCGTGTGCTGGAAGCGCTGGAAATGGTCGATCTTGTCGGCTACCAGAGTCGACGACCAAACGAGCTTTCCGGCGGCCAGCGACAGCGGGTAGCGCTCGCCCGTGCACTCGTCGGCAGGCCACGCCTGCTACTGCTCGACGAACCGCTTGGTGCACTCGACCTGCAGTTGCGGCAGCAGATGCAGATGATGCTCAAGCACCTTCAACGCACCGTAGGCATCACGTTCGTCTACGTCACACACGATCAGGGCGAGGCGCTGAGCATGTCCAGCCGCGTCGCGGTCATTTCCAAGGGTAAGGTCGAACAGATCGGTACGCCGCGCGAGATCTATGCCCGGCCGAATACGCGCTTCGTCGCATCGTTCATCGGCCGGACCAACTTCCTTCCCGTGCAGCGCGCGGGTGAGCAGTGGCTCGCGTTCGGGCAGCCCGTCTTTCGGACGACTGCCCCATCGCAAACGCGAGCGACCACCCTCGCTGTTCGACCGGAGTGCGTAAGCGTCAACGCAGACGCCCAGGCTGTGGACAACCGCTTCGAAGCCGCGGTAATCGAGACGGTGTACCAGGGCGACAGCGTCCGAGTGATCGCAGAGATCGCCGGCAGTCGGATCGAGGCCGCGGTCCCGGCATCGGCCGGCGACCTGCGTACGAACCAAACCGTCACCGTCGGCTGGAACGACGCAGACGCAGTCCTACTCGCAGACTGACGTGGCCATCGACGCACCCGCCGCCGCGACGCTCGCAACGCACACAAGTCGAAGAAGGTTGCGATCACGACTCCTTCGCGTAGCCGCGGTCGTACCCGCTCTCGCGTGGATCGCAGCGCTTGTCCTGGTGCCACTCGTGATCATGTTCGTGTTCAGCCTCTGGGATGTGCGCGACTACCGCATCTTCCACGCCTGGACACCCTCCCAGTACCAACAGACCATCGGATCCAACCTCTGGCGCGTCCTGCTCGGCCGGACGCTGATGACCGCCCTCATCGTCGCCAGCATCGCAACAGCGATCGGCCTCCCGCTCGCCTGGTTCGTCTCGCGTCGGCTCAACCGGGCGAAGGCGCTCGCGCTCGTGCTTCTACTGCTGCCGCTCTGGGTCAGCTTTCTCCTGCGCGCCTACAGCTGGAAGGTCATCCTCGGCGACCAGGGCATCCTCAACACGTTCCTGATCCGCATCGGCGTAATCAGCCACCCTCTCAACGCGCTCCTCTACAGCCGTACAGCCGTCGTGATCGCGCTTCTCTACGTCAGCATCCCGTTCGTCTTCGCGCCGATCTTCGTCGCGTTCGAGCGGATCCCAAACGACCTTCTCTGGGCATCGCGTGACCTTGGCGGAAATGGGCTTCGAACGTTTGTCCATGTCGCCATACCGCTTGCGCTGCCGGGCATCGTTACGGGCTTTGCCTTCTCATTCGTGCTCTCCGTTGGCGATTTCGTCACACCAACGCTTGTTGGTGGAACGTCAGGGACGATGGTCGGCGCGCTCATCGTCAGCCAGTTCGGACTCGCTTTCGACTGGCCGCTCGGAGCAGCGATGGCGCTCGTCCTGCTCGTCATCGTGCTCGTCTTCCTCGGGCTTGTGCGACGCTTCGTCCGCGTCGAGGCCACGTTCCAGCAATGAGCGAGCTCGCGCAACGCCAGTCGGCAGAGAGAAGGGTCTGGCGCGTGCGCGCCGCCTCGAGTCACATCGCACTCGGTCTGTTGGCCCTCGTCGTATTCGTCTTCCTCTATGCGCCGCTGCTTGTCACCGCCTTGTATTCGTTCAACGACAGCACCGCGATGGCCTGGCCGATCCACAAGTTCAGCACCAGGTGGTATCACCAGCTCTTCTCGGATTCCCAGCTTTGGAGCTCGGTCGAGCACTCCTTTGTCGTCGCCGTTGCTGCGGTCGCGATCTCGCTCGTCTTCGGCGCTGGAACGGCGATCGTCCTTGACCGAGTCAAGGTCGTCGGCTCAGGAGCGATTGCAGCATTGCTTCTGCTCCCGTTCGTCATCCCCGGCGTGCTCACCGGGCTCGCGCTCGCACTGTTCTTCTACTGGATCGGCATCCCGTTTTCGCTCGCGACGGTCGCGCTCGGGCACGTCACCTTCATCACTCCCGTCATGTACTTCCTCGTCGCGTCCCGGCTGGCGCGAACCGACCGCTCCCTCGAGCGAGCGTCGATGGATCTGGGCGGCAACCATCTGAGGACCTTCTGGCACGTAACGCTGCCGAACATCCGCATGGCGCTGATCGCTGCGGCATTGCTCGGAATCACACTCTCGCTCGACGAGGTGATCATCACCTACTTCTTGATCGGGACCAGCCGGACGCTTCCGATGGAGATCTGGACGCGAATCCGGTTCGGATTCACACCGGAGATCAACGCTGTATTTACGCTCGTCGTCACCGCGTCGATTCTCACCGCGATCGCCGCGGGATTGGTTTGGTTCGGCACCGGAAGACGGCGTTCCCGACTGCCAGCGAATGCAGGAGGCTGAACCATGGCTGAGCTACAGCTCGAGAGCGTGGTCGACGTGCATGCCCATCTCTGGCAGACGACTCTCGGCGGCCACAGATACTTCAGCGGCGAAGCACTGCAAGGATGGGTATCCAAGTTCGGGCTCGGTGAAGAAGTGCCGGTCGACGTCGATGCCGGCCAGCTCATCGAGGCGCTCGACCGTGCAGAGGCTGCGCTCGACGTTCGGCGGTACACGATCTGCGTCTTCGCGATCGACCTGCGACCGCGATTCACGATGTCGGTGCCGCTACCGCAGCTCAATGACTGGGTGATGGCACAAGCCGCGCGCGACCAGCGTGGCCGCATCCTCCCCTTCGCCTGCATGAACCCGCTCCTCCCCGAAGCGCTCCCGGAGGTGCACCGCTGCGCTCAGCTCGGAGCCCGCGGCTTCAAGCTCTATCCGCCGACCGGCTTCTACCCCGACGACCCCGCGGCACTGGCGTTCTACGAAGCGGTGCTGCAGGCGCAACAAGACAGCGGCCGCACACTGCCCGTGCTCGTCCACCAAGGTTTCTCCTATTCCGGCTCCAAGTACGCCCAACCCGTCCGTCTTGAAGAGGTGGCAGCCCGCTTTGAACCGGACCTGCAGCTGATCGCCGCTCATGCCGGTATCCCGTGGACGGACGAAGCGGTTTGGGTGTCATCGATCCACCCAAACGTCTACCTCGACATCTCGCTCTTTGGCGACGTCGTCGGTTTTTGGCCGGAGCTCCACGCCCGGCTGTTCGCTCTGGCGAAACGAGCGGGTGCGCTCGAGCGGGTGCTTTTCGGCACCGATTGGCCGTTGTCGGCGCTCTGGCTCAACGACCAGTGCGAGCCGACCTGGGCCAATCTGCACCAGATCGTCGACGCGGTCGCGAGTGTGAAAGTGCCCGACCATCTGCTCGAACAGGGGCTCCCCGCCATCACGAGCGAGGAGATCATCGGTGTCCTGGCCAGGAACGCAGGCGCACTGTTTGGCAGTCTTGACGATCCTGAGCCTGCGACTCGCTAACCGGACTCGCGCACACGCAGCTCGGTTGGGAAGCGATGCTGGGCGCGCGACCCACGGCCGTCACCGGAATCGATCATCACCCGTGCAGCCAGCCGACCCATCTCATAGCCGGGTATGACGACGGTCGTGAGCGCCGGCAGCACCGCTGCCGCGAAATCGAAATCATCAAAACCCGTTACCGCGAGATCGTCCGGGACGCGCAAGCCGCGATCGCGCGCAGCCTTGAGGACACCGAGGGCGATCAGATCGTTGGCGCACATGATCGCCGTCGGACGCGAACGCACGTCGAGAAGTGCACCCGCGCTCTCCGACGCGCTCAAGGCGTCAAACCCGCCGCGCCAGACCGCGTGATCCGGGTCAGCGGTGAGACCGGCTTCGGCATGGGCGGCAAGGTAGCCAGAGAAGCGAGCCTCGATTGCTGACCAGCGGTGCTCGGCGGTGAGAAAACCGATGCGGCGGTGACCACGCTCGATCAGGTGCCGGCACAGGTCACGCGCACCACCAAAGTCATCGGCAGACAGCCCCGGCAAGTCAGCCTCGGCCAGTTCATGCTCCTGCAGGAGCAGAACCGGGGCGCTCAGCTTGCGCAGCTGCTGGATGTAGCGAGCACGCATCGAAGCAGGCCCCGAGAGAAAGACGACCGCACCGTCGACGCGCCCCTCGTGCACAGGCTGCAAGAGCTGCTCGATCGGGTTGTCCTGCAGCGAGGCCTGGATCAGCAGCGCATACCCCTGGTCGCGGAGCACGTCTCCGAGCCCCGACATGAAGAGGTCGGTCATCGGGTCGGCAAGGAAGCGCGACGAATCGTCGAGGATCAAAAACCCAAACGTACGGGACCGCGACGATCGCAGCCCCCGTGCGGCGAAGTTCGGGTGATAACCGAGATCGTCCATCACTGCGCGGATCCGCGAGCTGGTGTCGGGCGTCATTTGATTCGTGCGCCCGTTGACAAGATTCGAGACGGTTTGCAGCGATACCCCCGCTGCATCGGCGACGTCTCGCATCGTGACGCGGCGTGTCCGAGAGGACGTCATCTACTTGATCGTAAAAGTGGCAGAGGCAATACTCTAGTCGTGCGCTGCGACCGATCCGGCCCGGACGCGTGAGACTCGACGGCAGGGTCGCGATCGTGACGGGCGCCGGCATGGGCATCGGCCGTGCCATCGCCGAGCGCTTCGCGCGTGAGGGCGCCCACGTCGTCGCCGTCGACATCGACGAGGGCGCACTGCAATCGACCTGTGCCGGCATCCAGGAGGCGGGCGGGGCAGCGGACGCCATTCGCGCCGATGCCGGCGATCCCGGCGCAGTCGAGACGCTCGTCGACGAGACGTTGGCTCGGCACGGGGCGGTGCACGTCGGTGTCGCCAATGCCGCGGTGCAGTACGAAAAGGGAGTCGCAGACACAGCGCCGGCTGACTGGGACCGTGTGCTCGGCGTGAATCTGCGCGGCGCCTACCTGCTCGCGAAACATCTGGTGCCGCACTTCCACAGCCGCGGCGGTGGTGTGCTGATCAACATGGCCTCGGTCAACGGGTTTTGGATCGAGCCGCACCTGGGCGCGTATAGCGCCGCCAAAGGTGGAGTGATCGCGCTGACCAAATCAATCGCGCTCGACTACGGACGCTACGGCGTCCGCTGCAACTGCATCTGTCCCGGCTACATCGACACGGGGATGGCTCAACGCTACTTCGACACCCATCCACATCCCGAACAGGCCAGAAGCGAAGCCGCCGCCATGCACGCACTCGGCCGCCTCGGCCGTGCCGACGAGGTGGCGTCGATGGCGGTCTTCCTGGCAAGCGACGAGTCGTCGTTCTGCACCGGTCAGGCGTTCATCGTCGACGGCGGCCTCTCCGCAGGTATCCCGGCTACGGGTGAGTAGCCCCGCCGGCTAGCGCCGAGTCTTCGTCAGACGGCGGGCAAGCGGACGAAGAACCGGTGTTGAGGCCGCTGCGGCCATCAGCCGCCGGAGCTCACGACGCCGCCAGAGACGCTCGTGCAAGCCCAAGGCGGCCATGCCCGCAGACAGCTCCTCGCGGGCGCTCGCCGTGCTTGCCCGTTTGACCCAATCGCTCCAATCGCGTGGAGGGTCTGCAAGGTCTGCCAGCGCTTCCTGAGCAGCGTTGTGGCCGGGCGCGCCGGTGACGCCTCCACCAGGATGCGCGCCGGCTCCGCAGAGATACAGACCTTGAACCGGCATGCGGTAACGCGACCAGCCCGGGAAGGGACGATGCGCAAACAGTTGCGCCATCGTCTGCGCACCTTGGAAGATGTTCCCGCCCGTCAACCCGTACTCGCGTTCCAGATCCAGAGGCGTGATCACGTGGCGGCCGACCACCGCGTCAGCGATGTTGGGCGCAAACGTCGCCAGATCGGCGAGCACGCGATCGGCAAACTCCTCCTTGCGGGCGTCCCAGCCTCCGCGCAGCTCGAGCGGAAGGTTCTGCACTCCGAGCGTGACCGTGTGCATCCCCGCCGGGGCGACCGTCGGGTCGTGTGCGGACTGAACGACGAGTTCGATCACGAAGCGCTCCGGCAGTTCGCCCTCGCTCTGGGCGCGCCACGCCATCTCGAAGTCGCTCACCGCTGCACCAAGCAACTGGTGACCCTGGTGTTCTGGCCCCAACCCTTGCGAGCCAAACGCGCTGTAGTGGGGCACCTGTTTCGTCGCCAGATGAATGCGTGCCATCGACCCACGCACGTCGAATCTCTCGGCCATCTCGCGCGCGTCAGCGGGCAGGTCGCGGGCATCCACGAGCTCGAGAAGCGTTCGGCGCGGATCCGCGTTTGAAAGCACGACGTCCGCATCGATCTCTTCGCCGCTCTCCAGTACCACCCCCTTGACCCGGTCGCTCGCCGTCGCGATCCGAGCAACCGGCGCGCCCGTCCGGATCTCTGCACCGTGGTGCGTAGCGCACTGTGCCAGCGCCTGCGTGACGCCGCCGATCCCGCCGCGGACGAACCCGTACAGTCCGAACGAACCTTCGAACTCACCCCATGCGTGGTGTGCGTACTGGTAGGACGTCCCCGGGAAGAGGGGACCGGCGTGAATCGACACCATCGAGAGGAAGGTCAAGAACCCTCTCAGCTGGTCGGACTCGAAGTGACGGCGCAGCAGGTCGTCGATTGACAGCCGTGTGAACTCGTCGAACAGGCTCTGCGCTGCGGCATCACGGAAGATCAGCGCCATCTCCTCATCGCTGGGTGGCGGCTTGAGCAGCCATGGTTCCATCAGCGCTGCGAAGCGCTGCAGCTTCATACCGAACTCGAGGAACCCCTCACGATCGCGGCTGGACAGCTGTCCGATCTCACGCAGCGTGCGATCGAGGTTCTTCCAGATCAGCAAACGCGAGCCGTCGCGAAAGACGCCGGTCGCGATCGGGTCGGAGCTGTAGGCCTCGAACCCAAACCGCGGCAGTTCGAGTTCGCGCAGGATCTGGGGCCGAAACAACCCGAACAGAAAGGCGCAGGAGGAGAAGCGAAAGCCCGGGATGTGCTCCTCGGTGACGCATGCCCCGCCTACCAGCTCTCGGCGCTCGAGGACGAGTACGGAGCGACCCGCGCAAGCCAGATATGCGGCAGCGACCAGCCCGTTGTGCCCGCCGCCGACAACGACGGCGTCGTACCTAGCCATCTGGGCCCCGCTCGCCGATCTCGTTGAGGGCGAGATACTGGGTGCAGTCCCAGGTGGACAGATCGCGCGTGATCAAGCCGTCGCGGGTATCGAAGAAGATGACGTTCCAGCCCTTGAACTCCTTTCCGCTGGCGGGGATATCGAGGTACGGGCCCTGATGGATCGCGGTCCAGACCCAACGAAGCGCGATCCGCGAGTCCTCAACGACCGACTCTGCAACCTCGAGGGAGGTGATCCGGAAAGCGTCGAACCAGGCCGCGAACGCGGTCACCGCCGCCTCGCGGCCGACGACATCGAAGAGTGGATCGACGATCACTACGTCTTCGGAATAGACCGCTGCGGCAGCGACAGGATCGTTCTTCAGCATCGCCTCGACGAGACGATCGACCACTGCACGCGGGTCTGGATGCTTGGGCGTCTGGCTCATAGCGCGAGGTAGCCACCGTCCACATGCAGGACCTCACCGGTGGTGAAGTCCGCCTCGTGTGATGCGAGGTAGAGGACGGCCGCGGCGACTTCCGCTGGTTCACACATCCGTCGCTTCGGCACTCGGGACAACTGGTCCTCGTAGAGGTCCGGGAGTTGCGCAAAAACCTCCGCGGTGAGGTCGGTCCGGACAAAGGCCGGTGCGACCGCATTCACGGTGATGCCGTGCGGGGCCCATTCGACGGCGAGATAGCGAGTCATCACGTTCAGCCCCGCCTTCGAGACGCCGTAGTGCACGTAGGTTGGAATTGCGACCTCTCCTCCTTGCGAGGAGATGTTGATGATCCGTCCGAATCCGTTGAGCCGCATATGTCGTGACGCGGCTTGGGCGCAGAAGAAGGCGGCGCGCAGATTTATCCCGACGACCGCGTCCCACGTCTCTTCGTCCATCTCGTCTGCGGTGCGCGGAACAACGAGGCCGGCGTTGTTGACCAGAATGTCGAGCCGGCCGAGCTCCTCCGCCGCCGTGTCGACGATCCGGCGCGCACTGGCGCTGTCGATCAAATCACCGACCACGACCGCAGCCTTGGGGGCGAGTGCGGCTACTTCAGCATGCGCTGTCTGGAGCGCATCACTGTTGCTGCGCCCGTGCACGGCGACCGTCGCGCCCGCCTCTGCCAATGCGTGAGCGATCGCACGCCCAATCCCACGGCTCGAGCCAGTGACCAGCGCGGCCCGGCCCGAGAGATCAAACGCCACCCGTCACACCTCCAGGATCGCCGGTCGAACAATGACCTGGCCGTCGACTTCGATCTCGCGCACCGGCCATGAATCAGTGTGGGTGAGCCACTCGGGGCCATCCGGCGAGGTGAGAAATGTGTCCTCGCTCTTTCCCCCTTTCACGGTTGGGTTCCAGGCAAACGCGGATCCGTCCGGGATCGGCTCCTCTGTCCATTGGTCAGGGCGAGCGCGAGGGGCGGGGCCGAACTCGCGCACGTCGTATCCGATCGGTCCCCCCTGATAGTGATGTTCGTGCTCGCCGGGCCAGCCGAGCTCGGCGTAGGTCTCGATGCCCCGCTCGAGCGCCGCACCGTAGGAGGCACCTGGCACGGTTGCTGCGATCATCGCCGCTTCCACCTGGCAGGCAGCCTGCTGGCGGCGGTCGAGCTCGGCTTCCACTGCTCCGAGCGAGGCCATCCGCGTGCAGGCGATGTTGAGCCCGCCGCGGACGCCAACGAGGACCACCATCGCCGCCTCATTGACGATCTCATCGGAAGGCGGGCAGTGCCGGAAACTCCTCATCCGTGCGTCCGACCCGACGAGCAGTACAACCGGAGCGATCCCCTTTAGCTCGCATCCGTGCGCCAGCCGCGCTGCAATCGCCCGCTCCGATTCGCCGGCACGTAAGGCGCGCAGCGATCCTTCCACCGCCTCAGCACCGTCAGCCCCGAGGCGTCGCAACCGGTGCTGCTCGTGCTGACACAAGGAAAGCCGCAGCCGGATCAGATCAGCCGACACATCGACGCCAGCACTGCCAGCGTCCGCGCCAACGACGTTCCCGCCGAGTCGATTCAGCGTCGCGGTCCATGTATCGGTCGCATACCACGGATGTTCGACGATCTCGAAACCGAGATCTCGCAGTCCCTCTTCAGCGGCAAGACGTGGGCCTTCGATGTTTTGCGTCAGCAGATAGGCGCGGTCGGCCGTCACAAGCACCCAGCAGAAGGCGCCACCGTCGGAACCCCGAACGATCGGGTTCTGCCCACCGGCGGTCAACCAAGAAATACCGCCAGGACGCGTTAGCAGCAGACCGGTCAAATCGTGATCGGCCATGAGCCGACGAAGGCGCTCGAGCTTGTTCGCCACCTCACCCCGGCGCTCGCTCAGCCGTTCGACGTCTCCAGTCATCAGCACGCCACCCTACTAGAACGTTCAAGAGAGCTTCCCATCGACCAGCAAACGTGTCAACGCTGGCCCGCCCAAGCTCGCACGAACGAACTACTCAGCACGTCTCTAGGCCGGCTCGCGGGCGCTACGGATCCGAGCGTGAAATCTCGTCGCGGTCAAGGGAAGAGCAGCGGCTCTCACACGACATGGCGCAGGCGTCGGACGAGGGTTCGAGTTCGCTCTGTCCCAATGCCGATCCGGCAGAGGCAATGATGCTCGAGCGGCACTAGTTTTCGCCTCACCGGATGTCCGACACGGGACGGGAACTTACGAGAGCGACGGGAATCACTTGCACCCTGTGGCCCCTATCTCGGAGCCTGTTGAGGTCGCGGCCTAGTTCATCGCATCCGAGTCTTTGGCCAACGCCACGAAACACTCGCGGTCGTCGCGCATCGACATCGCGCTCACACTGGAGAATGAACGACTGCGGTTGTCGGTACGCGATGACGGCATTGGCGGGGCCGACCCGGATCGGGGCTCGGGCCTCGTGGGTCTCCGCGATCGCGTGGAGGCGCTCGGCGGCTCACTCGAGATCTCGAGCAAACCGGGCGGCGGGCACCAGACTCGACGCAACACTCCCAATCCGGCACTGATGGGAAATGACCTCGGGGTCAAGCAGCGGCTGGCTCCAGGGTGACGTGTTGGCCGAGGCGTTCGAGTTGGTTGATGATGTCACCCAACGACGAGGCCGCCGTTGCGATGGCATCCGGGCGTAACTTCCCGAGCGCTTGCGAAATCCATCGAGCGCTCCTGGTAGCACCGTGGTAGCACCGCGGCTCCTCGACAGCCGAAACTCTAGAGCGGGTGGAGGGAATCGAACCCTCATAACCAGCTTGGAAGGCTGGGGCTCTACCATTGAGCTACACCCGCGCGAAGCGAGGAATCATGCCAGAACGGGCTCGTCGGCCGGCGCGGGCAAACGGGCGTTTACTGCCGCAGCCCGAAGGGGATCATCGTGCATGGCCAGGCGCTGCAGCTTCCGCGGCGACGGCGCGCGGTTAACGTGCCGTCTGCGGGCGGATTGAGGGCTCTCTCCGATGGTCAATGACACCGTTACGCTCGGGGTGCGCATGGACCGGATCAGACTGTCTGTTCCGCCCGGCCGAGAGTTCCACGGCACGCTTCGCCTCGTCGTCGGCGGAATCGGTGCGCGCTCCCAGCTGACCTACGAGCAGGTCAACGAGCTCCAGCTCGCTGTCGAGAGCCTCGTCGCGCACCGCAACGCGAGTGGGGACGCCGTCGTCGTGCAGGCTGGCGTCGACGATCGCGGCGTCTACCTCCTCGTCGGGCCTTTCGAGCCGGAGGACGACGCCGCCGGTCTGCGCGTCGCCGAGCGCCTCGTCGGGTCGGTCGCCGTTGTATCGCTCGAGGACGGCGAGTGGCTCGAGCTCTCCTCGACCAACGACAGGGCTGCGGCCGGGACGTCGTGACTGTCGCCACCGAGAGGGAGCGCCGGCGTCTTCTCCACGCGTACAAGTCGGAGGGCGACAAGGCTGCGCGGGATCAGCTGATCGAGGATCTGATGCCGCTCGTCCGCTCGCTCGCCCTTCGCTACGTCGGCCGCGGCGAGATGCTCGACGACCTCGTCCAGGTCGGCTCGATCGGCCTCATCAACGCGATCGACCGCTTCGACCCGGACCGCGGCGTCGAGCTGACCACGTACGCGGTGCCGACGATCCTCGGTGAGATCCAGCGCCACTTCCGCGACAAGGCCTGGGCGGTCCACGTTCCGCGGAGCGTCAAGGAGCTCAACGTCCGCCTGGCCCGTCTCCTCGACAGCCTGAGCGCCGAGCTCGGGCACTCGCCGACCATCGAAGAGCTGGCCCAGGCCGCCGACGCCGACGAGGATCAGGTGATCGAAGCCCTCGAGTCCGCGCACGCATACTCGGTTCGCAGCCTCTCGGCTCCCTTCGACGAGGACGGGCAGACCCTGCCCGAGCTGGTCGGCGAGGAAGAGCGCGGGTACGAGGGCGTCGAGCAGGGTGCGGTGGTCGAGGCCGGTCTCGAGGCGCTGGACGAGCGCGAGCGCCGCATCGTCGAGCTGCGCTTCTTCCATGGTCTGACCCAGTCCCAGATCGCCGCCGAGATCGGCATCTCGCAGATGCACGTCTCACGGCTGCTTCGCCGCGCGCTGCAGACGATGCGCGGGCGGATCGACGACAAGCTGGGAGATTCCCGATGAACGGACGCGTTGTCGAGCTGAGCTTCCCCGCGCACTCGCGCTACCTCGTCCTCGCTCGGCTCAGCCTTGCCGGGATCGCGCCGGTGGCGCATTTGTCCGAGGACGTGCTCGCCGATCTCAAGCTGGCGGTCACCGAGGCGTGCGCCAACGCCGTCCGGCACGCCTATGCGGAAGACGAAGAAGGCGCCGTCCGCCTGCGCGTGACGATCGACGGCTCGAATCTCGTCATCGAGATCGCCGACGACGGCCGCGGCCTCGGGGCGGCGCGGGTGGAGAGCCCCGACGCGGCGACCGGTTTGCCCGAGGCGGGCATGGGGCTTTCGATCATGCGTGCGGTCGTCGACGAGCTCGAGATCGAGTCGCCGCCTGCCGGCGGCACCGTCGTGCGTCTCACGAAGCTGCTGTCAAACGGCAGTTGAGAGAGCTTCGGCCCGCGTCTCGTGGAGCGCGAGCACGCGGTCGAGCGCGGTGATCTCGAAGATGCGCCGCAGCGGCGACGTCGGCAGCACGATGTCGAACCGCCCGTCGACCTCTCGCATCCGCTTGAGCGCGCCGACGAGGACGCCGAGCGCGCTCGAGTCCAGGAACGTCGCGCTCGAGAGGTCGATCACGAGGTGGTCGATCCCGGGTTCTGCGAGCACCTCGTGAATGCGCTCGCGCAGGCGCGGTGCGGTGTGGGCGTCGATCTCGCCGCCCGCGGCGACGATCCGGCAGCCGTTCGAGGGCGTCTCGACACCGAGCGGGAAGTCTGCCTCGACGTGATAGGTGAACTCGGTCATCGGAAATCGCATCCGGCCGCGGAGCGCACCCGAACGGTGCGGCCGCTACCTCGCACGAGTTTTCCCCAGTCGGGCCCCCGGCGCGCGAATCCTCACAGACTGCTTACACAGCTCTCGCTCAGGAATGAAGGTGCTCGATCGCATCATCCGCCGTCTCGTCGACCGCGATCAGCTGCTCGACGTCCGCGAGCTCGAGGACGCGCCGGATTCGCGCCCCGCGCGGAACCACGGCGCGGAACTGCCGGCCGCGTTCCTCGACCCAGCGCGCAAGCGTGAAGAGCAGGCGCACGCCCGCGCTGTCGAGGTACGCGAGCTCGGACAGGTCGACGACGAGCGCCTTCGCGTCCACGTCCATCGCGCGAACGAGCGTCGCCAGTGTCGCGTCCGCGTTGGACATGTCGATCTCGCCGCGGACGTGCGCGACCCAGATCCCGTCGCGCGCGACGAGATCGACGTCGCAGATATCCGCCACGCTCACTCCTGCCGTAGACGACGCCGTAAGCGTACGTGCGTTCCGTCCGGAGAGCGCTCGACGTCGACGTTCTCCATCAGCGCTTGCATGAACTCGAACCCGCGGCCACGGTCGTTCTTGGGCCCGGCCGGGCGCCAGGCGCCGCGGTCCTCGATCACGATCGTCACGTGTCCGTCCGTCAGCTCGGCATCGAGGCCGATGTCGACGTCCTCCTCTCCCAGCGGGTGCTCGACGGCATTCGAGCAGGCCTCGTTGACGGCGACGAGGAAGTCGAACACCTCCTCCTCGGCGGCGCCGTGGCCCTCTAGCCAAGCGCGCACGCTGCGTCGCATCGGCGCGAGCTCCTCCGGTCTGGCCGGGAAGCGGAGCGAGAGGTGGGGCGGGGAGACGGGTTCGAGGTGCACCGCGACGAGTGCGAGGTCGTCGTTGTGCTCGGCCCATTCGAGCTCCGCGACGATGCGATCGGCGAGCTCGTCGACCGGCACATCGGAGCGCTCAACCAGGTCGACCAGGCGGCTGATGCCGACGTCGATCGACTCACCACGCCGCTCCACCAGCCCGTCGGTGTACAGGACGATCGTCGATCCGGTCTCGAATCGAACCTCGGCCTCCGAGTAGGTCGTGTCGCCGGTGGCGCCGATCGGGAGCGAGCGCCCCTCGTCGAGCAGCCGTACGCTTCCGTCGGGGCCGCGCAGGAGCGGCGGCGGATGACCGGCGCTCGCGAGCTGCAGGCGTGAGCGCGAAGGTGACATGTGGGCGTACACGACGGTTGCGAACACGTCCTCGCCGCTCTCGGAGGCGAGCCGGTTCAGCCGGCTCAGCGCCTCCGCAGGCCCGAACCCCTCGAACGCATAGGCGCGAAGGACGTTGCGCAGCCGTCCCATCGTCGCGGCGGCTCGCACGCCGTGACCGACGACGTCGCCGACCGCCACGCCGATCGAGCCGTCGGCGAGCTCGAAGACGTCGTACCAGTCGCCTCCGACGGCGACGCCGACGGCGCCGGGCACGTAGCGCGCGGCCGCCTCGACGCCCTCGATCGCGGGCAGGCGCTCGGGGAGGAGGCTCCGCTGCAGGATCTCCGCGATCCGGTGCTCGCGCTCGTGGATCTGCGCGCGGTCGATGGCCACTGCGGCTCGAGCGGCGATGAGGCGCAGCAGCAGCACGTCCTCGCGGTCGAAATTGCGCGGCGTCCGCATGCCGACGTGGACGACGCCGATCGTGCGACCGTCGGCGACGAGCGGCACGCCGGCCACCGAGACGACGCCCGAGTTCTTGAGCTGCGCTCCGACCACCTCCGTCTGTGCGATATCCGGGACCACCAGCTGCCTCTGCGAGGCGGCGATGCGACCCGCGAAACCCTTGCCCACGGGCACACGGCTCACCATGTCCTCGGGGAAGCCGATCGACTTGCGCGTCACGAGGATGTCTTCCTTCTCGTCGACGATGAGGATCGAGGCCGTGTCCGACTCGACGGCATCCCGCAGCCGCGTGAGCAGCCGCTCGAGCAGCTCGTCGACCGAGCCGCTGGTAAACGTCGCGTCGACGACCGTCTGCAGCCGTCGCAGCCGCCCGGCGAGGCGCTCGGCTTGCTCGCGCGCGCGGAGCTCTTCCTCGTACAGCCTGGCGCGCTCGAGCGCCTGCGCGCACTGGCGTGCGAGTGTCTGGGCGAAGGCGAGGTCCTCGTCGTCGAACCGCCGGGCCTTGCGGAACGCGATGTGCATGGCGCCGATGCGCTCGTTGCCGACGATCAGCGGTGCCGTCAGCGTCGCTTCGTCACCCGACAGCGTCTGTGCCACTGCGAGGTGCGGCCAGCGGGCGACGAGATCGGCCGCGGACTCGACGACGACGAGCTCGCCCGTGCGCACTGCCTCCTCGGCGGGGCCGCCGCTCGCAGCGTCGAACCGACTCCACTGGTCCTGCAGCTCCTCGGGATACCCGGTGCTCGCCAGTGATTCGAACTCGGCGGCTCCAGGGACGAATCCGAACACCGCTCCGGCCTGGGCCCGGAGCGCCACGAGGCCCTCGCGGACGAGGACGTTGGCGACGTCGACCCTGGTTGCCGCTTCGCTGAGCGCCTCCGTGACGGCTTGCAGGCGCGTGATTCGCTGCCGAGCGTCCTCCGCCTCGGCGAGAGCGGCCGCCTGCTCCTTGTGGAGCATGGCGTTGTCGACGGCGACCGCCGTTCGCCGCGCGAGCTCCTCGACGAACGCCAGGTCGCTGCTCTCGTAGCGGCGCCCGCCCGCTTCGGTCGCGAGCGTGATCTCGCCGATCGTCGTCCCAAGCGCTTCGAGCGGTACGACGATGGATGACCCGGGTGCGTCGCTGATCGCGGCTGCGCCGGCGGGGTGACGGACGACGTTTCGTGTCTCGCTGTCCTCGATCACGTCGATCGAGCACCAGTCGGCCAGTGCCGGCACGAGGTGACGGGCAACCTCGGTGAGCGTCTCGTGGTAGTCGAGCGAGCTGTAGAGGTAGCCGGACAGCTCCGCCAGGAACTGTCCCTGCTGAGCCTGCCGCTTGCGTTCCGAGACGTCGGCGAACGTCGAGACGCCGGCTACCACCTCGCCGCGGGCGTCACGGATCGGAGCGGAGCTGACCTCCATCGTCCGGCGCGCGCCGCTTGTGTCCTGCACCTCCAGCGCCTCGCCTTCGCCGACCTCGCCGGACGCGAGCGACCGGACGATCGGCCACTCGTCCATGTCGTACGCCCTGCCGTCGGCGTGGAAGTACGGCGCCCGGTTGTAGTAATCGAAGACCGTTTCCTTCTCGGCGCCGTCGTCACGCCCCGCAGCCTCTGCGGTGTTGTCGAGAATGACCGTCCCCGTCGGCGCCTCGGCGACGATCACGCCTACCGGCATCTGCGCGAGCACCGACGCGAGCAGGCCGTGCTCCTCGACGATGGTCGCAACCTGGCGCTCCCGCTCGCGTGCCTTCGCCTGCCGGTCGGTGACGTCGGCGACGACGCCGACGAGCCGGCGCTCCACAGGCCGCGCCGTTCGCCTCATCTCATAGCCGCGCACCTCGAGCCAGCGGACCGCCCCGTCCGGCTGGGAGACGCGAAGCACGACCTCGACCTTCGAGCCTCCGAACAAGACCTGGTCGACGGCGCTGAGCGCCGTCGGCTGGTCGTCGGGATCGATCAGGGTGAGCACGGTCTCGATTGACCCCTCGAACTCGTCGGGCTCGAGACCGATGAGCTGCTCGACCTCGGGTGAGAGCCAGACCCGGCCGGATGCCGGCCACCATTCCCAGGCTCCCATCCCGCTCACCTCGAGTGCCACGCGGAGCGTACCGCCGCTTGCGCGCAGGCGATCGTGGGCGCGCCTCTCGCGGTCGAGCACCAGGGAGACGAGCAGTGCCGCGACGAGGAAGGCGAGAAGCGCGAACAGGCTGTCCCGGTCCGCACTGAAGCCGTGCGTGGGGGAGACGTAGAAGTACGCGAGCCCGAAGAAGGACGCGAGCGATGCGACCACGCCGGCGGCGGCGCCACCGGTTGCCGAGGCCGCCAGGACGGCGATCAGGAAGAGGCCGCTCGGCCCGGGCTTGCCCTCGAGGTCGGTGACATACGAAAGCCCGCAGATCGCGGCGGGCCCGGCGAGCGCGAGCGTCAGGCCGCCGAGGAGAGCAGTGCGGCTTGTCGACGAAGGGAAATCAGTTCGGACTCGTGTCACCGGCGGAGCGTCCGAGTGCGGCCTCGCAGCTCGGATGGATCGCGAACACCCGATCGAGCAACGTGATCTCGAAGATACGCCTGATGTTGGGGTCCGCGCACGCAATGCGCAACTCTCCGCCGCGCTGCTGGAGCCGCCGAACGGCTCCCAGCAAGACGCCGATGGTCATCGAGTCGATGAACGTGGTTGTCTCGAGGTCGACGACGATCGTGTCGGCGCCGCCCTCGATGACGGTGAACAACTCGTGGCGCAGGTCCGACGCCGAGGCGAGATCGAGCTCGCCCTCGGGTCGCAGCACGGCCGTCGACGGGTCCGGCCACGACGTCGTGACGAGGAAACCGCCGTCGATGAGCGGGCGATCGTCCTCGTGATCGTGGCGTGAGCCGAGTTCGCCGAGACGTGCCTCCACGGAGTCGATTGTCCCCGGGTCGCCGAAACGCGAAACCAGCCCAAAGGTCAGGTTTTCGCGCGGCTGGACCCATGCCGCGTTTTCTGCTCACGCGAGGCGGGTATCCAGGAGCCGTGAGCACGATCAGCAACGTCAGCCGAACGGCACGGGCTCAACCGCGATCGAAACGTCGTTCTGGCGAGCGCGCGAAGGCGCTTCTCCTCTTTTTCTACTCACCGACGTCGGGTCCGTCGCGCCGAATGGACGGGCTCGTTTCCTGGCTCTACGTCCGTGAGCGGAAGCACCTCAAGCTCCACCATGTCAACGTCGACGCGCGCAAGGACCTGGCGGCGCGGTTTCGCGTCTCGAAGGTGCCCACCCTCCTGCTTATCAAGGGCGCTGACGTCGTCGCGCGCCTCGAGGGGCGTGTCACCGGCCGCGAGATCGACGACGCCATGCTCCCCCACCTGAGACCATGACTGCTGCCTCGGCGAGCGCCAACGACGTTCCCGAGGCGCTGACGCTCTTCCTCCGAGAGATCGGCCGGTACCCCCTCCTCGACGCGCCGGAGGAGATCAGGCTGGCACGCCGCATCGAGCGCGGCGACCCGGACGCCAGGGAGCGGCTGATCACGTCGAACCTGCGGCTTGTCGTGTACGTGGCGAAGCGCTTCTCGGGCAGCGGGCTCCAGCTCGTCGATCTGGTGCAGGATGGGACGTTGGGGTTGATCAGGGCCGCCGACCGTTTCGACTGGCGGCGTGGCTGCCGCTTCTCGACCTATGCAACGTGGTGGATCCGGCAGGCCGTCCAGCGCGGGATCCACGGCAACGCCGAGACCATTCGCGTACCTGTCCACGTCCGCGAGCAGATGCGCGAGCTCCGCGCCCTCGAGCAGCAGCTGCTCGTCGAGCTCCAGCGCGAGCCGACGGAGCACGAGCTCGCAGACTCGGCCGGACTCTCGGACGACGAGATCCGCGAGATCACCGCGCTCGGCGACCGCGGGGTCTTGAGCCTGGACGAGCCGGTGGGAGAGGCACGCACGCGTGCGGAAGCCGTGCCGGCGGTGAAGAGCGTCGAGGACGAGGTCGAGCCGCGCCTGAGCTCGGAGGCAGTACATGCCGCGCTCGAGCGGCTGCCGGCACTCGAAAGCGACGTCGTCCGGTTGCGCTACGGCATCGACGGTGGGCCGTCGCTCACCGCAGCCGATGCCGGCGCAGTGCTCGGGATCGGCCGCGATCACGTGCGGCGGCTCGAGCGGCACGCGCTCAAGCGCCTTGCCTGGTCGCCCGAGCTGCTGGCAACACGCGAGTGAGCGAGCCGGAGTCCGAGCTCACGCGGCCCTGCGAGCCACGGCGGCGGCGTCGCGCTCGCGCATGTACCTGGCGAATGCCACCCGCTTGGCCATGCGGGGCTCCCGCGCCCACGCAGCCACCTGGGCCTGGAGACCGTTCTCGATCTCGATCCGGGCGCACTGCGTCTGGAACTCGAGCAGCCGCTCGAAGTTGCATTCGTGCCGCTCTGGTGCGAACCCGCCGCCGAGTGGTGCGCCACAGAGGTGACAGAACAGGTACATGCCTCGGGAATGCCCGCATCCCGCGGCGGCAAAACCCGGGGCGTCGAACCTTCACCGATCGCTTACGGCGTGTGCCTGACTCCGTAACGACAGCCTCAGGATTCCGCCGTGCCTGAGGCGGCTTCAGTCCTGGCTCGACGGTTCTTCGCGCTGCTCGAGTCGAAGGACCACAAGGGGCTCGACGCGTTTCTGCACGCTGACGTCGTCTTCGCCCCGGCCATGTTCCCCGGCCGGCTGTACGAGGGGCACGACGAGGTACTGCAGGGCTTCTACGAGCTCGTCTTCTCGCTGCCTGCCTATCGTCCGGAGGCAAGCCGTTTCACCGACCTCGCGCCGGACGCGGTTCTCGTCGACGGGCGGATCCATTTCGTCGACGAGCGCGGATCGCTGCACGACAAGAGCGCCTTTTGGGTCATGACCTTCGGCGGCGACCAGCTGCTGTCACTGCGGGGGAAGGGATCGCGCGCCGAAGCGCTCAAGCTGGCCGCGGACGTAACCGGCGGCTCAGCCGCTGCCGATCCGGGCGCCTGAGCGCCGCTGTCTCCGAACGAGGAGCGCCGTCGGTCCCTGATCCGGACACAGCCAGGGACGCCCGCGCACGAACTCGCGGACGACCGGCGTCTCGTGATGGACGCAGAACGTGCCCATCGTCAGCACCGAGCAGCCCGGGTACGTGCAATGAAAGAGGAGGTTCCCCGGCATGGTGCGCAGCTGGTACCCCGAACGGCCGGGAACTCAAACCGCGAGCGGGTTTTGGCGACGGCGCGAGGGGTAGGCCGAGAGTGCGCAACCGCGACCGAAACGAGGCGCAGCTCATGGCAACCGTCGAGGAGGCGATCGACGTTCACGTGCCGGTCAGTGCAGCGTATGACCGCTGGGCCCACTTCGAGTCCTTTCCGCTGTTCATGGAGGGCATCGTCGAGGTGCGCAAGCTGGACGAGACCTTCCTCCATTGGGTGGCCGAGGTCGGCGGGCGCCGTCGCGAGTGGGACACGGAGATCATCCTGCAGGTACCCGATCGGGTGATCGAATGGCGCTCCATCGACGGCTCGGAGCCGAGTGGTGAGGTGCGCTTCCAGCAACTCGACCCTTCGCACACGCGCGTGCGGGTGCACTTCGAGCACGAGCCACGAGGTGCAAACGAGGCACTCGCAGCGTCGCCCGGACTCGACGACCGTCAGGTGAGGAAGGATCTGGAGCGCTTCAAGGAGGTCGTCGAAACGGGCGCGGCCTGGCGTGAGGGCTCCGCGAACTGGCCGTAAGCGTGCCGTGACGGTCGCGTAAGGAGTCTGTACGGCTCCGTTTGGCGCTGCCTTCGAGAGGGATACCGGGGAGGAAACCTCGAAGGAGGTGGACTGATGAGACGTGCGATCAGAACACGCAGGATCGTGAAGCTGCTGGTCTTGCTGGGCCTCGGCGCGGTCGCGGCGTTCGCCGCGCTCGCCAACAGTGGGTCCGCTGCGAGGTCAGCGGTTCCGTCGAACACCGCCCCTCCGACGATCAGCGGCACGACGCAGGTCGGGTCGACGCTGACCGCGAGCAACGGCTCGTGGGACGGCACGCCGACGTCGTTCACGTATCAGTGGCTGCGGTGTGACACCGACGGCGGTAGCTGTTCGTCGATCAGCGGTGCAACCGCGAAGACGTACACGCTGAAGGGCGTGGACGCGGACAACACGCTTCGCGTTCGTGTCACGGCCAAGAACGCCAGCGGGTCCGGTTCGGCGACCTCCGTCCCCACCGCGGTGGTGAAGGCGACTCCGAAGCCGCCTGTGACGGGGTGTCCGTCCGGCACCGGCACGGCGAAGGTCAGCGATATCGCGCAGCCCGCGCGGCTGTCCATCGACCGCTTCGCGGTCAACCCGAACGTCGTGCAGCGCAGCACGCACGACGTGACGGTGCAGGTGCACATTTCGGCCTGTAACGGTAAGTCCGTCCAGGGGGCGCTGGTCTACGTGACGGCGGTCCCGTTCGATCAGTTCAGCATCGAGGACGAGGCTGCCACCGACTCGAACGGTATCGCGTCGGTGACCATGCACCAGCTCAAGGGGTTCCCTGCGGACCGGAACCAGCAGCTGCTCGTCATGATGATCCGCGCCCGCAAGCCGGGTGAGGACATCCTGGGCGGCATTTCCATCCGCCGGCTCGTCTCGACGCGGGTGGACCTCAACTCGTAACGACGAACACCGGGCCGGGCGGGGTCACCCGCCCGGCCCGTGTTTGGCGGCGTCCCGACCCGGTTACACGAAGAGCATGCTCAGCGGACACGCAGCACTCGCGATCGCCGCCACCCTCCTCGCGGGGCTGATGATGCTCCGTGCCTCGCTCTGGACGAAGGCGATGACCTGGCGGACTCCGCCTCGCTGTCCGAGCTGTGGGCGGCACCTTCGCGGCCGGCGCTGCCGCTGTACCGATTTGTAATTCGACGCGCGAGGCGTAGCCTCGCGCGATGCACCCGTACGCGTGGACGTGGAACGAGGAGACGCTCGTCCTCGTCCCGGCGCTGGCGGTCGGCTATGGGATCTGGGTCGCCACGCTCGGCACGGAACGGTGGCGGGTGGCGTGCTTCGCGCTCGCCGCGCTGCTGATCCTCGCCTTCGGCATCTCGCCGCTGCACCAGGTCTCGCTCCACTACCTGCTCTGGATCCACCTCCTGCAGAACGTCGTCCTCGCCGAATGGGCGCCCTTCCTGCTCGTGCTCTCGCTGCCGGCGACGCTCGCAACCGTGCTGGCCGACTCGCGTGCGACGCGGCGATTGACGCATCCTGCGGTAGCGCTCCCGCTCTGGCTCGCGAACTACGCCATCTGGCACGTGCCCGTGATCTACGACGCGGCGCTTCGCCGGCCGCACTCGCTCCTCCACCTGGAGCATCTCGCCTACCTCGCCACCGGCTGTCTCTTGTGGTGGCCGGTGCTCCGCGACGTGCCGCGGCGACTCGCCGCAGGGGCGCGGACGCTGTACGTCTTCGGCGCCTTTGTTCTCGCCGCGCCGATCGGCCTCGTGCTCGCGCTCGTGGGCCGCCCGGCGTATTCCGTCTACGAGCACGCCCCGGAGCGCGTCTGGGGCCTCTCGGCGCTCGCCGACCAG
>Ga0066709_100000392_pt1 | contig 22700 bp, 16 predicted proteins | sample GraSoiAngelo_158_FD_79665 | JGI IMG/M metagenome (GOLD analysis project Ga0066709, IMG submission 79665) | Grasslands soil microbial communities from the Angelo Coastal Reserve, California, USA - 14_1009_16_30cm | ecosystem: Environmental > Terrestrial > Soil > Grasslands | place: USA...
CCGGCAATCCGGCGTGCGGATCTTCGGTGGTGATCTTGGCCAGCGCCAGCGCGGCCCGCGCCATCGTGTCGATCCCTTCGCTCGAGAGATCCGACGTGTAGGATGACCCGCTGCGGCGGCCCACCAGCACACGAATTCCCATGCCTCGTGATCCGGCTTCCTTCATGCGCTCGGTTTGCCGCATCCGGACGTTCGTGGAGAACTCGTCGCCCTCGACGATGGTGCACTCGGCATCCGTCGCGCCACCGGCCAGCGCGCGCCGCACGGCTTCCGCGGCCACTTGCTCGAGATCGCTCATGCGGCCGTCCCGCCCACCGTCATGCGTTCGATCTTCAGCGTCGGAATGCCGACGCCCACCGGCACGCTTTGCCCTTCCTTTCCGCAGACCCCGATGCCTTCGTCAAGTTGAAGGTCGTTTCCCACCATGCTCACGTACTTCAGCGCCTCCGGCCCGTTGCCGATCAGCGACGCTCCGCGCACTGGGCGCGTGAGCCGGCCATTCTCGATCAGATAGCTCTCCGTCGCCGAGAAAACGAAGTTGCCGCTGGTGATGTCCACCTGGCCGCCGCCGAACGTAGTGCAGTATAGGCCCTTGGGCACGGAGCGGATGATCTCTTCCGGATCGCTCGTACCGGCGAGCATGTATGTATTGGTCATGCGCGGCATGGGCATGTGCTGATAACTTTCGCGGCGCCCGTTCCCCGTGGCCGCGGCGTGGGTGAGCCGGCTCGACAGTTTGTCTTGCAGGTAACCCCGGAGCACGCCGTTCTCGATCAGTACGTTCTTCTGCGTGGGAACGCCTTCATCGTCCACATTGAGCGAACCGCGCCGGCTGCCGATGGCCCCGTCGTCAATCACCGTGCACAACGGGCTGGCCACCATCTGGCCGATGCGGCCGCTGAACGCGGACACGCCCTTGCGATTGAAGTCGGCCTCCAGTCCGTGGCCGACGGCTTCGTGCAACAGAATGCCTGGCCAGCCCGGGCCCAGAACCACGGTCATCTCGCCCGCCGGGGCTTCCGACGCATCGAGCTGCACGATTGCTTGCCGGGCCGCTTCGCGCGCGAAGTGCTCCGGCGTTTTCTCGTTCAGGAAAAAATCCAGCGTCACTCGCCCCCCTCCGCCCGAGTGGCCGTGTTGAGGAGGACCGCCGTTTTCGCGCGCGAGCGCCGTCACGCTCAGTCGCGCCATCGGCTGGCGGTCGAAGCTCAGCCGGCCTTCACTGGTCGCCACCAGCACATGGCGCACGCTGTCGCCGTAAGCTGCCTGGACCTGAAACACGCGCGGGTCGTAGGCTCGCGCGGCGCGGTCGGCGCGCTTCACCAGCGCGACGCGCTCCTCCAGGCTCGTATCGTGCGGCACGGTAACCATGGGGTACAGATTGTGCCGGCGCGCTTCTTCGAAACCGTGTTTCGCCACGCCGGCCGGTCCCCGCGCGATGAGCGCGGCCACATGCGCGGCTTTGCGAATTTTTTCAGGGCTCAGATCATCGCTGTAACCGTAGCCGGTGCGCTCGCCCGCAATCACCCGCACTCCCACACCAAGCGAAACGCCTTCCGTCGCGCTCTTGACGATCTCCTCGTCGATCGCTATGGAGCTGGTCGCAAGATACTCGAAATAGAGGTCGGCGTACTCGCCGCCCGCCGAAAGCGCTTCGCTCAAGTACGATTCAAGATCGTGCTCGGTAATGCCGAAACGCTGGGCGAAAAAGGACTGCGAAAAACTCATACTTCGAGCGTATCATGCGGGCTTCACCGCGACGAGGCGCAAGCGGCGGTAGTCGATGATCCAGCCGCCATCGCGGTACATCGACGGCCGCAGCCGCCTGGCCACTGCGCGCCGCGCTTCACCCCGGCGAGCCTCGTTCATTCCTGAGAACAGGGCGTCGCCGAACATAACCAGCCAGTCCTCAAGCCCGTCCTCGCCTTCGACGCGCGTCGGCCGGTCGAAAAACATCACGTTCCGGACTTCGAAGCCCTGCTCCTCGAGCAGGCTCGCGTACTCGCCGACGCTCGGATAGTACCAAGGGATTTCGACCGGTCCCGTCTCCGCGAAAACCGCTTCCAGCAGCTTGCGCGTGTTTCCTTTGCCGCCAAACTCGGCCACGAACCGGCCGCCCGGCTTCAATGCGCGCCACACACACGCCGCCGCATCCGCCGCATTCTTGACCCAGTGCAGAGCGGCATTCGAAAAAACGGCGTCCACGGGCTCATCGGCACGGAAGGCCCCCGCATCCGCCACACGGAACTCGATCTGAGGAAAATTCTCGCGCGCCTGCGCGATCATCTCAGGCGAGCGATCGATGCCGGTCACCTCGGCTCCGCTCTCCGCGATACGCGCTGTCAATTGTCCGGAACCGCAGCCCAGATCGATGATACGCTCGCCCGGCCGGGACTCCAGCAGATCGATCAGAGATTCGCCGTGCCGCCACACATAAGAGTGGCGTGACTGGTAGCGCTCGGCGTCCCAGTCGGAGAGTGGTGGCATCCGGGCACTATTGTCTCAAGCCTTGTTGGCTCGAGGGCTACGGATCTTTCGCGCAGCGGAAACCGATGTCGCCCGACGAGTAGCGCTCCGGAATCGGGCTCCATTCGTACGCCGCTGCGGCGGCGAGGGGTGTGTTGAACGATCCTCCCCGAATTGCGATCCACTGCTCATCCGCCGTGGGCGGCGGCGAAAGCAACGTGGAGAACATCGCCACCGCGGCCGGGCTGGGCGTAATCCTGCCCTCGATCATCTCCCATGCGTTGCCCGCCATTTGATACGCGGGGTACGGCGCGAACGACCGCACCGGCATCAGCGCGTGTGTCGAAACCGGCGGATTTCCGCCGGTGTTCGCGAGCGCGGCGTCCTCGGCATCGCCCCAGGGGTAGCGATAACCCTTTGTGCCGCGTGACGCGCGTTCCCATTCAAGCGCGGTCGGCAGGCGTTTCCCTTTCCATTTCGCATATGCGCGCGCCTGCGCGATCGTGATGTGCACCACCGGCAACTCGGCGTCGCCAGAGGGCGGCGCGCATCCCGTGGCGCGGCAGAAGCCGGCGTATTCCCCGTTCGATACTTCGGTCTCATCCATGTAGAAGCCGCCGAGCTTTACCGGCTGCTTTCCGGCGCCGGAGAGAAACGTGCCCGCCGGTATGTAGATCATTCCCGGGATTTGCGGCGGAAGACGCAGCGAATACCATGCGCCGGCTACGATCAGGAGCGCCAGCGCGGCCCCCAACGCCGGCCAGAGGCGGCGCTGCTTCGCCGCGGGCGTCGGCTGCGCGCTCAACACCTGCGTCTTGGAACCGGCCGCCGGCGACATGATGCGGTTCAGCTCCTCCACGATCGCGTGGAAGTTCTGCGGCCGTTCTTCTGCTTTCTTGGCCGTGCAGCGCAGCACCAGCTCGCGCAGCGCCTGCGGCACGCCTGCGTTTTCCATCAGAGCCGAATCCAGCGGCTGATTCAGAATCTGATAGAACACCTGCTCCATCGTCTCCGCGTTGATGCCGCGCACGCCGGTGAGCAGCTCGAACAACAGCATCCCGTACGCGTAGACGTCCACCAACGCCGTGGTCGCGCGCCCCGAGACCTGCTCCGGCGCCATGTAGTAAGGCGTCCCCATCGTCATGCCGGTCCGCGTGAGCGACAGGTCCGCCGTCTTCGCAATGCCGAAATCCATCAGCTTGACGCGCCCGTTGGGATCGATATGGATGTTCTCCGGCTTGATATCGCGATGAATGATTCCGCGGCCGTGCACGTACTCGAGCGCCTGGGCGATCTCGAGCGCGATCTTGATGCGCTCGAAAAGGCTGCCCACACGGCTGTCGCGGATGGCTTCGCGCAAGTCCTCGCCCTTCAGGTACTCCATGACGATGTAGGGGCGGCCGCCATGCTCGCCGTAATCGAAGACGCTGACGATGTTCTCGTGCTGGATGTTGCCCGCCAGTCGCGCCTCCAGCAGGAAGCGCGCCTTGGCCTCGGGATCGGCGCAGGCGTCGTCCGTCAGGATCTTCACCACGACGGGACGGTCAATTACGGTGTCGCGCGCGCGGTAGACGTGCGACATCCCGCCCCCGAGGAATTCGAGCAATTCGTATTTTCCGATGGTCGCTGGAAGCTGCATCAAATCACGTGCGCCAGCGTGAGAACTACGTACACGAGCGTCATTCCGATCACTACCGATATACCGGCGAGCAGCATCAGGCCGCCTTGCGTCCGAAACTGCGCGGGCAGTTTCTGGACGAACTTCGGCAGCCCTTCGAGCGGGACCGGTTCCTGCGCTTCGGGCTCCGCGGCCGGACGCGCCGGCTTCGAAACTGCCGCAGGCCTCGCGGCCGTGGCCGCCTGCGCCGCTGCGGCGGGCCTGGGCTTCGCGGAGCCCTGCCGCGACGGGTCGAGAATCTGCTCGATCTCTTCGCAGACCGCGCCGAGACCTTGCGGCCGTTGCGCGGGCTGCTTCGCCGTGCAGCGCGCGATCAGCGGGCCGATCGCCGGCGGAAGCTTCAACACTTTCAGCGGCTCCAGGTTGAACGGCTCGTAGAGAATCTGGTTGAAGATCCGCTCCACCGTATCGCCGCTGATCGGCTTGGCGCCCGTGAGGATTTCGTATAACAGCACCCCGAACGCGTAAACATCGGCTTGCGGCGTCAGCTGCTGGCCCAACACCTGCTCCGGCGCCATGTAATACGGCGTCCCGAGCGTGAATCCCGCCCGCGTCAGCTGCACGCCTTCGGACTTGGCGATTCCGAAGTCCATCAGCTTGACCTTGCCGGTCGCATCGATGTGGATATTCTCGGGCTTGATGTCGCGGTGGATGATTTTCTTCGAATGGATGTAATCCAGCGCCCGCGCTACCTGCAGGGCGATCTGCATGCGGCTGGTGAAGTCGCCGGTATCGCCCTTCTTGATCGCCTCCCGCAGGCTCTCGCCTTCGAGAAACTCCATGACGATGAACGGCCGGCCTTGCTCTTCGCCGAAATCGTACACAGCGATGATGTTTTCGTGTTTGATGTTGGAAGCCATGCGCGCTTCCTGCAGGAATCGCGCCTTCGATTCCGCGTCGCCGAGCGCTGCCTCTGTGAGGATTTTCAGCGCCACGCGCCGCCCCAGGACCATGTCCTTGGCCCGGTAAACATGCGACATGCCGCCGCCCAGGAACTGTTCGATCTCGTATTTACCGACACGGGAAGGATGTTCCATCAGCGCGCCACCGGCACAACACATTTTAGTGTAGACAAAAAGTCCTTGCTGAAAACAGCCGGCCCGCCGCCGGTATCGGCGTAAAAGGCGTAATCCATCAGCGCTTGCCCGCCTCGACCCTGCCGCACCACCCAGCCGAACGTGTTCGCGCCGCTCGCGGCGGGCGGGCGGTCCGCATCGGCGAAGAAATGGAATAGGGCCCAGGTTCCGGTGAAGTTTTGCACCGGCAACGGGCTGCCGCCGGTCAGCCGCAGGGAGAGCACAAAATTGGAATTGCCGGCGCCCGGCCAGACATACCTGTGCGACTCGCCGCCCTTCAGGTGAGTGGCTTCGCCGTTCACCGTGATATCGAATCGCTCGATGCGGTCGGTCGGGAGCGGACGAAGGGTGTATGACAGATTCGGATCTGTGCCGGCGTCGCCGTAAACCGCGCGCGAGAACTTCATTAACTGGCTCGCAAAGCGCACGAAGGCAGGGCTCACTTGCGGATTCGTGGCGGTGCATTCGCCGTTCTGGCACTGCATCACCGTCTTGAGCGCGGATTCATAGAACGTCCAGATTCGTCCGGTCTTCGGCCGCAGCAGGTCCCCAAGCTCGTTGAGGGTCACTTCCGTCTGGGCTCCGGAATCGAAGGGGAATTTTCGGGCGATTCCGTTAAACGCCGTGCAGAAGCCTGCCCCGGCGGCCCGCAAGTCGGACGATCCCAGGCCGTCCAGATATGTGATCGGCTGCAGCAGCAGCTCCTGCGTCCGCTGGTCGATGCGCCCTTCCGGATCGGGAGGGAACGATGCGCCCAGCTGTCGCGTGGTGAGCGTGGCCGAGTTCGCGTTGTCGCGCATCGCGCGATCTCCGTCCGGCTCCTTGTTGGCCGCACGATCCACTGCCTGCTGCAGCGTGAGCAGGCTGGCGTTGTAGGGCTTGGCCGGATCGGCGATGTAGACTTGCGCGCCTGACCAGGGCGCCACCATTTGCACCGCTTTGAACTTCTCGGCGACACCCGCCGCTTCGATGCTCGTATTCTGCGAGGTCCACCACAGTAGCGCCAGGAGGGGCGCCCCGCTGCCGGTCAGCACTCCCAACTTGCGCGAAGCGTCCTGCAGCCCGGCGTATCTGTTCACGTTGCTGCGTCTGAGCACAGCGCGCCACTGATCGACGTAGTCGCGCGTGTAAGCGTCCAGGATGCCTTTCTCCATCGACGCCTTGTCCGGGCCGGGTCCCATGAATTCGCCCAGGACCCATTTTTCGCCGCTGAAGTTCTGGGCCTGGATCTGGTCGTGAATGAATTTCCAGCCATCCCGAGTGAAAGCCCAGCGGACTTCAACGGAACTGGTCACGTAATCGGACGTGCCCGGAAACTTCTTGTTGAACGTGGTCGGCGGATTCCTTTTGTCGGCCTCCGCCAGCAGGAACTGATAGACGCGCTCTGCGCCCGAGAATTTTGAGAGGTAGATGCGCGCCCGTGTGATCGCGTCCGCGTTGCCGTCGGGTGGATAGGGATTGCCGTTATGGAGATCGCGCGCGTAAAAGTCGAACTGGAGCTTCGCCAGATCCATGCGTTCCTTGCCGATCTCGGACTCGTGCCCGGCGCTCCAGCGCGCCAGCAATCGCGAGCCGAGAAACGCCTGCAGGCTCGCGTCGGAAGAGCGCTTCCATTCGGAAGTCGTCAGCAGATAGGACTTCAGTGTGTCGTATGCGTAGCCGTAGTCGTCCGACGGGCCAGGCGAAGGCGCCGTGTTCCGCAGAAAACCCAGCAGCCCCGCCTGCGTTGAGCCGAACAGAAGCTGCCGGAACTTGTTGTAGTAGATTCTGCGAACGTTGGGCAGCATCGCGCTGCCCTGGTACAGGCCCCAGCGGAGGCTCAACGGTGTGCCGTTGTATTCGTAATCGCTGAGCTGCTCTGCGGACCGGCGCAGGCCATCCAGACGCCGCAGCGCGTCCTCGCTTGGAAGATTCCCGCCCGCGGCCTCACCCGCGGCAATGCCCCGCGCCGCGGTCAGCGCGTCCTGCTCGAGTGCCCGGTTTCCGAAGAACGACACCATGAGCATCACTGAATAGAACAGAGCCAGCACGGCGGCCGAGACCGCCAGCACACGCTTGAGCCCGCTGGTCTTGACGCTCGATCCGCTGGCGGCGCGCGCGGCGTCGTCGGCCAGGATCACGTCGTGAAACAGATGGCCCAGAAACAGCCACTGCGGAACCTTTCGTGTGCCGCCGCTTGCCTGCGCCATCGCCTGCTGGGCGCGCCGCTCGGCCTCGACACCCACGCGAAACATGCGCGTGGCGCCGCTCGCCATTTCCGTTTCTGCGGGAGCCGCCGGGGTCGCCATCGCCGCGGCGGGGACGTCAGCCACATGCACCGGCCGGACTCCTGAAAAATAGAACCCGCGCAGGAATGGACTGGCGCGAAGCTGGCTGGGGCGGCAGACGTCCACCAGAACCTGGACCAGCGCGCCGCGCAGCTTCCGGAATTCGCGCGGGAACTCATAGGCGCTGGGAATTTTCTGTGCATCGGTTTCCCGCGGCAGAATACGCAATCGCTGGTCGCAGAACGAATGGAAAAGCTGGTTGAAAGCGGCGGTCAAACGTTGCGTTTCTTCTTCCGCGTAAACTCCGGAACCCTGAGCGGACCGGATCGGCAGTGTAGCGCCCACCACTTGTCCGGCCTCTTCCAGGCTCAAGTTGCGGACGAAATCCGCGAAGAACGGCAGACGGTCGGCTCGGCTGAACAGCACGTATACCGGAAAACTGATGCCGAGAATCTGCGAAATCTCTCCCAGCCGCGCCTGCAGATAGCGGGCCGCGTTGGCCACGGCATCGGCCGCGCCCTGGCGGGAGAATGTTTCGAGATCGAAACACAACAGGACGCCGCGCGGGGCTTGGCCTCCGCCGCCGATCAGCGATCTGAGCCGCGCCGGCTGCAACCGCGCAACCAGCTGCGTCCAGGCGGAAGGATTCGCCATGAGCGCGCCGCCCGCTTCGACAAAAACCGTATCGCGCGCGTAGAAGATATTGGCGGCTCGCGTCGGGGCAACCATGTTGTCCTGGTACACCTGCCCGGCGAGCAGCTCAGCCTCCAGCCCCGAGTTCAGGATCGTGCTCGTCTTGGCCGTGCCGCGGTCGCCGATGACGAAGATCGTCGCCAGGTTGGCGATTCCGGCGCCGCCTTTTGAGTGCGCGAGCTTCGCGTTGGCGTCGCGGATCAGATGGTCGGCGTTACCGGCGTCAGTCCCGCCGGGTGCGGATCCCTCGTCCGAGCCTTCTTTTCGCTGCCACTTGGTCTGGAAATAGACCCAAAATGCCGCCGCGGAGAGCCCCAGCACTCCCAAAAGGCAGACGAAGAAATACCACGTGGCCCCCTCCAGATGCAGGAACTTCGCCGAAATAAACGCGAGTCCCGTGAAAAAGAGGAACAGGGCTGCGGCTCCGAAATAGATGATCATGCGACAGGCCCCGCCATCGTCTCAAGAGTCCCCAGGTCAGGGCGCAGCAGAAGATAAAAACCGCCGAAAAGAATCAGCATCAGAAGGAAGCAGAACGCTGCTCCGATAAGCAGGCGGCCCACCCACGGATCTCCCCCCATTGCGCGCGCCGTTTCGTGCGGAAGCCGCCATCCCGGAGCGAGTTCCCCGCCCGCCTGGCGGATGCGCTGGATCTTCTCTGCCGTCTGACCGGCGATCGCCCGCAGATCGCCTCGCCCGCCCATGCTGTAGCGGCCGGCAAATCCGAGCAGCAGGCACAGATAGTAAACCTCCAGCAGGTCCGCCAGCTCCTGCGAATCGGAGCGGCCGAGCAGCTTCTGAAGATTCTGGAAGAAAATCTCGCCCGCGATGTGATGGCCGTAGCGCTCCTCCTGCAAAGGCTGCCGCGGCCAGTCGCCGAACACCGGCAGGCGCAGGTTCAGAATCGATTCGTCCAGAAACGCGACCACCGCGAAAATGGCGAGCTCGATGTCCTCGGCCGTGTAGCCGCGGCGGCGCGCTTCGTCGTCGGCCAGTTTTACGGCGCCCCAGATCTGCGCGCGGAACGACGCGGCATCGCTCACCTGCTGGCGGTTGGACCGCAAACGCTCGCCCACCGTCAATAATTCTTGAAACACGAACGCGAGATTTTCCATTCGTCGCGATGCGGGTTGCGGACTCATTCTTTCAGGCCTCCAGGACAATCAGCAGTTCAACCGAGGGATCCGGCAAGTCGCCCGGCACGTACAGCCCGATTTGCCGGGTTTGCACGATGTGATCCCAGCACGGGCCTGTGCGGCTGACGCTGAAGTACTGGAAGTCGGCCTTTACCGGAATGGCCGCCGGCGGCGCCGGCAAGTGCGTCAGCGCGAGACCGGGGAGCGCGCGTTTCACCAGTTGCGGCACGAATTGCTTGGAGCATAGCTTGATCAACTGCGGCGCCTTGGCGATCACCTCGGGCTCGCTGACCTGCGAGCGCACCGCGAAGATCCAGCGCGCCCGGTCCAGGCAGCGCTGGTCGGTCACCTCTGCTTCGTAGAAATAATCGGCGCGCTTCGCCAGCGGGATATCGATATACTGCGTGGGAACAATCGTTTCTAGATGCGTGCGGATGTGCTGATCCAGCTCGCCGAAGCTCTTCTCCAGGTTGCGGTGATCGTAGAGCGGCAGCTCGCGCGGGTGCGATTCGAACGCAAAGGTGCACAGGGCGCCGCCCAAACGCAGCATCTCCACGAACAGATTCTCCGGGTGTCCGCGTTTCGACACGTAGTGGTGGCGCAAGGGCGCCAGTGCGGCATTCACCGTGTGGAGCAGCCAGAAGTTGGCGATCTCGCGGGTTGAGAACTCGGCCCAGCTGCGCTCCTTGCCGCCCGGCGCCGCGCGCGAGAAGAGCGCGCTGTTGTCCTCGAGAATTTCGATCAGCCGGCCGAGCAGGGCCATCAGACGCTCGCTCGCGCTGATCTCGACGCAGGGGGGGATGAACGCCGGATCAAACACAAAATGACCCGACCCGTCCCTGGTGATGCGTGCAATCGGCAGCGTGATCAGATCCTCGAAGGGCTCGGTATCCAGGCGGAGCCGGATGTTCTTGCGCCCGATGTGAACCGGTTTCTCGTCGCGCCCGGTGGTCTCGTCGCGAAGCATCCGGACCTCGGCGCGATAGCGCGCCGCACCGTTTTCCGGCGCCGCATCCTCGGGCGTCGCCGTGTTCATACCTTCCGGCCGCCGCGGCGCTACTGCGAGCATCACCGTCACCTGGTCGCGCACCGGCGGAAACAGGTCGGCGATGTTGCGCGCTTCCGGAAGCGCGTCGCTTTCAGGCATGTGGAAGACCAGACCGTCCGGAAAGATTCCGCGCGCATGGACCAGTGAAACCGTGCCGTTCTTGAGCGCCTCCGCGTCGAACTGCGCCCCCACCAGTCCCCACGGCTCAAACCATAGCGAAGAGACGGTGAAGCGGGTGGAATCTTCGAAGTACCGGCTTTGCGCTTGGAAATGGTGCGGCCCAAGATACATGCCCTCCGACCAGACCACCCGTGACAGATAATTCATGCGCCGAGTCCTTTACTTTAGCAAAGGAATCAGCCTGTAGCCAGAAGCGCGAGTCAGAAACGGAACTGGGAACGGCACGTCCAAGATAAGAAGTTTGTTAGACTTTTGACAAATCGGTTCGTTTTCAACGGGGGCGCGGACCAAGGCGGAACAAAAAATGAGGCTACTGATTCTTGCAGTGTGTCTTGCGGCCGGTCTCGCCGCCCAGACCACCAGCACCATCAAAGGTCGCGTCTACGACGTCACGGGAGGAATCCTGGACGGCGCCAAGGTTACCGCCCGGCAGGTCGATACTGGATTCGAGCGCGCCGCGGCGGCGCTTTCTGACGGCAGTTACGTGCTCACAGAGCTGCCCGCCGGCCGCTACGAACTGCGCGCCGAGCAGGCCGGGTTCCGCCCGCTTTTGCTCAAAGGAATCCTGCTTACCGTCGCCGAAACTTCCGTGGTCGACTTAACGCTTGAAGTCGGATCACTCGACCAGGAAGTGACCATCACCTCGGATGCGCCTCCGATCAACACTTCCACGGCCGAACTTAGTTATCTCGTCGGCTCGCGCACCATTCAGGACTTGCCCCTCAACGGCCGCAATTACACCGACCTTGCTTTGCTGCAACCCGGCGTCGTCGCGTTCCCGCAACGTGATGGCGGCTCGGTGGTGGCGCACGGCCTCGGAACAAGCGTCAATGGGCAGGACCCTCGCTCCAACGTTTACCTTCTCGATGGAACGCCGTTGAACGATTTCACCAATGGCCCCGCCGGGAGCGCGGCCGGCACCTCGCTCGGCATGGAGACGATCCGCGAATTCCGTGTCGAGACCAACGCCTACTCCGCCGAATTCGGCCGCAACTCCGGCGGGCAGATCAACGTGCTCACCAAGTCCGGGACCAACACCCTGCACGGTAGCCTTTACGAATACTTCCGCAACGACCATTTCGACGCGCGAAACTTCTTCGACTCGGTCGCGAAGCCCAAGTTCACGCGTAACCAGTTCGGCGGCTCGCTCGGCGGACCCATCGTGAAGGACAAATCGTTTTACTTCGTGGGATGGGAGTCTCTGCATGAGCGCCTCGGCAAGACCATCGCGAGCTTCGTGCCGGACGCCGCCGCCCGCAACGGCACTGTCGCCGCGAACGTTCGGCCATATCTGAACGAAATCCCGCGCGCCAATGGACCGGAGATCGGCGGGGGCCTGGCGACTTTCATCTGGGGCGCGCGCCAGCCGCTTTCGGAGAATTACGTCCAGGGCCGCTACGATCGCAACATCGGTTCCAGGCAACAACTCTTCGCCCGATACACGTACGACGATACTCAACAGGACCTGCCTACCGATTTTCCGCAGTTCCCGCGCTCATACCTCTCGACCAACCAGTTCTTCACTCTCGAGCATCACGCCATCCTTTCTCCCTCGACGCTTAACACCATGCGCGCCGGATTCAGCCGCACGCGAATCGGGCAGAACGTTCGGGCCGATACTTCGCAGTCGCTCGCTCCGTTCGCGCCCGGAAACACCATCATCGGCGACATCGATATAGGAGGCATGCCGCGTTTCGGGCCGCAGTCCAGCGGGAATTTGCGGCTTGTGCAGAACGTGTATGGATTCGAGGAGGGCCTGTCGCTCGTGCGCGGATCGCACCTGATCAAGCTCGGCGGCCTCATCGAGCACTATCAGGACAACATGTTCAATCCGACATTCGGGAACGGCATTTTCACTTTCAGCGGCCTCGGCGACTTTCTGAGAGGCGCGCCGGCGCGCTTTGTCGGCTTGTCGCCGGGCGGCGCGCTCGACCGTTATTGGCGCTTCACGCTGTTCGCCGTCTACGCGCAGGACACGTTAAAGCTCACCTCGCGCCTGACGGTGAACTACGGCCTGCGTTACGAGACTACTACCACCCCGGTCGACATATATGGCCGGGATTCTGCGCTGATCAATTTCAGCGATCATGCTCCAACCGTCGGCCAGCTTTATCAGAACCCGACGCGCAAGAACCTCTCGCCCCGGGTCGGCCTGGCGTGGGATCCCTTCGGCAGCGGCCGGACCAGCGTGCGCGCCGGATATGGATGGTATTTCAACACCAACAATCAGCAAAACCTGATCGTCACGGTAACCAATCCGCCGGCCACGCCGCGTGCCGTCATCGCGAGTCCGACATTTCCGTCGCCGCCGTTCAACGCCGCCGCTACTAACACAATCCGGCCCGTGCAGTGGGATTTGAGGAATCCGAACGTGCACGTGTGGAACGCGAGTATTCAGCACACCCTGTGGGCCGATACGGTGATCACACTGGGCTACGCCGGGTCGCGCGGCGTGCATCTACTCCGCTCTGGTGACATCAACGCGGCGGTTCCGGCCCGCCTGGCGGACGGCACTTATTTCTATTCCGCCACTGCGCCGCGTCCGAACTCTGCGTTCACCACGATTGAAGCCAAGACCAGCGATGGCAACTCCTGGTATGAATCCGGCATTCTGGAGATCCGCAAACGCCTGGCCAAGGGATTCATCGCGCAATCGTCCTACACCTTCGCGCGCAGCATAGACACGACTCAGGCGTCGACTTTCTTCTCCGATGCGATCAACGATACGACCTCGGCCATGCCGGAGCTTCCCGGATTCCATTACAACAAGGGGCTTTCCGATTTCCAGGCCAAGCACAACTGGGTGATGAATCTCACTTATCAGTTTCCCGGTGGCGGAAACTGGGCCGTGAAGGGCTGGCAGGTTTCCGCGATCTCGAATGTGCGTAGCGGCAACCCCGTGACGGTATTTGTGCAGAACAACCGCTCGCGCTCGAAGTGGGCGCCGTCGCTCGGTCCGGGGATTGGCTCCGATCGCCCGAGCATCGCGCCCGGATTCACGTACGAGAGCGCCGTTCTCGGCAGGCCGGACCAGTGGTTCAATCCGGCCGCATTCGTCTTGCAGCCGGCGGGCCAGCTCGGTACGGAGGGACGCAATGCCTTGATCGGCCCCAACCTGAGGACAGTGGACTTTTCGCTGAGCAAGAATACGCCTCTCACCAGGCTGAATGAACGCGCCGCTCTCCAGTTCCGCGTGGAAGCGTTCAATCTGTTTAACCGCGCAAATCTCGAATTGGCGCCCCCCGCGTTGCTTGCCTTTGCAGGTTCGGCGGATAATGAGAACCCGCTTAGTACGCTTGGCCGGGCGCGCGCAACCCTGACGTCGTCGCGGCAGATTCAGCTGGGATTGCGGATATCATTTTAGAGTAAAGCGGTTTGTAGATATGCAAACTCAAACTCCTGTGAGGAAAAAATCCATGGTGTGGGTGATCTTCGCGCTGGGCGCGGCGCTTTCCTGGGGCTTTTACGGGCCGATGATACAGAAGGGCCATGTAGGCCTCGGAAATCCGCTCAAGGTTTTGCTGTGCGTGGGATTGGCGTATTTTCTGATCGGTGTCCTGGTGCCGGTCGGGACGCTGGGCTCGAGCGGTCTTACGGGATGGAAGCAGGCGGGCGTCGTCGCGGCGACCATCGGCGGCGCGCTGGGCGCGATCGGAGCCATTTGCATCATTTGGGCGATGAAGAACGGCGGTGAACCCGCCTATGTAATGCCGCTCGTGTTCGGAGGCGCGCCCGTCATCAACGTGCTCTACTCGATGTACTTGAATCCGCCGAAAGGCGATGTCAGCCCGCTCCTGTGGATCGGGATGGGGCTGGTGCCGCTGGGCGCCGGAATGGTGCTCTACTACAAGCCGCATTAATCTACGCAAGCAATACCGCGCGGCGCGCCAACGACTCGAGCCGCGCATCGATCTCCTCGCGCGAACAATCCATCTCTCGAGCCAGCGTCGTCCGGTCGCGCGTCCCGTCGAGCAGCACGATAAACCGGCGGGCGGGGTCGCCTTCGATCGTGAGCGCGCGATGCCGCAGCGTGCTGACGCTTGAATCCCCGCGCGAAGCCTGAAGGCGCACTAACGGGCTCGCCCGCGGCTTCTCACCGGCTCGCACCGCCACGCCCGGAACGGTGTGCAGCTCGATCATCCCGTTCTGAAAAAGCTGCAGCGCCATCTCTGCCGTATCCGCCTCCACGCGTTCTTCTTGCGGCCAGCCCGCAATCATCCGCCGAAGGAACATAAGTGTGAGCGCGTGGTTGGTTTTGATTCGCACGCTGTTCGGATGGGAGAACTCCCCCTCAGCGGTTTCGGCCGCGCTTGTTGCCGCCAGCATTCCCACGGCGCGTTCGGTCTGCAATCGCGCCGCGACCGGCGCACCGGCGTGACACAGGAGCGACTGCCGGAAACGGCGCAGCCGCAACAGATCAAGATACTGCTCCTCGACGATCCGGTCGCCGCCGGCGGCCTGGGCGGCCACCGCAACCGCCTCGGGGCTGAGCTTAAGGTTGGCGGCGTCCCGAACGCTCGCCTCGTCCAGATACTGTAGTCCGTGGCGGTCGGCGTGGGCGATGAACTGGTGGAAATATGCTGGCTCGTAATTCTCAGCGAGATAGTCGTGATACAGCGAGCCATCATCGCGAGCCAGCGCTTCGGCCGCTTCGGCGGCGACGGCGGCGTCGAAAGCATCCGCGTTCGGCCGCCCGCGGGCCACCAGTTGCATCACGGCGCGAGCCTGCTCCAGCCGTTCCCGCGGGTCTTCGAACCCGCCTGCGTGGTACAGCATCATCTCCCGCAGCAGCATTCGCAGGTGTCCGCCTGGATACGCGTTGTAGCTTACAAACGCCACGCCCGCCGGATTCAGGTTTTCCCGAGCGATTGCGAGCAGCTTGTCCCGAACCTTAGGCGGCGTCCAGGCATACAGGCCATGCGCGATCACGTAATCGAACTTGCCGAATGAGGCGTCGACGTCGAGCAAATCGATGTTCAGCAGCCGCACATTCTGCAGTCCCAGATTTCGAATTACCTGGCGCCCGCGCTCGACCGGCTCAGCCGCCAGATCGATGCCGGTGAATTCGGCCCGGGGAAGCGTCAGGGCCATGGGAATGAGGTTCCCGCCCTCGCTCGCACCGAGTTCGAGCACGCGCGCGCGCTCCACCGGCGCGGCGTCGATGCCGCGCAGCCGCGCCACCACAGCAAGATGATCGGGATGCGTGTTCGGGTAAGGACGGTTGGGGTACGCGACGCGATCGTACGGATTCATGGGAGCTCGAGCTCCGTTCCGGTTCGTGGCCGCGGCCTCCTCAAGGGATGTATCATATCGTTGGCTGAGGTGATCTATGAGCACATCCAGACGAGGGTTTTTGGGCGGCGCGATCGGCGCCGGCCTCGCGCCAGCGTTCGCAGAGCCGCCGGAGCCCGGCGTGGAGCCGCAGGCCGGCTTCAAGCTCGGCGTCGCGAGCTATTCCTTCCGCGAGTTCAGCCGCAGGATCGCCATTCGCATGACGAAGCGCTTGAACGTTTCCTATATCAACATCAAGGACGTTCACCTGCCGCTCAACGCCAGCGCCAAGGACATCGATAAAGCCCGTAAGCAGTTTAAGGACGCGGGACTGACGGTGCTCGGCGGCGGCAACATTTCCTTTCAGAAGGATGATGAAGCTGACATCCGCGCGAAGTTTGAATACGCCAGGGCGGCCGGCATGCCTCTGATCGTCTGCGCGCCTACCGCCGCCACGCTTCCCAAGATGGAGAAGTATGTAAAGGAATTCGACATCAAGATCGCGGTCCACAACCACGGTCCTGAAGACAAACACTTCCCCACGCCGCAGAGCGTGCTCGCGATCGTCAAGAACATGGACCCGCGTTGCGGCCTTTGCATCGACGTCGGCCACACGGCCCGCGCGGGAGTCGATGTTGTGGCCGCCATTCGCGAAGCGGGCCCCCGCCTGCTCGATATGCATATGAAGGATCTGAGCGATTTCAGCAGGAACGAGGCCAGGGTGCCGGTCGGCGATGGGCGAATGCCGGTCGTCGCGATTTTCCGCGAGCTCAGGAAAATGAATTATCAGGGCGGCGTAATGCTCGAATACGAGGTCGACGAGGACGATCCCGTGCCCGCTATGGACCGCAGCTTCGGGTACATGCGCGGCGTGCTGGCGGCGCTCGAAACCTAACGTTTGTATCCGATCTTGCGCAGCAGCCCGTGACGCCACTCGACGTCGGCCTGCGCCTCCACGCCCTTCGGCGAGCTTCCGTCGATCACTCCGAGAACTCCGCGTCCCTGCTCCGTTTCGGTGACGATCACCTCCACCGGGTTCGCCGTCGCGCAGAAGATGGTGCACACTTCCGGGATCTCGCGAATTCGGCTGAGCACGTTGATCGGATAGCCGTCGCGCAGCGCGATGACGAAGGTGTGCCCGGCGGCGATCGATTGCGCATTGCGCGTGGCGCTCGCCTTCAGGTCCGCATCGTTTCCCTCGACCCGGATGAGGCACGCGCCCGAGGCTTCGTTGAAGGCGATTCCGAACTTCATTTGCGGCACCGTGTTTACGATCGCCTCGTAGAGGTCCTCCACGGTTTTGATGAAGTGGCTGTGGCCGACGATCACGTTGCCGTTTTCCGGGACTTCCAGTCGAATCGCTTTCAGCTCCATGACCTATCAATGATAATGGAACGTGGCGAAACCAAGCCGCCGCCCGACCGTTCGCGGCCGCCTCAGTGTCCATAGGGACGGCTACGCGTTCGTGATCCCTGACGAGCCGGTCCAGGGCGTCAAGGGCGATATCTACATCTCAAAGGAAGACGCCACACGCGGGATGCACGGCGATCGTGTGGTCGCCCGGATCGCGCGCATCGATTCCGACGGCCGCGCGCATGGCGAGATCGTGCAAGTCTTGCGCCGCGCGCATCCATCGGTGGTCGGCGAATTCCGCGCGCGCCGCGGCGGTGATTACGTGATTCCGCATGACGAACGGATTCGGCAATGGATTCGAATTCCTGACGGTCTCGCGGTCCCCAAGGGCGGCGCGAGCGTGCACCGTGTGGGCGCGCCGTCCCTGGAACCGCATTCCGCTGAAGATCTCGAAGGCCTTATCGTCACGGCGGAGATTCTCGACTACGGCGGCGACGGCGACCGGCCGGTTGGCCGCGTCATCGAGATTCTGGGTCACCCCGATGATTTCGGCATCGACGTTGAGATTATGATCCGCGCGCATCACATCCCGCACCGTTTTCCTGAAGACGTGCTGGAGCAGGCGCAATCCATTCCCAGTCCGATCCCCGCCGGCGAGATCGCGCGGCGCCGCGATTTCCGGCCGCTCGATATCGTCACGATCGACGGCGAAACAGCGCGCGATTTTGATGACGCGGTCTGGGTGGAGCGCCTCGACAACGGCCACTATGCGCTGCAGGTCCACATCGCCGACGTGAGCCACTATGTCCGGCCCGGCACGCCCATTGACCGCGAAGCCGCGCTGCGCGGCACGAGCGTCTACTTTCCCGACCGCGCCGTGCCCATGCTGCCGGTGGAGCTTTCGACCGACCAGTGTTCGCTTCGTCCGGACGAGGACCGGCTCGTGCTTTCGGTTCTGCTCGAGATCGATTCTCGCGGCGACATCGTTTCCAGCGGCTTCACCCGGGGCGTGATCCGCAGCGTGGAGCGGATGACCTACACGGCCGTTCATGGCGTGCTCGAAGGAGACGCGGCTCTTTGCGATCGTTATGCGCGGCTCGCCAGGCGCTTCGAAATGATGCGCGACCTGGCGCTGATCCTGAACCGCAAGCGGGTCCGCCGCGGGTCCATCGATTTCGACCTGCCCGAGCCGCTGCTGGAGTTCAACGAATTCGGCGAAATGACCGGCGTCACTCGCGCCCCGCGCAACATCGCTCACCGGCTGATCGAGGAGTTCATGCTGGCGGCGAACGAGGCCGTGGCCTCGCATCTGGAAGCGGCCGGCGTTCCGATGATTTTTCGTATTCACGAGCGCCCCGACCCCAAGCGCGTGCTCGAGTTCGAAGAGATCGCTACGCAGTTCGGATATTCGCTCGGCGCCGGCCCGGCGCCCGTCAAACGATTCCGGGAAACAACCGTCGCGCTCGAGAACCCGAATCTGACTTCGCGCAATTATCAGAAACTCGTCGCCAAAATCGAGGGCAAGCCGGAGGAGCGCATCCTCAGTTACCTGATGCTGCGTTCGCTGAAACAGGCGCGCTATAGCGAACGCAACCTGGGCCATTTTGCGCTGGCTGCGCCCAGCTACACGCACTTTACTTCGCCGATCCGGCGCTATCCTGATCTGGTCGTCCACCGGATCCTGGACGCGCACCTCGATGGCAGGAGATACGAGGCGGACCTGCGCGGGATCGCGGAGTGGTCGTCGGAGACCGAGCGCCGCGCCGCGGAAGCCGAGCGCGAACTGGTCGAATGGAAAAAAGTAAGGTTCATGACCGGTCGCGTGGGCGACGAGTTCGCTGCGTTAATCATCTCCACCACGCGTTTCGGTTTCTTCGTCGAGCTCGAAGATCTGTTCATTGAAGGGATGGTGCCGCTCGAGATGCTCCCTGGTGATCGTTTTCGCTACCACGAGAACACGCGCAAAATCATCGGCGAGCGCGGCGGGCGGGAGTTTTCGATCGGAGACCGCGTGCGGGTGCGGCTCGATCGTGTGGACCCGGTGGAGAAGAAGCTTCAGTTTTCGCTGGTGACGGCCGTCCCCTCGCGGCCGCGTGTCAGAAAGAGAGGCAGACGTCAATAGATCGGCGGCTCGCCGGGAGGGCGTGTTTTCCATCGCCGGTGAATCCACAACCACTGATCCGGATATTCGCGAATCACGGCTTCGAGCCGCGCATGGATTCGCTGCGTGTCTTGGGCTACATCGCCCGTCATGTCAACCGGCGGCTGAAACCGGAGAATGTAGCGCTGCTCGCTGTTCGACCATAGCGCGAAGCCCGGCACCACCGCCGCGCCGCTGCGATGCGCCAGCTTGGCGAAAGCGGTTCCGGCGCACGCCTTCACGCCGAAGAAGTCAACGAACACGCCTTCCTCGCGCGACGTGTTCTGGTCGATCAGGATCCCGACCGCCTCATTCGCCGCCAGCGCGCGCAGAATCCCGCGTGCGGCGTCCTTCTTTTCGATAATGTGATTGCCGGAGAGCGCCCGGCGGTGCTCCACCAGCGCGTCGACTTTGGGGTTGTCCAGCGGCCGCACAACGACGTGCATCGGCGCGCTCATCCAGGCGTGCGCGAACGCGCTCAGTTCCCAGTTGCCGAGGTGGCCCGTCGCCACCAGCACGCCGCGTCCCCGCGACAGTGCGGCCTGAAAGTTTTCGAGCCCGTCATAGCGGATCCACTCGCCGATGTTCTTGGGTGTGAGTTTCGTAAATTGCGCGAAGCTCCCCAGGAGCCGCGCGATCGATTGAAACACTCCCTCCACAATCCGGTCGCAATCCGCGAAACCGGCCATTGCCAGATTCTTGATCGCGGTCTTGCGAAGCCTCGGGATCGCGAGGTCGAGCAGCTTTACATAGAATCTGGCGAGCGAAGTCTTCCAGGCCACCGTGTCCAGGACGAGCCGCGCGATCCAGTATTCGACGGTTCTCACTCGATCCAGCCGCCGCCCAGCACCAGGTCGCCCGCGTAGAACACCGCTCCCTGGCCCGGCGTAACAGCGCGCTGCGGCCGGTCGAAATGAACCACTATGCCGGGCGGATCAGACTCCGGAGTCAAGGTCGCCGGCGCGGCCACGTGCTTGTTCCGGATTTTTACTTCCGCGCGCACCGGCACGTCCGGCGGCGCCATCGAGATCCAGTTAACGTCCTTCACACGCATCGTCGTGCGCAGCAGTTCATCATTTCGCCCGACCACCACGCGCCGCGCGGCCGGCTCGGTCGCGATGACGTACAGCGGCTCCCCGGCGGCGATGCCGAGGCCGCGCCGCTGTCCCACCGTGAAGTGATGCACGCCGGAGTGCTCGCCCACCACCCGGCCCTCCGCTGTTACCAGCTCGCCTCGGGTTTCCTCCGGCGTGATCCCGCGCTCGCGGAAATAGGCGTCGATGAACGCCGCGTAGTCGCCATTTGGCACGAAGCAGATTTCCTGGCTGTCCGGCTTTTCCGCCGTGGGGATGCCGAGCTCGCGCGCCATTCCGCGCACGGCCGGTTTCTCCATGGCGCCCAGCGGAAAGATGGTCCGCGCAAGTTGGTCCTGCCGCAAGCCGCACAGGAAATACGTCTGGTCCCGCGCGCGATCCACGCTGCGGCGCATCTCCCAGCGGCCGCTGTCCGGATTCCAACCGGCCTGCGCATAGTGGCCGGTGGCGATCCGCCCGGCGCCCACGCCCTCCGCCATTTCCAGAAACTGGTCGAACTTGATGAAGGTGTTGCAAAGCGTGCACGGGATGGGCGTGCGGCCCGCCAGATACTCCTCGATGAACGGCTTTACCACCTGATCCTCGAAACTCTGCTCGAAATTTACCACGTAGTAGGGGATGCCCAGGTGCTGCGCGACGCGGCGCGCGTCGTACACGTCGTCGAGCGAGCAGCAGCGCCCGGTGGGTCCGTCCGGCGCCAGCTCCGGAAGGCGCCGCTGGTTCCACAGCTGCATGGTCAGACCGATAACGCGCTCTCCGCGGCGGTGCAGCATGCCTGCCACCACGGAGCTGTCCACTCCGCCCGACATGGCGACGGCGATCGTGTTCTCAGGCATAGGCGGGCGCGAGCTTCCTAAGGTGCGCGACGCTCTCTGCCACCGCTTCGATTAGCGCGTCGGCCTGCTCCGCCGTGTTCGAGCGGCCCAGCGAAAACCGGAGGCTCGAGCGTGCCTGCTGCTTCGTGAGGCCGATCGCCATGAGCACGTGCGAAGGCTCGGTCGCGCCGCTCGAACACGCCGCGCCGCTCGATACCGCAAATCCCCGGAGATCGAGCGCGATCAACAACGCGTCGCTATCCACTCCGTCGAAACGGATATTCGACGTGTTGGGCGTGCGCGGCGCGCCGGCGCCGTTCACGTGCGAATGCGGAATGCGCTCGAGGATTCCTTGCTCCAGCCGGTCGCGCAAACTCTCCTCGCGGGACCATTCTTCGGCCCCATGATCCGTTATCCACTGCGCCGCTCGGCCGAGCCCCGTGGCGCCTGCCACGTTCTCGGTGCCCGGACGCAGGTCTCGCTCATGATGGCCGCCGTGCAGGATCGGCTGCAGCTTAGTCCCCTTGCGCACGTACAGCGCGCCCACGCCCTTCGGCGCATAAAACTTGTGCCCGCTGATCGAATACATATCGACGCCCAGGCGCTTCACGTCTACCGCAATCTTGCCGCCCGCCTGCACGCCGTCGGAATGAAACAGGACCTCTGCCTCGCGCGCGATCTTCGCGATCTCAGCCAGCGGTTGAATTACACCCAGCTCGTTGTTGGCGTGCATCACGCTGATAATCTTCGTGTCCGCCCGCAGCGCCCGCCGGATGTCGTCCGGGTTCACAATTCCGCGGCCATCGACTGGAACATGCGTCACGGAGGCAAGCTGCGAGCCGGCGGCCAGAACGGCGGGATGCTCGACCGTGGTCGTGATCGCGTGTCCGGACTGCCCCGTTCCCAACAGCGCGAGGTTATCGGCCTCTGTTCCGCCGCTCGTATACACTACTTCTTCCGGCGTGGCGCCGAGCATCGTGGCGACCTGCCGCCGCGCTTCGTCCAGCTTCTTCCTCGCCATCTGGCCGAAATAATGGATACTGGAGGCGTTGCCGTACACTTCGCTCATCACCGGCACGATGGCTTCCAGCACCTCGGGCGAGACGGGCGTGGTCGCATTGTGATCGAAATAAAATCTCTGCACAGGTATCACTACGATTTTATCAACAGATGCCTGCCGGCCTGATCACTCTCACAACCGACTTCGGCCAGGCCGATCATTTCGCCGGCACCGTCAAGGGCGTGATTCTCAGCATTGCGCCCCGGGCCCGGATCGTGGACATCACGCATGAGATCGCGCCATTCGAGGTGAACGAAGGCGCGTTTGTGATCGCGCAGGCGTGGCGCTACTTTCCGAAGGGCGCGATTCATGTGGTCGTCGTCGATCCCGGCGTGGGCAGCGCGCGCCGTCCGATCTTGGCCGAGGCCGCGGGGCACTATTTCATCGCGCCGGACAACGGCGTCCTCTCGATGATCTACGACA
>Ga0066709_100000393_pt1 | contig 22696 bp, 22 predicted proteins | sample GraSoiAngelo_158_FD_79665 | JGI IMG/M metagenome (GOLD analysis project Ga0066709, IMG submission 79665) | Grasslands soil microbial communities from the Angelo Coastal Reserve, California, USA - 14_1009_16_30cm | ecosystem: Environmental > Terrestrial > Soil > Grasslands | place: USA...
CGTGATCGATGCGCAGCGATTTCGCGAGGTCATGGCGAGCTTTCCGAGCGGTGTTGTCGTGCTGACGGCCTTCGGCGACGACGCCGGGCCGCGGGGGCTGACGGTCAGCGCCTTCTGTGCCGCCTCCCTGGATCCTCCGCTGGCGCTCGTCTGCATCGACAAGACCTCGAACACGCTGCCGGCAGTTCAGCACACCGGCGGCTTCACGGCCAACATCCTCGCGGCCGGCCGCGAGTCGCTCGCCGGGCGGATGGCGACGAAGCTCAGCGACAAGTTCGACGGCCTGGAGTGGCATCGGCCCGCGAGCAAGTTGGGGGGACCTATTCTCCGGGAGGACACAGCCGCCTACGCCGTGTGCGCGCTGCGCGACACGATCGAGTCAGGCGACCACTGGGTGCTCATCGGGCTGGTCCTCGAGGGCGCCCAGCGCGAGGGCATCCAGCCGATGGTCTTCACGCGGCGGGTGTATGGCTGATGGCTTACGACGCCGCATGACCATCGAAGTTTCAGAGTGAGGGCGAGGGCCACGAGGGGATCAGCTGCGTAAGCCCCGCTGACAGCCACGTCAGCCTGTTCGTCAACAGCAAGATGCCCATCACGACCAACACGGCAGCGGAGGCGAGGTCGATGGCCCGGCGGTGGACACTCACGTAGATGACGAGCGGCCGCGCGTTCTCCAACCCGAAGGCGAGTGCGAGAAACGGCAGGCCGAGGCCGAGGCAGTACGCGATCATCAGGCTCAAGCCCTGCGGCGTCGTGCCCACGGTCACCGCCGAGCTCAGCACCGCGCTCAAGGTCACGCCGATGCATGGCGTCCATCCGCTGGCGAAGCCCATGCCGAGCAGGAAGCCGCCCGCCGCGCCGCCGCCTTGGGGTGCGGTCTTCATCAGCCGGTACTCGGTGGACAGGAAAGGGATCCGGATCAGGCCCGCAACGTTCAGGGCCATCACGATGACGAAGATCCCCGCGACCACGGGAACATAGGCGCGGATGGGCTGGACGGCGAGCGAGAACGCATAGAAGAAGAGGATGAAGATGAGGGAGAGGCCGGCGACGAAGGCGGCACCCGCGAGCGCATATCCCCCCGTCCCCGCCCGGCGCTTCGCGGCGACCTCCCCAGCAAGTGGGGAGGTGAAGACCATATCGTCCGGCCCTCTGCTTCCTAGATAGGCCAGGTAGGCGGGGACTAGCGGCAGGACGCACGGAGACACAAACGAAGCCAGTCCGGCGAGGAATGCGATCGCGGGGTTGAGGGCGTTCAGCACGAGGCCGCGGTCTGGCCGGCAAGCGCGGCGATCGCGTCGGCGACCTCATCCCAGACACGCCTGGGGACGTCATGGCCCATGCCCGCGATCTCCACCAGGCGGGCACCGGGCACCGCCGCGGCGACGTTGCGGCCGTTCTCAACCGGGACGAGGATGTCGGCGTCTCCGTGGATGACGAGCGTCGGCACGCGCACCGAGTGTAGGCGCTGCAGACGGCCCTTCGCCGCCATAATCGCCCCCAACTGGCGCGCGAAACCCGCCGGATGATAAGCCCGATCGACGGCGCGCTCGATCCTCGGCCGCTCATACGCCTCATCGAATGGATCGGCCGGCCCGAGCAGGTGCCTCTTCGCCCACACCCCGAGCTCGATCTGCTCGTCGCGCGTATCCGGCGCGGGCGCCATCAGGACGGCGGTTCCCTCGTCGGTCGGCCGGACCTGGTCTTCGCCGTTCGGCCCGGACATGATCGACGTGAGCGTCAGCACGCGCTCGGGGTAGTTCAGTGCGACCAGCTGGGCGATGAACCCGCCCATCGACGCCCCGACGACGTGCGCCGCGCGAATGTCCAGCGCGTCCAGCAGGCCGACCGCGTCTGCGGCCATATCGTCGAGCGTGTACGGGTCCTGCATCCACGTCGAGCGGCCGGCATCGCGGTTGTCGAAGCGAATCACGTGAAAGCCGCGGCTCGCCAGAAGGCGGCAGAAGTCCTCGTCCCAGCTGAGCAGCTGGGCGCCAAGACCGGCGATCAAGAGCAGGGGCGCGGCGTCGGGCTCGCCGAAGGTCTCGAACTCGATCTCGATTCCGTTCGCGGTGGCGCGTGGCATCGGACCCATGCTACTAATCCCTGTGGTGAAGCCTCTTCCGAACCGGTCCGACATCGACAAGCGCTTCACCTGGGACGCCGAGAGCGTCTTCCCGGAGGAGTCGGGCTGGGACCACGCGGTCGACACGATCCTCTCGAGCCTGCCCGACCTGGCCGAGTTCAAAGGTCACCTGAGCGACTCGCCTGACGCGCTGGCGGACTGGTTCGAGGCCAACGAACGCGCCCACCGGCTCATGGCCAAGGTGATCGTCTTCACGACCATGTCGTACTCGGTCGACGTGGGCGACCAGGAGGCCGCGGCGCGCACGGACCGCGCTCGGTCGGTCGCCGCGCAACTGGGCGCGGCCGCCTCGTTCGCGGTTCCGGAGATGCTGGCGATCGGCATCCCCAACCTGCGCAAGTGGGTGGCGACCTCCCCGCGACTCGCGCACCTCGGCCACTACTTCGACCGGTTGGAAAAGCTGCAAAGCCGCATCCGGAGCGCCGAAGTCGAAGAGCTCCTGACGCAGGTCTCCGATCCCCTTGCGACCGCGCTCTCGGTGCACAGCGTGCTCGCTAACACCGACCTCAAGTTCGCGCCGGCTGTCAGCTCCGACGGCGAGCTCCATGAGGTGGCACAGGGCACGGTCGCTGCGCTACTCACGAACCAGGACCGTGAGGTCCGGCGCACGGCGTTCGAGAGCTATGCGGACCAGCATCTGGCGATGCGCCACGCCATGGCCGCGAGCCTGGCAGGTGGGGTGAAGCGCGATGTCTTCTTCGCGCGGGCGCGCGGCTACGCGTCCTCGCTGGAGGCTGCACTCGAGCCGAGCCACATCCCCGTCGAGGTCTACCACAACGTCGTGCAGACGTTTCGCGACAACGTCAGCACCTGGCACCGCTACTGGCGCATCCGCCGCGAGGCGCTCGGTCTGGAGGTGTTGAAGCCTTACGACACGCGCGCGCAGATCAGCTCGAGCGGGCTGAAGGTGCCCTACGAGAAGGCCGTCGACTGGATCGCCGAGGGCGTGGCGCCGTTGGGCGACGAATACGTTGAGGTCCTTCGCCAGGGCGCGTTCGTAGATCGCTGGGTGGACATCTATCCGAACAAAGGCAAGCGCATGGGCGCGTTCTCGACCGGTTCGATGGACACGCCGCCCTTCATCTTCATGAGCTACAACGACGACATCTACTCGATGAGCACGCTGGCCCACGAGCTTGGGCACTCGATGCACTCGTATCACACCCGCGGATCGCAGCCTTACGTCTACTCCAACTACGGGCTTTTCCAGGCCGAGGTGGCTTCGAACATGCACCAGGCTCTGACCCGCCGGCACCTGCTCGCCACCAAGACCGATCCTGAATTCCAGATCGCGGTCATCGAAGAGGCGATGTCCAACTTCTACCGCTACTTCTTCATCATGCCCTCACTCGCCCGGCTCGAACTCGAGGTCCACGAGCGCGTGGAGCGAGGCGGAGCCCTGACGGCGGAGTACCTGAACAACCTGATGGCGGACCTGATGCTCGAGGTCTACGGGTCGGAGGTCGACGTCAACGAGCGCGACCGCGAGCGGATCGGGTCCACATGGGCGCAGTTCCACACCCACCTGTACAGCAACTTCTACGTCTACCAGTACGCGACCGGGATCGCGGCCGCGGATCATCTTGTCGAGCGCGTCGCCGCCGGCGAGCGCATTGCGGTCGAGTCTTATCTCGCGTTCTTGAGGAGCGGCGGCTCGATGTATCCGCTCGAGGGTCTGCGCATGGCCGGGGTGGACATGACCTCGCCGGAGCCGGTCAAGGCCGCGTTCGCAACGCTGTCGTCGATGGTGGATCAGCTGGAGAAGCTGACGGTCAAAGCACGATCCGCATGACATCCGACTCGCGGATGCGAAAGCCAAGCCTCTGATAGAGGCGATGCGCGGCCTCGCGCGCCGGCCCGCGTCCTGACTGCAGCTCGGCAACCTGAGCCCCTTGATCGCGGCCGACGTCGAGCGCCGCCTTGACCAGCGCCTCCCCCACGCCCTTGCCGCGGGCGGCATCGTCGACGACGACCTCGTCGAGTCGGGCCTTGATCCAGAACGGCGTCGTGTAGACGATGACCGTGGTGGTGCCCACGATCTGATCGCCGTCCCTGGCGACGAGGAGGGTGACGTCGGGGTCGGCGAGCAGGCGCTCAAGGCGCTCCATGTCGGGGACCGTCAGCGTCGGGTTGAGCTGTGGCAGGAGGCGGGTCAGCGCGGCGTGAATCTCGGGTGTCGCCCGGGTGACCGCTTCGATCTTCATGTCAGCTCGAGAAGCATCGTCCACGCTGTACCGACCCTTTGCACCCTCGTGAAGCCGAGGCCGGTGTACAGGCGGGCGGCTCGTGAGTTGCCGTCCTCGACGCTGAGGCTGAGACCGCGGAGGCCCATCCGCCTGGCGCGCTCGATGAGCGCCTGCATCAGCATCCGGCCCAATCCCTGACCGCGCGATCGCTTGCTGAGGGCGATTCCGAGCTCGGGAATCTCCTCGGCGACGAAGCCGTATCCGGGCTCTGCTGCGGAGAAGAACCGAAACCACGCGGCGCCGAGCCGCTCGCCGGAGCCGGAGGCCGCGATGACCGCGGTGTCGCCTTGGCGGCCCCATTCGGAGAAGTACCTGGCCACTTCAGGAATCGCGAGGAGCTCATCGACAGCGGGGCGTGCGGCGTCTTCGCGCCACAGCATCGCTTCGAGGCTCATCTCGCGCAGAAATTCATGGTCGTCAGGTCGGGCGTCGCGCAGTGTGATCGACTGCTGCCCGTTCATGGTGCCAGCACCGGCCCTTTTCGGACGCTCGGCGCCGCCGTCGTCAGCGCCGCCACGACCAGCATTCCTGCACCCGCGATGAGTCCGGCCGTCGCCGGACCGAAGGCTTGCACCAGCAGGCCGCCGGCAAGGGCCCCGAGCGGCAGCGCGCCGAACGCAGTGAGTGAGCCGACGCTCGAGACCCGCGCAATCAGACGGTCGGGGATCAACCGCATGTAGATCGTGCCCACCGAGATGTTCCAGATCGCGCCAACCATCGCGAGGGTGCCGAGCAGCGCGACAAGCAGGATCGGGTTGCCGACCACGCCCACCAGCGGTGTCATCGCCACCCACAACCACAGGGTCGTGATGACGACGAGATTCGACCGCACCCGCTGCGACAGCCAACCGCCGGTCAGCGAACCGATCACCCCACCGATGCCGAAGCCGGCCAGCACGAGACCGATCAACGATGCCGAGCCGCCGCGATCTCTCTCGGCCACGATGACGACGAGGATGACCACCTGGAAGAAAGCGTTGGTCACAGAGGCCGCCAGGTTGACGATCAGGATGTAGGGCTGGCCCCACAGCCACCTGATTCCTTCCTGGATCTCTTTGAGCATCGGCTGCGACTGCCCCGTCCGGGCTTCCTCGAACGGCGTCCGGATCAGCAACAGTGTGGCCAGCGAGATGACATACGAGAGCGCGTCGGCGAGAAACGGAGCGGTCCGGCCGACGTCGAAGAGAAACCCGCCGATCGGGTTGCCGAGGAGCGTGGCCGCCCTGAGCCGAGCCTCGTTCTGGGACAGCGCGGCGGGGTATTGCTCCGGCGGAACGACGATGCGGACCGCCGACACCTCGCCCAGGCGAAAGACGACGAACATGGTGCCCTCGATGAACGCGACGATCACGACCTGGACGATGGTCAGTCCGCCCAGCAGCGCCGCGACGGGGATGCTCCCGAGCGCCGTGAGGCGGATGAGGTCGCACGCGATCATGAGCCGGCGGCGGTTGACCCGATCCATCATCGCCCCGGCCGGAAGCTGGAACAGGATGTAGGGCAGCGTGCCGACGAAGCCCACGATGCCGGCCGTCGCGGCGGAACCCGTCATCGCCAGCACCAGCAGCGGGTAGGCGATCTGCGAGACCCGTGATCCGAGGACCGAGATCGCCTGCCCGGCCCACAGGAGCTGGAAGTCGCGATTCTTGCGGAGCGGCGTGGCGATATCGCGAGGTTAAAGCAGTCGCAGGAGCGCGGCGGTTGCGCCAGCGACGGCGACGACGACTAGGAATGGCGCCCGCAAAACGACCGCCGCCAAGGCGACCACGAGCGCCGCCGCCCGGACGTCGAGGACGAGGTGCCGGCCGGTGGCAAACGTCTGCGTCGCAACGAGCGCGGCCAGAAGCGCGATTGGGATGAGGGGCACGGTGCGCTGGATCCGGCGGTCTTGCAGCCAGCGCTGCGGCAGCGAAAGACCCGCCAGCTTCAGCGCGTAGCACGAGACGGAGGCAACGAGAAGGCCTGCCCAGATCACTTCTTGAAGATCCCAAACAGCGCGACCAGCAGCGCGACGACAAGCAGCGGCACGCCCGCCGGCACAAGCGGCAGCACCGCGATGGCGATCACCGCGGAGGCGATCGCGATCGCCAAGGGTTCGCGCGCCCTGAGGCGCGGAGCGAGAAGGGCGAGAAAGGCGGCAGGCGGCGCGGCGTCGAGACCGAACAGTTTCGGATTCGATAGCGCATGTGTGGCCAGGGCGCCGATCAGCGTGCCTGTGTTCCAGAGTGTGAACAGGGCGATGCCGGTGGCCCAGAAGGCAAAGCGGCTGTGGGTCGGATCGTCGCGGGCGATTGCCATCGCGGTGGTCTCGTCGATCACCAGATGCGACGCGAGCAGCCGGCGCCACCCTCGCACGTCGAGCAGCGAGGAAAGCCGGAGGCCGTAAAGCGCGTTGCGCGAACCGAGCAGAGCCGCCGCGGCAGCGCCGGCCCACACGCTTCCGCCCGCGCCGACCACGCCGACGAGCGCGAACTGGGAGGCGCCGGTGAACATCAGGATCGAGAGCGCGCAAGTTTGCAGCAGCGAGAGCCCGGCGGCCGTGGAGATAGCGCCGAAGGAGATCGCGTAGGCGCCGCTGGCGATCGCAATCCCGAGCGCGTCTCGCAGGATGCCTCGGGTTGCCCGTTGCGAGGTCGCGGGCGTTACCACCCGCAGAAGTTAACCGGGTATCGCTTTCAGCACCCTTACTTGGTCGTGACAGCAACTCCAGAGGGCTTTACTACCCACCACAGGTCACCGAAACCATTGACGCCTTGCCCCGTCGTATCCCCGGGCGCCTTGTCGGTGGCGAAGTAGTAAAGCGGGTGCCCCGCGTACGTGACCTCGACCTTGCCGTCGGTTCGCGTGGTGGCCCCGAGGAGAGACGCGTCGACGCCGACCCCTGCCTGCGGTTTGCCTGTCGTGAGCACCGGCGGCCAGAACGTCGCGCATTGTGCATAGCATGTCGACGCCGTGCCGGTGTCCTTGACGAAGAGGTAGACCGTCATGCCCTTGTCATCGACCAGGATCGGTCCGTACTTCGGGTGGTTCGCGACGGCGATCTTCTCGCCCGTCACGGCCGGGCTCGAAGACGGGCTCGAGCTCGCGGTCGATGGGCTCGATCCACCACATCCCGCGCTCAGCAAAGACAAGGCCGACAGCGCGCCGGCGGCCAGCATTTTTGCTTGCATGCACCCGGTACCGAGCCGGGTTACGCCTGATCACTCGGGCGTAACGTAAGCCGCCGTGAGCCCCCCATCGACCAGAAAAGTCGCTCCATTGACGTAGCTCGACTCATCACTGGCCAGGAACAGCGCGGCGTTGGCGATCTCGCGTGCCTTGGCCAGCCGCCCCATCGGCAGGTGCACTCGCCGCCGCTGATACGCGCCCGGATCCTCGTTGAAGATCCGCATCAGCAACGGCGTCTCCACCGGTCCGGGACACAGCGCATTGACACGCACCCCCTGCCTGGCGAACTGCACCGCCAGCTCGCGCGACATCGACAGCACCGCCCCCTTCGACGCTGTGTACGCGATCTGAGACGTCGCCGCGCCGACCAGCGCGACAAACGACGCGACGTTGATCACCGAACCTCCGCCCGCCTTCAGCAAATACGGGATCCCGTACTTGCAGCACAGGTACACCCCCTTGGCGTTCACGGCCTGGACCCGATCCCACGCGTCGGGCTCGGTGGTGAGGATCGAATCGTCGTCGGGCGGCATGATGCCGGCGTTGTTGTACAGGACGTCGATGCGCCCGTAGCGCTTCTCGGTCTCCGCGTACATCGCCTGCACGCTTTCCGAATCGACGACGTCGGCGGCAAAGAAGAACGCATCGCGGCACTCGGACGCCGTCTTCTCCCCGGCCTCGCGCCCGACGTCGGCCACGCACACACTGGCGCCTTCAGACGAAAACAGCAACGCGGCTTCGCGGCCGATGCCACCCGCTGCGCCGGTGATAACCGCTACCTTGTTGTCGAGTCGTCCCAACGATCAGCCGCGCTCAAAGAGCCGCTCGCGTTCGTAGTTCGTCACGACCTTGTCGAACAGTGACTGCTCGGTGCGCGCGTAGTTCAAGTAGTGGTCGATCACATCGTCGCCGAAAGCCGCGCGAGCCATCGCACCGTTCTCAAGCAACCCGATGGCCTCGCGCAGGGAGCTTGGGAACCGCTGCACATCCGACTCGTATGCGTTGCCCTTGAACTCGGGCGGCAGCTTTAACCTCTCCTCGATGCCGCGTAGACCCGCGGCGAGCAGCGCCGCGAAGCACAGGTAAGGATTCACGTCTGCCCCCGGAATCCGCGACTCGGTGCGCAGATGCTGCCCGTGGCCGACGATGCGAAAGCCACACGTCCGGTTGTCATGACCCCACGCCAGGGTGGTCGGCGCCCAGCTCCCGGCCGCGTAACGCTTGTAGGAATTGATGTTGGGCGCGAGGAAGATCGCGAGCTCCGACGCATATGCGATGTGCCCGCCGAGATATTGCTTGAACACAAGAGACTCGCCGTCAAACGCGTTGCCTTCGTCGTTCCAGAGGCTCGAGTGCACATGACACGAGCTTCCGATCCATCGGTGGTCGGGCTTGGCCATGAATGTCACCGAGCAGCCCGCCTGATGCGCCATCTCCTTGATCCCGTTCTTGTAGATGACGTGGTTGTCGGCCATCGTGAGTGCGTCGGCGAACCTGAAGTTGATCTCCTGCTGCCCGGGCCATGCCTCCCCTTTCGAGCTCTCGACCGGGATTCCGGCCGCCTTCATCCCCTTGCGCACGGCGCGGAGGAAGGGTTCGTCATAGGTCGTCGCGAGGATGTGGTAGTCGAGGATGTACGGGACCGAGGGCGTGAGGTCGATGTAATGCTTGGCATGCGCCTCGGCGTATGTCTCCTTGAGCAAGAAGAACTCGAGCTCGGAGCCGAACATCGGCTCGAAACCCAAAGCTCTTGCGCGCTCGACTTGCGCCCGCAAAACCTGGCGCGGCGAGGGCCGTACGGGTTTGCCGTCGTGCCAGGCCACGTCGCATAGAACAAGTGCCGTGGCGTCGAGCCAGGGGATAAGTCGCAGTGTGGCGAAGTCAGGCACCAGATCGAAGTCGCCATAACCCCTCTCCCAGTTCGCCATCGCGTATCCCGGAATCGGGTCCATCTCCATATCGAGGGCAAGCAGGTAGTTGCATCCCTCTACCGACTCCCCATGGCCGGCTGATTCCATGAAGTATTCGGCGTCGATGCGCTTGCCCATCAGGCGGCCCTGCATGTCGGTGAAGGCGACGACGACGGTGTCGATCTGGCCGGCCTTGACGTCGGCGGCGAGCTGGTCTTTGCTCAGCGCCGGCTCACGTTTCGGGCGAGCCACCTTGTCCTTCGTCAGCATCTCGACACCTCCTGGTGGCCCCAATCATGAAACAGTTGCTGGTGAGCGCTCGCGCACGCCCACCAGCAAGCTAATGCAATGAAACCGGCTGGGTCAGCCTGTCGGCGCCTCCTGTGGCTTGGTCGGCGGAGTCGCGCCTTCCGCGGGAATGTCCGCCACCTTGGTCTGGCCGTAACCCTCCGTCTCGGGATGGCCGTGCTGACCCTGGGTCAGGGCGAACTCTTCCTCGGGCGACAGCACCAGTCGGTGCCGACCCACGATCGCGAAGTAGAGGATGCCGATCACGAAGTAGATCAGCGTGCCGACCACGCCTGGCCGATAGGTCTCGTTGGCGTAGAGGGAGATCAAGGAGATGACCGCTATCACCCCGGCGATCCCAGCGCCCCAGACTCCGACAGGGCTTCGGTACGGGCGCTCGATGTTGGGCAGGCGCCGGCGCAGAAAGATGAACGAGGCGCACTGCATGGCGTATGAGACGACGGCGCCGAACACCGCCATGTACAGAAGAGCGCCGACCACCTGGCCCGCGACCAGGTTCTTCTGCGTTCCGAGGTAAGTCAGAAGAATCGCCAAAGCACAACCGACCACGCCGCCCGCGATCAACGCCACGTGCGGCGTTTTCAAGGTTGGGTGCGTGATCGACAGAAAGTGCGGGAAGTAGCCTGCGCGTGACAGCGAGTACGTGTTGCGGCCGTAGGCGTAGATGATCGTGAAGAAGCTGGCGATCAGCCCGACGAGGCCGATCAACGCGAGCAGCGCCGCCCCGGTGCCTGAGCCAAATACCGCCTTGAAGCCGTCGAACAGCGGCGTGGCCGAGTTGCCCAGGTCCTTTGCGCCGCCGCCAACTGCGGGGTTCAGGAGAAAGATCAGCGCGCCTGTGATCACAAGGGTGGTCAGGCCCCACACCGCGGCTCGTGGGATGTCGCGCTTGGGGTCGTGCGACTCCTCGGCGGCAAGAGGAAGCTCCTCGATCGCAAGGTAGAACCAGATCGCGAACGGGATGGCGGGGAAGATGCCCGCCAGGCCGAACGGCAGGAACCACGACTGGCCGCTCTGCGGCGTGATGTTTGTCAGCAGGCTCAGGTTCAGCTTGCCGGAGAAAATGACCGACAAAAAGAAGATCGCCAGGATTCCGAGGGCGATGGCGTTGATCGCGACCGTAAACCGCATCGTGGCCACGATGCCCCGGATGTTGATGCCGACGAAAACGATGTAAGAGATGATGAACCAGACATACGGGGTGTTCCACCACGGGTCGCCCTGAACGTTGAACAGCGACTGGACGATGGCCTGGCATAGAAATCCCATCGCGCCCACCACGACCGCCGGCGTGATGACGTATTCCATGTTCTCGGCCAGACCGGTGATGAATCCGCCCCAAGGCCCGAACGCCGACCTGGCGAACGAATAGGCCCCCCCGGTGTGGGGCAGCGCCGGCGACATCTCCGCGATGCTGAAGACCAGGCCGTAGTACATGACGGCGATGACGATGGTCGCGATGAGCAAACCACCAAACCCGCCCACACCCAGACCGAGGTTCCAGCCGTAGAAGTCGCCGGAGATGACCGCCGCGACCCCGAGCGACCAGAGTGACCAGAACGCCGCGTGCCGCTTGAGAGCACGCTTGGCGAAATAGGCCGGGCTCGCCTCCCGATAAGCAACCGTTCCTACCTTGCGCCGCTCCTCAGACAAGTCGATTACCCCCTTTCACGGGTCCCCTCCCCGGGTCTCCCGCGTGAGCAAGTTGTCTGACGCCCGATGTCGTGCCCGAATGCTAGGCGAGGCCCAATTGCAAGTCAAGGGCGGCCTTGGTGGACTAGACAACTGTTCACCTTGACCGGCTAGATGTCTGACAACATACTAGGCATGCCCATGGGTAACGTCGACGAGCGCGCCCGCCCACGGAGCGCGCAGGTCAGGGACGAGCTCACTCATCGGATCGATCGGGGCCTTTTGCCGGCCGGTTCACGCCTACCGTCCGAGCCTGCGCTGGCCACGGAGCTGGGCGTGTCCCGGGCGACGCTGCGAGAGGCGCTGCGGGCGCTCGAGAACGAAGGCCTGGTCCGCCGGATGTGGGGCGCCGGAACCTTCGTCGCCGACGGCCGGCGCGTGGCCAACAGCCTGGACGCGAACTTCGGCGTGACCGATGCGATTCGCGCCGCCGGGATGCAGGCCGGCATCGAACAGGCCAGCTACTGGGTGGAGCCTGCGACGGTGAGCGAAGCGGCCCGCCTCGAGCTGCAGCCCGGATCCGACGTGCTTGTCGTGGAGCGGGTGCGCACAGCGGACGGTAAGCCGGTGGTGCTTTCGAGAGACATGCTGCCCGGCCGGCTGGTGGCCAAAGCCCCCCACCTCGCAGACGAGATGCTCAAGCGCTCCATCTATGACGTGCTGGAGCGCGACCTCGGGATCGCCATCCACCACGGTGTGGCCAGCTTTCGTCCGGTAAAGGCAGATGTCACCGTCGCGCGCCGGTTGAACATCGCCCGCGGCGAGCTCCTGCTCGCGATCTGGCAGGTCGACTATTCCGAGGACGGCGTGCCGGTGCTCTCATCGTATGAGTACCACCTCGCCGACGCCTTTGAGTTCACCGTGCTGCGGCGCGGCCCAGGAAGGAGGTTGTCGTGATCAGAGGAGTTGGCAAGTCCATGCGCATGAAGCGCGTCATCGATCACGCGGGCGCCTCGGTGATCTGCGCCCTCGACCATGGAATGACCTCGCCGCAGTTCCTCGAGCCGCTTGCGGACATCGCTACGCGAACCGCCGAGGCTGTGGCCGGCGGCGCCAACGTGATCATGATGTCGAAGGGGATGATCCGCCTGGCCGAGCCGGCGTTTGCGCCGACGACCTCGCTGGCGCTGTTGCTGTCCGCCTCGGCGAATCCCGAGCAAGGCGAGCCCGAGGTGGTGCAGATCGCCGAGGTCGAGGAGGCGGCCCGTCTCGGCGCCGACGCTGTCGTCCTGTTCACAGCCCTAGGCGGACAAAACGAGCCAGGCATGGTCCGCATGCTCGCCGGGGTTGGCCGCGCTTGCGAATCTCACGGCATCCCCTTCATCGCGGAAGCCGAGTTTCCGACCACCTATGCGTCGGTCGACGAGCTCAAGCAGCGCTATGGATTCGAGTACCTGCGGCGCAACGTGCGGCTATGCGCCGAGCTCGGCGCAGACATCGTCAAGACCAACTGGCCAGGTGACGAGGCGTCTTTCCGGCGCCTCGTGGAATCGGCCAACGGCATTCCTGTCGTCCTCGCCGGTGGATCGCGTCTGGAGGATGACGTGCTCCTGAGCCGAATGGAGTCCGCCATGTCGGCGGGGGCGATCGGGTGCTCGGTAGGCCGGAACATCTTCATGCACCGATCGCCAGAGGCGATCACGCGCGCGCTCTCCAGGGTGATCCGCGAACGGTTGAGCGCAAGCAAAGCCATCGCCGAGCTGAAACAGGAGCTTGGCACGGTGGCGGCGCGATGAAAGCCGCTTTCATGACCGGCGTCGACATGGTCGAGATCCGGCCCGCACCGGAGCCCCAGCTCAACCCTGAAGGGGCGCTCTTGCGTGTGGAGGCCTGCGGCATCTGCGGCACCGACGCCCGCACGTTCTTCAACGGCGATCCACGCGCCCCGGCTCCGTGGATCCTCGGCCACGAGCCCGTCGGGGTCCTCGAAGAGGTCGGTCCGCGCGCGGTGCTGCCGCCCGGGATCAAGAAGGGCGATCGCGTCTTCCTTGGCTCGATCCTGACATGCGGCCGCTGCCGGTACTGCATGGAAGGCCTGCAGAACCTGTGCGACGAGCACCTTCTCTACGGCTATGACCCTTACCCGGGGGCATACGCCGAGTACGCGGCGGTGCCGCCCATCGCGGTCAAGAACCTGATCCCCCTCCCCGCCGACCTCCCCTCCGATCTCGCTACCGTGGCGGACCCGTTTGCGTGCGCGCTCAACGGGATCGAGATGCTCGACATACGCCTGGGGGACACGGTCGTGATCATCGGCTCGGGCCCCATCGGGTGCTGGCAGTCGGTGATGGCGCGCGACCGCGGTGCCAGCAGGGTCTTCCTGACCGACGTCAACCGGCAGCGACTCGACGTCGCTCTTGGGGCGGTCGGGACCTTTGTCGACGAGGCGTGGGTGGCAGGCGACGACAACGGCGTCGCCGAGGCGCTGGAGCATACAGCGGGGCGCGGACCCGAGCGGGTCATCGTGGCCGCGCCATCAAAACAGGCGCAGCAGGCCGCGCTCGAGATGGCCGCCAAACGGGCGCGCGTCGTCTATTTCGCCGGCCTTCCCAAGCACGATCCCGTCGCACACCTCGACATGAACCAGCTGCACTACAAGGAGCTTTCGATCCTGGGCGCATACGGCGCCACCCACCGCCAGTACCGGATCACGATGGATTATCTGGAGCGCCGTCGCCAAGAGCTGGCCTCGGTGGTCACGCACCGTTTTCCGCTCGCGCAAATCGGGGAAGCGTTCAACACGATCCGTTCGGGTTCTGGATTGAAAGTCGTCATCGTTCAGTGAGCGGGCCGTATGTGATCGGCTGCGACGTCGGGAGCCAGGGCACCAACACTGCCCTCTATTCCGCCGACGGCCGGCTGGTCGCCTCCGCCTACCAGCCATACGACGTCCTGTTTCCGCATCCGGGGTGGGCCGAGCAGGATCCGAGAGCCTGGATCAGGGCTCTCCACAAGACAATTCGGCAGGTTCTCGACCAGGCGGAACCTTCCGCCGTGAAGGCGGTCTCGTTCGGGTCGCAGCTCGACGGGATGGTCGTCTGCGACGCCAAGGGCGCGCCGTTGCGCGACGCGTTGATCTGGATGGACCGGCGCGCCGAAGCCCAATCGGCCGCGTTTGCCAAGCGCGTGTCGCGAGAAGACTTCTATCACCACGCAGGCGCCAACCTGGATTCGTCGCACGCGATCTTCAAAGCGCTCTGGGTCAAAGACGAGGAGCCCGACATCTTTGAGAGGGCGGCGTGCCTGATGCCGCCCGGCTCTTACGTGCTCCAGGAGGCTGCCGGCGTCCGGATGGTCGATTACTCGAACGCGTCCTCACTCGCCTTGCTCGATCCGCGGACGCGGACGTGGTCGGACGAGATCCTGGAGGCCGCCGATCTCGACGCTCGAATGCTTCCGGAGCTGGCGCCTGGAACTCAAAACGTTGGATGCGTGACCGATGCTTTCGCGGCGGTCACCGGGCTGTCGCGCGAGACGCGCGTGGTGGTGGGGTGCGGCGACGAGATGGCGGCCACGCTTGGTGCGGGAGTGTTCACGCCGGGCGAGGTCTGCGATGTCGTCGGCACAGCGGAACCGGTGTGCGCCGTTTCGTCCGCGCCACGAGAAGACCGCACGATGCTCGTCGAATGCCATCCGCACGGCGATCCGGACAGCTGGCTGCTCGAAAACCCCGGCTTCGTTTCCGGCGGCAACCTGCGCTGGTGGAGGGACCAGCTCTGCTCCAAGGACGACGAGTACGACGACGTCACCGCTCCCGCGGCCAATGTGGCGCCTGGCGCCGATGGACTGCTGTTCCTGCCGTGCATGCAGGGCGCGATGGCGCCGGAGTGGAATGGCGCGGCGCGAGGCGTCTTCTACGGACTGAGCCTGGCGCACACAAAGGCGCATATGACCCGGGCGCTGCTCGAAGGCAGCGCCTTCGCGCTGAGGGACATCCTGGAGGCGATGCGGAAAGCGGGACTGGATGTGCGCCGCCTGACCATCGTCGGTGGAGGCGCGAAAGGCGCGCTGTGGCGGCAGATCAAGGCCGATGTCACGGGGCTCCCAGTCCGCGTCCCGGAAAACATCGAGACGACCGCATCCGGGGCAGCGATCCTGGCGGCGGTCGGAGCCGATCTTTATCCGAACGTCGCCACGGCGGCCGGCGCATTCGTTCGTTATCGACCCGACGAGCACGCACCCGACCCCGAACGCGAAGCGGTCTATGCCGGGGCGTATCAGCGCTACCGCGACGTGTACTTCGCGCTGAAGCCGGTGTTCGATGCCTGACGCGCTGGTTGCCAGCGATGCCACTCGGGTCTTCCCACTGGAGCTCGACCGACGCTACCCCGTGGTTGTGCGCGGTGATGGCGCGTGGGTGGAAGACTCGTCGGGGAAACGCTACCTCGACGCGATGAGCGGCGGCTCGATGGCCGCGACGCTCGGGCATGGGCGGCGCGAGATCATCGCGGCCGCGGCCGCCCAGGCGGGCCGGCTTTCCTATGTTCACAACGAGCGGCTGACCAATCCTCAACGCGAGCAGCTGGCCGCCGAGCTGGTCGAGCTGGCACCTCCGGGGATGACGCGCGTGCGGTTCACGACGGGCGGCGCGGAATCGAACGAGATGGCGATCCAGATGGCACGCAGCTACCACGTGGAGCGCGGCGACACGAGCCGGTGGCAGGTCATCTCGCCGGCGCAGGCCTACCACGGCCCGACCATGGCCACTCTTGGGCTGACGGGACGGCCCGGGCTGCAGAGTCCGTTCGGACCTTACATCCCGCGTCACCGCCACATCCCGCCGAGCACGTGGCGGTTCGACCTCACCGGCCAGGCCGCCCTGGCCGCGCTCGACTCAGTGCTGGAAGAGGTGGGGCCAGAGAACGTGTCGGCGTACTTCTGCGAGCCGATCACAGCGGCTGCGCTCCCGGCCTACTCGCCGCCCGATCGCTTCTGGAAGGGCCTTGCCGAACGGAGGGACCGCCACGGCTTTCTCATCTGCTACGACGAGGTGGTCACGGGCATCGGTCGCGCCGGCCATTGGTTCGCCGCCGAGAAGCTGCCCCTGGTCCCGGACATCATCGCCACGGCCAAAGGCCTGGGCGCGGGATACGCGGCGATCGGAGCCGTGCTCTGCGCAGACCATGTGTATCAAGCGTTCGCCGACGGCTCGCGGAGGTTCACGCTCGGCCACACGTGGGACGGCGCTCCGCTCTCGTGCGCGGTCGGGCTCAAAGTCCTCGAGGTGCTGCGGAACGAACGGCTGATCGAGCGGGTGCGCGAGAGAGGTCCGGACCTGAGGCATCAACTCGCGGCCGCGCTCGAAGGAATTCCGCTGGTGCGGGAGGTCCGTGGGCACGGCTTCCTGCTCGGCATCGAATATGTCGACCCTCGGGATGGGAATTCGTTCTTGCCGCCGGAGCTCGGGGTCGCCCGGCGCGTCGACCTGACGGCGATGGACCTCGGCCTCATCGTTTACTCGACCATGCCGACGCGCGACGGCTTCGCCGGCGATCAGACCCTTTTCGCGCCTCCGTTCACCTCCTCCGATGAAGAGCTGGCTCAGATGGTCGCGCGGTTCGCGGACACAATCCGGACGGTGGCGCGATCGCTCGAGGGGCAGCTGCGATGAACCCGAGCTGGAAGCCAAGATCCCTCATCCTGCAGCACGAAGCCGCGACACCTCCGGGCCTGATCAAGAGCTGGCTGGAAGAGCAATCGGCGGAGGTGGAGACGCTTCGCATCGACGAGGATGACCGCCCGGTGAACGCAGACGATTACGACCTCATCGTGTCCCTAGGCTCGGAGTTCGCCGCGTTCGACGACTCGGTTCCATTCGTGGCCCGCGAGGCCAGGCTCTTTGAGCAGGCGCTGGAGTCGGACGTTCCGATCCTCGGGCTGTGTTTCGGTGGACAGATGCTGGCGCGCGTGCTGGGCAGCCGCCTCTATCGCTCCGAGCAGTCAGAGATCGGCTGGCTTCAGGTGCGAAGTCACGATCCAGACCTCGTCAGCGCCGGCCCGTGGTTCCAATGGCATTTCGACACATTCACCGCGCCGCCGGGAGCAAGGATCGTCGCCGAGACCGATGTCGGGCCCCAAGCGTTCATCGCGGGCCGGAGCCTCGGCCTCCAGTTTCATCCCGAGGTCACGCCCGAGATCATGGACGAGTGGGTGCGCGTCTACCCGCATGAGCTGGAGGCCGAGGGGGTCGATCCGCGCGGCTTGCTGGAAGAGACCCGGCGGCGCGCAGAACAATCGAAGCACATGACGTGGCGGCTCTTCGACCAGTTCCGCGACCAGATCGCCAGCCGCCGGAAGACATGATCAGCGATCGGGTCTCGGCCGACCAGACGAGCACCTTTCCGCGCTTTCTCGACCTGGCCTACCCAAACATCGAGAGCGCGGAGGGAGTTTGGCTGTCAACCACGAGGGGAGCAAAGATCCTGGACGCGTGCTCCGGCGGCGCCATGGTCTCAAATCTCGGCCACGGCGCCCCTGACATTGTCCAAGCAGGCGCGCGACAGGCCGAGAGGATCGCGTACTTCTACATGGATCACTTCACCAACGAGCCACAGGAGGAGCTCGCCGCGCTGCTCGTCGCCGTGGCGGCGCCGGAGATGGCGCGCGTCCGCTTCGGTTCCAGCGGTTCGGAGGCGAACGAGACAGCACTGCGGCTGGCACGCGCTTACCACGTCGACCGCGGCGAGCCTGCGCGGTGGAGGGTGATCTCGCCCGCCCAGGCGTATCACGGCTCGACCATGGCGACCCTTGCGCTCAGCGGCCGCAAGCACACGCTTCAGGAGCCGTACACGCCATATCTTTCGCATCACCTCCACATCGCGCCCTCGACCTGGCGTTTCGATGTCACGGGCGAGGCCGCCCTACGAGAGCTCGACCAGCGGCTGGAGGAGGCCGGTCCGGAGACGATCGCCGCCTTTTTCTGCGAGCCCGTCAGCGGGGCGGCGCTGCCGGCGTATTCGTCGCCCGACAAGTTCTGGCTCGGGCTCCATCAACGCCGCGAGAAGCACGGGTTTTTGATCTGCTTCGACGAGGTGGTCACCGGCATGGGCCGCGTCGGAAGCTGGTTCGCATATCAGCAGCTGCCGATCGAGCCGGACATCGTGACGATCGGCAAAGGCCTGGGCGCCGGCTATGCCCCGATCAGCGCGGTGCTGTGCAAGCAGCACGTCTACGACGCCGTGGAAAGGGGCTCGCGCTTCTTCGACCTCGGACATACGTGGGACGGCGCACCGATCTCGTGCGCCACCGGCCTGGCCGTGCTGAACGCCATGATCGATCAACGATTGATCGAGCGGGTGCGCGAGCGCGGCCCCCGATTGCTGGAGCAGCTGCAGGCCGCGCTGCACGGCAATCCGATCGTGGCCGAGGTTCGCGGCCGCGGGTTCCTGCTCGGGATCGACCTAGTCGATCTTCCGGAAGAGATGCATGCCGACGAGCGAGTGGAAGATATAGCGCTTGGGCGCGGGCTGCTGGTGACGACGACACACTCGACGCAAGACGGCTACGCGGGTGACGAGGTGGTGTTTGCGCCGGCTTTCACAAGCTCCGACGGGGAGCTCGACATGATGATCGAGCGCCTTGCGGCGACACTCGGAGATGTAGCGTCCCGATGACGGAAACCAAGGTCGAGACTGCGCTTGGAACCGTTGATTTTCGACCTACGGAGCACGTCGAGTTCGTGCTGCTGGTCATCCCCGACGTGAACGGCTCGCTCCGCGGCAAGGCGCTTCGTCCGGATGCTTTCGAAGCCGCGGTTCGCCACGGCACTGTGATGACCGACCTGCTGTTGGCGCTCGACCCTGTGGACACGCCGATCGCCGATTACGAACAGTTCGGCATCCGCTCCGGCGCCGCAGACCTGGTCGTGCATCCCGATTCCTCGACTCTCCACGACCTGCAATGGCGGCCCGGCTGGAGGATATGCCTGGGCACGCCGAGCTGGCCCGACGGCAGCCGCTGCGAGCTGGCCTCTCGCGAGGTGCTCCGCGTTGGGCTTGCGCAGATGCTCGAGGTCGGCTACGACGTGATGGCGGCGATCGAATACGAGGTGCGGCTCACAGACGCGCAGGACCGCCTTGTCACCAGCGGGATCAGCTACAGCGCCGGCGAGGTCGCCGCCCTCGACGCATTCGTCAGCGCCCTGCGCCCAGCCCTGGAGGACCTGGGGGTGGAGATGACAGCCGTGCACACCGAGGCGGCTCCCGGATTGGTCGAGCTAAACCTCGCCGCTCGCCCAGGCCTCCAGGCTGCGGACGACGCCGCCTACACGAAGTTCGCGGTCAAGGATCTTGCCCGCTCGATGGGGATGCGAGCCAGCTTTCTTGCGAAGAGCGCCGCCGGCGAAGAAGGTTCCAGCGGCCACGTGCATTTCTCGTGCTGGCGTGGCGGCTCCAACGCTTTCGCCGAGTCCACCGAGGTGATGAACTCGGCGATCGCGGGGGTGCTCGGGCACCTGCCGGCCGCGTCTTTGCTGCTCAACCCGACCATCAACTCTTACAAGCGACTGGTGCCGGGATGGTTCGCGCCGACGAACGTCAGCTGGGGGGTGGAGAACCGCTCCTGCGCCGTTCGCGCCATCCAATCCCCACGGCCTGAGCTCTGCCGTTTCGAGTGCAGGCGACCCGGCGCCGACGCCAACCCCTACCTGGCGCTGTCGGCGATCGTCGTCTCCGCCGCCGACGGCTTGCGCGGCAATGCCAGGGTGCCGGCGCCGGTGGAGGGAGACGCGTACTCGCAACCGGGGCTCGCAGCGCTCCCTGGGTCGCTTGAAGCAGCCCTCAGGGAGTTCGAGGCTGACGCGACTTTGCGGCTTGGGCTTGGCGAGGTGTTCAGCGCTTACTACGCGACCTCACGTCGATGGGAGCTGAAAGCCTGGCAGGAAGCCGTGACGGAGTGGGAAAAGAGCCGCTACGACCGCAGCGTCTGACTCCGCCGCGCCCGCTCGACGAAGCGTTCGAAGAGCCTCCGCGCCCAGGGAAGGTCGCAGGCAAGCTCTTCGGGATGGCACTGCACCGCGACGATGAGGCCGTCCGACGTCTCGACAGCCTCGACCGTGCCATCGTCACCGCGGGCCGTTTGGACCAGGCCGGGCGCCAGCGTCCCGATCGCCTGGTGATGGAGGCTGTTGACGCGGATCTTGTCTTTGCCGGCCGCCCGCCCGAGCTCTGAACCCGGATCGACGTCGATGGTGTGCGCCAGGTGGCCGCGCCCAAACGACCTGACCTCGTGGCCCTCGAGGTGCTGGACGAGAGATCCCCCCATAGCGACGTTGATCACCTGCTGGCCGCGGCAGATGCCCAAAACGGGCAGACCCTGGGCGCGGGCTTGACCAAACAGGCGGAGCTCGGTGTCGTCCAGGTCTCGGTCGATGGGTCCGATCTTGGGATCAGGCTCTTCTCCATAGAGGGCCGGGTCGACGTCCCAGCCGCCGGGAAGGAGCAGGCCGTCCACCGGCGGCAGCGAGGCGGTGCCTGGAGGTAGCTCGACGGGCTGCGCCCCCACGGCTTCCACGGCACGCTGATAGGGGACGTAATACTCCGCGCCGCGGCGCGGGCTGGTCGTGATGCCGATCCTAGGCCGTCCGTTATTGGGCATTGTTTTGCGACAAGATTACGGGCGTTACCGGGCAACTTGTCAAGGACCGTCCACATGGGCCTGAATAGGCCAGAAATGTAATGGCTGTTACAGAGAAAGGAGTCGGAGAGGTCGTCCGGCAGCGCCTGGACTCGCTGAGCCCGGCCGAACGCCGCCTCGCCCGGGTGCTCCTGGCGTCGTATCCGATCGCAGGGCTGGAGAGCGTGGCCCGCTTTGCAGAACGGGCCTCGGTCAGCCCTCCCACCGTGACGCGTTTCATCACCAAGCTCGGTTTTCGCGGCTACCCGGAGTTCCAGGAGAGCCTGCGTCGCGAGGTCCAATCCCGACTTAGCTCGCCCCTGGCGCGCTACCGCGACGAACCCAAACGCGACTCCGTCGTAAATGACGCGCTCGAGGTTTCCACTCACAACCTGAGAGCGACGCTCGGGCTGCTGTCCGACCGCGACGTCAAGGAGGCGGTGAAGCTGCTCGCGGACGTGCGCCGCCGGATCATGATCCTCGGCGGGCGCGTGAGCGCGCCGCTCGCGCGCTACCTCGCCGGCCAGCTGCATCTGCTGCGCCCGGGGGTCGGACTCGTCGATGCGGAGCGGAGCGCGCCGGCGCAGCAGCTCATCGACATGCGCAAGACCGACGTGCTCATCGTCTTCGATTACAGGCGCTACCAGCCCGACACGATCGAGTGCGCGCGCGTCGCGTCGAGCCGGGGTTGCGACGTGATCCTGTTCACCGACCCGTGGCTCTCGCCCGCCTCGGCTTTTGCACGCCAGGTGCTCGTCACGAGCGTGGAGACTGTGGGACCGTTCGACTCGCTGGTGGGAGCGATGGCCGTGGTCGAAGCGCTCATCGCCGCCGTCCTGGGGGAGCTAGGCGCGCGCGCGGAGATGCGCATGCAGAGCCTGGAGCGGCTGCGGGCCGGCGACGTGCTAGGCGGGAGCGACTCGGGAAGCTAGTGCGAGCTTAAGCCCCTCACCCGGCCCCTCTCTCCGAGGGAAAGAGGGTGTACCGCTCGGGATCGCGCTCGAACTCGGACCGACACCCCGTCGAGCAAAACCAGAACGTAGTGTCACCGCGCACAGTCTTGTGCGGGCTCGTCAGCGGGTCCACCGTCATCCCACAAACCGGGTCGGTGGCGAACGTCACGGGTGAGGGGTCGATCGGCGCCGGTTTCGAGGCGCGCTTCCGTCGCGCGGTGACAACCTCCGCTAGCGCGAGCAGGGCGATCTCCTCCTGCGTCCCGCCGCGGACTTTCCCGGCCGGCGTCCGCACGCGCGCGATCGTGTGCTCGTCGAGGCCACGGCGCAGGAGCTCCGTCCGCACGGCGACAGCCCGGCGGGTGCTTGCGATGAGGCCGACGTCCAGGTCGGGATGACTCAGCGCGGCCTCCAGGGCGTCTTCGTCGTAGTGCCCCATCGTCGCCACTACCGCATAGGCGTCCCGGGCCGAAACCTCCAGCGTCGCCACCTCCGCCTGGCTTACGGTTCGGGCGCGAAAGCCGGTGAGCTCGCCTAGCTTTACCAGGGTCGTCGCCGCCGGACCCTCGCCGAACACCAGCAGCAGCGGCTTAGGCAGGCGCGGCTCGATGAAGATGTCGAGCGAGCCGCCGCTCGGGCATGTCGTCGCAATCATCA
>Ga0066709_100000394_pt1 | contig 22691 bp, 22 predicted proteins | sample GraSoiAngelo_158_FD_79665 | JGI IMG/M metagenome (GOLD analysis project Ga0066709, IMG submission 79665) | Grasslands soil microbial communities from the Angelo Coastal Reserve, California, USA - 14_1009_16_30cm | ecosystem: Environmental > Terrestrial > Soil > Grasslands | place: USA...
ACCGGAGCGGGGTCTGCCAGCTCGTCGTCAACCCGGAGCGCTCGCCCGAGGCGGCGCAGATGGCCCACGGGATCCGGAACGAGTTCGTGCTGCGCGCGGACGGGGAGGTCGTGGCCCGTGCGCCGGAGACCGTGAACGACGCGATGGCTACCGGTGACGTCGAGCTCCACGTCGACCGCCTCGAGATCGTCGCCACCTGCCCGCCCCTGCCGTTCCAGCTCGACGAGGAGGGAGTGGACGAGACGCTCCGCCTCCGTTACCGCTGGCTCGACCTGCGTCGTCCCAAACTGCAGCGCAACATCGCCTTGCGCGCCCAGATGGTCGGGATCATCCGGCGCACGATGGAGGAGGCCGGCTTCCTCGACATCCAGACGCCGATCCTCTTCAAGCCCACACCGGAGGGCGCCCGCGACTTCGTCGTGCCCTCACGCCTGCAGCCGGGTCGCTTCTTCGCGCTGCCGCAGAGCCCGCAGATCCTCAAGCAACTGAGCATGGTCGCGGGCTTCGACCGCTACTACCAGATCGCCGTCTGTTTTCGGGACGAGGACCTGCGCGCAGACCGCGTCCAGGAGATCACCCAGCTCGATGTGGAGATGTCCTTCCCTGACGAGGAGTTCCTGTTCGGGCTGATGGAGGAGATGTACGCCCGTATCTGGCGGGAGACGCTGGGCATCGAGATCGAGACGCCCTTCCCGCGGATGACGTGGCACGAGGCCGACCGGCGCTACGGCAGCGACAAACCCGACCTGAGATTCGGCCTGGAGATCGAGGACGCGACGGAGGCGACGCGGGGATCGGAGTTCGGCGTCTTCGCCGGCGCGGAGGCCGTTCGCTTCCTGCGCGTGCCGCGAGAGCTCTCCCGAAGCGAGATCTCGGCACTCGAGGACTTCGTGAAGGAATGGGGCGCGAAGGGGCTCGCGTACCTGATCGTCGGCGCCGACGGAGAGGTCCGCTCGCCGATCGCGAAGTTCCTCTCCCAGGCGGAGCTCGAGGCGCTCGCCGCCGGGCCGGAGACGACGCTGCTCTTCGCGGCCGACGCGTGGGAGATGACGTCGCGCGTGCTCGGAGCGCTCCGTCTGCACCTCGGCCGCGAGCTCGGCCTCATCGACGAGGATGCCTTCACCTTCATGTGGGTGAGCGACTTCCCGATGTTCGACTGGGACGAGAACGGGAATCGGTGGAGCGCCAAGCACCATCCGTTCACCCGCCCTGCGGTGGAATGGACGGAGAGATTCAGCGACGATCCGAAGAACGCGCTCGCGCACGCCTACGACGTGGTCGTGAACGGGAACGAGCTCGGCGGCGGCTCGTTCAGGATCCACGAGCCCGAGCTGCAGGCGAAGGTCTTCGACCTCCTCGAGCTGTCACGCGAGGAGCAGCAGGCGAAGTTCGGGTTCCTGCTCGACGCCCTGGCGATGGGCGCCCCGCCTATGGGCGGCATCGCATTCGGCATCGACCGGATGACGATGGTGCTCGCGCGAGAGCCCAACCTGAGGGACGTGATCGCGTTTCCGAAGAACCAGGCGGGGGTCGATCCCATGAGCGGCGCGCCGTCCGAGGTGCCGATCGAGCAGCTCGACGAGCTCGGTCTCCTCTTGAACGTGCGAAAGGACAAGAGCTGACCTCGCTCGCCGAGCGGCTCGTCCTCCTGCTCGCCGTAGCACTGCTGGCCGGGCTGGGCGCCGCCGCCGGCATCCACCGTCACCATCGCACGGCCGCGCGCGAGGCTGTGCAAGGCGTTTCGGCACCGGGCGGAGGCTGGTTCGACGCGCTCGCAGCGTCGCGCGGCCCCGCGGGCGACGCCGAACGGACGACGTGTGGACTCGTGCTCACCGACCGCTCGCTCGGCGTGACGGAGCCGGTCCTGCCGTGCCACGCCAAGATCGAGATCCGCTTCGGGAGCAGGACCTTCCTGACCGAGGTGATCGACAACCGCTTGAAGGCGGGCGGGCACCAGTTCGAGACGACCGACGCCCTCGCGCAGAGGATGGGTCTCGACGGGACGCAGCGAGTCCAGTGGCGCTTCGCCGCCGCCCGCTGACCATCTACAGTTGCTGTGCTCGACCCTGTGCGTTGCCGCGGGATTCAACGTGAACCAACACACACGCTGAGGGAGCCCGGGTCCGGCCGAGGGCGGCGCCCGACGCCGGCAGGGCACCCACCTGGTTTGCCAGGTTCGCAGCGCCCCGCGGAGGACGGCAGGGTCGGAGCACGGGCGGGGGAGCCTCACGGCTCTCCTGCCCTCTACTACCCTCCTGCCGTGGCGGTCGTCGGTCTCCACCACGTGCAGGTCGCCGCTCCCGCGGGCTGCGAGGTAGCAGCACGCGACTTCTACGGCGGTTTGCTCGGGCTCGAGGAGATCCCGAAGCCGCCGCTGCTCGCTGCCCGCGGCGGCTGCTGGTTCCGCATCGGCGAAGGCGAGCTTCATGTCGGCGTCGACGAGCGCTTCGTGCCGGCCCGAAAGGCCCACCCGGGCATCGCGGTGAGCTCGCCGACGGCTCTGCGGGAGATCGCAGACCGCCTCCAGTCTGCCGGTGCGGCCGTCTCGTGGGCCGATCCGACCGAGATCGATGGTCGGCGGAGGTTCCACGTCAGTGATCCGTGGGGCAACAGGCTGGAGCTCCTGGCGCCGTGAGCATCTCCCGACCTCGAGCTCCGATCGTCGACGGGGCGATCACCCTCGTCCCCCTCGCGGCTGAGCACCTGGACGCACTCGAAACAGTCGGGAACGATCCGCTCGTGCAGCGGTTCACGCGCGTCCCGGAGCCGTTCGGCACGGAGGAGGCCGCCAGGTGGCTCGGGCTCTACGAGGAGGGTTGGGAGGACGGCTCGCGCGCCGGCTTCGCCATCGTGGACTCAAAGAGCGAGGCGTTCCTCGGCATGATCGCGTTCGTCGCCCTGCGGCCCGAGAGCCTCGAGGCCGAGGTCGGGTACATCGTCGCGCCGGAGGCACGCGGCCGGGGTGTCGCAAACCGGGCGCTGTCGCTCCTGACCCGCTGGGGGTTCGAGGAGTTGGGGCTCGAGCGCATCGAGCTGCGTGCGGAGCTCGAGAATCCCGCCTCGCTGAAGGTGGCAGAGCGTTGCGGCTACGTTCGCGAGGGGACGCTGCGAGGCGTCCACCTGAGGGGCGTGCGCCGCGGCGACATGGCCCTGTATTCGCGCCTGGCCCGCGACCCGGCCGTTCGTCCCGAGCGCTAACGTGGTCGCATGAGGGCGATCGAGGTCTTCGCCGATTCCGCGCAAGGAGACTCCTACGCTGCCGTCCGGCTCCTCGTCGAGGGCGAGCGGATCGTCGCCGCCGAGACGCCCGGGATGAGCCGGGACCTCGTCGGTCTGACGCTGATCGAGGCCGCCGCGGTCCCCGGCGAGACGCTCGCCGCCGATGCCCTCGCGAACGCTCTCGCCCAGGTCTTCCGAGCTCCTCCCTCGGACGGGCGCGTCGCCGTGGCGATGAGCGGAGGCGTCGACAGCGCCGTTGCGCTGCTGCGCGCGCTTCCCGACGCGATCGGGATCACCCTCCGTCTCTGGCTCGACCCGTACGGTCCAGCCGCGGACCGCGTGTGCTGCTCACCCGACGCCGTCATCGCCGCGCGCGAGACCTGCCACGCGCTCGGAGCGCCGCACATCACGCTCGATCTCCGGGAGGAGTTCCGCGCCGCCGTGGTGTCGCCGTTCGTCGAGGGCTACGCGGCCGGGCTGACGCCGAACCCCTGCACGCGCTGCAACGGCTCGTTCCGCTTCGACGCACTGCTCGCCGCCGCCGGGCGCGCCGGCGCCGCCGGTCTGTGGACCGGGCACTACGCGCGGATCGTCGAGCGGGACGGTCACCGTTTGGTGGCACGGGGGCTCGACCCGGGCAAGGACCAGTCGTACATGCTCGCCACGGTCGACCCGGACCTGCTGGAGCGCGTGGCCTTTCCGCTCGGCGGCCAGGACAAGGCGGCGACCAGAGCCGAGGCGGAGGCAGCCGGCCTCGACGTCGCGGGACGGGCCGAGAGCCAGGAGGCGTGCTTCCTCGCCGGCGGCGACTACAGGACCTTCCTCGAGCGGCAGGGTGTCGCGCCGCGGCCCGGCGCCATCCTCGACCAGGGGGGCCGCGAGCTCGGCCGCCACGACGGCGCGTGGCGGTTCACGCCTGGTCAGCGCCGCGGGCTTCGTGTGGTGGGGACTGAACCGCTTTATGCCCTCAGGGTCGACAGCGCCGCCAACACGGTCGTCGTCGGGCCGCGCCCGGCGCTCGCCTGCACCCGGATCGAGGTCGAAGGGACCATCCATGTGCCGGTCGAGCACGCTCACGCGAAGCTTCGCTATCGGTCTGAGCCGGTTCCCGCGAGCGTCAGGCCGACGGATGACGGCTTCGAGCTCGAGCTCGACGAGCCCGCGTTCGGCGTCGCGCCCGGCCAGGTCGCGGCGCTCTACGACGCCGATGCGATCGTGGGAAGCGGTGTGATCGCGGCGGCCGGTTAGGATCCCGCTCGTGCTCGTCGCCACGTCGGCCGGAGACATCGCCTACTACGGGCTTGCCGTGTTCCTCGTCCTCGTCGGGCTCGGCTCGTTCTGGGCGCTCTGGAAGCTCGGCAACGTCTTCGGACGGCTGTCGTCGTTCCTCTCCGGGACGGAGCGGGATCTGCTGCCGGTGGTCGTCAAGGCCGGCGGCACCATCGACCGCGTGAACAAGCAGCTCGACAAGGCGGACACGATCACGGACAGCGCCGTCTCGATGGCCGAGAGCGTCGACACCGCCGTCCGCGCCGTCTCGTTCGCGATCACGAAGCCGGTCGAGAAGGTCTCCGGCGCCGCCGCCGGTGTCTCGCATGCGTTCTCGTCGTTCCGCAAGAACCACGACTTCCGCGCCGCCGTCGACGACGCGAAGGAAGCAGCCGCGCGCCGCGCGCAGGATCTGCACGAGGACCTGACTGCCGCAGACGGGCCTGCGCCGACCGGCACCGAATAGCGCTCACGGGCCGGCTCGCCGCCAGGGACGTCGCCTGATCGGCGCTACGATCGCTGCGTGAGGACGACGGCTGAGCTGCGGGAGGGATTCCTCTCGTTCTTCGAGGAGCGCGAGCACAGGCGCTTCCCCTCCTGGTCGCTGATTCCGCCGCCGGAGGACCCTTCGACGCTGTTCATCTCCGCGGGCATGCAGCCGCTCAAGCCGTACTTCTCGGGAGCCAAGGAGCCACCCGCGCCTCGGTTCACGACGGTGCAGAAGGTGCTCCGCGCCGGCGGCAAGGCCACCGACCTCGAGGAGGTCGGCCTCACCACCCGGCACGCCTCGATGTTCGAGATGCTCGGCAACTTCTCGTTCGGCGACTACTTCAAGGACGGCGCGATCGACTTTGCGTGGGAGTTCGTCACCGAGCACATGCGCATCGATCGCGAGCTGCTGTGGGCGACGGTCTTCGCCGGCGACCCTGCGCTCGGCATCGGCGAGGACGAGGTCGCGGTGCAGGGCTGGCTCCGCAAGGGGATCCCGCGGGAGCGGATCGTCGCGCTGCCGCGCTCGGAGAACTTCTGGGGCCCTGCGGGCGAGACCGGCCCCTGCGGCCCATGCTCGGAGTTGAACTACGACCGCGGCGAGGAACACGGCTGCGGGCAGCCCGACTGCGCACCCGGCTGCGAGCGCTGCGAGCGGTACCTGGAGTTCTGGAACCTCGTCTTCATGGAGTTCGACCTCGGTGCCGACGGCACGTTGACGCCGCTCCCGAAGCAGAACATCGACACCGGGCTCGGCCTCGAGCGTGGCGCCATGATCCTGCAGGGCGTCGATTCGATCTTCGACACCGACGGCTTCCAGCTGATCATGGACTGGATCGAGCGGGAGTCGGGTGTGGGCTACGGCACCTCGGTCGAGGCGACGAAGGCCCATCGCGTCCTCTCGGACCACGGCCGCGGCATGACGTTCCTCGTCGCCGAGGGAGTGACCCCCGGCAACGAGGGGCGCGGGTACATCCTGCGGCGCCTCATCCGCAGGGCCGTCGTGCAGGCGCGGCGCATCGGGCTCGACGCCGTGTACCGGCTGCCCGCGATCGTGGTCGAGCAGGTCGGCCCCTGGTACCCGGAGGTAGTCGAGGCGGCGGCCGAGATCGAGCGGGTCGTCCGCGCCGAGGAGGAGAGGTTTCGCGAGACGCTCGAACGCGGGACGAAGCTCTTCGACGAGCTTGCAGGGCAGGACGTCGTCTCGGGCGAGGATGCGTTCACACTTGCCGCGACGTACGGCTTCCCGCTAGAGCTGACGGTCGAGCTCGCCGAGGAGCGCGGGCAGGCGGTCGACGTCGACGGCTACCGCCTGGCGATGGAGGAGCACCGGGAGATCTCCCGGGCAGGAGGCGAGACTGGTGTCCAGCGCGCCGCGGACTTCGCACGGGCAGCCGACTTCCGGACCGAGTTCGTCGGCTTCGTCAAGACCGACGTCCTGACGCAGATCGGAGCGCTCGAAGATCTCGGCGACGGGACCTTCCTGGCCAAGCTGCGCGAGTCGCCGTTCTACCCGTCCGGCGGCGGCCAGGTGACCGATCAGGGCTGGATCGCGCTCGACGACGACTCCGGGACACGGGCGGAGCTCGTCGAGGCACACCGCTTCGAGGGCGACCAGGTCCTGCTCTTGCGCGGCGACGGCTTCGCGGAAGGCGACCGCGTCAAGGCCGTCGTCCCCTGGGCCGTCCGCTTCCCGACCACGGCCAACCACACCGCCACGCACCTGCTGCACCGGGCGTTGCGCGAGGTGCTCGGCGAGCACGTGAAGCAGGCGGGCTCCGCCGTGCGCCCCGACAAGCTGCGATTCGACTTCACGCACGAGCAGGCTCTCACGCCGGAGCAGCGCGAACGGGTGTCGGCGATCGTCAACCGGCGCATCTTCGAGAACCATCCCGTGATCACCTTCGAGACGCCGATCGCCGAGGCGCGGAATCTCGGAGCGATGATGCTGTTCGGCGAGAAGTACGGCGACATCGTCCGCGTGGTCGAGGTGCAGGGCGTCTCGCGGGAGCTCTGCGGCGGCACGCACGTGCGCACGACGGCCGAGATCGGGAGCTTCGCGATCCTGTCGGAGGGCTCTGTCGGCTCGGGCGCACGCCGGATCGAGGCGGTGACCTCCGGTGAGGCCTACGCGTACCTTCACGCTCGGGCGGAGGAGCTGGACGTCGTGAGGGCCGAGATCGAGGAGCTGCGAAAGGAGTTCCGGCGACGCCCCACTGCCGGCGGCGAGACCGCCGACGTCGAGGCACAGGTCCGTAGCGAAGGGGGCGTCAACCTGATCGTGCAGGCGGTCGACGGGCTCGACGCCGACGCGCTGCTCGAGCTCTCCGACCGTTTCAAGCAGCGCCACGCGCCCGCGGCCGTCGTGCTCGGGTCGCAGGAGGATGGCCGCGTCCACCTCGTCGCCAACTTCGATGCGGCCGTCGCAGAACGCGTCAGCGCGTCCGACGTCGTGCGCGGAGCGGCGGCGCTCGTCGGCGGCGGGGGCGGCGGGCGACCGACGATGGCCCGCGCGGGCGGGAAGGATCCCGAGAAGCTCCCCGACGCCCTCGCCGAAGCGGAGCGGTTGATCCTGGCCCGATTGTGACCGGCGTCACGCGAGCCGACGGCTTTGCAACAGTCTGTCGCTTGGCCCGGGACGCGAAAGTCATCGCTCTCGACTACGGGGCGGCGCGCACCGGCGTCGCGGTCTCCGACCCGACCGGGACGCTTGCGCGGCCGCTGGGAGTGATCGAGCGGGCTGCGACGGAGGACGGGCTCCGGCGGGTTGCCGCTCTCGTTGCCGAGCACGCGGCGGCCACGGTGGTGGTGGGGCTGCCGCTGACGCTTCGGGGAGAGCGCGGGGAGCAGGCGCTGGAGACGGAGCGGTTCGTCGAGGGTCTCCGCCGGGTACTCCAGGTCCCCGTCGTCATGTTCGACGAGCGGTTCACCACGAGGCTGGCAGAGCAGTCGGGCTCCGCGGGTGCAGAGGCGGAGGAGGACGCCAGGGCCGCCGCTCATCTCCTTGCCGGCTACCTCGAGCTGTCGGGAGGCGGCGGCGCATGAGTCGGCGAGGCGCGATCGTGGCTGTCGGCGCTGTCGTGATCGCAGCCGGCGGAGGGCTGGCGGCCTGGCTGCAGGACTCGTCGGGCGGGACGACGACACCGGCGACGACCGCGACGACAACGGCGCCGGCGCCGCCGGTGACGCTCCGGATCATCTTCCCGGAGGGCTTCACACGCCGTGAGATGGTCGCCCGGGTCGTAGCGGTGCGCGCGATCGCCATCCGCAAGCGTCACGTCACACCGCGGCTGACGGCGTCGTCGTATCACACCGTGACGGCGCGCGTGCTCCCCCCGATCGGCTTCCGGAAGCTCGCCAGGGGGCGAATCGAGGGCTTCCTCTTCCCGGCCACCTACGACTTCACGGCACAGACGACTGCGAAGCAGCTGGTCGCCGAGCAACTCGCCGCCTTCAAGCAGCGCTTCGGGACCGTCAACCTCCGCTACGCGCGCTCGAAGAACCTGACCTCGTACGACGTGCTGATCATCGCGTCGATGATCGAGAAGGAGGCCGTCGTCCCGTCGGAGCGCCGTCTCATCGCCGCTGTCATCTACAACCGCCTCCATCACCGGATGCCGCTCGGGATCGACGCGACGATCCGTTACGGGCTGAACATCCCGGGCACGAAGTCGCTGACCAAGGCGGCGCTCGCGAGCTCGAGCCCCTACAACACGAGGCGGTTCCCCGGTCTGCCGCCGACGCCGATCGCGAACCCCGGCCTCGCCTCGATCCGCGCGGCCGCGCACCCGACGCACGTCGACTACCTCTACTTCGTGCGCAAACCGGACAAGAAGCACCACTTCTTCACGGCCGACGAGAACGAGTTCCTCCGCAAGGTCTGCCAGTACGGCTTCGGCTGCAAGTGAGCGTCGGGCACCTGCGGAAGCGCGTTCGAAGGGCCGTGCAGCCCGCCGCGTGGCGAGTCCAGCGCCGGTGGCCCGTTGTCAGGAATCGAACCGACGTCCTGAATTTTCTCGTCGCCGGCCACGGGTATCGCACCTATCTGGAGATCGGTGTGCGCAACCCGGGCGGAAACATCGCGCGCGTTCGCGTTGCCGAGAAGACGGGCGTCGATCCGGCCCCGGCGCGGGGCGTGGTCGACTACGCCATGACGTCGGACGAGTTCTTCACGCGACTCGACGCTGCGGACACCCACAGCGTCTTCGACCTCGTCTTCGTCGACGGCCTGCACGTGGACGAGCAGGTCGAGCGGGACATCGTCAACGGGCTGCGACACCTCTCCGACGGCGGTGCCGTCGTCGTCCACGACTGCAACCCGACGGCGCGCGACGCCCAGACGGCCGCACCCAGCAGAGCACTGTGGCTCGGGACCGTCTGGAAGGCCTGGGCGAAGCTGCGCTCGGCGCGCCCTGATCTCTCGATGGCGGTCGTCGACGTCGACCTCGGATGCGGGGTGATCATGCGCGGGCGGCAGGAGTGCTACCCGTTGGCATTCGAGTCGTACGACGAGTTGGATTACGCCGTACTCGAGGGCGACCGGCGTCGCTTGCTGAACCTGATCTCGGCGAGGGAGTTCATGACGCAGTACTCCGGACAACGACGATGAGAGAGATCAGCGGGACGACGACGCTTGTCGGCATTCTCGGGTGGCCGGTCTCGCATTCGCTCTCGCCCGCGATGCACAACGCGTCCTTCGAGGCCCTCGGGCTCGACTGGGCCTATCTCCCGCTGCCGACGCCGCCCGAGCGGCTCCCCGACGCCGTGCACGGGCTCGTCGCGACGGGGTTCGCCGGCGCGAACGTGACGATCCCGCACAAGACGACGGTCATCGCGGTCTGCGACGAGGTCGACGACGACGCCCGGCATGCCGACTCCGTCAACACGCTCGTCTTCCGCGACGGCCGCGTGCACGGCTCGAGCACCGATGTCGTCGCCATTGCCCAGGCGGTCGACGAGGGGTCGGGCCGGGCGCTCGTCCTCGGACGCGGCGGCTCGGCCAAGGCGGCTGTCGCCGCCCTGACGTCATGCGGCTACGACGTCACGGTTGCGAGCCGGAGCGAGCCCGAGTGGCCACCTGCAGCCGACGGCTACGACGTCATCGTCAACGCGACGCCGGTGAAGGAGGAGCCGCTGATCCGGCCGTCCTCGCACCAGCTGCTCGTCGATCTGCCGTACCTGCACGGAGGCGAGGCGACCGCCTTCGCACGTGCAGGCCGGGACGCCGGCGCCCGTGTCGTCGACGGTCTCGAGATCCTGCTCGCCCAGGGCGCAGCGTCCTTCGAGCGGTGGACCGGGCGACCGGCTCCGACCGCAGCGATGCGCGCCGCACTGGATCTGTAAGGGACGCCCCTAGAATCGCGCACATGACGCTCGGGCTCGTCACCGCCGGGGAGTCGCACGGGCCCGCGCTCGTCGCTCTACTCACGGGTCTTCCCGCCGGGCTGCGGCTCGACCGGGAGGCGATCGACGCCGACCTGGGCCGCCGCCAGCAGGGCTACGGCCGCAGTCCCCGCCAGCAGCTCGAGACCGATCGTGTCGAGGTGCTCGCGGGTCTACGCCACGGGTTGACGCTCGGTACGCCTCTCGCGCTCGTCGTCCGCAACCTCGATCACAAGAACTGGCAGTGGGGCATGAGCCCATGGCCACCCGAGGGCGAGCCCGAGGGGAAAGGCACCAAGCCCGTCACCCTCCCTCGGCCCGGTCACGCGGACCTGGCCGGTGTCCTGAAATACGGGCATGAAGACGTGCGCAATGCGCTCGAGCGCGCGAGCGCGCGGCACACCGCCGTCCACGTCGCCGCCGGCGCGGTCGCGAAGGCATTGCTGGCCGAGCTGGGAGTCGTGGTCGCCGGGCGGGCGATCGAGATCGGCGGCGCCACCGGCGACGAGGGCATGCGCGAGGCGACGGATGCGGCTCGCGCCGATCGTGACACGCTCGGCGGCATCGTCGAGGTGGTCGCCACGGGGGTTCCGCCGGGTCTCGGCTCGTACGCCGAGAAGGCGGACCGTCTCGACGCGCGCCTGGCGGCCGCGTTGATGGGCATCCAGGCCGTGAAGGCAGTGGAGCTCGGGGACGGGCTGGCGCTCGCGCGCGACCGGGGCTCGCAGGCCCACGACGAGATCGACCCCGGTCTCGCCAGGCGCTCGAACCGGGCGGGCGGTCTGGAAGCCGGCGTCACCAACGGCGAGCCGGTCGTGGCCCGCGCTGCGATGAAGCCCTTGCCGACGCTGATGCGCCCACTCGACAGCGTCGACCTCGCCACGGGCGATCCTGCACAAGCGCTCGTGGAACGGAGCGACGTCCAGGCAGTCGAGGCGCTGGCCATCGTCGCCGAGGCGGCTGTAGCCTGGGAGCTGGCGCGTGCGGCGAGGGAGAAGTTCGGAGGCGACGCGCTCGTGGACATGCTCGCCGCGCACCGGTCGTACCTCGCGCGGATCGGCGACACGTGGCGCCGCTGAACGCCCTCGACCGCCACCTGGCGCTCGTAGGGTTCATGGGTGCCGGCAAGTCGACGCTCGGCCCGGTCGTCGCGGAAAGACTCGGCCGGGAGTTCGTCAGCCTCGACGCGGTCGTCGAGGAGCGGGTGGGCACGGCGATCGACGCGATCTTCGCCGAGAGCGGCGAGGCGGCATTTCGGGCGCTGGAAGAGGAGGCCGCCGCCGACGTCCTCGCGCGTGCCGAACCCGCGGTCGTCGAGCTCGGCGGCGGCGCCGTCACCTTCGAGCCCACGCGGCGTCTCCTCGCCGGGAGAGCGTTCGCCGTCCTCATCGACGTCGCGGTCGACGAGGCGTGGCGGCGCGTCGAGGGAAGCGGGCGACCGCTCGCCACCGACCCCGAACGCTTCCGCGCGCTGCACGCGGAGCGCGATGCGTATTACGGCGACGTTGCCGACGGACGGGCGCGTGACGCCGACGGCGTCGTCCTGGCCGCTGCCGGGGTGCATGTCCAGCGCGGGTCGATCGACCTGCTCGACTCGCTCGTCCCCGGGACGGGTCAGGTCGAGCTCGTCTCCGACCGGCACGTCGCCGGCATCTACGGCGTGCAGGCCCAGATCGCGCTCGGCGAGCGCCTGCTCGGCGCGCACGAGGTGCCGCAGGGCGAGGCGGCCAAGGCCGGCGCGGTGCTCGAGCGCCTCTGGCGGGAGCTGAGGGGCGACCGCTCGGTGACGGTCGTCGCGCTCGGGGGAGGCACGGCGACCGACGTCGCCGGTCTCGCCGCAGCGACCTACCTCCGGGGCGTCCCCTGGGTACCGGTGCCGACGACGCTCATCGGGCAGGTCGACGCCGCGATCGGCGGGAAGACCGCGATCGACGTGCCCTCGGGAAAGAACCTCGTCGGCGCCTTTCACTGGCCGGCCCGAGTCGTCGTCGACCCCGGCCTCCTCGAGACGCTCGCCGACCGTGACGTGCAGAACGGACTGGCCGAGGTCGTGAAGACGGGTCTGCTCTGTGGGGAGCCGCTCTGGGAGCTGCCCGTGCAGGAGCAGGTACGCCGCTGCGCGGCGTTCAAGGCGGCAGTGTGCCTCCGCGACCCGTTCGACCGCGGGCCGCGAAACCAACTCAACCTCGGGCACACGTTCGCCCACGCGCTCGAGGCGGCCGCAGGCTTCACGCTCCCCCACGGCGAGGCGGTCGCGCTGGGTCTGCTCGCGGCGCTGCGACTCTCCGGCCAGGAGACGGCCGTCGTGGAGGAGGTGCTGTCGCCGCAGCCGGTCCGAGTCGACCCGGACGCGGCGTGGCGGGCGCTCGCACGCGACAAGAAGTCCGAGCAGGGAAGCCCGAGGCTCGTCCTGCTCGAGGCACCCGGGCGCCCCAGGATCGGGGTGCAGGTGCCCGCCGAGGACGTGCGCGCCGCCCTCGCTGCCCTCATCGTCGACGCGTAAGGACCCAGCCGCGAAGTGGCCGTTTCAGGGATGGTGCGCGGTGGGGAATCCGCTTCCGCGGATTTCCGATCCTGCGCACAAATAGAGTGCACCGATGCGCATCGAGGTCTTGAACGGCGTCAATCTCGACCTGCTCGGCCGGCGCGATGTGGAGACGTACGGCGACGCCACGCTCCAGGATCTCGAGACGAGGATCTACCAGTGGGCCCGCGAGCTCGAACTGCAGGTCCGCTGCCGGCAGACGAACCACGAGGGTGAGTTCGTCGGGTTCTGCCACGACGCGTTGGGCGACGCCGACGGGATCGTGGTCAATCCGGGGGCATGGACGCATTACGCGTGGGCGATCCGCGACGCGCTCGAGCCGTTCGAGGGGCCGATCGTCGAGGTGCACATCTCCGACGTCGACAACAGAGAGCCCTGGAGACGCCAGTCCGTGCTCGAGGATGTGCGCACGCAGCGCATCGTGGGGAAGGGAATCGACGGTTACCGGGAGGCGCTCACGCTCCTCGCCAGGAGCCGATCTTGACCCGAATCACGCGCGTCGCCCGGCTCCTGAGCGACGCACTGCTCGTCACAGGGTCGACGAACGTCCGCTACCTGACCGGGCTGTCCAGTTCGAACGCAGCGCTGCTCGTCGAGCCGGACGGCGCAGCGATGCTCTACACGGACTTCCGCTACGCGGAACGGGCGCGCGCGATCGTGGGCATCGAGGTCGTCGAGATCGCGCGGGATCTGATCGGGTCGATCGGTTCATTGCTCTCCGGCAGGCGCATCGCCGTCGAGGCGCCGCACGTCTCGTACGACACCTATCGTCGGCTGAGCACCGCAGGCATCGACCTCGTCCCTCTCGGCAGCCAGGTCGGAGACATCGCCGACGGTCCCGTCGAGGATCTCCGCAGGGTCAAGGAGCCGGGCGAGATCGAGGCGATCCGGCGCGCAGGCGCGATCTCCGACCAGGTGTTCGCCGGTCTCGCCGAGGAGCGGTTCACCGGCCGCACGGAGACCGAGCTCGGATGGTGGATCGAGCAGGCGTTCCACGACGCGGGCGCGTCGAGCGTCGCTTTTTCGAGCATCGTCGCCGCCGGGACGAACGGCGCCTCCCCACACGCGGTGCCCGGCGACCGGCCGATCGAGGCAGGGACGCTGGTCACAGTGGACATCGGCTGCGTCGTCGACGGGTACTGCTCGGACTGCACGCGCACATTCGCCACCGGAGAGCTGCCCACCCAGCTCGCCGAGGCCTACGCGGTGTGCCTGCAGGCGCAACTCGACGGCCTCGCGGCGGCTCGGGCGGGCGCGCACGGTCGCGACGTGGACGCTGCCTCCCGCGTCGCCGTGGAGGCGGCGGGCCTCGGCGAGCGCTACGGGCACGGCCTCGGGCACGGGGTCGGGCTGGACGTGCACGAGGCACCCGTGCTTCGCCCCGAGTCGTTCGACGTGCTCGTCTCCGGAAACGTGGTCAGCATCGAGCCCGGCATCTACCTGCCCGGAAGCGGAGGGGTGCGGATCGAGGATCTCGTCGTCGTCAGGGAGGAGGGGGCGGAACGGCTGACCATGTTCGGGAAGGAATTGACGCTCGTCGGATAGACTCCGCCGCCGCATGGCCGAGGTCGTCTCCACGAATCAGTTCAGGAACGGAATGCACATCGAGCATCGCGGCTCGGTGTGGCGGATCGTCGAGTTCCAGCACGTCAAGCCGGGAAAGGGCGGTGCGTTCGTCCGCACCAAGCTGAAGGGCCTCGATTCGGGCGCCGTCGTGGACGAGACCTTCCGGGCCGGCGAGAAGTTCGCGCGGGTGCACACCGAGGTGAAGTCGGTGCAGTTCCTGTACGACGACGGCGCCGACGTCCATTTCATGGACGAGCAGACGTACGAGCAGTTCTCGCTCCCGCACAGGGAGCTGGAGGACGAGCTGCCGTACATGCTCCCGTCGTCGTCCGTCCAGATCCTCGCGGTCAACGGCAAGCCCTCGGGGGTACAGCTCCCGGCGTCCGTCGAGCTCGCCGTCACGGACACCGAGCCGGGCGTGAAGGGCGACACCGTCTCCAACGTGACCAAGCCGGCAACGCTCGAGACGGGGGCGGTCGTCCAGGTGCCCCTGTTCGTCAACGTGGGTGAGCGGATCAAGGTCGATCCGCGCGAGGCCCGCTACATCTCACGAGCCTGATCTAGCGCCCGGGATACGGTGCCCGGGAAGGGTTTCCGCGTGTCTCGCGGTAAGGTCCACCGCTGATGCCGCAGCTCGTCGACACGACGATCAGGCTCCTGTCGCAGGAACCACTCGCCGGCCAGGTCCCGACGGGCGAAGTCCTCCGGATCGCGGAGACCCTCGACAAGGCCGGCTTCGCCTGTCTGGAGGTCTCCGGCGGGGGCGTCTTCGACGCCGCCGTGCGGCGCGCCATGGAGAGCCCGTGGGAGCGCATACGCGCGCTTGACGCGCGTACCACGACGCCGCTCGGGATTGCGCTCCGCGGCCGCTTCCTCGTCGGCTCCAAGCCGGTGAGCGAGGACGTCGTGCGCCGGTTCATCGCGAGCGCGTCCGAGAACGGAATCGACGTGTTCCGGATCCACGACCCGCTGAACGACATCTCGAACCTTCGCGAGGCCGCAGATGCGATCGTGTCCGCCGGCAAGGCGTTCCACGCTGGGCTCGTGTTCAGCTCGGGCCGCCCGGAGGCGGTCGACGCGCTCGTCGAGCAGGCGAAGCGGATCCCGGAGCTCGGGGCGAGCATGGTGGTGATCAACGACCCCACCGACGCGCTCAAGCCGCACCTCACCGAGGAGCTCGTCGAGCGCATCTCCGGCGCCACGGGGCTCCGCATCGGTTTCTACGTCCAGGGTGCGGCCGGGACGGGCCTCTTGAACGCGGTCGTCGCCACGCGCATGGGGGCAGACCTGGTCGCCACCGCCGTCTACCCGCTCGCCCTCATCCTTCACCGCGTCCCCGGTGAGTCGCTGATCGAAGCGCTGCACGGCCGTGGGCAGGAGACGGGCGTCGACATCGACCGGCTGTGGGAGGCGGCGGATCTGATCGACGAGCACATCGGCGACGAGCCGGTCGCACCCATGGCGCCGCGGATCGCGGTCCGGGCGGCGGAGCACGACGTGCCCGCGGGGCTCGTAGCGGCGCTCGACATGCACCTGCGCGCACACGCAGCGGGCGATCGACTGCTGGACACCCTCGACGAGCTCCAGCGCGTCCGCGAGGACGCCGGCTCGCCGCCGCTGGCGGCCCCGATCGGCCAGATCCTGGCGTCGCAGGCGATGGCGAACGTGCTCTTCGCGAGCCACTACGGGCAGGTGAGCGACGAGTTCCAGATGCTGATCGAGGGCGGCTACGGCAAGACGCCGGCACCGATCTCCGAGTCCGTCGCACAAGCCGTTGCCGCGCGGAGGCGGCCCTCGCGTCCTGAGGACGTGGCGCCGCCCTCGGTCGAGGACGTCGCGGGTACTGCCGGCGACCTGGCTGCCTCCGAGGAGGAGCTCGTGCTGCTCGCCATGTTCGGCGAGCAGGCGCGGACGCTCTTGGAGACGATCCGGGCGCGCCATTCCGGAACGACGTCGCTGATCGCCGGGGAGGTCGATGCAACCCGCGCCGACAGGATCCGCGAGATCGTGCAGATCGTCCAGGAGAGCGGCGTGGGCGAGATCGAGATCGAGGACGAGGGCATGCGGGTCTCGGTCCGAAAGGCGGACGAGACGCCGGCGCCCGTCCTCGTCTCCACTGGGTCCGAGACGGCGAGTGACGAGACATCCGGGATACCCGCCGGGAACGGGCTCGTCCGCGTCGAATCGCCGATGCCCGGCGTCTTCTACCGCCGAGCCGATCCCGGCTCGCCTCCGTTCGTCACGGTCGGCGAGGTCGTGCGCGCGGGCCAGACGCTGTGCCTGATCGAGGCGATGAAGCTGTTCAACGAGCTGAAGGCGGATCGGGACGGACTCGTGCGGGCGATCCATGTGGACAACGCCCAGCCGGTCGAGTTCGGGCAGCTCCTGTTCGAGCTCGAACCGGTGGTAGGCCCGCCGACGCTCTGATGTTCTCACGCATCCTCGTCGCCAACCGCGGAGAGATCGCCGTGCGGGTGATTCGCGCGGCGCACGAAGCCGGCATCGAAGCCGTGGCGGTCTACTCGACCGCGGACGCCGATGGCCTGCACGTGCGTCTCGCCGACCGCAGCGTGTGCATCGGTCCGCCCGCCGCAGCCGACAGCTATCTGCGGATCCCGCACGTGATCGCTGCGGCGACGACGACCGGCTGCGAGGCGGTCCACCCCGGGTACGGGTTTCTCGCCGAGAACGCCGCCTTTGCCGAGACATGTGCGGACAACGACCTCGTCTTCATCGGGCCGCCGCCGGACGTGCTGGCACGGCTCGGCGACAAGGTGCGGGCGAAGGCGGAGATGAAGGCGGCGGGTGTTCCGCTCGTCCCGGGCACCGACGGCGCGGCGACCCTGGACGAGGCGCGGCGCGCAGCCGCCGACGTCGGGTTCCCTGTCCTGCTGAAGGCTGCCGCCGGTGGTGGGGGGAAGGGAATGCGCCTGGTCGCCGACCCGGAAGAGCTCGAAGCCGCATATGCCGCCGCCGCAGCCGAGGCCGAGGCGGCCTTCGGAGACGGGTCGCTGTACGTGGAGCGCGCCATGGCCCCGACGCGCCACGTCGAGATCCAGGTGCTCTGCGACGCGCACGGGGACGTGCTGACGCTCGGCGAGCGTGAATGCTCGATTCAGCGCCGCCACCAGAAGCTGATCGAGGAGTCGCCGTCGTGTGCGCTGACCGTCGAGACGCGGGAGTCGATGGAGAGCGCCGTCGAACGAGCCTGCAATCAGATCGGCTACGTCAACGCGGGCACCTTCGAGTTCATCCTGGGGCCGGACGGCGAGCCGTACTTCATCGAGGTCAACTGCCGCCTTCAGGTCGAGCACCCGGTCACGGAGCTCGTGTCGGGCATCGACATCGTCCGGCGGCAGATCGGGATCGCAGCAGGCGGGCGGCTCGGGTTCACCGGGCGCGCCCCCCGCTCGGGCCATGCGATCGAGGTCCGGATCAACGCCGAGGACCCGACGCAGGGCTTCACGCCCGCCCCGGGCCAGGTGACGCGGTTCCGCCCGCCTCTCGGCGCCGGGGTGAGGGTCGACACGGCGGTCGAGGAGGGGGCGACGATCACTCCCTACTACGACTCGATGATCGCCAAGGTGATCGTGCACGACGAGACCCGCCCGACAGCGATCGCGCGAACGGTTCGGGCGCTCGAGGAGCTCGAGGTGGAGGGGATCCCGACGACACGCGAGGTCGCGCTGGACGTGCTCCGCTCGGACGGATTCGTGAGGGGGGAGTACTCCACCAGCTACCTTGCCGAGATGGAAGAGCGCCTCCCGTCCGTCGCACCGGCATGACGGCCGTCGGCCGGCGCCAGTCGCGGCGGACGGCGCTGTTCCTGCTCTACCAGTGGGACGTCACCGGTCAACCTCTTGGGTCGCTCTACGAGGGCGAGCCGGACGAGTTCGCCGCCGGGCTCGCCGGCGCGGTCGCCGAGAAGGCGCAGCATCTCGACGAGCGGATCACGTCTGCGTCGGACGCCTGGGCCGCCGACCGGCTCGGTACGCTCGAGCGCAACGTTCTGCGGATAGGCATCCACGAGCTCGAGGAGGGAACGGTGCCGCACGAGGTGGCGATCAACGAGGCTGTCGTTCTGGCCAAGCGGTACGCGACGGAGGACGCGGCGAAGCTCGTGAACGGGATTCTCGGGCACATCCAGCGAGAGCAGGAGGCCGCCGCATGACTGCTTCGAACGAATCGCTCACGCGCGCCCAGGAGCTGCTCGAGCGGCTGCAGTCCAAGCTTGCCGGTCTCGAGCGCGCAGCCGAGTCGGGCGAGACCGACGGCGCGGTCGACGACCTGGCGCAGATCGCCGAGATCGCGAAGGAGATCGAGGCGGAGGTGCAGCGGGCGAGGCAGGCGGCCGATGCGGGCGCCTGACGAGCTGCGCGCCCTGGCAGAGGAGTACCTCGCCGACCTGGCGCTGACCCCGGAGCTCTCGGGCCTCGAGACGCCCGTGCGCTATGCGCTCACGGGGGGCAAGCGCGTGCGGGCGGTCATCTGCCTCGCCACGGCGGAGGCGGCCGGCAGCGATCCGGAAGCGGCGCTCCCGGCGGCGGCCGCGTTGGAGCTGGTGCATGCGTTCTCGCTCGTCCACGACGACCTCCCGTGCATGGACGACGACCGCGAACGGAGAGGACGCCCGAGCACGTGGTCGCAGTTCGGGGAGGGCGTGGGCCTCCTCGCCGGCGATGCGCTCCTGGTGGAGGCGTTCAGGCTTGCTCTCGCCTATCCGACGCCCGAGGTTGCCCGCGAGCTCGCACAGGCGACGCTCGGGATGATCGGCGGCCAGTACCTGGACATCGGCGGCTCCGGCGTCGACCTGGCGGAGCTCCACCGGCTCAAGACCGGCCGCCTCTTCGCCGCGTCCGTTGGTCTCGGTCTCTGGGCTGCCTCTGTGCCGGCGACGGAGCAGGCGCCGTGGCGGGCGTTCTCGGAGGAGCTCGGTCTCCTGTTCCAGGTCGTCGACGACGTCCTCGACGGCGATGGGTACGTCCTACGGCTGGGTGAGGACGGGGCTCGCGCGCTCGCCGGCGAGTCGGCGGCGCGCGCGCGTGAGCGGCTCGGCGCGATCGCCGGCGACACGTCGGTGCTGGCCGAGATCGTCGACGCGCTGGCCGTGCGTACCGCATAGCCCAGGCCGCTCGACGCTAAAGACACAAGGTGCGGCGGCCGATGTCGTCCGGGTGCTGGGTTTCCAGACCACCCGGGCGGTCCAGCGCCGTCTGATCGGAGCCGCTATCACGGCGGCCCTCCTCGCGGGGGGAATGGTCTCCGGCTGCGCGCGAGATGCGAAAGGCGAGCAGAGTATGCGAGTCCTTCGGATCACCGAGCGGGACTTCAAGATCACGGCGCCTCGCGTTGTGCGCGCCGGTGAGTTCGAGTTGCGGTCGCGGAACCGTGGGCCTGACGACCACGAGCTGATCGTCGTCCGTCACAGCCGCGGACGGCTGCCGATGCGCAGCGACGGGATCACCATCGACGAGGACGCGCTCCAGCGTCAGGAGGTCGGCGCGCTCGAGCCCTTCGCGCCCCGCACTGTCTCCGTGCTCCACGTCGAGCTGACGCCGGGTCGCTACGTCCTCTTCTGCAACATGGCGGGCCACTTCCTGGGCGGCATGCACACGACGCTCGTCGTTCGATGACGATGCGCAGGCAGCGAGCCTTCCGTCCGTTCGCCACCCGCGGCCGCAGGACGATCGGCGCCATTCTGCTGACGTTCGGCCTGTTCTCGGCTCTGAGCGTGACGCTGTCCATCCGGGCCGCCGCCCGCTCGCAGAACCAGGGTGCGGTGGTCGAGGTGGCGGCGCGGCAGCGGACTCTCGCCGAGCGCTACGTCAAGGAAGTCCTGCTCGTCCGTGAGGGAGCTCAGGCCGACCCGGCGAAGATCGCGGGCCTGCTCTCCCGCAGCGCGACGGTTCTGCTCGACGGCGGCGACGTGCCTGCCGTCGAGGGAGACGACGACGAGACGGCGATCGCCGGGCAGACCGAGCCCGTCGCCCGGGCGCAGCTGGAGCAGGAGCGACGGCTCGTCATGGATCTCACCGCCACCGGGAGCGCGATTCTCGCCCGTCGCACCGTCGACCGGCTCCCGACGACGGCGCACGAGCACGTCGGCCGGCTCCCGCCGCTTCAACGACTGCGGGTGCTCGCCGCGCTCACGTCCAACGTCGCTCTCAACTCGGCCCGCACGATCGCCACCCATACCGACCACAACGTCAGCAGCCTGATCGTCCTCCAGGTCGTGCTCGGCGTTGGCGGTCTTCTCGTCTCGTTGCTGCTGGCCCTCGCCCTGATCGCCGCGACCCGGCGTCAGACGGCCCACTTCCGCAGCCTGGTGACACGCTCGACCGACCTCGTCCTCGTCTTCGGTTCGGGCGAGTGCCGGTATGCGAGCGACTCCGTGACGGAGATGCTCGGACGGGGTGAGGAGAGCCTGCTCGGGCCCGCCTTCCTCGATCTCGTCCACCCCGACGACCAGAGCGCCGTGCGCTCCGCGTCGCTGCACGCGGAGCCGCACGAGCTCGTGTTCCGGCTGGGGAACAGGTTCGGCGAGTGGCGGCACGTCGAAGCGCACGTCACCGATCTGCGGGAGGACAGGCGGATTCGTGGCGTCGTGCTCAACGCGCGGGACGTCACCGAGCGCGTGCGCCTCGAGGAGGAGCTGATGCGTCAGGCGTTCCACGACGGTCTCACGGGCCTCGCCAACCGGGGTGTCTTCCGCGACCGGCTCGATCAGGCGCTCGCGCGCTCGGAACGCTCGCACGAGGCGCTGGCGGTGCTGCTCGTCGACCTCGACGGCTTCAAGCAGGTCAACGACAGTCTCGGGCACGACGCCGGTGACCAGCTCCTGCAGGAGGTCGCCCGTCGTTTCGACGGTGTCGTCCGCGCCAACGACACGCTTGCCCGACTCGGCGGCGACGAGTTCGCGATCCTCGTCGACGGTGCGACCGAGCAGCACGCGATCGGTGTCGCGCGGCGTCTGCTCGACTCGCTCAAGGGCTCGATGTCGGTGGCCGGCCGGGAGCTGACGCTCGCGGCGAGCATCGGCATCGTCGTCCACCCGGGCGGCGCGGCCTCGAGTGACGACCTGATCCGGCACGCCGACGTCGCGATGTACGCAGCCAAGGAGTCGGGTCGCGGACGGTTCGAGGTGTTCCAGCTCGACATGGCCCGCGAGCTCGGTGAGCTTCTCGGCCTCGAGCACGAGCTGCGCCTGGGTCTGATGCGCGGCGAATTCAGCCTCGACTATCAGCCGGAGGTCGACGTCGAGAGCCGTCGGATCGTCGGCGTCGAGGCTCTCGTCCGGTGGAACTCGCCGACGCGAGGCCTCGTCATGCCCGATCAGTTCATCCCGGTTGCCGAGGCAACCGGCGTGATCATCCCGCTGGGCGACTACGTCCTTCACGAGGCGTGCACCCAGACGGCACGGTGGCTCCGTGAGGGTCTGCTGCCGGACGGATTCCGGACTTGGGTGAACCTCTCCGGCAAGCAGCTCACGTCGGGCGGCGTCGGCGCCTCGGTCGAGCGCGCCCTCCGCGCCGGCGACCTGCCCCCGCGCTTCCTCGGTCTCGAGGTCACCGAGACGGCGATCGTCGTCGACGGCGCCGTGGGAGACCGCGCCCGTGAGGACCTGAAGCAGCTGCACGACAGCGGTGTGCGGATCGCGATCGACGACTTCGGGACCGGGTTCTCGTCGCTCGGCCATCTGAGGCGCTTCCCCGTCGACATCCTCAAGGTCGACCGCTCGTTCGTCCACGGCGTCGAGCACGACGCGAAGGACGCTGCCATCACGGCCAACCTGGCGAGCCTCGCGCACGCGCTCGGCTTGCTCGCAGTCGCCGAGGGGATCGAGTCGGACGGGCAGCTGGCCTCGGTTCGCGAGCTCGGCTGCGACCTCGCGCAGGGCTTCCTCTTCGCGAAGCCGATCCCGGCGGACGAGCTCCGGGATGTGCTCGTACGTCGCGCCGCGTTGGGCGAGGACAACCCGCTCCGAGCCTCCGCGTAGGACGGATCCTTCGTCCCGGCCGCGGGCGAGTCGCAGCCTCGCCCCTACACTCCCGGCGTGAAGAAGCGTCTCGACGTCGTTCTCGTGGAGCGCGGCCTGGCGGAGACCCGGAGCCAGGCGCAGGCGCTCGTGCTCGCCGGGCTCGTCGCGGGCTACGACAAGCCGGGCACGCAGATCGACGAAGAGGCTGCGCTCGCGGTCGAACGGCCGCCGCCGTTCGTCTCG
>Ga0066709_100000395_pt1 | contig 22686 bp, 12 predicted proteins | sample GraSoiAngelo_158_FD_79665 | JGI IMG/M metagenome (GOLD analysis project Ga0066709, IMG submission 79665) | Grasslands soil microbial communities from the Angelo Coastal Reserve, California, USA - 14_1009_16_30cm | ecosystem: Environmental > Terrestrial > Soil > Grasslands | place: USA...
CTTCATCGCAATTCTGAATTCCCTTCCCCTTGCCGCGCAGCTCGCTTCCAATCGTTACTCGTTGATTCTCGAAGACCCGCCGGTCTCCTCGAAGTACACAACCACAGAGGCGGCGCGGTCCGCCGAAGCAAGGAATTATCGCGGGCAGATCCAGTCCCGGCAGCAGACCCTCCGTAACGAACTTGCTTCGAGGAAGGTCCCGGTCGTCGGCTCCGCCGATACGCTCTTGAATGCAATCTTCGTAGCCGCTTCGAGCGATCGCGTGGCCGAGTTGAAGAGTCTTCCTGGCGTCAAGGCAGTAGTCCCGCTGCGGCGCTACCGCCGGAATCTCAATCGCGCTATCCAGCTAGTCAACGTGCCCGCGGCATGGAATGCCTTGGGCGGAATACCGAACGCCGGCCACGGAATCAAGATCGCGATCCTTGATAGCGGAATCGATCAGGCACACCCTGCGTTTCAAGACAGCTCTTTACCCATGCCTGCGGGCTTTCCGATTTTCACCACCGGGGATAGCGCGTTCACCAACAATAAAGTCATCGTCGCGCGCAGCTACGTGCGGCAGCTTGCGGCGGGCAGTTCTCCCGCGGACTCGCGCCCTGACGATTTTTCCGCGCGCGACCGGGAGGGGCATGGAACCGCGGTCGCCTCGATTGCAGCGGGCGTTACCAATAACGGCACCGTCACGATTACTGGCGTCGCGCCGAAAGCGTATCTCGGCAATTACAAGATCTATGGGTCGCCTGAAGTCAACGACTCTACGTTCGACGATGTCATCATCCACGCGCTGGAGGATGCCGTCAGTGACGGTATGGACATCATTTCGTTTTCCTCGGGCGGCCCTGCTTTCACTGGCCCGCTCGACACCGGCGCAGCCTGCGGCAACCCTGCTGGCGTGCCCTGCGACCTAAGTGCGCTGGCCTTCGAGAATGCCGCCAAGGCCGGAAAGATCATCGTGGCGGCCGCCGGCAACGAAGGCGAGGACGGCTCTTCTTTTCCGACGTTCAATTCGATCAGTTCGCCCGCCGATGCGCCGTCCGTGCTGGCCGCCGGCGCGTCTACCAACTCCCACCAATTCCTCGAAACGGTGAGCGTTCCGGGCGCAAACGCCCCTCCGAATCTCCAGAACATCGCTACTCAGTCCGGAGACGCCACCGTGCCCACCGGCGCCGTAACGGCGCCACTGGTCGATGTGACAATGGTGGGCGATAACGGACTCCTGTGCTCCGCGTTGCCGGACCTCACACTGGAAGGGACCGTTGCGCTGGTCGAACGCGGCTCGTGCAATTTCAGCACGAAGGTCGCGAACGCGGAAAATGCAGGCGCGGTCGGCGCAATCATTTATATGGCGGACCCATCTCCTCCAGTTTCGCCCGGCGGCCTTTCCGGATTGATCCCGGCTGTGGTCATCTCGAACAGCGACGGTGTCGCGCTCAAGGCCTTCATCGAGGCGAATCCTTACCAGCAAGTGACCATCAACCCCGGCGCGGCCGAGCAGAGCGTCTCCGGCTTCAACCAAAAGGCGGGCTGGTCCTCGTACGGCCCCGCTACCGGCACGTTCGGACTCAAGCCCGACCTCGTGGCAGTCGGAACTTCGATGTATATGGCGGCTCAACAATACGATCGGCTTGGCGGAGTGTACAGCTCGAATGGGTACGCGGTGGCCAGCGGCACTAGTTTCGCGACACCGATGGTCGCCGGCGCCGCCGCGCTGGTGAAGCAGAGCCATCCGGGGTTTTCGGCGGCGCAGGTGCGGTCAGCGCTGGTCAACACCGCCTCGCAGGATGTCCTGACGGATGACTCGGGTAATCCTGTCAGCGTTTTGGGACTGGGCGGAGGCAAACTCGATGCGGGCGCAGCCGTAGGCGCGGCCGTGACATCCAATCCTGCGACGATCTCGTTTGGCGTTGTGCAATCCTTGCCTCAGTCGCAGCAGATTCAGATCACGAATGGCGGATCCGCCGCGGTGAATCTTTCGCTTGCTATCGCGCAGGCAAGTTCCAGCCCGGCTGCGAACCTGACCCTCAATCCGCAGAGCTTGTCTCTTGCTCCCGGCGCAAGCGGAACCGTTACGGTCACGCTTGCAGGTTCGGTTCCCGCGGCCGGGTCTTACTCGGGCGCGGTCACCATTCAAGGCTCGGGCGTCTCCCTGCGGGTTCCCTACCTCTACCTGGTGGGAAGTGGCGTGGCCGCCAATATCATACAGCTCACCGGCTCGAATTTCGATGGGACCGCCGGCCAAGGGATTCCTGAGGGAATCATTTCATTCAAGCTGACCGACGCTAATGGTGTGCCGATCTCGGGCGCGCCTGTGACTTTCACGCCGCGAGGCGGCGGCACACTTCTTAATGCCGACAGTACGACGGACGCCTACGGAATCGCCTCAGCCCAGCCTGTGCTCGGTTCACAACCCGGCAGCTATTCGTTCACCGCCACGGCGGGCGGACAGAGGACGACCTTCTCGGGTTTCGCCAGACAGCAGCCCTCGATCACTTCCGCTGTGAACGCGGCAAGTTTTGAAGCCGGGAAACCAGTAGCGCCCGGGTCCTACATCACTCTCTTTGGTTCCGGCCTGAGCGACTTCACGGACTCCGCGGCGACGGTGACGCCGCTGGCGATCGACAACGTCATCGTGAGCTTCGATGTACCTTCGGCGGGCATCAGTGTGCCTGGCCATCCGACCTACGTGAGTCCGGGCCAGGTGAACGTCCACGTTCCCTGGGAGTTGTCTGGACAGGGTTCCGCGCAGGTCAAGGTGACGATCGACTTTTCGAACGGAAACATCGTCACTGTGCCGCTCGCCGCCTATTCTCCGGCCTTCTTCGAAATTTCTGGAATCGCCGCCGCCCTGGATACGAGCTTTAAGGTGATCGGCTCGAACAATCCGGCGCGCCGAGGACAGGCCATCTCGCTCTTCGCCAACGGCCTGGGACCCGTGACGAACCAGCCGCCAAGCGGCGACCCGGCTCCCTCCTCTCCTCCTTTCGCCGAGACCAGGACAAAACCCGTCGTGATGATCGGCGGCCAATCCGCGGATGTCTCTTTCAGCGGATTGGCGCCGGGGTTTGCGGGGCTCTACCAGATCAACGTCACGGTGCCGTCCGGCCTGAATCCCGGCACGTATGCGGTCACGGTGGCAATCGGGGGGCAAACGTCGAAGGCCTCCAATATCGTTGTGCAGTAGCAGCAGTCCCGCTCGATCACCTACCGGCTACGTACTTCGCGAGAGCTCCGTTGCCTCGCCACCGGGAGCCTGCTGCGGACTGGTCTCGTAAGAGCGCTGCGCGGCCGGTCCAGCTTTACCGAAGTCGAAGCGCCCGGACCAGCGGCTGTCGCGCCTCCGGCCACCGTCAGCAAAGCTTGTGAAGTGTAGGAGTCCGGGCCGGAGATATCCACATAAACGTCGCCCGCACTTACTCCGCTCGGCACTTCCACGTTTATCTGATACAGCCCGATCAGTTGCGGAGCCAGCCCGGCGTAGTGGACCGTCGCGGCCTGCCCATGGACGAATGCCGAGATGGTAGAGGTCGCCGAACTCAGCTGATCCGTGGGCCCGGGTGCCCCGTCGGCGATTGCCGGATTCACCAGCCCAAGTCCCGTCACAAATACGGCCACCGTCTCACCGATTTGCGCTGGACTCGACGGCGTCACAATGCTGAAATCCGGATGCAGTGCGGCTGCGTACCCGATGCCCCCCGGCGGCAGCGTAAACACGCCAGGTGACGTCAGGCTCGAAAACATCGTCACTGCATTCGATGACACGTCCTGATTGATCACCTGGAATTGCAGAATCGGTCCCGTGGCGGCATAGGGGACAATCGCCGATATCTGGGTGGGGCTCACGACATAGATGTGGGCCGCAATACCGTTAACGGTCACCTGAACGCCGGCCAGCGTTGTGGGAAAAGTCGCGTCCACCGCCGAACCGCTCGCGAGGTTCGTTCCGTATATCGAAATGAGCTCGCCGGGCGCAATCCCCACTGTAAAAAGAGCGGAACTCGCGGCGTTAACGATCCCGTTCGGGTAAATGAATACTCCGGAACCGCTGAAGCTCGGGCTCTGGAAAGCAACGTTGATACCCAGGTACGGATTTTTGCCGAAGCCGATTCGGATCGCTCCTCCCGCGCCGAATATGTAGTGCTGAAATCCGCTGGGATCGTCGTACGTACCGTCGGGATTGAGCGAAAATGAATCCTGATAGGTGAAGTCGTAGGCGCTATTGTTGAATACCGATTGGATCCGCCGGTGGTTCAGGATCAGGCCGGAATTTGCCTTCAGCGATCCATAGAATGTTTGGAGCGTCGCAAATCCATTCGCCAACTGCGACTCATCCTCTTCAACGCCGGCCTGATAGTAAATCCCCCCGAATGTCGCGCTGGACGCCGCCCGGACTCCGACGAACATGTCCCAACCCGTCGGTGAGCCGCCAAAGACGAAATTGCCGTCCGGCGAGATATAAAGATACCGGTTGCCGGCGATCAGGTTTTGAGTTGTAAGCGAACCGCCGAAGGCGACGTTCGCTGCGCCGTTGCTGAATGCGTAGCGAACTCCCTGGATGGTCTGCCGGACCACCGTAGTCCCGGCTCCGCCGATGTATCCGCTGACGCTCACGGTCCCGAGATTGCCCGATCCGTCCGGATTCAACTGAAATAGGGAGGCGCGGACGTCGAGCGGGCTGCCGCTCGGGTAATCCAGTTCCGCAATCCAGTAGGGGCCCTTGAACGACGCGTTCGTAGCGGCGGATGAGCCAACCGGCGCGGCGATAAACAGATCGTTGAATCCGCTGTCCGTGCTGCTGCCGATGAAAATGCCCTGGGAAACCAATCCGTAGATCGAGTCCCCGGTCGAAACGGGGCTGCTGAGAAATCCGTAGCCGCTTGCCGAGATTGAGTACGTGCCCGATGTGTTAAAGGATTGCGGGGACCCGGAATCGCTGTCCATCACCGTGCCGGTGATACTGTAGCCGCCGGTTCCGTCGAAGGCTATGTTTCCATACACCGACAGGGCCCGGCCCAGATTTCCGGAGTTGTCGGCTATGACGTAAATCACCTCGCGGAAGTAGTAGGTTCCTTGCAGTAATCCATTGCCGCTGGTATCCCAACTCTGAGCGGCCGCTTGCCAAATGAATCCCAGCCACAAAAAAAACGCCAGACGGACAACCCTCATTCTCCTCCCACCTCCACCTATCATGGACGTGGCCGGGGACCGGGCGTTGACAATGGAATCGTCTTCATTGCGTGTATCCTCGGCCCGACAACTCGCAAGGCCGGCGCGCTACTTCGATCATAATCGATGTTCTTCAGATGACGATTGCGTAAATCCGCAAACGGCGATATACTGTCGGCGTTTAGCGCTACAGTAGCGCGTTTAGCTGCATTTGGGGAAAGGGGATTTCCAGTGAAACGAATCCAGCGGATTCTGCTTCCCGTTGTTGTCCTGTGTTCCGTGCTGGCAGCACAGGAATTTCGCGCCACGATCTCCGGTCACGTTTTTGACGCGTCGGGCGCGGCCGTACCCAACGTCAAGATCCAGGCTGTGAACGTGGATACGAACGAAACGACGACTGCCACCACGGACACTTCCGGAGCCTACTCGATCCCGTTCCTCCGTCCGGGCGATTACAAGCTGACGGCGGCGGCGGCGGGTTTCAAACAGTTCCTTCGCGAGAACATCACGCTCGAGGTCGGTAAGGTCGCCGGCATCGACATACACCTGGAAGTAGGCAATCTCTCAGAGAGTGTTGAAGTTACGGCTGAAGCCGCGCTGCTCGAAACGCAGACCGCAAATCGGGGCGGCGTCGTGAACACCCAACAAGTTTCAGAGCTTCCCTTGAATGCCCGCAACCCGTTCATGCTCGGCGCGATGATGTCCGGCGTCACCTTCAACGGCGCGGCCATCTGGCAGCGTCCGTTCGACAACGGCGCGATCGCACAGTGGTCCGTCAACGGCGGCCGCGATTCCTCTTCCGAGTTCATGCTGGACGGCGCTTCGAATAACGGGCAGATGGGCCTCAATATCGTCGCGTTCGTGCCCATCGTCGATGCCGTGCAGGAATTCAGCGTGATGGCGAACTCCTTCAGCGCCGAGTACGGCCACTCGGGTGGCGGGATCATGAACGTCGTGCTCAAAAGCGGCACGAACACGTTCCACGCCACCGGTTGGGAGTACTTGCGCCGCACGCCGCTCGACGCCAACACATTCCAGAACAACGCCATCGGCAAACCGAGACCGGAGCACTATCTGGATCAGTACGGCTTCCAACTCGAAGGACCGGTTCGCATCCCGAAACTCCTGAAGCCCGATGGCAGTGTGAAACTCTTCTACCTCGGCAGTTTCGAGAATTACCGGGAAGGCACGCCCAATCCGCTCACTGTTTCCTGGCCAGAGCCGGAGATGCGCACGGGCGACTTTTCGAAGCTGGTGAACGCGCAGGGACAAGCCGTTACGATCTACAATCCTTTCGATTTCACCAGGGATGGGAACGGAGATCCGGTTCGAGTTCCATTCTCGGGCAACAAAATCCCGGCGACCATGATCAACCCCATCGCGGCCGCGGTCACGAAGTTTATGCCGTCGCCAAACCAACCCACTCCCGGAGGGAATCGCTATTCCACTAACAATCTCGTCCGGCCTGGATATTTTGATGCGGACAAGTTCTATAACCTGATCTTGAAATTCGACTGGAACTTCGGCGACAAGCACCGCGCGTTTGTCCGGCATGGATCCAACGACCGCACGGAGGATCGCGCCGTGAATGGCATCGACAACAAGCCGGGCACCGATGGCCAGCAGCCGTTCCAGCGAATCAATGATACGTATGTGTTCGACTGGGTCAGCACGGTTTCTCCCAGCTTCATCCTGAATGGGCGCGCGTCTTATAACCGTTTCATCGAGAAAGGTTATGGCGCAGCCAACGCGGGATTTGACCTCTCCAGCTTTGGTCTCCCGCAGTCTCTTCTGAAGCAAATCCCTGGCGGCGCGTACTTCGGCCGATGGAACTTTTACAGCGGAAATAGCGGAACCACTGCCGTCTACAACCCGCTGGGCCGTGGCCAAAGCAACAATTTCTCCAACACGTACGAATTGGCGGCCAGCGCGACGAAAATCTGGAGAGGCCACACGATGAAGGCCGGTGTCGACATCCGTCAAATCAACTATCTCATCCAAAACACAGGGGACGTCCTCCGGTTCGATTCTTTCGCGGCGCCGACCTCAAAGGTTTGGAGTACGCCCGATGCGACCAGCGGCGATCCCTATGCTACTTTCCTGCTCGGGATACCTCAGGGCAACTCCAACTTCCCCCTGTTCCCCTGGTGGAAGCAGTGGTACGCCGCGCCATATTTCATGGATGACTGGAAAGTGTCGCGACGACTGACGCTTAACCTGGGGATCCGCTGGGATTTCAATCTTCCGGTTTATGAGAAGTGGAACCGGATGAACGGTCCCTTCGATCCGAACGCGCCCAGTGTCATCGCCTCACAGATCAGCGCCAATCTGGCTTCGATCCAGTCGCAGATTCCGCCGGACCTTGCCGCGAAGTATGCTTCATTGACAAGCTTGAAAGGAAGCCTGACCTTTGCCGGCGTTGGAGGGATCCCGAGCACTCCAGCGAACAAAGACCTGAACAACATTCAGCCCCGCATCGGTTTCGCCTATCAGGTCCGGGAGAAGCTCGTGATGCGCGGGGGCGTCGGTCTCTATTATTCGAACCCCGACAATGGCTACCTGCAGAGCGCAGGCTTCGCCACCAGCACGGATCTCGTGAACTCGCTCGACGGCGGCCGTACGTTCGTTCCGAATATTTTGTCGAACCCGTACCCGGATGGCATATTGCGCCCGACCGGATCCTCGGCCGGCTCAGCGACCTTTGTGGGGAAGGATAATTCCTGGTTTGATTCCAACTTCCACACCCCGAAGGTCTGGTCGATGCAGCTCGGCTTCCAATATCTGGTCACCCGCACCTCGACTCTCGATTTTTCGTATGTCGGCACGCGCAGCACTGACCTGAACATGGAAAAGGATTACAACCTTCCGCCGCTGGACCTTCGCCAGGCCTGTAACGGTCTCCAAGGCGGTCGAGGGGACTTCTGCGATGCTCAGGTACCCAATCCATTCAAGGGCATTGCAGCATTCACTGGCACCTCGTTCTTCAGCTCCAACACCATTTCCCGTTGGCAGATGGACAGGCTCTTCCCGCAGTTCAACGGCACGCTCCTTCAACGGGGCCGGAACGACTCTGAGATTTATTACGACTCTCTGCAGATCAACTACAACATGCGTTTCCGCGGCGGCGTCAACCTTCTCGGAAACTACACGCTTTCGAAGCAGATCGAGCAATGGGGCTTCAACGATCCGTACAACAACGTCTATCAGCGAGGCCTCTATTTGCTGGACCGCCCGCAGGTCCTCAAAACTACCGTCGTTTATGAGCTGCCTTTCGGACAAGGCAAACACTGGGGCGCAGGGACTAGCGGTCTGGTGAAGAAGCTGATCTCGGGTTGGGAGGCTACCGGATTCTACCTAAACCCGTTCAAGGGCTTCCCGAGCGACCTTCCCAGCAACGTAGTGCAACTGAAGAATCCCAGCAGTCCGGGCGGCGGATGGGATGGCAACGTCGACTGGAAGGCGAACCAGGTCCGCCTATGGAATCCCTGCGTGCTCCAGCAGAGGGCTGACGGCACCGCCGCGCCGACCTCCACCAGCCTTGCGAAAGGCTGCGGAACAGACCCCGCCAACTACGCATGGCTGTGGCTCTATAGCCCGGGAGGAAGTGTGGGTGGACCCGGTCCTGGATACACGCCGCGCTACACGACGCGCCGCTCCGGCCAGATCCGCAGGCACCACGCGTTTCAGATGGACGCCTCCATCAACAAGAGGACCCAGATTACTGAGCGTCTGGGCTTGCAGTTCGGCGTGGAGGCGTTCAATCTGCTGAACCACAACTACTTCGGCCGGGACCAGGTTAACACCGACCCCAGTAACCCCAATTTCGGCACCATCTTCCCTTCCCTGGTGTCGACGCAGAACATTCTGCCGCGACAGATCCAGATACGCATGAAAGTGATGTGGTAGGCGAGGCTAAGCTTCACTCATCCCTGAGCGCGACCATCGGCTCCAGGCCCGCGGCGCGGCGCGCGGGTCCGTAACTGGCGGCCAAGGCGATACCCGTCAGTAGCGCGACCGCTGCCACCATCGAAACCGGATCGTACGGCTGCAGTCCAAACAAAAGGGTCGACGCCGCGCGTCCCGCCCACATGGCGATCACGACCCCCGCCGTCAGCCCCACTCCCAGCAAGAGCACGGCTTCGCGCAGCACCAGCAGGATCACACGGGTGCGGTCCGCGCCGAGAGCGATCCGCACGCCGATCTCATTTCGCCGCCGCGCCACCATGTACGAAATCACGCCGTAGAGGCCGAGGGTGGCCAGCAGCCCGGCCAACAGCCCGAATCCTCCCGAAAGCGCCGCCATCAGCTTCTCGCGCAGCAGCGACTCCTGCAACTGCGCCGAAAGCGACCGGAACTCGATTCCGATCGCCGGACTGACCGCCGCCACTGCCGGCTTCACGGCGCTCATCAATCTGCCGGGCGATCCAACCACCCGCAGCACGAACGTGGCGCCTGGTCCAGGGTCCTCATCTTGCGCGATCGGGAAGAATCCTATCGGCAGGAAGTCTTCGCGCAGCTCGTAATACTTGGTGTTCTTCACCAGGCCCACGATTTGGATTAGTGGCTCAGGCTTGCCTGCTTCGGCTTCCAGGTGGAATGTACGGCCGACCGGATTGGCACCGCCGAAAAACTTTTTCGCGAACGTCTCGTTTACGATCGCGACTTTCGGTGACGAAAGCGTATCGTGTTCATCGAACTCGCGACCCGCGAGCAAATTTGTGCTCAATGTCCGGAAGTAGCCAGGGCCGGCACGATTGAAGAATGCCATCTTCCCGCTCGCCGCCGCGGTCGTGCCGTCCGGGCCGATGTCATTATTCCAACCGCTGCCGCTTACGGGCGTAAAGAGAACCTGCGCTGCGGAGACGACGCCCGGCAGCGCCGCCAACAGGTCGTGCAACTCGCGATATACCGCAGGCCTCCGCTCCTTCGGATATTGCGCCCTGCCGAAGTCGAGACTGACTGTTAGGACGCCCTCGGCCTTGAACCCGGCTTCCGTGGTCAGCAGATTACGAAGGCTCCGAACGAATAGCAGCGCGCCGACCAGCAACACCAGGGAGAGCGCCACTTGCGTGGCCACCAGGATCCTTCGCAGGCTGAACCGTTCCCGCCCCGCTGTCATGCTTCGGCCTCCCGCGCGCATCGCGGAAACAGGCGACAGTTGGGTGGCTCGCAGGGCCGGCGCCAGGCCGAACAGCAGGCACGTCAGCATCGCCAGTCCCGCCGCGAACTCCAGCACGCGCCAATCCAGGGAGAGACCGACGAAAAGCGGACTGTTCGCCGTGCTCATCAACGCAACCAGCCCTCGGCTCAAAGTGCCTGCCAGGACGGCGCCCAGGGAGGTCCCGGCGACGGCGAGCAACAGGCTTTCCGCGAGAAGCTGGCGCAGCAGTCTCCATCGGGATGCGCCAATGGCGAGTCTGACGGCGATCTCGCGCTCGCGCACGCTCGCGCGCGCCAGCAGCAGATTGGCCAGATTCGCGCAGGCGATCAGAAGCACCAGGCCCGTGGTGGCCATCAGCAGCCAGAGCGGACGTTCGTACTCCCGGCGCAGGCCGGAAACACCGGTCCCTCCATCCGTGGCGGCAAGCTTGTTGGCCAAGTAGTGTTTCGCGGTCTCGGGCTTGTACGTCGGTGGCAATGTCGCCTGCATGATACCCGGCGAAAGCGCGTTGAGATGCGTGTTGGCTCGCTCCACGGTCCATCCCGGTTTCAGACGTCCCATCATCGACAGCCACCACGCGTAGCGACGAGGGATACGGCCCTTCTTGTCTTCGGCCAGCAACCGGTCGGCGCAAAGCGGGATTGCCACGTCGTACCGGTTCCCGACTTCAACGCCGAAAAACGATGGAGGCGTGACGCCGATGACGGGCATGGGATATCCGTCGAGCCGGAGTGAGTGGCCCAGGATCCCGGGATCGCCTCCAAACTCCCGCTGCCAGAACGCATAGCTCAGCACCGCTCCGGCGCCGGCGCATGTCTGGCTGTCATCCTGTGCCGTAAATGTACGGCCCAGCACTGCCTCCACTCCGAGCTGGCTAAAGAATTCGCCGCTGACGTAGAGTCCCTCGGCGTACCGTGCTTCGCCTCCGCTCGAGAGATTGAACCGCGCGGCGCTCCATGCCAGCACGCCCGTGAACGCTTGCTGCTGCTCCCGAATCTGCTCCCATTGCGCATAGGTCAGCCGCGCGCTGCGCGTGGAGAACCAGCCGGACCGCGACGAGCCTTTCGGAAAGTCGATCGACACTAGTTCCTGTGGGTTGTGCACCGGCAGCATCTTGAGACGGATCGCGTCGATAAGCTGGAAGATCGCCGTGTTCGCGCCGATGCCCAGCGCCAGCGACAACATCGCCGCCAGCGTAAACCCGGGACTCTGTCTAAGCTGCCGGAGCCCGTACCGCAAGTCCTGCATGACCGATTCGAGCATGTTTGACCCTTCTTACTAAATACGAAGCAATTCGACAGCGGTTAGCCGGCAATTATCTGGCCGTAAATTATTGATCAGCGGTGTGGGCGGGCCTCCAGGCTGGCAAACGATCGCGTCACTTCGCCAAAGCAACGTGGTCGTAACTGATGACGCGCGTGATCTTCCATGCGCCGCCTTTCTTTTGCCACAGGTGGATGAACTTCCCCTCGCCGACCGGCTCACGCTCTTCCGCCCCGGGGTGGTGGAAACGATGCACACCCATCTCAAGGGCTCCATAGCCATGCATGGGATACACCTGAAGCGTCCCTGGAACAAGCTCCCGGCGCACCTTGCCACAGATGTTCTTCTTGACGCTTTCGGTTAGGTTCTGCCTGCCGAGCGTCACTCCTCCCTGATCGTGATAGAACTCCACATCGTCTATGAAAAACGTGCCGAACTTCTCCAGATCGCACTGGTTATAGGAATCGAAAAGTGCGGTATCCAGCGAAGCGATAGTACGAAAAAGTTCATCAGGGGATGTCGTGCCTGGCGGCGACTGGGCTTCCAGCCGGAAGACTAGCACGGCGAGCAGAGGTAAGAGCTGCAGGATATTTCGAAATCGGGACATACTCCGAAATACGCCGGCAACGGACAGAATGTTCCCTTGGGTGAACGGAACGCTTATATCCAGAAGAGCGCGGGATGGTCGTGTCCGGTGGCGTGGGTCACGATGCGGTCATAGACGCGAGCACCCGAATCGCCGTTCGTAAAAACGAAGATTGCGTTGCCTGTCGCGGGCTCGGCGGCAACGAAGTTTTTAAAGCCGCCGTTGTCGCCCCACTGCCATAGATACTCACGGCCTTCGACACGTTCGATACCCCATCCCAGTCCCCAGCCCAATGAGGGACGAATGTTGATCTGCTCTTTGTGGATGGCGGAATTGGAAATCGCGGCCGCTATGAAGCGGGCGTAATCCGGCGCGTTGGTGATCATACTGGCCGCGGCGTTGGGCAACAACCAGTTGGGCAGGGAGGGATGGTCCGAATCGCGTGCCGCCGCTTCGTAATCAGCATATTTCCAGGCGGTCACGGTTTGGCCTTTTTGCGCCGCGAGAGCGTGGAGGCGCTTCGCGTTTTTATCCCAGTCCTTGCGGAGCGCTCCGCGGCGATCGTGGGGTAGCGCGTAGCGTTCAGACCATTCGGGCCTCCACACCATGCTGGTCGATGTCATATTCAGCGGCTGGAATACGAGAGCGTTCATCAGTTCGCCGAAGCCCTGGCCGGTGACCTGTTCCATGACGCGCTGGAGATAGAAGAACCCTTCACCGGAGTACTGGAATTTCGAGCCGGGCGCGAAATCCGGAACCAGCTGCTTTCCGGCTTCGAAGCGCCAATTCGGAAATCCCGAACTGTGGCTCAAGACGTTGCGGGCGGTGACTGTGCGCGCGCGCTCATCCTCCAGATCATCGACATAGGAGACGAGCGGCTTGTCAAAATCGAGCTTGCCCTTGTCGCGGAGCGCGAATGCCGCGTACGCGGCGGCTTGTTTGCTGAGACTCGCGGCCTGGAAGATTGTGTCCGGCAAGACCGGATCCTTGGTTTCGATGTTACGGACGCCGAGCGGATGAATCCACCCCGGCTTTCCGTCGCGCAAGGTTCCGATGACTGCGCCTGGAACCGGACCGACTTCCATCATACGTAGGATTTCGGATTCAAACCGGCGGGGCGGCCCTGCTTCCAGACTGCGGCGAACACGGGCGCGCAAGTTGAGCCCTGGAGGAAAGTGCGGCGCAGCATGTTGCTTGGACGAAGGCGGAGGTGGAGGGTTAGCCCCATCCAAGTTTAAAGATCTGGATCAACCTTCGGTTGGGGTGTCCGTTAAACTCCGATTTGACTGGCGCCCCTCCATAGCTGTCCTGAGGATTTGGGCGGCTCTGGACAGCCCTCTGCTCTCGGCCTCTTCCAATGGCGTCGTGAAATCGTCGATTCTGGTTCTCGCATTCGGATCGGCTCCGCGGGCGAGCAGAAGCTCAATCATCGGCAAATCGTTCTTGACGGCTGCGTAGTGTAACGGGGTGTAGTCATTGACTCCGCGCTGTTGAGTGCCGGCGCCGAAGGCGAGAAGAAGTTTTGCGATTTCGTACCTCTCGGCGCGGTCGGCGGACAAAGCGGCAATGAGCGACGGGAAACCGGCGTGGTCATCGTAATTCGGGTCCGCTCCGAGTCCCAAAAGTGTACGGACGAACGCGAGCGGGCTGCGATAGATCGCGTACTCCAGAATGATCTCTCCGGCCGCCCGCGGACCGCGGCAGTTCGGGAAATCGGGCGGATTCCCCAGCAAAGCCTTCAGCGTTTCCAGGTCTCCGCGCACATAGGCTTCGTGGATGGCAAGCGCAGCGTGCATCTCTGCGGTTAATTTTAGACCCCATAACGGGAACGTTATTCAAGCCGGCCGCATGACGCGCGTAATGGCGGCCGCCATCTGCTCCCACCTCGAACGCTCAGCCGCGAGACGTTTTCGTCCGTCGGCAGTGAGACGGTAATACCTGGCGCGGCGGTTGGTGGACGAGGTCTCCCATTTGCCGCTGATGACACCGCCTCTTTCGAGGCGCTGTAGCGCCGGGTAGAGAGAGCCGTGGTCGATAGCGAGCACTTCATCCGAAAGGCGCTCGATCGCCCTGGCAATTTCATACCCATTGGCAGGCCCCGCGGAGAGTGTCCGAAGCACCATCATGTCCAAGGTGCCTTGCAGCAGTTCCAGTTTCTCGCCTGCTTTCTTCCCCATGTGCCGTCACTTACGATAACATAAATTCGTAGTGGATGATCTACAGGTAGATTCTCCACTATCAGCTGGATGTCGGGCCAAAAAATGAGGCAATGGCTTACGCGGGTCGCAAATGCATTCCGGCACTTTCGCGATGACGCGGATTTGAAAGCCGAACTGCAAGTTCATCTCGAGCTTCACGCGGAGGACAAGGCCGGCCCCGGCGTTTCGATCGAGGAAGCTCGCAGGCTCGCGCGGATCAAACTCGGAAGCAGCCAGGCCGTGGTCGAGAATGTTCGCGATCAGGAGTTCATTACCATGCTCGAAAATTGCTGGCGGGATCTTGTTGTTGGAATCCGCGGATTGCGAAAAAGTCCGGTTTTTGGCCTCACGGCGATCCTCACGCTGGCGATGGGAATCGGCGCAAATACAGCGGTGTTCACCCTTCTTTACGGTTTGCTCCTGCGGAGCCTGCCCGTGAAGGATCCGCAACATCTCGTCCGGATCGGCGTGATCGATGCCAGGCAGCCGCGGCCAGCGTCGTTTGTCCCATATCGCATGTTGCAGGAACTCCGGCGAACACAGAACTCATTCGTTGACATTTCGGCGTGGAGGCAGGACACCGTCACGATGGACGATCGGGACGGAACGCTTCGCCAGTATTTTGCCGGTTTCGTCAGCGGAAACAGTTTTGAGCTCCTTGGAATCACTCCGCATCTCGGTAGACTGATTGCGCCTTCCGATGACATTCGCGGCGGTCCCGCGGAGGGCTGGCCGGTTGTGCTGAGCTACGGGTTTTGGATGGACCGTTATGGCGGCGATTCCGGCATCATCGGCAAGCCGGTTAAAGTGTCAAACGAACTCGTAACGGTCATCGGCGTGGCGCCACGAGGCTTTCAGGGCGTCTGGCCGGGGATCGATCCGAAGCTCTACTTGCCGCTGCAATACCTGACGGTTCTTGCCGGCCGGGACGATCTGAACACACCGGCGTCAACCGCCTTTTGCGCGGCAATCGCCCGTCTCAAGCCCGGCGTATCGATCAGCGCGTCGAACGCTGAACTCGGCGTCCGGGAAAAGGACCTGCTCACCGCGTTCATGCCGCCGGAGTTTCGGCGTACCCCCGCTTTCCAGGCAGCGAGGCTGAAAGTCGAATCCGCCCGCACCGGTTTGCCGACGTTTTTCGGCCGCACATATTCGGCGCCTCTTTTCCTGATGCAAGGTTTGGTCGCGGTGGTCCTGCTGCTCTGTTGCGTGAACGTGAGCGGCCTGATGCTTTCCAAGATTCATGAGCGCCAGCGTGAGTTCGCTGTTCGAACCGCCATCGGGGCCGCGCAGTGGCGTCTGATCCGTCAATATTTGACGGAAAGCTTTGTAATCGCCGCTACCGGCGCCGCACTCGGAGCCGCGGCAGCCTGGTACGGAACCCCGCTGCTGCTTCAGTTTTTCCGCGACCCGAACTGGCATACAGGGATGTCTGTGCAGCCGGACAGCATGGTCTTCCTGGTCACCGGAGCATTTGCGATTCTTACGACGCTGTTTTTCGGCATTTTCCCGGCGTGGCGTGCAGGCCGGTCGGATGCCGGCATGCTTTTGAAGGCCCGGACCGTGGGCGCACGGAGGCGCGCAATCGGCCGAGCCTTCGTTCCGGTCCAGATCGCGCTATCTCTGGTGCTGGTCACCCTCGCGTCGCTGCTCTCAGAAAGCCTTACGCGGCTTCGGAGCGAGCAGACCGGATTCGACCTGGACCACGTCACCATTCAGACACCACCCTTCAACCGCCTACCGCAGCGCGGCGAAGCCAGGCTGGATCTGTATCAACGAATGGTGGATCGGATCGGGCAGTCCTCCGCCGTTCAGTCCGCAGCTGTGACATGGTACACCCCGATGACCGGTTCGCAACCGACGGCAATGTTTCAAGCCATCGCGGATGGCGTCAATCCTTCGGAGAGCGTCCTCATGGCATACAACTACGTCGGTCCGGGATATTTCCGGACGATGGGTACGAAAATTCTGGCAGGGCGCGAGTTTGAGAGGAATGAGCGCAAGCGCGATGTCTGCGTTTTGAATCAGGCAGCGGCAGCCTTCCTGTTCGGACACCAGGCGCCTGTGGGCCAATACTTACGGAGCACGGACGTGAATCGGTTTCCAGGAGGCATTTCCTGCCGCATAATCGGCGTTGCGGAAGATGCGAAGTTCGCCAGCCTTCGCGAACCGCCTCCTCGCACCGTGTATGTACCCCTGTCGAGCGATTCGTCCGATTCAACCGGAAACCTGGTGTTTCTGATCAACTCACGGACGAAGGCAGACGCGATTGCCGCATACCGCACTGCTCTACGCGAGATCGCGCCGACTATTCCCCTGGTGCTGTTCGCGACGCTCCGCGAGCAGATGGATGCCGCTCTCGGGAGCCAGCGCGCTATCACGATGCTGAGCAACGTGTTCGGGCTTCTGGCTCTGTTTCTTAGCGCGATCGGCTTATACGGAATGCTTTCATCGAGCGTTGCTCAACGTACCGCCGAGATCGGGGTCCGTTTGGCACTCGGCGCGCAACGCGGCGCCGTGATCCGGATGGTTCTCTCAGACGCTCTGAGGATTGCGGGCGCGGGAATTCTTGTGGGCGCGCTGGCGCTTGGCTTCGCGGTCGGCTATGTCAAGCACATGCTCTACGGAATTTCGCCCTTGGACCCCACCACTTTGGTCGCCGTATCCGCTATGCTGGCAATCGTTGCGCTCATTGCTGCTTTCATTCCCGCTGTGCGCGCCGCTTCAGTTGATCCGATCTCTGCTTTGCGCGCTGAGTGAGGAGCTTGCCCCTTGCCGTTCAAGCGATAGGATTCTCAAGGTGCTCGAGCGCGCGGGCCTGATCGTGCGTGGGCGCGAAGCCCAGTGGAGGCCCTGCCGGCTTAAGGCAGGGCCGCTCAAGGACGTGGCAGACTGGGTGGAACAATATCGCCGTTTCTGGGAGCAGAGCTTCGATCGCCTGAACGACTATCTGCAGCAACTTCCAAAAAAGGAGTCGCCATGAACTTCTTGAACGACATCAAATTCGCGGTCCGGTCGCTCGCGCGCACCAAAGGGCTTACGGTCACCGTGGTGCTCACGCTGGCGCTCGGAATCGGCGCCAACGCCGCCATCTTCAGCCTGGTACGCGGCGTGCTGCTACGCCCGCTGGTCAACCGCGACGAGGACCGGCTGATCTACATCCGCCAAAGCGCGCGCGGCATCGGCGCCGAAAACACCACATTCTCCGTGCCCGAAATCCAGGATCTGCGAGAGCGCGTCAAAACGCTGAGCGCGTTCGGCGACTTCTCCACCATCGGCTTTACAATGGTCGGCCTGGGCGAACCGCGCGAGGTCCGCGCCGGCGTCGTCGGTGGATCATATTTCGAGGTGATGGGCCTGCACCCCGTGCTCGGCCGCCTGCTTGACATGCGCGACGACGGGCCCAACGCCGCCGGGGCTGCGGTGCTGACCTACCGGTTCTGGACCACCGCGCTCAAGAGCGATCCTTCTCTCATCGGCAGAAACATCCGGCTCGGCTCGCGCCCTGCCACCATCGTGGGCGTTCTGGAACCGTCGATACCGTATCCGGCGGAAACCGAGATCATCGCAAACGTCGTGACCAGTCCGCATCATCTGTCGGCAACGATGGTGACCGGACGCGTCCATCGCATGACCGAGCTGTTCGGCCGCCTCGCGCCCGGCGCCGATCTCGAGCAGGCGCGCGCCGAGCTTCGCGCGGTCCACGGCGCGATGGTCAAGCAACATCCCGAAGCGTATTCCGCAAAGGCCGACTTCCGCATCGACGCCGTGCGGCTCCGCGATCAGATCACCTCGCGCGCCCGGACCGTGCTGCTCGTGCTGCTCGCGGCGTCGGCGCTGGTGTTCGTCATCGCGTGCTCGAATGTCGCCAACCTGATTCTCGCGCGGACGGTCCGGCGCGAAGGCGAGCTGGCGATCCGGGCGGCGCTCGGCGCGAGCACCGGCACGCTGCGCCGGACACTACTGGCCGAAAGCCTTCTGCTTTGCGGCGCCGGCGCTGCGCTCGGCGTCCTCAGCGCGCGCCCGATGGTGGCCATTCTCGCCCGCTACGCGTCGCGCTTCTCCGTCCGCGCTCTCGACCTGACGGTCGATTCAAGCATGCTCTGGGTCGGCGCGGGGCTCGCGCTTCTGGCCGCCGTGTTTCTCGCCTTGGTCCCGCGACTGCCCTCGGCTGACGCGTCGCACGGATTCGCACTCGCAAGCGGCAGCCTGCGCACTACCGGCACCGCGAGCCGCCGCCAGCGCGTCTTCGCCGTGACCCAGATCGCCGCGTCCTTTGTGCTGCTGGCCGGCGCCAGCATGCTGCTCAAGACGCTGCTCGCGCTTCAGGCCGCCCAGACCGGATTCGACACACGCCGCGTGCTGGCCGTGAACGTGCCCGTGATCACCTACGGACGGACGCCCGATCAGATCCAGGGCTTTTACAAGGAAACGATCCGCCGCGTCTCGGAACTGCCCGGCGTCGACCGCGTCGCCGTCGGCACTGTCGTCCCGTGGCGCGACGCGGGCAACTTCGGTCCCGGCTTCGAATTCTCCGCGGATGGCCACGTCCGCGCGCCCGGCGAAGACAATCCTCGCGGGCGGTTCCGCACCGTTTCACCCGGATTTTTCGCGGCGCTCGGCGTCCCCATCATCGCGGGACGCGATTTCACCGATGCCGACCGCAACGGCAGTGAACTGGTCGTCATCGTAAGCCAGAGCCTGGCGCAGCGCATGTTCCCGAACCAGGATGCGGTTAACCGCCACATGATGTGGACCGATCCGGTGATGAAGTTCATCGACGTCAGCCTGGCGCCCCGGCGGATCATCGGTGTCGTAGCCGACGTTGACGACGAGAACGTGGTGCCTGGCCCGGCGCTCACCGTCTATCAGCCAATGGAGCAGGAACAGCTATGGGGCGGCCGTCTGTTCGTTCACACGCGCAGTGATCCGTACAGACTCGTATCGCCGGTCACGCGCATCATCCGCGACCTGTCCGTCGATCAGCCGGTTGAGCGCGCGGCGACGCTCGAAGACATCCGGGCCGAAGTGCTCACGCCGGATCGTCTGAACGCGCTGGTGTTCGGCGGCTTCGCAGCCGTCGCGCTCGCGATTGCGGTGGTGGGCGTAGCGGGCGTGCTGGCGTTCTCGGTCAGCGGCCGTACGCGCGAGTTCGGAATACGGCTGGCGATCGGATCTCAGCCGCGGAGTCTCGTGACCGGCGTGATCGCGGAAGGCGCCTTGATGGCGGCGTCGGGCATCGCCGCGGGCGCGGCGTGCGGATTCGCGCTCGGCTCTCTCGCGGGCAACTATTTCCAGGATGTACGCATGCCGGACGCCTTGCCCGTAATCGGCTCGGCGCTCGTGCTGCTGGCCGCCGCGGTCATCGCATCGGTGCTGCCGGCGGCCCGCGCCGCTCGTGTCGACGTCATGCAGGCCTTGCGGTCGGAGTAAAGCATGTCGGGTTCGTTGTCTCCTTTTCGGATGAGCAAGGGAATGTGACGCGGCACCCCATGAGCCCCGCTCGAAATGCAGGGCGCGACTCGATGAAGCAGGGCTACCGGAACGCTGGACCAGCTTGCCGCATACCTGGCGGATCGCCACGGAGGAGACCGCCCACGACCCTGATCCCGCTGGTGGTGGTTTTTTTCGGCTTGGATCGCCATCTTCCGGTAAACTGGAAAGAGCGGGCAATTCAGTTGAAGCCACAAACGACATTCGGGTGGAAATTGCTGGCCTTGCTTGTGGCTGTGGGCCTTTTGGCCGCAAGCCCCGGGATCCCTGGCTTTGACCTTGATTCCCAGCAGTCCCATGCTTCGGTGAATCCGGCCGCAACAGCAAACACGCCTAGCGCCATCGCATTCCCTTCGCGGGAATCTTTCAAAAGTGGCGGGGGCGTTCCGCTACGCCTGAAACACCTCAGTGCTCACCAATCGAAACTAGTCCATTCGCCGTTATTGAGCAAGGCTGAATTGCTGCCCGGGCCCGGCTCTTTGCGTCGCAGTCCCGCCCATCCGCTTTCCAAACTGGGCCGCTCTCCTCCTTCCTGGCCGATTTGATCCGTGACATTAAGCGCCGGTTCGCGCGGTTGAAATTGCGCAGAGCCGGCCTACGACACGAGTCTTGTGCCCCTGTTGGGGAACGAAGGAGATTGCAATGCCGTCTGAAAAAAGCTCGCACCCAGAAACGAACAAGAGACTAAAGAAGCCGGGAAAAAGGACCTTGATTACGATCCGAAGCCGCTAAGCCTGTCGCAGAATATTGTCTTCACGCTTAAAGTGCTCGCCGGCGTGGCGGCTCTTGTTCTGCTGCTCTGGCATCTGGATGGTTTGGTAGCCAGGTGACCAACCGTCATAATGACTCCTGAGACAGTGGCACGTGGGCATCGCTTCTGACTTCGTGCTCATCGTCGTCGCGGGTTTGCTGGGCGGGGTGCTCGCCCGCGCAATTCGCCTGCCCTTGCTTGTCGGCTACGTAATCGCCGGGGTTCTGGTCGGCCCTTACACGGCGGGGCCAACCGTTGTCCAGATACACGACATCGAACTTCTGGCCGAAATCGGCGTCGCCTTGTTACTTTTCTCTCTCGGGCTGGAAATCTCGCTGCGCGACCTGCAGCCGGTCCGTCGGATCGCTCTGATTGGCGGACCCCTTCAAATCGTTCTCACGTGCGCGGCTGGTGCGGCTGCCGGCTCGCTCATTTTCGGAATACCACGGCTGGAGGCGGTCTGGCTGGGGGCCATGATTTCTGTTTCCAGCACTATGGTCGTGCTCAAGACGCTGTCCGCTGCAGGCGTAACGTCGACCCTTGCAAGCCGCGTCATGATTGGCCTGCTTGTGGTTCAGGATCTGGCCGTGATCCCGATGCTCATCATCCTGCCCCAGTTGGGCGGCTTGGACAACGTGCTTCCTAAACTTGCGCGCCAGGTCGGGATTGCGGCCGCCTTTCTAATAGCAGTCATTGTTCTCGGCACGCGCTTATTGCCCTGGTTGCTCAAACGCATTCTTGCGTGGGGGTCGCGGGAATTATTCCTTGTGTCCGTTGTAGCCACCGGAGTCGGCGTAGGATACGGTACATTTAGCGCGGGTTTGTCGTTCGCTTTGGGTGCCTTTGTCGCCGGCATGGTTCTGAGCGAATCCGAATTCAGCCACCAGGCGCTTAGCGATGTCGTTCCCCTTCGAGATATTTTCGGATTGCTTTTCTTCGTCACCGTTGGAATGCTGTTCGATCCAAGCTTCGTTGTGGCCCATATCAGGCAAATCGCTCTTCTGGTCTCGCTGATCTTCCTGGGGAAATCCTTAATTATTGGCGGGCTGGCGCGGGCGTTCGGATACGGAAACATGGCGCCGTGGATCATAGGGATAGGGTTGTCCCAAATCGGAGAATTCTCCTTTGTGCTGGCCCGGACCGGACTCGGCGCAGGCTTGCTTTCAAAATCAACCTACGACCTTGCGTTGAGCTGCACGATCGTGACCATGGCTCTTTCCCCACTGGTTTCGAGCGCCGCACTCCCAATCGGACGGGCGTGGCGACAGTGGCGCGGGCCAGCACGGGATGTGAAAGCCGTGGAACTACCCAAGATGGAGCTAAAAGGACACGTCATTATTGCCGGCTACGGACGAGGCGGGCGGGCCGTCGCGCGTGTCCTCCGGGACGCGGGAATTCCGCTTGTGATCGCCGAATGGGATCATGCCACGTTTAGCGATGCGCAGGCACAGGGCGTTCCCGCCGTGTGGGGTGACGTTGCCCAGGAAGAAATCCTCCACGCGGCTCAGATTGAAAATGCCCGAGTCATCGTTCTGACGATACCTGAGCAGAGCACGATCCGGCTGAGTGTGGAGCGCGCGCGAAAGATGAATCCATCGCTCATCGTGATCGCCCGCGCGATGCGCGAACACAATATTGCGGAGTTACGAAGGTTGGGCATAAACGCGGCGGTCCAACCGGAGTTCGAAGGCGGCATTGAGATGGTCCGGCAAACCCTGGCCTCCTATAGCTTCGATGAAATCGAAGCTTCACGGCTCATTTCCAACCTCAGATCGGATCTTTACGGGGAAAGACTTTAATCCGAGCCCGTGAGGGGTTGGAGTTCGCCGAGCATCGTCGGGATGAGCTCCGAAACCGTAGGGTGAATGTGGACCGCACGTTGAATCACCGTATACGGCGCCTTAGCGTACATGACGTCAAGGATCGAGTGAATAGCTTCGTCACCGCCGGTGCCCAGGATGGCGGCGCCCAGGATTTCGCGTGTTTGCGCATCCACCACGATCTTCATGAACCCCTGCGTCTCGCCCTTCTCCACGGCACGTGAGACTTTTGTCATGGGGCGTTTGCCGGC
>Ga0066709_100000397_pt1 | contig 22553 bp, 19 predicted proteins | sample GraSoiAngelo_158_FD_79665 | JGI IMG/M metagenome (GOLD analysis project Ga0066709, IMG submission 79665) | Grasslands soil microbial communities from the Angelo Coastal Reserve, California, USA - 14_1009_16_30cm | ecosystem: Environmental > Terrestrial > Soil > Grasslands | place: USA...
CGTTCTCGGTCTGCTCGCCGCCCTGCGCATCTCGCGGCGCCTCGGGATCGTGCTCGCTGCGACGGTCGCGCTCGGTTTCACCGTGCACGCGGTCGCCCGCGCAATCGACTCGAGCTGGGTCGCCGGCCAGACCGCCGACGGCCGCGTCGTTCCCGGGTGGGCGTCGCACTGGGTGATCGTCCCCTCGCATCTGGCCGACTGGATCAGTCCCGTTTCGTACGTCGGCCTCGTGGCGAGCGTGCTGGCGCTGACGCTCGTGCGCGGGTGGTGGCGACTCGTGTGCGTCCCGCCGGTGCTCTATCTCGCCGCGTTCGTCTGGGAGAACGTGATGCTCGCCAAGCCCGAGCCGACGCGCTACATCGTCCTCGGCGTCCTGCTCATCTCGCTCATGATCGTGCGGCCCAACGGCCTGTTCGGCGAGAAACGCGTGGAAATCATTTGAGCGCGCTCCTCGAGCTGAAGGGAGTCTCAATGGCGTTCGGCGGGCTCAAATGCGTCGACGAGCTCGACCTACACGTCGACGAGGGCGAGATCGTGAGCGTGATCGGGCCGAACGGCGCCGGTAAGACGACGCTCTTCAACCTCGTCACGGGGGTGTACGAGCCCACGACGGGCGACATCGTCTTCGCAGGCGAGAGCATCAAAGGGCTCGAGCCGCACAAGATCGCGCGCCGCGGGATCGCGCGGACCTTCCAGACGCTTCGCCTCTTCCTCAACATGAGCGTGCGCGAGAACGTCATGGCGGCCGCGTACGGGCACACGAAGGCGGGTGTGTTCCGATCGATGTTCAGGACACCGGGACAGCGGCGCGAGGAGAAGGAGATCCGCGAGCTCGCAGAGCGCCGCCTCGCCTTTTTCGGCGATCGGCTGATGGGCTACCGCTGGGATCAGCCTGCGTACAGCCTCTCCTACGCGAACCGGCGCCGGCTCGAGATCGCCCGCGCCACCGCGACGAATCCCCGGATGCTCCTCCTCGACGAGCCCGCGGCCGGGATGAACCCGAAGGAGACGCAGGAGATCACCGAGTTGATCGGGACGCTGCGCTCGGAGGGCGGCTACACGATCCTCGTGATCGAGCACGACATGCACGTCGTCGCGGGCGTGTCCGACCGCGTGATCGCGCTCGACCACGGTGTCAAGATCGCCGAGGGCTCGTTCGAGGAGGTGGCGACCAACCCGAGGGTCGTCGAGGCGTACCTCGGCACGGGTGCGGCGGAGCGCAAGTGAGCGCCGAGCCGCTGCTCCAGCTGGAGGGGATCAACACCTACTACGGGCAGATCCACATCCTCCAGGACTCCAACATGAGCGTCGGGGAGGGCGAGCTCGTCTGCCTGCTCGGTGGCAACGCGTCCGGCAAGTCGACGACGCTGAAGACGATCCTCGGCATCGTCCGGCCGCGAACCGGCCGCGTGCTCCTCTCCGGTGAGGACGTGACGCGGCTGCCGACGGCACACCGCATCAGGCGCGGTCTCGCGATCGTCCCCGAGAACCGCCGGCTGTTCGGGCCGATGACCGTGCTCGAGAACCTCGAGATGGGTGCCTATCTGCGCCCGAAGGCCGATCTGCGGGACGACTTCGAGCGGGTCTACACGCTCTTCCCGCTGCTCTACGAGCGCAGAGCCCAGTACGCGGGCACGCTCTCGGGCGGCGAGCAGCAGATGGTCGCGATGGGTCGCGCGCTGATGTCGCGGCCGCGTCTTTTGCTCATGGACGAGCCCTCGATGGGGCTCGCGCCGGTGCTGGTCGAGCGCAACTTCGAGATCATCCAGCAGGTCCACAAGGCGGGCGTCGCGATGCTCGTCGTCGAGCAGAATGCGAACGTGTCGCTCTCGATCGCCGACCGCGGCTACGTGCTCTCGACCGGCCGTGTCGTGCTCGAGGGCCGCGCCTCCGAGCTGATCCAGAACGAGGATCTGAGGAAGGCATACCTCGGTCGATGAGGGTCAGCGCCGAGGGGAACCAGCCGCCGGTTCCCGGCTCCGAGCTATCGGTGGAGACGACCCACCTCGCCGCCGGTGAGCCGCTCGAGTGCGGTGCGGATGACGAAGACACGATCGTCTTCCTCTGCACGCCGGAGGACGGCGTCACACATCTGGTGCTCGCCGGTGAACGGGCGACCGTGACGAACGCCGGCGATGCGACCGCTGCGCTGCGGGCGTCGATCGGTGCCGGAGCCGACCGGCACGCGCCCATGGGGCAGCGCGAACGGACCGTCGTCCGGGGTCAGGTCGATGCCGAGAGTGCGACCGGGAAGCGCTCGTTCGAGGTGCTCTTCGGCCCGCACAACGGATCGACGAGGGCGACGCTCTTCATCGGTCATGTGCCGCCCGGGGCGGCGCCGTGGCACTTCCATCTCTACGACGAGATCGTCTGGATCTGGCGCGGCGAGGGCAGCTTCCACACGCGGGACTGCTCCGAGCCCCTCGCGCCAGGTTCGGCGTTCCGTATCCGGCCGCGCGAGGCGCACATCGTCGAGAACACGTCGGCGACCGAGGAGCTCGTCGTCGTCGGTCTGTTTACACCCGCGGGGAGCCCGTCCGCCGCGTACCTCGCCCCCGAGGTCGTGACATGAGCGCTCTCGGGTCGGCGCGCGTGGGGGAGGCGATCCGCGACGAGTTTCCGATCTTCGAGCACACGACGTACCTGAACTCCTGCTCACAGGGAGCGCTGTCGCATCGCGTGCGGCGGGCGTACGAGGAGTACCTGGAGGGCTGGGACGAGAACGGCGCCGAGTGGGAGCACTGGGTGGAGCGCGCCGAGACGGCGCGTGCCGCGTTCGCGAGACTGCTGCGCGCCGAGGCGGCCGATGTGGCCGTGACGACCTCGGTCTCACAGGGCGTGAACGGGATCGTCAGCTCGCTTCCCTTCGAGCGCGGCGGCAGGCCGAAGATCGTGATCAGCGAGTACGAGTTTCCGACCGTCGGTCAGATCGCGCATGCGCAGGAGCTACGCGGGGCCGAGGTCGTCCACGTCCTGCCCGACGCCGACGGGTCGATCTCCGTCGAGCGCTTCGCGGAGGCGATCGACGAGCGGACGGCGCTGGTCTGCTGCACGACGGTCTCGTATCGGACAGGCCACCGCCAGGACGTCGCCGAGATCGCGAAGATCGCCCACGACCAGGGCGCCCTGTGCCTCGCCGACAGCTACCAGGCCGTCGGGGCCGTCGACCTCGACGTCGGCGCGCTCGGAGTCGACTTCGTCACCGGTGGGACGGTCAAGTACCTCCTCGCGTCGGCGGGTCTCGGCTTCCTCTACGTGCGGCGTGAGCTGCTCGAGCGCCTGCTCCCGACGCAGACCGGGTGGTTCGCCGACGAGGACATCTTCCAGATGGACATCTCCGACTACTCGCCCGCAGCGGACGCACGGCGGTTCGACGCCGGCACGCCGCCGGTCCCCAACATCTACGCCGGAGTGGCGGGTGTCTCGCTGATCGAAGAAGCCGGCGTCGCGGCCATCGAGGAGCACGTGAGCGTCCTGGCGGAGCGGCTGATCGACGGTCTGCTCGAGCTCGGCGCCGACGTGGCCACGCCGCGTGACCCTGCCCGCCGCGGTCCGCTCGTGTGCGTTCGCTCAACCGACGTGGACGCACTCGTGCGGGAGCTCCTGGGCGAACGTATCATCACGTCCTCGCGAGACGACCGGCTCCGGGTCTCGCTGCATCTCTACAACACGGCCGAGGACGTCGACCGCCTTCTGGGCGCGCTCCGCGCGCGCCGCCCGCTGCTCGCGCCATAAGCCACTGCTCCCCGGCTGCGATACTCCGCGCGTGAGCGGGAACGACGGTGCGGCGAAGCTCGAAGCGACGATCGGCCGGTACAACGATGCGTGGAACGCGCACGATCTCGAGGCGATCGTCGCGCTTCACGCTCCCGGTATGGTCTTCGAGAACCACTCCTCGGGCGAACGCGTCGAGGGCGCTGCGGTTCGCGATCACATCGGCAGGATCTTCGAGAACTGGCCCGATCTGACGTTCCGCGGCAGGCGGCTGTACGTGCGCGACGGGCTCGTCGTGAGCGAGTGGACCGCGTCTGCTACCGACAGTGAGGGCCGACGCCTCGAATGGGATGGCATCGACGTCTTTCCCTTCGCGGACGGCTTGATCATGCGCAAGGACGTCTACTCGACGTCGCACCGGCCACGGGTGCTCGCGGACTAGGCCTCGGGGAACGGCACGCGTCCGCGATGCGACCGACGGTGCATCTCGTCGAGCCCGTGCTCCGCGAGGTGACGGAGGCGATCGACCGCGACTTCGAGCGTGTCGACGCGCTGGCCGGGGCGCACGGCGTCGTGGCGATGCTCACGGTGCGTGTCGACGACGCGTTTTTCGACGCCGCTGGACCCCAACTGCGCGTTGTCGCGAACTATGCGGTCGGCGTCGACAACGTCGATCTCGAGGCTGCGCGGCGGCGTGGGATCGTCGTCACGAACACGCCTGACGTTCTCACACGGGCAACCGCGGAGCTCGCGATCGGGCTCACGCTCGCGCTGCTGCGCCGGATCGCGGAGGGCGACCGGTTCGTCCGCTCGGCCGAGCCGTGGCGGTTCTCGCTGGAGTTCATGCTCGGAAGCGGGCTCGACGGGAAGACGCTGCTGGTCGTCGGGCCCGGTCGGATCGGCCGCGAGGTGGCGCGGTTCGCAGAGGCGTTCGGGGCCCGCACGATGTTTGCGGGACGCGGTGACGACCTCGACGCTCTCCTGGCGGACGCGGACATCGTCAGCGTCAACTGCCCGTCGACGGCCGAGACGCATCACCTGTTCGACGCCGCGCGGTTTGCACGGATGAAGCCGACTGCGGTGCTCGTGAACACCGCGCGGGGGCCGATCGTGGACGAGCGCGCGCTGGTCGACGCGTTGCGCGTGGGGACGATTGCCGGCGCGGCGCTGGACGTTTACGAGCGTGAGCCTGATGTGGAGGACGGCCTGCGCTCGCTCGACAACGTCGTGCTCACGCCTCATCTCGGCAGCGCCACGCGAGAGACCCGCGTTGCGATGGGGATGCTCTGCGTCGAAGGGCTGCGCGCGGTGCTGCTCGACAGCCGTATCCCGGCCAACGCGGTGGTCGCGCCGTGACCGGGTACGGCGCAGCGTCGATGTGGGGCGACCTTCGTCGTGTCCTCGTCCGGCCGCCGCTCGCCGACGATGCGGCAGCGTGGCGGGACTACGGGTGGAGGTCGGCGCCGGATCCGCTACGCGCCGGCGAGGAGCACGAGGCGCTGTGCCTGTTGCTCGAGGAGGCCGGTGCGGAGGTCGTCGTCTCCCGGCACGACCCCGGCAATCCGGATGCGATCTATGCGTACGACCCGACGCTCGTGGGGCGTGCGGGTGCGGTGTTGCTGCGGCCCGGGAAGGCAGGGAGGAGGGCCGAGCCGGATGCGACGGTCGAGGCGCTCGAGTCCGCCGGTATTCCCATCGTGGGCAGGCTCGAGGCGCCGGCGTGCGTGGAGGGTGGTGACACGCTCTGGCTCGACGACGAAACGCTGCTCGTCGGCCACGGCTACCGGACGAACGCGGAAGGCATCGGTGCTCTGGGCGACGCCTTTCCCGGCGTGACGGTGATCCCGTTCGACCTCCCGCACTGGACGGGCCCCGGAGAGGTGCTCCATCTGATGTCGTACATCTCGCCGCTCGATCATGACCTCGCGCTCGTCTACGCGCGGCTGGCGCCCGTCCGGCTGCTCGAGCTGCTCGCGGAGCTGGAGATCCGGACGGTGGAGGTCCCGGACGAGGAGTTCGAGTCGATGGGGCCCAACGTCCTCGCGCTCGGACCGAGCCGGGCTCTCGCCCTCGAGGGGAACGACGAGACGCGGCGACGCCTGGAGCGGGCCGGCGTCGACGTGACCGTCTACCAGGGTGACGAGATCTCGCGCAAGGGCGACGGCGGGCCGACCTGTCTCACGCGCCCGCTGCTGCGCCTGCCCGCCTGACTGGCTAGGGCGCAGCCTCTGGGACGGCGGAGAGGCCCACTCCGTCGTCCACGAGCCGCTCGCGATGGGCGAGCGCGACCGCTTCGGCGCGGCTGTGGACGTCGAGCTTTGCAAGCGTTCGCTGGATGTGCGTGGCGACTGTTTGTGGGCTGATGAACAACTCGCGGGCGATCGTCTTTTGCGGGAGACCCTGAGAGAGCAGCCTCAGCACTTCACGCTCGCGCTCGGTCAAGCCGTAGGACGACCGCGACCCGTTTCGATGTCTGGAGAGTGACATCGTCCGGATCAGCGCACGCCGGACGCGTGCGATCAGCTCGTCGGGCGCGAACGGCTTGACGACGTAGTCGTCTGCGCCGATCAGGAGCCCGGCAATCCGATCGGCCGACCCGGTGCGCGTGGCAGCGACGAAGATCACCGGCAGCCCCTCGCCGTATGCGTCCCTGAGTTGCCGACATACCTCGTAGCCCGTCATGTCGCGCAACTCGACCTCGAGGAGAACGAGGTCGGGTCGCTCTCGCCGCGCCGCGGACATCCCCTCCCGACCCGTCGCGGCTTCGCGGGTTATGTAACCCGCATCCGCAAGCAGGGCGGAGACGACCGCCCTGCCTTCGTCGTCAGAATCGATGACAAGAATGCCACCGCGGCCACAGTCGATCGTCATACCCCCCAACTCCCTCTCCCACCAGACTTTTACACCCCGTTAACCTGGTGTGCAACTTTCTCCGCAGGCAACTACTGCGTATGCAGTACGTGAATCCTTCATTCCCACCGTAAAGCCTACGTTCGTTGCGAATGCTGGATTCGCGGTCTTCCCGTCACCCCTCCCCGGTCGCTACCGTCGGCGGCACGCCGATCCTCGGCGGGACGGGATGGGGGAGGGCAAATGGGGGAGAGCTCGCCAGACACTGGTCCGGTCTGGGCGCCGACGGACGGCTCCGCGGCGCCGAGGACATCGTCGACACGACAGGAGCCTCGGCGGCCGGATAGCAACGACCGCCTGCGTGCACGTGCGCGCAAGGATACGGCCGCGCCGCGGCTCTCGATCGTCATTCCGACGAAGAACGAGGAAGGGAACATCGCGAGGCTCGTCGAGGAGCTCGATGTCATCGCGCGCGACGAATCGATCGAGATCATCTTCGTCGACGACAGCACGGACGGGACTCCGGCTGCCGTCCGAGCAGCCGCAACCAGGGCACGCCGACGGGTCACCCTGATCCACCGTCGTGGCGAGGAGCGCCAGGGTGGTCTCAGCGGAGCGGTCGTCGCAGGCATCCGTCGAGCGCGCGGCTCGTGGATCTGCGTCATGGACGCGGACCTGCAGCATCCACCGTTGCTGATCGAGGAGCTTCTCACGGCAATCGGCCGGGACGAGCTGGATCTCGTCGTTGCGAGCCGTTATCGCCGCAACGATCGGGTCGAAAGTTTCGGCCTCCTCCGATCGGCGCTGTCGAAGGTGTCGACCAGAGCCGCCAAGCTCATCTTCAGAGGCGCTCTCGATGCGGTCACGGATCCGATGAGCGGATTCTTCCTCGTCCGCCGAGACGCTCTCGACCTTGACGTCCTCGAGCCTCGCGGCTTCAAGATTCTGCTCGAGATCCTCGTCCGGACGCCCAACCTCCGCGTGGCGGAAGTTCCCTTCACGTTCGGGGAGCGCCACGCCGGCGAGAGCAAGGCCACCACGGTGGAAGGGGCGCGCTACCTGGCGCAGCTGGTCGAGCTCCGTTTTGGGCCACGGCTCGGTCATTTCGTGCGCTTCAGCGGCGTCGGGGCCTCGGGGATCGTCGTCAACACGCTCGCCTTCGGCCTCTGCTCGGGACTCATGGGGCTGCACTACCTCGTCGCCGCTCTCTGGGCGACGCAGGTGTCGACACTGTGGAACTTCGTCCTCATCGAGAGATGGGCCTTTCGCTCACGCACGGCGAGGCGCTCGCTCCGTGCACGAGTTGCGCTCTTCTTCGCGCTGAACAACATCGCGCTGGCGTTCCGAGGGCCGTGGCTCGTCCTGCTCGTCTCCGGTCTCAAGCTCAACGACGTGCTCGCGAACCTGATCACGATCGTGGGATTGACCGTGATCCGCTTCGGCGTGTCCGACGGCTGGATCTGGGGCGGAGCAGATGCTCCGCTCAAGCCGACGGTGCACCAGTACGACATCCACGGGATCGTCACCGTGCAATCGCCGGTGGGCCTCCCGGAGCTCGAGCCGTTCCGCGTCGCATCATTGGCGCGCCGCCCGACGATTCGAGTGCAGCTAGGGAGGCTGAGTCGTTCGGACAGCGATCTCGTCTCGAAGCTCACCTTCGTGACGCGTCACACACGGTACGAGGAAGGGCTCGGCAGACTGGGCTTCGGTGTCGAGATCGCAGTCGGCAGGTCGACCGAGATCGTCGCCTCGCCCATGCTCAGGTTCTCGCCGCACGTTCTCTACACGAACGTCGTCGAGCCCGTGCTCCGCTGGAAGTTCGTGGAACGAGGCTACGCGCTCGCACACGCCGCGTGCATCACCTTCGGGGACGACGCGTATCTGATCACTGCGCGGACGGATACGGGCAAGACGACCACAGTCCTCAAGACCCTCCAGACGCAAGGCTGCGCGTTTCTGTCAGACGACCTCACCTTGGTGCGGCCGGACGGGCGGGTGCTCAGCTATCCGAAGCCGCTGACGATCAGCCGGCACACGGTTGCTGCTATCCAGGCTCCTCTCCGGTGGGCCGAGCGGCTGACGTTGCTCGTTCAGAGCAGGGTGCACTCGCGAACCGGACGCAGGTTCGCGCTTCTTCTCGCGCGCAGCCACCTGCCGGTCGCGACGATCAACGCGATCGTCCAGCTCATCATCCCGCCGCCCAAGTACGACGTCGGCCGGCTCGTCCCCGGCGTGCGGCGGGCCTCGACGGCCAAGGTCGCCAGACTCATCGTCATCAGCCGTGAGGGTGTGGGCAGCTCGGACCTGAGCCCGGATGACGCGGTCACCACGCTCATTCACAACACCGACGACGCGTACGGCTTCCCTCCGTACCCGTTCATCGAGCAGTTCCTCCACAGCGGCAACGGGCGCGACCTACGCGACGACGAGCGGAAGATCATCGGGGGGGCGCTCGACGGCATTCCGGCGATCATGCTCCGAAGCTCCACGATGGATTGGGCGAACGACGTCGCCGATCTCGCCAACGGCCACGCTGTTCATCACGAGACGGTGCCGGTCGAGACTGGGCCGGTCGCCTCCATTCCCGTCCCGATAACTCCGTGACAGCTGTGACATCGACCGAGTACCACGCAAACACGCTGCTGCAGCACGTCCGTCGCTGCAACCGTCGGGCCGTCCGACCTGAGTCGATCGCCACCACCTCGCGCGACGGCGCGAAGGTACACGACCCGCTGATCATCGTCTACGCGGCGCGGCCGTGAACAGACGGCTGCACGCAGTGATTGGCGCGCTCGGGTTCGGGGCCGCCGTTGGCCTTCCCCTGTCCGCAACCGCCACGTCGGCCCCGAGCAACGATCACACGACGCCCATAGCCTACGCCGTCACGCTCGAGCGCAGCACGGGCTGAACCTCCCTTACCCCTGGGCGCTCTCCGCAGGCGGCGTGCCTCCGTAGACGTTTCGCTTCGTCCTGTACGCGCGCCGTTCGAGCTTCAGCGCCTCGGCGCGGACGTTCGCGAGCGCTTCCGGTCCCAGCTGGACCAGCTTCGTCAGCACCAGGACCTCGCGATCCGTGTCGCTCGCGCCCATCCAGCCGACACGGACGTTTCCCACTCCGGGCACGTAGTACTTGAGCTGAAACCGGCCGGGCTCGTCGGCGTTGTACTCCCGTGTGATCAGGACGTCGCCGAAGCAGCTGAATGGGACGCACGTGGCCTGGCCCATCTTGAACACCTGCGCCCGGTCGGTCCAGTTCACAGGCGGTGGTGCGTAACCCTGTGCGTAACTCGGCGATCCGGCACGCGGCTCCGCCTGCATCTCGATCCCCGCCTTCGCGCCCCTGACGCCGGCGATCCAGGCGGGCGAGTTCACGACCTTCCCGCCCTCGTACTCCTCGGGATACTCGCCCGTGTGCCAGACGTTGCCGTCGTTGTCCTGGGCGAAGAACGCGAGCTCGGCCTCGACCAGCTCGCCCTCCGTGTAGTCGCGGTCCCAGATGACGACGTTGCGCACGCCTGCGACCGTCTTGACGAGGTCGGTGACCGTGAAGATCAGCCGCTTCCGACCGTCCTTGGAATGGCCGGTGAAGACGAACTGCATTCCCGGCTCGAAAGGCAACCATCTGTTGTCGACCGTTGCGGAGCCGTCGAATCTGGCCGGGTCGAAGGCGGGCAGCGCGGAGGTTCGCAGCTGCGTCGCGCCGTTCGTCACCTCGCTCGCGGAACGGCCGACGCCGACCGTACTCACGACGGCGATCGCCGCTGTAACGGCAACGACGGTCGTCCGTCTCATCTCGTCACCGACCCTCGGCTGCGGCGCCGGACTCGATGCCGTGCAGCTCCGGCACCCCGGCTGTCGCGACCGCTGTGCCCAAGTCGGGGCCGCGGGACAGAATCGCTCGATCTCCGGAGATCCGGTCGACGACGATCCGGCGTCGCTCGAACGTGAGCGGCTTCAGGTTCACGTACGCCCACGTCTCTCCGGTCGCCGAATACAAGACCGCCGAGTACGGGATCACCGTCTCCGTCCCGTTCGGCTGCACGGCCGTCGTTTTGATGTCCAGCCGCTTGGCAGCGTCCGGGGCCAAGGTGATCCGATAGCTGTCCGAGCCGGCGACGTGCTCGACTTTCGCCGACTCCGCCGGCTGGCGTGCCGGGCCGCTCCCGCACGCCGCGACGAGCGCCGGGACGACGAGCCCCACGACCACGAGCCCCAGCTGCCTTCTTCGTCGTTTCATCGTGTTCCTCCGCGCATCGGAGTGCCCTTTCAGACCGGCTGGCCGACGGGGACAGGTGCGAGGCTGGTTGCGAAGGCCTCGCTCCTGCGCTTCCCGAACCGCAAGTAGAGGGACGGCAGGACAAACAGGTTCAGCAGCGTCGACGTCACCAGTCCGCCGACGACGACGATCGCGAGCGGATGCTCGATCTCATGGCCGGGAATGTCGCCTTCGACCACGAGCGGCACGAGCGCGAGCCCGGTCGCCAGGGTCGTCATCAGGATCGGCGACAGGCGCTCCTTCGCGCCGCGCACCACGAGCTCAGGCCCGAACACCTCGCCCTCGTAGGCCTCGAGGTGCTGGAAATGGTTGATCATCAGGATGCCGTTCCGAGCCGCGATCCCGAACACCGTGTAGAACCCGACGAGCGAGCCGAGCGACAGGACGCCGCCGCCGATCCATGCGGCGAGTGCTCCTCCGACCAGTGCAACCGGCAGCGTGACGAAGGACAGCGTCGCGAGACGAAAGCTCCTGAACGACGCCTGGAGCAGGAGAAAGATCGCGATCGCGGCACCGATTCCGTAGACGAGCAGCCGATTCTGGGCCTTCTGTCGCTCGGTGTACTCACCGAGGAGCTCTGCGTGGTAGCCAAGCGGAAAGCGGGTCGTCTCCAGAGTCTCCTTGACCTCGCCGGCAACGGAGCCCAGATCGCGTCCGTCCACGCCTGCAAGCACGTCGATGCTTCTTGAGGTCCCTTCGTGGTGGATCACGTTCGGTAGCGGCTTGATCTGGACATGCGCGACCTGTCCGAGGAGGACGTGGCCCCCGTCGGGCGTGTCGATCGGCAGGTTTCGGATCGCCGTCACGCTGTTGCGCGTCTGCGGTGTGCTCCAGACGTGCACGTCGTACGCCCTGCCCCCGCGGAAGATGTCGCCGACCTCCTCGCTCTCGACCAGCGTCGATGCCGCTCGGCGCACGTCACCCGGCTTGAGACCGTACCGCTGCGCAGCCGCAAGGTCCACCTTGACCTCCAACTGCGGCACACCCTCCTGGAACTCGACGAACGCCTCGCTGACGCCCCTGATCTTCGCAATCCGGTCCCTCACCTCGTCCGCCTTGCGATGAATGCCCTCGAGACTGGAGCCGAAGATGCGCACCACGATTGGCTCGCTCGAGCCGGCGAGAACCTCGTCGATCCGCTCGTTGAGATAGGTCTGGACGTCATGGAACAGCCCGGGATAGCCCGCGACGGTTTTCTCGATGGTGGATCTTGTCTTGTCGTAGTCGGCCGACGGGTCCATTGCGATCCAGTTCTCGCCGAAGTTCACTCCTGCCACCTCGTCGGCCAGGAACGCTTGTCCGATGTGCGTGCCGACGTGGTTGACTCCAGGTATCGAGGCGAGCTCGCGTTGAGCTTTGCTCACGATCCGGGTCTCTTCGGGCAGTGAGGTTCCGGGCTTCGAGATCCAGTGTCCGAGGAAATCCCTTTCCTTGAACTCCGGAATCAGGGACTGCCCGAGGAAGGGAACGACCGCGACCCCTGCAGCGATCGTGAGGCCGACGATCAGATAGGCCCTGCGTGGTCGGTGGACGATCCGTGACAGCAGAGCGCCGTAGCCGTTCTTGAGCCAGCGCACGAGTGGAGCCTCACGGCGGTCGAGCGGGGCTCCCGCCAACAGGATCAGGCTCAGCGCGGGCGTGACCGTGAGCGCGACGACGAGCGACGCGAGCACAGCCAGGCCGTAGGAGAGGACGAGGGGCCGGAAGAACGTGCCGGTCAAGCTCTGCAGCAGGAAGATCGGCACGAGAGCGACGACGATGATGAGCGTCGCGTAGACGATCGGGCTCCGCACCTCGAGTGACGCCTCGAGAACAACACGTGCCTTGGACTTGTGGCTTCCGTCCGAGCCGTGCTGGCGCAGGCGCCGCCAGGTGTTTTCGATGCCGATGATCGCGTCGTCCACGACGACGCCGAGGGAGATCACCAGCCCCGCGAGCACCATCACGTTGATCGATTCGCCCCGGCTGTAGAGCACCAAGCCGGCAGCAACCAGCGACAGGGGAATCGACACGAGGCTGATCAGGGCGGTCCGCCATTCGAAGAGGAACGCGCCGAGGACGAGGATGACGAGGAGCGCGCCGATCAGCAGCGCGGTCATCAGGTTGTGGATCGAGGTGTCGATGAAGTTGGCGGCCCGGAAGACGCGGGTGTCGACAGTGACGCCGGGGAGACCGGGCTGCATCTCTTTGAGCGCGGACTCAACGGAGTGCGTCACGTCGAGTGTGTTACCCCACGGGTACTTTTCGACTATCAGCAGCAGACCGGGTCCGCCGTTCACGACCGCGTCTCCCGCGAGCGGCTGCGTGCCCTTGACGACGTCGGCGACGTCTCCGATGCGCACGGTCTTGCCGCCCTTACGCGTGATCGCGACCTGAGCCAGGTCGTCAGGTGTCACGATTGGCAGGACGTGTTGAACCACCAGCCGCTGATTCGGAGTGTCGATGAACCCACCCGTGCCGATCCTGTTTCCGTCCGCGAAGCGAAGCAGTCCCGCATCGAGGGCGTTCGAGGTGGTCTCCATCGTTTGTTCGAGCGTCACGCCGTGCTTCCGCATCCGCTTCGGATCGACCTGCACGAGGTACTGCTCGAGATGCTCGCCCCAGATGGCGACGTTCGCGACGCCCTTTACGCGCAGTAGCCGGGCCCTGATCTTCCAGTAGGCGATTGTGGAGAGGTCCTGAATCGACAGGGTTTTCGACGAGACCCCGATCTTCATGACTCGGGCCGTCGTCGACGTCGCGGGCATGATGAACGGCGGCGCGGCCCACGTCGGCAAGGACGGCGTCACCGCCTCGACGCGCTCCTGGACAAGCTGCCTGACCCGCAGGAGGTCAGTGCCCGGCTTGAAGAGGAGTTCCACCGAGGACAGCTGCGGCACCGACTTTGAGCGAATGATGTCCAGACCGTCGATGCCGTTAAGCGATTGCTCGAGCGGCGTGCTGACGAGCGACTCCACCTCGGTTGCCGTGAGCCCGAGGCAGAGCGTCTGCACCTCGACACGCGGCGGCGCGAACTCCGGGAACGCGTCGACCGGCATGCCGCGCAACTGCTGCGCGCCGAAGACCATCAAGCCGGCACCGGCAGCTACCACGAGGAATCGGAACTTCAGGCTCGATCCTACGATCCAACGCATCATTTCGCGGCTGCCCTTTCGCGAGGAAGTCGGTCGCTTTCGGATTCAGTCTTCTTCGATGCCGCCGTACTCGACGCCCCAGATCTCCGTGGCGCCGGCCGTCACGACCTGGGTCCCTACCGGTGGTCCCATCGTGAGAACCGCCGAGACGCCGTCTACCCGGGCAACGACGATGTCTGCCCGCTGATAGACGGAAGGCCTGGGGCTCGTGTACGTCCAGGTCGCGCCGTCGGTGTCGTAGAGCACCGCCTTGTAGGGGATGACGGTCCTGTCTCCGTCTCGCCGCACGGCGACGGTCTCGACGCCGAGCCGCTCCGCTGCCTCGGCTGTCAACTTGACGCGGAGAGCGTCGCTTCCCTTCACCTTCTCGGTGACCGCCGGCGCGGTTGTCGGCTCCTCGGCGGCGCTCCCTCCGCACGCTGCGACGAGCAGTGGCAGGACGAGCACGATCAGCAGCGCCTTGATCCACCGTCCCGCCTGATGTTTCGGCGAGCTTTGTGCTGGCATGTGCCGGAGCTTCACCTCAGTCACCCGTCCTCTCCGGCGCGGCCCGTGTCTCGGTCATGACGACGCCGGCGATTCCGGTGGCCATTCCGCCCGAGACGCCGCCGCGCGCCAGTTCGTCGAGGACGGCCGTCAGCTCCTGCGGTTCCTGCGACTCCCGCTCCGCAGCCCGGCTGAAGCCGAAGCGCAAGTAGAGGACGGGGAGGACCAGCAGGCCAAGCGCCGCGGACGTGATCAGCCCGCCCGCGAACACCACGGCGACGGGGTGCACGAGCTCGAGCCCGGCCCTGTCGCCCATGACCAGGGCCGGGAGCGAGATCAGTAGCCCTGCCACGCTGGTTGTGACGACGGGCGTGAACCGATCGACCGACCCACGGAGAACGAGACGTGCCCCGAAGTCGTGGTTCTCGTCCACCTCGAGCTGCCGGAACCGCTCGAAGAGCAGAACCCCGAAGCGCACGACGAGGCCGAACACCGCGAACAACCCGATGTAGGAGCCGAACGAGAGCTTCTCGCCGGCGGCGAGAAGCGCCACGAGCCCGCCGACGACGCCTGTGGGCAGCGCCAGTATCGCCAGTGCCGCCAGGCTCCAGCTGCCGAAAAATGCCTGCAGGAGCAGGAACATCCCGATCGCGCAGGCGATCGCGATGGCGACGAGTAGACCCGTGGGCTGGGTTTCTACGGCGAGGACATCGGCGTGGTACTCGATCGGGAAGGTGATGCCGGCCAGGCGGCGCTGGATGTCGTGAACGACGGCCCCCCGATCACGCCCCGCGACGGTGGCCCCGACGTCTACATATCGGGAAACGGACTGTCGTTTGATGATGCCCGGGCTGGGAGCGATCCGCACAGAAGCGACGTCGCTGAGACGGACGTGGCCCCTTGCCGGCGTGTCGATCAGAAGTCGGCGAACGCTGGTCAGGCTGTTCCGGGTCTCGGGCGTGCCCCAGACGACGACGTCGAAGACCTTCTGCTGCTCGAAGAGGTTTCCGACCACGAGCCCGGAGAGGAGCGTGGTCGCCGCGCGACGGACGTCGCCGGGCTTGATTCCGTACCGATCGGCCTTCGCCAGGTCGACCCTGACCTGGAGCGTCGGCTCTTCGGGGGGCAGCAGCGTCCGGGCGTGCGCGACGCCGTCGACACCCGACACGGCGTCACGAACCTTCGCGGCCTGGCTCCCGAGTGTCTTCAGGTCTTCGCCGTAGACACGAACGACGAGGTCCTAGTGCGTGCCGGTCAGCACATCCTGCACGCGACTCTGTGAGTAGGTCTGGACGTCGTGTGACAGACCCGGGTACCCGGCGACCACTCTCTTGATCGAGCGCACCGTTCGGCCGTAGTCGGCGCCTGTGTCGACGTTGACCCAGATCTCTGCCGAGTTGACACCCACCACCTGGTCGCCGGTGACGGCTCGCCCGACGTGTGCGCCGACATCCCGGACTCCCGGGACCGAGCGCAACTCGCGACTGGCGAGAGCGGTGATGCGATTCATCTCGGGAAGAGCTGTCCCGGGAGGGCCGTCCCAACGGATCAGCAAGCTGTTCTCCTTGAAGGCCGGCGTCAACGATTGCCCGACGAATGGAGCCGACGCGCCTGCAACGACGAGGAGGACGCCGATCGCCGCGTACCCGGCGCGAGGCCGGCCCAGGATGCGGGAGAGACTCGTCTCGTAGCGACGACGGGCCCAGGCGCTCAGCGGCGAGCCGTTGCCTCCGGACCGCGCGCTCCGCAAGAGCAGGGCGCACAGCGCCGGCGTGACCGTGAGAGCGACGACCATCGAGGCAGCGGGTGCGAGCAGAAACGCGGCGGCAAGATCCGGGAAGAACGCTCCCGAAAGCCGCTTCAGGAAGAACACCGGCACCACGGCCAATCCGACGACCAATGTCGCGTAGACCGCCGGCCGCCGTGACTCGAGGGACGCTTCCAGAATTGTCCGAACGGGATTCGGGCTCGCAGCCGGTCCTTCCCGTTCGGACACGCGTCGAGACGTGTTCTCGACCGACGCAACGGCATCGTCGATCACGAGCAAGAGTGCTGCCGCCAGTCCGGCGATGACGATGGCGTTGATCGTCGATCCGAAGGCCCAGAGGACGAGTGTCGCCGTGAGCACGGAAAGTGGAATCACGACGACGCAGATGAGGGTTGTGCGCCACCGGAGCAGAAATGCGCCAAGGGCGAGAGCGAGCAGCGCCCCGCCGATGATCATCGCGAGCGCGAGGTTGTGGAAGGACTTCTCGACGTACGTCGCCGGGCGGTAGACGTCCGTATCGAATTCGATACCGGATAGCCCGGGCTTCATGTCGTTGATCGTGCTCTCGATCCCACGCGTCACCTTCAAGAGGTTGGTGCCGGGGAATCTCTGAACGACGAGGAGGAGTCCCGGCCGATCACCGACGATCGCGTCGCCGATGAGTGGCTGGTGGCTTTCGACGACGTTGGCGACGTCTCCGAGAACGAGTCGCTTCTCGCCCGTCTGTTCGATTCGCACCTTTGCGAGGTCCGCCGCCGTGCTGATCGGGGACTCGTGCTGGATGCCGAGCCGCTGGTTCGCCGTGTCGATGAAGCCGCCCGTTCCCGGAGTCGAGGCTTCGACGAACGTCAACGGCGACACCCAGAGCGCGTTGGCGCTGCTCTCGATCACCTGATCGAGCCGGACACCTGCGTCGCGAAGCCGTTCCGGGTCGACCTCTACCTGCAACTCGCGATCCTGCTGCCCCCAGACCGAGATGTTCGCGACACCGGGAACGCCGACGAGGCGAGGCGCGATCGTCCACCGCGCCAGGACGCCCATCTGAAGCGGCGAGACCGACTTCGAGGACATTCCGATCAGCATCACCCGGTCTGTCGACGAGAGCGGTTGCAACATGCGCGGCGGCTTGGACACCTGCGGCAGCGCATGAGCCTGTGTCAGGCGCTCCGCGACGACCTGCCTCGCCTTGAAGACGTCGGTTCCGGGCTCGAAAATCATGAGAATCCGGGACAGTCCGGGCACGGATTCCGACCGAATGTCCTTGAGGAAGGCGACGCCGTTCAGCAGATCCTGCTCGAGCGGAACGGTTATCAGCTGTTCGACCTCAGCGGCCGACAGGCCGAGTGCCTCTGTCTGGACCTCGACCGTAGTCGGGGTGAATTGGGGCAGGACTTCGACGGGAGCTTTGCGAAGCTGGCTCGCCCCTACGACGAGCGTTCCCGCCGCCACCGCGACGACGAGAAGGCGGAACTTCAGACTCGATCCAACGATCCAACGCAGCATGCCGGGCCTCCGTGAGCAGCAATGGCCATTCGTCGGAGAGCAGGGCAAACCGCCGCGCCGTGTCGCCGTGGGGAAGACCGGGCCAAAGCCCAGAAGCATCGATCGGCGAGTTCGATGCGCATTATTTGCGCAGTAAACGTCACCGTCGGGAACCCAGTCTCCCCACCGCGTTTCCCACCGCTAATTTTCGCCCCACCCTTCCACTCGGTAAACCGCTGCAGAATCACACCGAGAGGTTCGAGATGAATAACACATTAAGCCGGCGATTTCAAGAGGCCGGAGACAACCGACTTTCGGTTCGAAAATGACCCTCGCTGGCGCCGTTGCGGGGCCGGCGGCAGCTCCCGTAGTCGGTCGCATCGGACGCCGCTTTCCACGGCGTTTTCATCGTGTCTTCATGTTGGGGTTACACCATTCGACTGGACGACGAGAGGAGGCTGCGGTGTGGGGGATACGGGGAGAGCGCGGTCGGCCGTCCCCGCGGTTGCTGGGCGTGCTCATACTGGCTGCCGCGATCGCGAGTGGCGTCAGCGTGTGGCAGCTCGAGGGGAGCACGGCGGCGAGCGTCCCCGAGTCGATCGCGACCGCCAGCCGCGGCGACATCGTCGTGTCCGTCGGCGGGGTCGGCAGGATCGTCGAGTCAGGGGCGATCAATCAGCTCGGAACCCCCGGTGCCGCGGCAGCAGGTGGGTCGACGGCATCCGGCTCAGCGCCGAACGGAGTTGTGGCGTCTGCACCCGCAGGCGCACTCTTCCCGCGCGCAACGGGACGTATTTCGCGGCTGCTCGTCGTGCCGGGACAGCGTGTTGTGGCCGGCCAGGTGGTCGCGTTGCTGGACGACGGCGGTCTGGCGGCCAATGCAGTCCGGCAGGCACGGGACGAGCTCGCGACCGCCGAACTGGAGCTGCAGCAGAAGCAGACCAGCGATCCCGCCCGGGGGGTGCCGCCGACGCGCCAGGAGCTCGTCGCCGGGCAACTCGCCGTCCTCTCGTCGCAATCGCGTCTTGCCCGGCTGCTCGGGCCTCCGCGGCAGGCGGACGTCAGAGCTGCGCAGCTCGACGTGAAGCGCGCTCAGGCCGATCTCGAGACGCTGGTCGGCGGCTCGCCCGCCGCGCTCGCCGAGGCGGTCCGGCTGGCGGATCTCAACGTGCAAGTTGCCCGCAAGCGGCTCCGGCGGCTCCTCGCCCCTGGTCCTGCCGACGTGAGCGCGGCGATGGCCGACGTGAAGCGGGCGGAGGCAGAACTGGCCTCACTCGAACGGCCGTCGATCTCGCCCGCGCCCGAAGCCCTCGCAGCGGCGCAAAAGGCGGTCGCCGAGGCCCGACAGTACCTCGCCACCGTGATGACCTCCGGAGATCTCACCCTGATCAGAGACGCTCAGGCTTCGCTCGACCAGGCGCTCGCCGAGCTCGCAGTGTTGCTCCGGCCAGGGCCGGGTGCGCTGCCGGTGCAGATCGACGCCGCGAAGGCTGCTCTCGAGGCGGCACAGCTCAAGCTGGGGCAGCTGTCGGAGCCCAACCCTGCCGACGTCGATGCCGCTCGACTCGAGGTCGCACGGGCGGAGGCCGACCTTCGCAGGCTGCGGGCAGGTCCAACGCAGGCATCCCTCGCGGCTGCGCGGCAAGCCGTCGCTGCGGCCCGCGCGAGGCTCGCCCAGGTGCTCGCGAAGCCGTCTGCAGCGGATGTCCTCGCTGCGCGGCTCGACGTTCGCCGCGCCGAAGCCGACCTCGCCGTGCTGCGTGCTCGCGGCGGGCCTGCCGGGCCGCTCGACGTCGCTCTGGCACGCCTGAAGGTCGAGAGCGCGCATGGCCGTCTCGAGACCGCTCAGGCCGCGCAACGGCTCCAGACGGTTCGCGCGCCCGTGAGCGGGACCGTGACACAGCTGCTCACCGTCCGCGGAGCACCCGTCGACACCGTGACGCCGCTCATGACCGTGGTCGACCTCGACCGCCTCGCCGTGAGCGTGGCGCTGAGCGAATTCGACGTCGCGCAGGTGAAGCAGGGCCTCCCCGCGACCGTGCGTGTCGACGCGCTGGGCGGCAGGTCCTTCCCGGGCAAGGTTCTGTTCGCGGCTCTCAGTGGAACCGACGCCGGCGGCATCGTCACATTCCCCGTCGAAGTGGGAATCACGCCGGCTCGTGCCTTGAAACCGGGCATGAGCGTCAGCGTCAGGATCATCATCGCGGAGCGCCGGAACGTGGTCAGGGTTCCGCTCGAAGCGGTGACACGTGACGACGAGGACCGTCCGATCGTGACCGTGCTGACGAAATCCGACCAGACGGTCTTGCGAAGGGTGACGCTGGGGCTTGCGAACAACAAGCAGGTCGAGATCGTCAAGAACCTCAGCGCGGGCGACCGCGTCGTCCTGGCCCAGAGTGAAAGCCAGGGTGAGGAAGGTGATTGAGACCGCCCCTGCGCCGGTGATCGAGCTTGCCGACGTCCGCAAGATTCACAACAGCGGCGAGATCTCGGTCGAGGCGCTGCGCGGAATCGATCTCGTCGTCCGAGAAGGCGAGTTCGTCGCCATCATGGGGCCCTCCGGCTCCGGCAAGACCACCTTGCTCGGCATTCTCGGACTGCTCGACCGCCCGACGTCGGGGTCGTACGAGCTCGTCGGGCAGGAAGTGTCCACCCTGGATGAGACACGTCGGGCGCGTGTTCGCGGACAGCGAATCGGGTTCGTCTTTCAGGCCTACAACCTCGTACCGCGGACGAGTGCCTTCAAGAACGTCGAGCTTCCTCTCATCTACGCGGGCGTTCCCGCCCGTGAGCGGCGGGAACGCGTGCTCGCGGCGCTTGCGGAGGTGGGGCTGGCCGGACGAGTCAACCACCTGCCAACGCAGCTGTCCGGCGGGGAGCAGCAGCGGGTTGCGATTGCGCGTGCGCTTGTCGTGCGGCCGAGCGTCCTGCTTCCGGACGAGCCGACCGGCAATCTCGATTCTGCGAGTGCCGAGGACGTGTTGGCGATCCTCGAACGCGTCAACGGGCAGGGGGCGACGATCGTCATGGTGACGCACTCCGCCGAGGTCGCCGAGCGCGCATCGCGCATCCTGCGGCTTGCCGATGGCGCGGTCGTTGCCGACGAGGTGCCCGATCGCACGCTCGCGGTTGGAGCGGCAGGATGACGACGCTGGCCGAGCACTGGCGAATCGCTATCGCCGCTCTCTACGCCAACTGGTTTCGCGCCGCGTTGACGGCGCTCGGCGTGATCATCGGCGTGGCGTCTCTGGTCGCGGTGACCGCGGTCAGCGCGGGAGCTCAGCGCGAGGTGACGGACAGCATCCGCAGGCTGGGTGGGAACGTCGTCAAGGTCGACGGAGAGTTCATCAGCATCGGCACGCAGCAGTCGGCGACCGACCGCACGATCACGCCGGAGGACGTCGCGGCGATCGCCAAGCTTCCGATGGTCTCGCTCGTGTCGCCCCACCAGGACATCGAGAGCCTGACCGTCTCCGCCGGGCGCTACACCACCAACACGTGGCTTGCGGGAGTCACCGGGACCTATGCCGGCATTCAGAACCAGCGAGCAGCGCGAGGGCGGCTGCTCTCTGCCGCCGACGTGAGTTTCGGACGCAGCGTTGTCGTGCTCGGGCAGGTGGCGGCCGACCGGTTGTTCCCGGGGCAAGACCCGATCGGGAAGACGATTCGCGTGGGAAGCAGCGAGTTCGAGGTCATCGGGCTCCAGGCTCGGCGCGGGAAGCTCGCGGACGAGAACCTCGACAATCGCATCTTCGTCCCGCTGCAGGTCGTCACTCGCGTTCTTCTCGGCGGTGTGAACACGGTGCATGTCGACGTGCGCGTTGTCAGTGAAGCCGAGATCGAGCCGGCAATCGACGCCATCACGACCGTGCTGCGGAAGCAACACAAGCTGCCGGCGTCGTATCCGGACGACTTCTCGGCCGAGGACCAGGCGAGCATCGTGAAGGAGGGGCAGAGGGCGACGACGACGTTCCGTGTCCTCACGTTTGCATTGGGAGGCATCGCCCTGCTCGTGGGAGGCATCGGGATCATGAACATGATGCTCGTGTCGGTGCGCGAGCGAACGCGGGAGATCGGCATCCGCAAGTCCGTCGGAGCCGATCCGTGGAAGGTGCAGGCGCAGTTCCTGATCGAGGCGATGGTGCTCAGCACGCTGGGCGGAATCGCCGGCGTGCTTGCGGGCATCGGGGCGACCGACCTCATCAGCGCGGTTGCGGGCTGGCGGACGCTGTTGAGCGGATCTGCGCTCTTGCTGGCGTTTCTCGTCGCTCTCGCAGTCGGCCTGTTCTTCGGCTACTACCCGGCTCGGCGAGCCGCGAGGCTCGATCCAATTGCGGCGCTACGGTACGAGTAGAGAAGGGGGTGGGAAGGTGTCTCTGGCAATCGGCTTCGAGGTGAGCTCGGACGCCGCGCGGCTGCCCATTACGGAGATCGCTGCCTACTTGCAGAAGCACCTCGGCCAGCGCCTGACGGCCTACATCAGCGGCGTGAACGATCCGAAGATGGTGTCCCACTGGATAGCTGGGCGGAACGTGCCCCGGGACGGATCGCAGATGCGGCTTCGCGAGGCGTACCAGGCGACGAGGCTTCTCGTCAGCACGTACGGCGACCAGACGGCGAAGGCGTGGTTCGCGGGCTCGAACGCACGACTGGACAACGAAGCGCCTGCGTTCACGCTCAGGCGCGCCCGGAACTGGGAGGACCTCCGACTCCTCGTCCCGGCTGCACGTGCCTTCGCCGAGGGCGGTTGACGAGCCGCCTTCAGCCGACTGGATCGAGGGTAGTCACGCGGGGGGCCTGGCTGCTGGGCGCCGTCATTCTCGTCGTCGTCGCCGCTTTCGCTC
>Ga0066709_100000398_pt1 | contig 22543 bp, 21 predicted proteins | sample GraSoiAngelo_158_FD_79665 | JGI IMG/M metagenome (GOLD analysis project Ga0066709, IMG submission 79665) | Grasslands soil microbial communities from the Angelo Coastal Reserve, California, USA - 14_1009_16_30cm | ecosystem: Environmental > Terrestrial > Soil > Grasslands | place: USA...
CGACGTATCCACAGCGTCCACAGCGATATCCCCAGGGCGCTCCACAGAGGCCGGGCGCTAGCTTCTCCTCGGCGGGACAGGACGCGAGGGTGGACGGGGAGGAAACGTGGACGATGGGGTGTCCGCGGCGCCCGATGGGGCGGCGCGCGTGGTGGTGCTCGCTGAACCGACGTGCAGCGCCCTCGGCCTGGCCGCATCGCGGCCGACCGCGCGGAGCGAGGTCGCCGCGGTGGCGCTGCGACTGCTCGACCCCGCGCCTCTCTCCGAGTTGGCCGACGGCTTGATCGAGTCGCTCGACGACCTCATCGTCGGCGTCGTCGAAGCCGTCGAGGAGTGCGTCCTCGCGCCGCCACCCGACTGCCCCAACCTACGAACGCGCGCCGAAGTCGAAGCTGTCTCCTGGGTCGACGACTTCATCGCCGACGACGCACCCGACGACCCTGACGCCGTCTCGCAACAGGTGATGTTCCAGCTCGCCTGCCTCGTGGCGGATGCCGTCGCCGACGCGGTCACCGTGCGCACGCACGCGGAGCACGGGACAACGAGCGTTCGCATTGCGGGCCGCGAGATGTTCGACCTTCGTCGCGTCGCCGACGACGTTCGTCGCGTCGTCGACGACCTTCGTCGCCGCGGCGTCGAGGCAGTGCGCTGGAGCCTCCAGCTCGCAACGCCGCTCCGTTGGCTCCACCGCTGAGGGCGCCGGCGGCGTGATCGCGTCAGCGGCGGACGTTCTCGAATCCTCGGAAGTTGCCGTTGAGCACCTGACCCGCTTTGGCGAGCAGCGCCGCCTCCGAGAACGGTTTGTCGACGAGCGCGACGCCAGGCTCGAGCCTGCCCTGTGAGGCGAGGACGGGTAGTGCGTAGCCGGACATGAAGAGCACTTCGATGTCCGGGCGGAGCTCGCGGACCCGCTCGGCGACTTCTTTTCCGAGCATCTTGGGCATGACGACGTCGGTGACGAGCAGGTGGATCTCACCCTCGTGCCGGGCGACGAGGGCGACGGCATCGGGACCATTCGCGGCGGTGATCACGCGATAGCCGTTGCGGGTGAAGATTCGTTCGGTCACCTCGCGGAGCGCTTCTTCATCCTCGACGACGAGAACGGTCTCTCCCTTCGGAGTGCGTTCGTAGGGCGCGGGCTCCTCGATCGACGCGGCGGCCTCGTCGGTCACCGGAAGCATCATGGTGAAAGTGGTACCGGCACCCGGTTCGGACTGGATGGCGATCGTGGCCTCGGCCTGGCTGACGATCCCGTAGACGGTGGCCAGGCCCAGTCCGGTCCCGGCGCCGTCGCCCTTGGTGCTGTAGAAGGGCTCGAAGGCGTGGGCGGCCACTTCGGCAGACATGCCGGTGCCGGTGTCGCTGACCCGAAGGCGCACGTACCGTCCGGGTCGCGCGGGTGATCCACCGGCCACCGACTCGGCGTCGACGGCAACGTTGGCAGTGTCGATGCTCAGCGTGCCGCCGCCTGGCATCGCGTCGCGGGCATTGATCGCGAGGTTCACCAGCACCTGCTCGATCTGGCCCGGGTCGGCGAGGATGGGCCACAGCTGGTCGGGCAGCTTGATGACCAGCTCCATGTCCTCGCCGAGGGTCCGGCGGAGCAGCTGCTCGACGTCGGTCACCGCGTCATTGAGGTGGAGCACCCGCGGTTGAACCACCTCTCGGCGGGCGAACGCGAGCAGCTGATGGGTCAGGTCGGTCGCGCGTTTGGCCGCGCGCCGGATCTGCTCGACGTCACGTTGCACCCCCTCGCGCCGCCGCTCCCAATCAGGTGCCGACTCGACCGCGCCGGTCAGCTCCTCGGAGACGAAGGCGGAGTAGTTGAGGATCACCGCGAGCAGGTTGTTGAAGTCGTGGGCGACCCCGCCGGCGAGCCGTCCGAGAACCTCCATACGTTGGGTCTGCTGCAGGTGGGCTTCCAGCAGCGCTTCGTCGGCATCAGCCGCGAGCTTCCGCTCGTCGATGTTCGACCGATCTCGTTGTGACTCGGACCGTCGGTGAGAGACCATCACCGCGCCGACTACAGCGTTCGCGCTGTCGACGATCGCCGCGGTCGTGAGCGACACGGCGACCACCGATCCGTCCTTCGCCACCCGCGTCGTCTCGTACTGCTCGGCGGGGTCACCCCCCTCGACGATCCGACGGAGTGCCTCCGCCTCTTCCTCAAGCCTCTCCGGCGCGACGAGCACGTCGACGTTGCGGCCGATGACCTCCTCGGCTGCGTACCCGTAGAGGTCTGTCGCCGCGGGGTTCCAGCTGTTGATCACGCCGAGCGGCGTCGAACCGATGATCGCGTCGTGGGTTGATTCGAGGATCGCGGCCAACTTCGCGCGCGGAGCTGCTGTCCGCTTGTGCTTCGTCGCCTTGCTCATGCGCCGTCCCGCGGCCGCTCGCCAGGGCGTCTGCTGAGTGAAACGGCCGTCACCCAGGACGATTCCGGCCGGAGGGCGCGCGTGGACTGGACGACAGCGCCGGCTCGTTCCTCATGGTACCCGGCACAGACGCAGCCCTCGTCATTCTCATCCGGAGGAGCACGGCTTGGAAGGGGCTCGTCCGGGCGGGAGCCGAGCCGACCAGGCTGGGGAAGACTGCGCTGCGAAAGTCGACGACCGAAGCAGGCGCCCGAGAGGAGGCAGCATGGCACCGACCCAGAACCCGGTCGCGGTGCTCGGCATCGGCGCGATGGGCCACGGGATGACAACCAGCGCGTGCGCGCCGGCATCCCGACGATCGTCTGGAACCGCACGCCGGAGGCGACCCGAGACCTCGCCGAGCTCGGCGCGGAAGTCGCCGAGACCGCGGCCGACGCGGCGGGGCGAGCCGCGATCGTCGTCACGATGGTGACCGACGCCGACGCGGTGATCTCGATCGCCCACGACCAGGGCATGCTCGCCGCTCTCGCGCCGGACGCGATCTGGGTGCAGATGAGCACGATCGGCGTGGCCGGGACCGAACGCGTCGCGGCCCTCGCCGAGAGAGAGCGTCCCGACATCACGCTTCTCGACGCGCCGGTCTCGGGGAGCAAGGATCCCGCCGAGCAGGGCCGGCTGACGATCTTCGCGTCGGGGCCCGACGACGCCCGCGTGCGAGTCACTCCCCTCTTCGACGCGCTCGGCCAGCGCACGATCTGGGTCGGTCCGGTCGGGAACGGAGCACGCGTGAAGATCGTGAACAACACCTGGCTCGCGTTCGCGGCGGAAGCGGTTGCCGCGTCGGTGGCCCTTGCTCGCCGGTTGGGCCTCGAGGCCGAGACCGTTGTCGACGCGCTGGGCGGCGGTCCGCTCGTGTCCCTGTGGCAGGCAGCCAAGCTGCAGCGCATCGTCGAGGGCGACTTCTCGGCACAGTTCGCGTTGACGCTCGCGCTCAAGGACGTGCACCTCGCGCTCGAAGCTGCCGGCGAGGACCGATTCGCTGCGCTCGGCTGCCTGGCCGACGAATGGCAGCGAGTCGTGGATCAGGGGTTCGGCGACCAGGACCTCACGGTCGTGACGCGCGCGCTCGAACTGCAAGGCGGAACGGGATGACGCCGATCGGTCGGTCAGTGCCGCCCACGCTACGGGTGTTGCCGCGCGGCGCGGAGCACGGTGCCGCTCCTCTCGTGCACCACCTCACGAAGACGCAGCGCGTCGGTCAGCTGCCGTCTCGTCGGGGTGAAGGCGTTGTCGAAGTACACGACGATTCCGCCGCGCCGGGCCAGCCGTCGACGCATCCGCGCCAGCTGTGCGTCGAACTCCGAGTTGCGCCGAAGGCTGGACACATCACGATCGGAGGGCACGTCGAAGACGTGACGGCCCGTCAAGAGGTAGACCATGGCGGCGTCGTTCGAATAGATGACCTCGCCTCGCGGTGTTTCCCGAGCGGTGCGAAGCACCCGCGAGCTTGCCCAAGCCGGTCTCGTCACGGCGACACCGTTGATGCGAGCGGATCGACCCCATCGGACGGCTTCGGGAACGATCGGCGCCAGCGCAACGACGCACGCAATCGGGAGGGCGAGCCTCAGGCGACCAAGGCGCGATCGCATCGACATCAACTGGTGGAGCGCACTCGCGAGCAGCACGGCAACGACCGGCAAGGCCGGCGTCAGTATTCGCGGATAGTCGCCTGCGGTGGTCGCGTCCACGATCGCAGTAGCGAGTTCAACCAGTACGAGATAGACGACCAGCCAGACGACCAGAACGACGGCGGTCGCCCGGTGCGCGCCTCCGCGTCGGATCAGGGCGGCGACGGCCGCCACGAGGGTGACGCAGAGAACCAGACCGGCGATCCCCTGAGCTGAGCTCTCGGTTCCCACCAACCAGGATCCCAGCGTGTCGAGCATCCGCGACAGGTTCCGAAGCCCGGACGGATGGAACCCGAGAGATCGGTTGGCCGTGTCATGTACGACGAGGACGTTGTAGGCGATGAACGCGGCCAACGGTCCAAGTGAACCCACCAGGTACGCGACGACGAGCGTTGCTCTGCGGTGACGCGTCTGCGTGCGCGATCGCGCCAGCAGTATCGCGCCGGCAACCCCGTAAGCGACGCCGATGTAACGAGTCAAGGCCGCGAGCGACGCGAGAGTCGCGCTGGCGAAGAGCAGCTGTGGCCGCGCGTCGGCGAGGTACTTCATCAGCAGATACAGGCTCGCAAGACCGGCGACGATCATCACCGGCTCCGACATCGCCATGGCGTACACCGTGATGAAGCGCGTCGAGCCGACGACGATCAGTGAGGCGAAAGCGAGCGGCATCGCGGCCGACCTGCTCATCGTGCGACAGATGAGTGCGACCAGGATCAGGGTCGCGGCGAGCAGGCCGGTGTTCAACCAGCGCGCGTAACCGAAGACGTCGAGAGGCGTGATGGCGTGGCCTGCGAGAAGGAGCGGATAGAAGGGCGGATAGCGCGTCAGCGGAGTGGCGAGCGATTCACCGAAGGGCAGCGTGAGACCCTTGCCATGGAGCAATCCCCTCGCCGCGCCGATATACGCGGCACTGTCCTCTTGCAGGCCGACGCCTCGGCGAGTCGCGATGAGCTGAAGGAGAACGGCCACCAGGACGCCGGCGCCCGCGACGGCCACGAGCAAGTGACGTTGTCTCGCGTAATCATCGACCACGAGGGCCGTCTGGTCCGTCGGCGTTGTCTTGCTCAGCACGGTCGCGTGAGTCTCACTCAGCAGTCACCCGAGATCCGCGGTTGGAACGATCCGATGTCATGGGTCGAGCGGTCCGCCTGAAGGCTCGGGGAATCGCGGTGTCGCTGACGTGCACTCCTTCTCGCTGGCCTTGCTGGCGGGGCAGGGCTCGAACCTGCAACCTCTTGATCCAAAGTCAAGCGTTCTGCCTGTTGAACTACCCGCCAGGGCTGTCGCGGGCCCCAGCGTAGGACAGGGGGTCTCGGCGCCCGCTTCCTCGCCCCGCTACCCTGACGCCGGCCATGGGATCGCTGATCAAGAAGCGCCGCAAGCGCATGCGCAAGAAGAAGCACAAGAAGATGCTGAAGGCGACGCGCTGGCAGCGCCGGGCCGGCAAGTAGGCGTCCGGGAGCACCACCGACCGCCCTCAGGGGCGGTCGGTTCGCGTCACGACCGCCCCGACGACGTCGGGGAAGGCGCCCTCGACGAACCACGTCGACCCGCTCCCGGCCAGTTGCGGCGTCTGCCCCGTGGCGTCGCCCAGCCGGTCGCGCCACTCGGCCAGCCCCGGCTCGACGGCGAGCGCGGCCGGCTCGAGGTCGTTGGGGCCGTCGGCGGTGGGCCCACCGAGCTCGTCCCAGCGGCGGTAGACCGCCGACGTTTCGACCGACAGCGGCGGGGTGAGGAGCGTGAACTCGCGCAGCTCGAAGGGCAGTGGCTCGACGATCTCGCCGATGCCCTTCACGCGGGCGCGCCCACCGACGAGGCAGAAGGGAACGTCGGCGCCGAGTGACGCCGCCAGGAGCAGGTCGTCGCACCCGGCCCAACGCAGCACCGCCGCGGCGTCGGCGGAGCCGCCACCGAGCCCGGCACCGACGGGAATGCGCTTCTCGAGCCGGACGTGCGCGGTGCGGTCGACCGCGGCGAGGGCGCGGGGCACGAGGTCGAACGAGGCGCGATCGAGGCCGACCGCGTCGAGCCCGACGACATCGAGCCCCACCACGTCGAAGCCCACGCCCTCGGAGAACGTCAGCACGTCGGCGAGGTCGATCGTCGTCATCTCCGCCTCCAGCCGGTGGTAGCCGTCGTCGCGCACGCCGGTGACCCGCAACGACGACGTGAGCTTCGCCAGCGCCCTCACCCGTTGCATGCCGCCAGCCTGCCCCAGTCCTCGATCGACAGCTCCTCGGCGCGAGCTTCCGGACGGATGTCCGCGCACGCGAACCCGCTCGCGTCCACCGTCCCTGCCAACGCCCGGCGCAGCATCTTGCGACGCTGGCCGAAGCCCTGGTCGATCAACGCGAACAACCGGCGACGGTCGATGCTCGCGTCGACGGCCGGAGTCGACCGCCGGTCGACGCGCACCAATGCCGACTCGACGTTGGGCCTGGGCACGAACACCGTCGCAGGCACCGAGCCGACGACGGTGGCCGTGGCCCAGAAGGCCACCTTCACGGAAACCGCGCCGTAGGCCTCGTCACCGACGTGAGCGGCGAGACGTTCGCCCACCTCGCGCTGCACCATCACGAGCATGTGCTCGATGGTCGGCACCTGCTCGAGCAGGTCGAGCACGAGCGCGGTGGCGACGTTGTACGGCAGGTTGGCGACGAGTCGCCAACGGTGGTCAGCGAGCAGCGCCGCCCAGTCGATGCGTCGGGCGTCGCCCTCGACGACGGTGACGCCCGCGGGCTCGACAACACGTCGCAGCACAGCCACGAGCTGGGGGTCGGTCTCCACCGCGGTCACGGAGGCGCCGGTCTCCGCCAGGGCCAGCGTGAGCGAGCCCAGCCCGGCCCCGATCTCGACCACCCGATCGCCGGTACCGACGCCCGCCAGGCGGGCGATGCGGCGGACCGTGTTGGGGTCGACGACGAAGTTCTGGCCGAGGGCCCGCCGTGGGCGCAGACCGTGCTCGGCCAGCAGGTCGACGACCTCCCGGCGCGAGAGAGTCACGCCACCATCGCCTACCGCTGGGCCAGGTCGAAGACCCGTTCGGTGTTGGCCCAGGTCGCCGCCTCGACCTCGGCGACGTCGACCCTGCGCGCCGCGGCCACCGCCGAGCCCACGATCGGCACGAGGGCGGGGCGGTTCTGCTCACCGCGATGAGGCACCGGGGCGAGGAAGGGCGAGTCGGTTTCGACGAGCAGCCGATCGAGCGGGCACAGGGCCGCGGCCGCGCGCGGGTCGTGCGCGCCCTTGAACGTGACGATGCCGCTGAACGACAGATGGCCCCCCACGTCGAGGGCACGCCGCGCCTCGTCGGGCCCGCCGGTGAAGCAGTGGAACACCGTGCGGTCGGGGACGCCCTCGGCGGTGAGGATCGCGAACGTGTCGTCCCATGCCTCTCGCGTGTGGATCACCAGGGCGAGGCCGCGCTCGTGGGCGAGGCCGATCTGGGCCGCGAAGGCCGCGCGCTGCACATCGCGCGGCGAATGGTCGTAGTGGTAGTCGAGCCCGCATTCGCCCACCGCCACCACCTCGGGCTCGGCGAGCAACGCCACCAGGGTGTCGACCCCCTGCTGCGCATCATGGGGATGGAGCCCGACGGTGGCCCACACCCGATCGTGGGAGCGTGCGTTGGCGATGGCCGCGCGCGTCTCCCCCGCATCGGTGCCGATCGCCACCAGCAGGGTCACGCCCGCAGCCTGCGCGTCGGCCACGAGCGCGGCGGACTCCTCGGCCGCGGCGGGCAGGTGGCAGTGGCTGTCGGCCCAGCTCACGCTTTGATGCGCGGGAAGAGCGGTGCGCCCTTCTCGACCGTCAACCCCCCGGGGTACTGACCCCAGGTCGCCGATCCGGGAAGGCGCGCGTCGGATGGCGACCCGACGAGCCCGATCCGCCGCCACACCTCCTCCGCCGACGCGGGCACTGCCGGCCACGCGAGGACGGCCACGATGCGCAGCACCTCGAGCGCGTCGCCCATCACCGTGTCGACGGTCGCGCCGGGGTCGGCCTTCCAGGGCTCGTTGGCCTCGAGGTAGGCGTTGGTCTCGCGGATGAGACGCCAGGTCGCGTCGAGCGCATCGCTCGGCGCCACCCGCCCCCAAGCGGCTGCGGCCGCCGCGTAGGCGTCGGCCGCCATGGGGGCCAGCGGGCTGGTGGCCGATGGCGCGGGTCCCACGCCCGCGCACTTGCTGCCGACCACGGTGGCCACGCGCGACAGGAGGTTGCCGAGGTTGTTCGCCAGGTCGGCGTTGTAGCGGTCGACCATGCGCTCGTATGAGAAGTCGCCGTCGGGCCCGAACTGCTGATCCCGCAGGAAGTGGTAGCGGAAGCCGTCGACGCCGAAGTCGGCGACGAGGTCGGCGGGCGCGATCTGGTTGAGCCGGGTCTTGCTCATCTTCTCGCCGCCAACCATCAGGAAGCCGTGCACGAAGACGTGGCGGGGCGGCGTGATGCCTGCAGAGAGGAGCATGGCCGGCCAGTAGACGCAATGGAAGCGCAGGATGTCCTTGCCGATGATGTGGTTGACGGCCGGCCACCAGGCGTCGAAGCGGTCCGGGTCGGTGCCGTAGCCGACGGCGGTGGCGTAATTGATGAGCGCGTCGTACCAGACGTAGGTGACGTGGCTCTCGTCCCATGGGATCGGGACGCCCCACGTGATCGACGTGCGACTGATCGAGAAGTCCTGAAGACCGCCGCGGATGAGACCGAGCGCCTCGTTACGCTTGCCCTCGGGCTGCACGAAGTCCGGGTGCGCGTCGTACCAGTCGAGGAGCGGCTGCTGGTAGCGGCTGAGCTTGAAGAAGTAGTTCTCCTCCTTGACCGGCTCCACCGGCGTGCCGTGGATGGGGCACATGCCGTCGACCAGATCCGCTTCGACGTAGTAGGCCTCGCAAGACACGCAGTAGAGGCCCTCGTACGTGCCGAGCTCGATGTCGCCGCGGTCGTACACCGCCTGGAGCAACTGCCGGACGGCGCGGTGGTGGCGGGGCTCGGTGGTGCGGATGAAGTCGTCGTAGGCGATGTCGAGCAGCCGCCACGCCTCCTTGAAGCGCTCGCTCGTGCGGTCGGCCATCTCCTTGGGCGCCAGGCCCCGGGACTCGGCCGCCCGTTGGATCTTGAGGCCGTGCTCGTCGGTGCCGGTGAGGAAGAAGACGTCGTCGCCGAGCAGGCGGTGCCAACGGCACACGGCGTCCGCGATCACCGTCGTGTAGGCGTGGCCGATGTGCGGCACGTCGTTGACGTAGTAGATGGGAGTCGTCGCGTAGAACCGGGCCACGCGCTTACCGTACGCCGAGGGCGATCTGGTAGACGTGCCGTTTTGGCAGTCCGAGGCGCCCGGCCACCGCCGCGATCGCGGCCTTCTTGTCGGCGCCCGCGTCCAGCTCCGTCCGGAGCGCGGCCTCGACCACGTCGTCGGCGGGCGGGCCCGGAGGCGGGACACCGTCGATCACCAGCACGTACTCACCGCGCGGCTCGGCCGCGAGGTGTGCCGCGGCATCCCCCAGGGAGCCCCGCCAGGTCTCCTCGTGCAACTTCGTGAGCTCGCGGACGATGGCGACGCGCCGGAGCGGCCCGAGCGCGCCGCAGAGGTCGGCCACCGTCCGGCGCACCCGGTGGGGCGCCTCGTAGACAACCGTCGTACGCGCCTCGGTGCGCAGCGCCTCCAGCCGGGCGGTACGCGCCGCTCCCTTGCGGGGCAGGAAGCCTTCGAAGCAGAAGCGACCCGTCGGTAGGCCGCTGACGACGAGGGCGGCGATGAGCGCGGACGGGCCCGGCACGACCTCCACCCGATGGCCGGCGGCCGCGGCCGCCGCCACCAGACGCACGCCCGGGTCGGAGATGCCCGGCGTGCCCGCGTCGGTGATGACGGCGATGCGCGAGCCCGCGTCGAGCAGGCCGATCACGTCGCGCACCCGCGCGGCCTCGGTGTGGTCGTTGACGACGACCAGACGGGGGGTCTTGATGCCCGAATGGGCGAGCAGCTGTCGGGTTCGGCGGGTGTCCTCGCACGCGATGACGTCGGCCCCGCTCAACGCCTCGACGGCGCGCGGAGACAGGTCGCCGAGGTTGCCGATCGGCGTGGCCACGAGCACCAGACCCGCGGTCAGGTTGTCAGCCCTTGATCTCGAGCTGGTCGCCGGGTAGGAGGCGCCAGCGGCCGAACGCCCCCGCCTCGGCCTCGATGACACAGGTGGCGCGCGGCCGAGGCAGGCCGACGCGCCAGGGTCGCATCTCGACCACCGACGCCACGACGAAGGTCTCGCCGTGACGGCGACAGAACGCCACATCGACCGGAAAGCGCATGCCGAACGTGTGCACCGACCGGCAGGGCCGAAGCAGCAGGGCACCGTCGACACCGTCGCGGCCGCGCAAGCCGCGGAAGCGCGCGCCGAACGTCTCGGCGACGTCCAGCGCCGCCAACACCTCGCCGTCACGGATCAGCCAGGCCACCTTCGACCTTCCTCGTACACAGAACTCACACGTTGAAGCGGATCTCGAGCACGTCGCCGTCGGCGACCTCGTAGTCCTTGCCCTCCACCCGCAGGCGGCCCGCTTCCTTGGCCGCGGCCCAGGAGCCGAGCCCGAGCAGCTCGTCCCAGCGGATCACCTCCGCGCGGATGAAACCGCGCTGCAGGTCGGAGTGGATGACGCCCGCGCATTCGGGGGCCTTGGCGCCGGCACGGAACGTCCAGGCGCGCGACTCCTTGTCGCCCGTCGTGAGGAACGTGCGCCGGCCGAGCAGGAGGTACGCGGCGCGCACGACGCGTGACAGGGCGCCCTCGCCGAGCCCGAGCCCTTTGAGCAGCTCGGCCCGTTCCCCGGAATCGAGTTGAGCCGCCTCCGATTCGAGCTGCACGCTGACACCCAGCACCTCGGCCGCGTCACCGAGCTCCGCGGCCACCGGCTTGACGATCGCGTCCGCCCCGTTCAGCGCCTGGGTGACCTGGTCGTCGCCCAGGTTGACCACCGCGAGCACCGGCTTGTTGGTCAACAGGAACGCGGGGCGCAGCGCGGTGCGCTGCTCGGCCGTGAGCGACGAGCGGTACACGGGCGTGCCCCCGTTCAGGACCTCGAGCGCGGCTTCGAGCGCCGGCACCTCCGCGGCCGCGTCCTTGTCGCCCTTTGCCGCCTTGCGGCGCCGGTAGAGAAGGCCCTCCACCGACGCCACGTCGGCCAGCACCAGCTCGAGCTCGAGGGTGTGGAGGTCGTCGAGCGGATCGTGACCCCCGACGATCTCCTCGCTCTCGAACGCCCGCAACACCAGGATCACCGCGTCGACCTCGCGGATCCCGGCGAGGAAGCGGTTGCCGAGGCCCTCGCCCGACGACGCGCCCGCGACCAGCCCGGCGATGTCGACCAGCTCGACCGTCGCGTGCACGACCTTCTTCGACTTCGACATCTCGGCCAGCGCGTCGAGGCGGCTGTCGGCGACGCGGGCGATGCCCACATTGGTCTCGGTGGTCGAGAAGGGATGGGAGGCGACGAGGGCGTTGCCGCCGGTGAGCGCGTTGAACAGCGCGGACTTGCCCGCGTTCGGCAATCCCACGATGCCCAATCGTTCCATTGGGGCCAGGGTAATCGCGTGCACTACGGTCTCCTCCGCCATGTCGAAGAAGACGAACAAGCGCAAGATCCGGGCCCGACGCAAGAAGGCCAACCACGGCAAGCGTCCCAACGTCGGCCGGCGCTGAGGGCGGCATCAGGCTCGACGGGCTCGTCTTCTCCGACGAGCCCGAGCGGTGGGAGCAGGTGGGCTTCACCGTCGACGCCGCAGGCAACTGCCTGATCGGCGACGTGCGCCTCGTGGTCGAGGGGGGTCACCAGGGCCTGTGCGCGTGGTCGCTCGACGGTGTCGACTCCGGGGGCAGCATCGACGGTCTCGCCAGCCACCGGGCCGTCGGCGCGCCGCACGCGGCGGGAGCCGTCGGGCGCGCTCACCCGAACGGCGTGGTGGCGATCGACCACGTCGTGGTGACGTCACCCGACCCGGCCCGCACGGTCGATGCCCTGCAGGCCGTCGGCCTCGAGCCACGTCGAACGCGCGACCACGGCACCATGCGCCAGATCTTCTTCCGACTGGGCCCCGTGATCCTGGAGCTCGTCGGCCCCCCTGCGCCGGACGGCGACGGCCCCGCCCGCTTCTGGGGAATCGCGTTCACGGTGACCGACCTCGACGCCACCGCCCGCTACCTCGGCGACCGGCTCGGTACCGTCAAGGACGCGGTGCAGCCCGGTCGCCGCATCGCGTCGCTGCGCAACGAGGCCGGCCTCGCCGTCCCGATCGCGTTCATGTCATGAGCGAGCCGCGCGAGGACCGGCAGGACGCAGACGGATGGGAGCCCGAGGTCGAGGAGCTGCGCCGGCGCGAGGCTATGGCGCGCGAGATGGGCGGGGCCGAGAAGGTGGCGCGTCAGCACGACGCGGGTCGCCTCACCGTGCGCGAGCGCATCGACGCGCTGCTCGACGCGGGCTCGTTCCACGAGGTCGGCGCGCTGGCCGGGCGCGCCACCTACGAGGGCGCCGAGCTCACGGAGTTCCGACCCGCCAACTTCGTGATGGGGAGGGGACGCATCGACGGGCGGGCGGTCGTCGTCGGCGGCGACGACTTCACCGTGCGGGGCGGCGCCGCCGACGCGTCGATCTTCGCCAAGCAGGTGCACGCCGAACGCATGGCCCACGATCTGCGCCTGCCGCTCGTGCGCCTGGTCGACGGCACGGGCGGCGGGGGCTCGGTGAAGTCGCTCGACACCCTGGGCCGCACCTACGTCCCCTACAACCCGGGCTGGGAATGGGTCGTCGACAACCTCGGCACCGTGCCGGTCGTCGCGCTCGCGCTCGGTCCCGTCGCGGGGCTCGGCGCGGCGCGCGTCGTCACCAGCCACTACTCGGTGATGGTGCGCGGCGTCGCGCAGGTGTTCGTGGCCGGGCCGCCCGTGGTGGCCCGCCTGGGCGAGACCGTCGACAAGGAGGGACTCGGCGGCAGTCAGATCCACGTCCGCAACGGCGTGGTCGACGACGCGGTCAACGACGAGCACGAGGCGTTCGCCCGCGTGCGCCGCTTCCTCTCCTATCTGCCCGCGTCGGTGCACGGGCTGCCGCCGCGCGCCGTGTGCGACGACGACCCCGACCGTCGCGACGAATGGCTCGTCGACGCCATTCCCCGCGACCGGCGCAAGCCATACAAGGTCCGGCCGATCATCGACGCACTCGTGGACCGCGGCTCGTTCCTCGAGCTCGGGCGCGAGTTCGGCCGTCCCGCGGTCACCGGGCTCGCCCGCCTGTCGGGTTGGCCGGTGGCCGTGCTCGCCGGCGACCCCTACCACTACGGCGCGGGCTGGACCGCCGACGCGGCGCAGAAGGTGACGCGGTTCGTCGACCTGGCCGACACCTTCCACCTGCCGGTCGTACACCTGGTCGACCAGCCCGGGTTCGTGATCGGCGCCGCGGCCGAGCGCGCCGCCACCATCCGCCATGGCGCGCGCACGCTGGCCGCGATCTACCAGGCGCGGGTGCCGTGGTGCGCGGTGATCCTGCGCAAGGTCTACGGCGTGGCGGGCGCCGCCCATCAGAACGCGGCCCGGCTGTCGTACCGCTACGCGTGGCCGTCGGGCGACTGGGGCTCGTTGCCTCTCGAGGGCGGGATCGAGGCCGCGTTCAAGGCCCAGCTCGAGCAGGCCGACGACCCGGATGCGCTGAAGGCCGAGATCGAGGCGCGCATGCACCTCGTGCGCTCGCCGTTCCGCACCGCCGAGTCGTTCATGGTCGAGGAGATCATCGATCCCCGCGTCACACGTCCGCTGTTGTGCGACTTCGCCGAGCTGGCGGCTCCCCTCCGCGAGCCCGGGCCCGTCGTCAGGATGATGCGACCGTGACGCCCGACGAGGCCGTGACACAGCCGCGAGGGAGCGACCCGTTGCTCGTCAACCGGGCGGACGGAATCGCGGTCGTGACCCTCAACCGACCCGAAGCGCGCAACGCGCTCAACGTCGAGCTCTTGCGTGCCCTTCCAGCGACCATCGCCGAGCTCAACGCCGACGACGACGTGGCCGTCGTCATCCTCACCGGTGCCGACCCCGCGTTCTGCGCGGGTCTCGACCTGAAGCAGCTGGGGTCCACCGGCGACAACTTGTCGGGGGGCGGACAGGGCGTGGCGGCGACACCCTTCCCCGCCGACATGGTCAAGCCGGTGATCGGTGCCGTCAACGGGCCGACGGTCACCGGCGGCCTGGAGCTGGCGTTGCACAGCGACTTCCTCATCGCGAGTGAACGCGCCCGCTTCGGCGACACCCACGCCCGGGTCGGTGTCGTGCCGGGATGGGGCCTGTCGGTGCTGCTGCCGCAGGCGGTGGGCGTGCGCCGGGCGAAGGAGATGAGCCTCACCGGGCGTTTCCTCACCGCTCAGGAGGCGCTCGAGTGCGGGCTCGTGAACCACGTGGTGCCCCACCACGAGCTCCTGCCCACGGCACGCGCGCTCGCGGCCGACATCGTCGGCGCGGAGCAGGACGCGGCACGCGCGCTCCTCGCCGAGTACAAGCAGACATCTGCCACCACCGTCACCGAGGGTCTCGAGATCGAGGGCCGGCTCTTCCGCGAGTGGTCGCGTCGCAAGTTCGACCCTGACGCGGTGGAACGGCGGCGGCAGGCGATCGTCGAGCGCGGTCGGTCGCAGTCCGCCACCGGTGGCACACGCCGGCCGGCCGAGCCCACGCGTGACCCGGCCCCGTGACTTTTCGCCTACCGTCGACGTGATGCAGTGGATCGGTGAGCCGAAGATCGAGATGGGAGTCATCGAGCGGCGGTTCGACGTGGACGTCGACGGCCGCATCGTGCCCGGGCTCGTGTGGACGCCGGAGGCCGCGACCGGCCCGCGCCCGCTCGTCCTGATCGGCCACGGCGGGTCGCTGCACAAACGGGTGGCGTACGTCGTCCATCTCGCCCGCCACATGGTGCGCCATCACGGATACGCGGCAGCGGCCATCGACGGCCCCAACCACGGCGACCGGCGGCCCGACGGCGGCCGCGACCCGATGCTGGTGTTCAGCGAGTTCCCCACCGAATGGTCGCGGCCGGCGAGCACCGACGAGATGGTCGCCGATTGGCGGGCCACGCTCGACGCGTTGCGCAAGTGCAGCGACGTCGGTGACGGCACGGTGGGCTACTGGGGGCTCTCGATGGGCTCGATCTACGGTCTTCCGTTCGTCGCCGCCGAGCCTCGCATCCAGGTGGCGGTGCTCGGGCTGCTCGGGCTGGTCGGACCCACGCGTGCCCGGCTGGAAGCCGATGCCCGCACGCTGACCTGTCCCGTGCTGTTCCTCCAGCAGTGGGACGACGAGCTCTTCAAACGGCAGCCCGTGCTCGACCTGTTCGACGTCATCGCGTCACCCGACAAGCGCCTCCACGTGCAGCCCGGCGCGCACGCCGCCGTCCCCCCGGAGGAGTTCCAGCACTCGGTTGACTTCCTCGTGAAGCACCTAGGTTCCTGTTCCTGATCCGCTGCCCGACCACCACTGCGTCGACTCCATCCTCACCCGTATGAACGGCCCACGCGGCGGGCGGTCGCGGTACTGCGGGTACTTCGCGGTCAGAGCGTCACGGCCCCGCTCGTCGTCGTCGAGCACGAGCGCCCGCCCGCGCACCATCACCCACCACAGACGGGTCCAGTCGTCGTCGTAGTGGTCCACGAGCACCGTGACGTCGGGATGGACGGCGATGTCGTCGAGGCGCCGGAGCCGAGTGGTGCTCTTGGGCTTGTGGTCCACGGCGGAGTGCAGCGTCTGGCCCGCGACGGCGAAGCAGAACGGCACCACGTGGGGACGCCCGTCGGACCCGACGGTCGCCAGGTGCCCGACGGGGGCGGCGGCCAGTCGCCGGTGGGCCTCAGCCCGGTCCACGGGCGACCTCGCCGTGGTCGCGGCAGCGGGCCGAGTAGGAGGCGGGCGTGACCTGTACGGCGAGGCGCCGCCCGCACGCGTCGCAGAACCGGGGCGGATCGAGCCGGCGCCGGCACCGTCCGTCGCACTCGGGTGACGGCCGCCCGCACCCGCTACAGAACACAGCCCCTCAGAGCACCTTCGACAGGACACCCACGGGCATGCGCAGGTCTTCGAGCATCCGCAGGTCCTCGTCGGGCGCGCGCCCGAGGGTCGTGAGGTAGTTGCCGACGATCAGCGCGTTGATCCCCGACGTCATGCCCATGGCCTGGAGATCGCGCAGCGTCACCTCGCGCCCCCCGGCGTAGCGCAGGATGACGTCGGGAAGGGCGAGCCGGAAGAGAGCGATCCACCGGATCGCCTCGAGCGGCTCGACCAGCGTGCGCTCGCCCAACGGCGTGCCCGGCCGCGGGTTGAGGAAGTTCAGCGGCACCTCGGCGGGCTCGACATCGCGGAGCTGACCCAACAGCTCGAGGCGTTGGGCATCGGACTCGCCCATGCCGAGCAGCACGCCGCAGCACAGCTCCATGCCGACGTCGCGCACCAACCGGCACGTCTCGAAGCGCTCCTGCCAGGTGTGGGTCGTGCAGATGGACCCGAAGAACGATCGGGCCGTCTCGAGGTTGTGGTTGTAGCGGTGGACACCTGCAGTTGCGAGCGCTACCGCCTGTTCACGGGTGAGTATCCCCGCGCTCACGGCCACGTTGAGCCCGGTGCGGTCGCGCACCACGGGCACGGCATCGAGCAACTGGCGCATCACCCGCGCGTCGGGACCGCGTATCGCGAGCACGATGCAGAACTCGGACGCGCCCAGACGCGCGGTCTCCTCGGCCGCGCGCGTCAGCTCGTCGGGGTCGAGGAACGGAGTGGCCTTCACCGGCGACTCGAAGCGCGCCGACTGGCTGCAGAAGTGACAGTCCTCCGGGCAGCCACCGGTCTTGGCCGACAGGATGCCCTCCACCTCGACCTCGGGCCCGCACCATGCCAACCGCACCTCATGGGCCAGCGCCGCCAGCGCAGGCACCGACTCGGGCGGGAGCGCCGCCAGCGCGACCAGCTCGTCGGGCTCGAGCTGTCGGCGCAGGTCGATCAGGGCGTCGGCGGCCGTGGACAGCAGGGCGCGGGCGTTCACGGCCGCGGACCCTACCGTCCCACCCGAACCGGGCGCCTCGGTAGGCACTCGGGCCTCTGCTTCGTGTCGTAGAAAGCCGTACTCAGGACGGCTGACTACGACAAGAAGGCCGGGCGGGCGCCCGTCAGAGCTGCAGCGACTTGGTCTCGAGGAACTCCTCGAGCCCGTAGCGCCCGAGCTCGCGGCCGAGGCCCGACTGCTTGAAGCCCCCGAACGGAGCCATGAAGTTGAACCCGCCGCCGTTGATGTCGACCTGGCCGGTGCGCAGGCGACGGGCGATCGCCTTGGCCCGCTCGGGGTCGCCCGACCACACGGCGCCGGCCAGCCCGTACACCGTGTCGTTGGCGATGCGGACCGCATCGTCGTCGTCGTCGTACAGGAGGATCGAGAGCACGGGACCGAAGATCTCCTCCTGGGCGATCGTCATGTCGCTGCGCACGTCGGCGAACACGGTCGGGCGCACGTAGTAGCCGGTGTCGAGCCCCTCCGGGGCGTCGACGCCGCCGGTCAACATCTTCGCCCCCTCGTCGATGCCTTTGCGGATGTAGCCGCGGACCCGGTCGCGCTGCGTGTCGGACACGAGCGGGCCCAGCCTGGCCGTGTCGCCGAAGGGGTCTCCCGGTGTGAGGCTCTCAGCCGCCCTTACCGCGATCTGGGCGGCTTCATCCTGCTTCACGCGCGGCACGAGCATGCGGGTCCATGCGGTGCAGGTCTGACCCGAGTTGAGGAACGCGTTGTTCACTCCCGCAGTGACCGCCTGCTCGAGGTCCGCGTCGTCGAGGATGACGTTGGCCGACTTGCCCCCGAGCTCGAGCGCCACCCGCTTGACGGTCTGCGCCGCGAGCTCCGCGACGCGCTTGCCGGCACGCGTGGACCCGGTGAACGACACCATGTCGACGTCGGGGTGCGAGGCGATGGCCTCGCCCACCACCGGACCGCGACCCGACACGAGGTTGAAGACGCCCGCCGGCAGCCCGACCTCGTCTGCGATCTCGGCCAGGATGAAGGCGTTGAGGGGCGCCACCTCGCTCGGCTTCAGCACCACCGTGCAGCCCGCGGCGAGCGCGGGTGCGACCTTGGCGACGATCTGGTGCAGCGGGTAGTTCCAGGGTGTGATGCAGCCGACCACGCCGACCGGCTCGCGCACGACCACCGAGTTGTTGACCTGCTCCTCGAACGGGAACTCCTCGAGGATCTGCGCGTAGGAGCCCATCACCGCCGTAGGCAGGCCCGCCTGGATCAGCTGCGACAGCCGCATCGGCATCCCCACCTCGCCGGCGATGGTGGTCGCGATGTCGGCCATGCGCGCTCCCAGCCCCTCGGAGAGCCGCTGCAGCAACTTGCCGCGCTCCTCCTTCGCGGTCTGTGACCACGCGGGGAAAGCGTTGCGGGCCGCGACGACGGCCCGATCGACGTCCGCGGGGATGCCTTCGGGAACGCGGCCCATGACCTCCTCGGTGGAGGCGTTGATGACGTCGATGCTGGCTTTACCGGCCGACTCGACCCAAGCGCCGTCGATGTAGAGCTTCTCGTAGGTCTGCATGGGCCCATTGTCTCCCACACGGGGAACCATCGCAGGCCCCGGAACGTCTACCCGTGCGAGAATGCCTCGCCCGAGGGGCACTGCGACCGCGGTCGCCACAACAGAAAAGGGGGGGAGCCGCATGTCCGGCTCGAGCTTCCGTCGTCTTCCGTGCGTCATCGCCGTGGCGATGCTCACCCTCGTGCTGGGCGCCGCTCCGGCCTCCGCCACCCTCGGCCCGTGGGGCGGACAGCTGAGCTTCCACCCGTCGCTTCCCGCGGCACCGCCGCCGAAGGTGACCGCGAGCCCGGCGACGAACCTCCTCGACCGCCAGCTCACACGGGTGCGCGCCGCCGGCTTCAACCCGGGCTCGAACGTGGTCGTGCAGGAGTGCAAGGTGAAGGTGCCACCGACGAGCGACCCCGCGTTCTGCGACCGCGGCACGTCACAGTTCACGCGCGCCGACTTCACCGGCGCCGTCGACGCGAGCATCCCCGTCCACCGTGTGGTCAGGGTGGCCAACGGCCGTGCCGACTGCGTCACTACGCCCAACGGGTGCGAGGCGCGGGTGATGGCGACGGCGTACTACGGCGATCCCGTCCCGGGTGGCGAGTCGGGTGCCGCGTCGATCGCCTTCGACCCCTCGGTCGCGCCGCCGCCACCCCCCTCGCTCGCCGTCGACCCCACGACCGGCCTGGCCGACGGCCAGGTCGTGCACGTCACGGGCGCAGGCTTCACTCCGGGCGCCGAGGTGGCGGTCCTCCAATGCCGTGGGGAGGTGGCCAAGACCCGGAGCCCCAACGACTGCGACTTCAACACGCTGCGCTTCGTACCCGCCGGCGCCACCGGCGCGTTCGCCACCGACCTGACCGTGCACGCGAGGCTGAGCACGGGCACGGGTACCGTCGACTGTGTGACCGCGACGCTGAAGTGCGTCGTGAACGCCGCAGCCATCAACGACTTCAACGAGTCGGCCGCCGTCTCCGTGTCCTTCACGGGCACGGCGCCTCCCCCGCCCCCGCCGGCCACGGTGGCGGTCGCGCCGAGCACCGGCTTGGTCGACCGCCAGTTCGTGCAGGTGACGGGCTCGGGGTTCCCCGCCGACAACAGCGTGGAGATCGTCGAGTGCAAGGCCAAGAACCCGCCGTCGGACGACTTTGCGCTGTGCGACTTCTCCGCCTCCACCTACTCGTACGCGGACGGCACGGGTCACACCAGCGCGGCCCTCACCGTCAAGCGCGTGATCACGATCAAGCAGGTGCGCGTCGACTGCGCGCTCGCCGCGAGCGGGTGCGAGGTGCGGGCCATCCCGTACGCGGGTACGCCGGCCCGGGCGCCGATCGCGTTCGACCCGTCACAACCACCACCGCCGGCCCCGACCGTCGTCGCGCTTCCCAACCAGGCGCTGGTGGACCGCCAGCAGATCGACGTCGACGGTGCGCACTTCACTCCAAACACGCAGGTCGGCGTCATCGAGTGCCGCGGTGACGCCGTCAGCCCGACCGGAGCGGGCTGCGACTTCTCGACGCTCCGCTACGCGCCGACCGACGGCTCGGGCGCGTTCGCGACGGCGCTCAGCGTACGCCGCGTGCTTCATACGTCGACGGGCCGGTACGACTGCGCGCTCGAGGCCAAGGGCTGCACCGCCGGCGCCGGGACGCTCTCGAACTACGGGGAGAACGCGTCCGCGCCGCTGACGTTCGACCCGGCCGTTCCTGCCCAGCGGTCGACGCTGGCCGCGACGCCCGGCACCGGGTTGGTCGACCGTCAGCTCGTGCGCGTCACGGGCACCAAGTGGACACCGCTGACGACGCTGTTCGTCCAACAGTGCAAGGTCAAGGACCCGCCGACGCGCGATCCCCGCTATTGCGACCCGTCGACCACGACCCTCACGCAGGCCGACATCGGTGGGGGCATCAACGTCACGACGGAGGCCCACCGGACGATCTTCACCGTCAATGGCCGCGTCGACTGCGCGACCACGGCGAACGGCTGTCAGCTGCGTGCGACCACCGGCTACCCCTACGGTGGGTCGAGCACGGGCGACACCGCCGTCGCCAACCTCGCGTTCGACTCATCCGTGGCGCCACCGGGGCCGCCGGGGGTCCGGGTGGAGCCCGGGCAGCTCGCCGACCACCAACTGGCCTTCGTGCTGGGGTCGAATCTCCCACCGGGCGCGTACCTCGAGGTCGAGGAATGCCGCTCCGGCTTCGACGGCAGATGGTGCGACGAGAGCACCGCGCAGTTCGTCCGGACCGACATCGCCGGGGGCTTCGGTATCGCGGTCGGTGTGAAGCGGACGCTGGCGACGGAGTCCGGCGCGGTCGACTGTCTCCAGGGCTTCGGTTGCGAGATGCGCGCGTCCCTGCAGAGCACCGCCTTTCCCGGTGGCGGCACCGTCATCCTGCCCGGTCCGGGCTGGTCGTGGCTCCCATCGGGAACCGCGCTCCCGCCGCCCGGCTAGTGCCGGGCTACCCGCTCGGGGGCAACCGGAGGAACTCGAAGTGGGCGGGGTCGGGCACGAGCCAGTGCCCTCCCCAGGTGAAGCCCCATCGCGTCATCACGTCGACGAGGCGGGGGTCCTGCGCCGAGACGATCTGAGTGGGGTTCTTCGCATAGTTGAGGTCGACCGCCGCGCCCCACGCGTGCCGCGACAGGTCGCCGCCCTCGACGATCCGCACCGGGTTCCAACATCCCTCGAAGGAGGCCACCACGAACGCGAGGTGGCGCCGCTCGAGCTCGCGCATCGCTCCGTCGAGCGCCGGGAGCAGGTCCTTGTGACAGCGCAGCCGGCCGAGGATCGGATCGTCGCGGCTGACGAGGTTGGCCCGCTCCCAATCAGGGTCGATCACGATCGTCTTCCCCTCTCCCGGGCGGAAGGCGAATTCGCCGAAGCGCGCTTTGAGGAAGACCTGCGCGAGCACCGCGTCGCCTTGCCGGAAGAACGGCGTCTCGCCCGGGCCCCGGAAGCGAACGGGCAGCGCGGCCTCCACGGTGCCCCGGATCGCGACCTCGATGTGCGTGCGGTCGCCGTCGTAGGCCACGAGGAGGTAGCGGGGAGTGGGGAGCTCCGTCGACGCGCCCGTCCGCGTGAACGCCACCTCGGCGGCGCCGATCACCGAGTCGTCCACGATGCCCGCCACCGTCACCCGTCGCCCTCCGGCGAGCTCGAGGGTGGCGCCGGCGTGGACGCGTCGCAGCCGCGCCGAGGTGGTGCCGAGCAGGACCTCGTCGGCGCGCAGGTGCTCGAACACCGGACGCACCGTCGCCGGCACGAACGGGGCGAACGTGGCGGGGTCGAACGCCATGCCGTCGAGGGGGATCACGAAACCGGGTCGGGGCTGGTCGACGATGCCGCCGCCGGCATCCCACGAGCGCGTCATCGAGACGAGCCCACCGTTGACGCTGGTCACTCGCTCGACACCGGCCAGCGGGGCGACGCGCGCAGCCATCGTGTCGGGCAGGCGCGTCGGCGTCCACACGAGCAGCACCCGGTCGCGCGGCTCGGGCACCGGCGCGGCGTGGGTCGGGCCGACCGGCACCGGCGACACCGGGCGCAACGACGACGACGGGGCGCGCTGCGCCCGTTGGGCGGAGGCCATGCACGCCGCACCGAGCGCGACGCCGGCGACGCCGGCGATCGCCCTCCACGTCCACCTCCGGAAGGGCCCGCTCCCGTGAGCTGCGCTCCTCGCTGCGCTGCGATGCTCGCTCATCGGTTCACCGTCCTCGTTCCTCGGACGCTGCACCGATCTGCCACATGGGACCTGCGCTCCTCGCTTCGCTGCGGTGCTCGGTCATGGGCCGCGCAGATGGTCGGAGACGCCGAGCAGCTCGTCGAGCGCCAGGGTGGTGCTGCGCAGGCTGATGACCATGCCCGCCTCCACCCACTCGAGCTC